>Ga0181556_1001907_pt1 | contig 19973 bp, 19 predicted proteins | sample 011ome_14_FD_148651 | JGI IMG/M metagenome (GOLD analysis project Ga0181556, IMG submission 148651) | Coastal salt marsh microbial communities from the Groves Creek Marsh, Skidaway Island, Georgia - 011505AT metaG (spades assembly) | ecosystem: Environmental > Aquatic > Marine > Intertidal zone... | reverse complement strand
GACTGAGTTGGCGATGGAGTTGGACAAGACGCGACTCGGTCACACCGAGGACAACTTCGCCGCGATATGCGACAGCGTCGTCCTGCACTGGAAGTCGCTCGCCGAGGATTACCTGGATCACGGTTACGCCACCGGCGAGTATCGCGATTCGATTCACCGGGAGTCGGTGAGGGCGTCCCGCGCTGCCGGGGGAAACAGGGGCGGCTGGAAGTCACGCGCCGTGACCTATGACGAGATCGCCCACCTCCTTGAGTACGGCACTGGCCCTGACCAGGATGGCAAGGCGGGTCGCTGGTTCGGCAAGGACGGCAAGTGGCACAAAACCCCGAACACCCCGACCCCCGCGTTCGGGTTGGCGGCGCAGGTTGAGATGGATTTCAACAGCACCCTCTCCAAGAGGGGCCGACGCCGCCGCCGCCAGAGCAGCTATCCCTCCATTGACCGGGGTGGACGCCCCACCAACCAGGACCGGGCCGAGCAGTTCGAAGCCGGGGAATGGCCGTGACCGCCGAGATGCTTCCGGTCGGACCTGCCGACATGGAAACGATCGTCGTCGCATGGCTCATGCCCCTGCTGAGGACGGCGAACACCCGCAAGATCGGCGATCCGCTGCCGATGTGCGTCGTCCAGCAGGTTGCCGGTAAGGAAAACCTTGAGGAATCCACCGCGAATCAGGTCATCCAGGTCGACACGCTGTGCGATAAAAATCTCGGCGAAGATGCTGCGCGCGATGAAAAGATTAAAACCCATCAGCGAATGTTGCAGTTGGGTCGCTACCTGGAGACACAGGGCACCATCGACTGGATGAAGGTGTTCGAGTCACCACGTCGTGAGCAGTACGGAAATGATCAAGTCATCCGGTATGTGGCGCGGTACGAGTTCGGGCAGACTTACGACGAGATAGCATAGAATCCACCGTGAGGAAAGGGCGTCCAGCATGGCAATCCCAGCAACAGGCACTTCGTGGCGAGCAGGCGGTTTCGGGGACGTCGACGCAAGGTTCAACACCCGCGGTGGCCTGGCTGCGATTCTGATCCGCGACAACCGTGGTGCGGCTACCAACATCAGCCCGTGGAAGGCCGGTAACCCGCCGACCCGGAACTGGTCCCCGTTCGCCGCTGACGGCAACCCGCGCGACGACCTGTTCGCTCACATCTTGGTGGACGGCGACTGGATCACCAACCCGGAGCCGAACGAGGGATTCTTCCTCATCGGGGCGCTCACCGAGGATGGAGGCCCCGAGCGCGCGCCGGATGTCACCAACGACAACCAGATGATCCTGCAGTCGAACCTGCCGTTCGACTCCGATCTGACCGGCGAGGGGTTGACCATCAACTTCACCGGCGTTGAAACCGTGAAGCCGCTGATGAAGCGCCTGCGCATGAATCTCGCCCTCGCCAACAGCAACGGCGTCCCCATCGTGGAAGACCCCGGCACGGCGAACTTCTCCATCGGCAAGCCGATCGACACCGAGGCACCCGAGTATCAGATCATCCTGATGTTCGCCCGCCGCAAGCGCGGGAAGTTCATGTACACCGCTGAGGGCTACAGCCTGTGCAAGCTGACCGACGTCGGATCGTACCGCCGGTCCAAGACCGATCCGGACGCCGGCTCGCTCGGGTACACCGTGCTTCCCGATCCGTACTTCGTCGGCAAGGACCCCAACAACCCGACGTCCAACGAGCTCATCCCCATCTACTACAACGAGTGGGTGTCGGGTCAGAGTTGGACCGAAATCAAGGGCGCGTCCTAGCCCCCGGAAGCCCAGCGCCCAGTCCGTCCTCTACGGCGACGCGCTCCCACGGCGGGAGCGCGTCGCCGTAGAATTGCAGCACCGATCCCGCCAGCGGGTAGCTGGCGCTGAGCCAGTGCCAAGCGCGCTTCGCCTGGGTCTTCTGCGCTGCAGTGATCTGCACTTCCGCCTCCGGGTCGCCCCCGGCGGGAAGCAGAAGCGTGATGGGGGAAACCCCAAGGGCAATGGCGAGGCACACAAGATCGTCGGAGTCCACTTTCCGCAGACCGGCTTCAATGCGGGACAGCCCCAGCGGCGGGATGACCCGGCCAGCTTTGAGAAGCTGCCGGGACAGTTCCGCGAAGCTCATGCCGACGCGCTCCCTATGAAGACGGACCTGTTCCGCGACGGTGGACCCGATGGGTCCAAGTTCCGACTTGACCCTCGTCTTCGCCATGCCGTGAAGGGTAGCGCATCATAAATCGACGGAGCAAAGGACAGATCATGCTCTATGCTTCTGTCCATGAGCGAAACCACTCCCCAGGGCCGCAACCTGCCCAACACTCCGCCGAACTCCGGTCGCCAGGCGCGGGAGCAGGCCAACGCCTACGATTCCCTGTTCGCCGACACCCCACTGGAACTCAACGACGGAACCTTCCTGGCGATCCCTCCGCACCCCGACCTGGGGATGCTCGACGACGAGCAGATGGACGACTACGAAGACCTGGTGATGGAACTGGAAACCTACGACCGGGAGGAGGACGTCTACATTCCCGAGCAGCGCCTTCTGGACGCCAAGGGGAACGAGACCGGCGTCGTGCTCCCGGCCAGCACCGAGAGGGGCGCCCTCAAGCGGCCCTACCGTAAGGACGGCGTCAGGGTGAAGCCGGCGCACTCGGTGCGGGTCGCCATGATCGCCCTCGGCGAGGAGGGCTACAAGCGGCTCCGCGAGGGTGGCCGCAGCGCGAAGGACGTGTGGCGCATCTGGGGCCGCCAGGCCGCCGAACTGGCGGATCGGCGGGCCGGTGACGACAAAAGTGCTGGAGGCCCACTGGATTTGGCGGCAGTACCCGCGTCAGATAGCGAGTGACCTCTCTCAGTACCATCGCCGCCGGATAAAAGAATGGCACGATGGGAGCATGTCCTCGTATGAACTCCTTGAATTGCTGGAGTTCATGCCGGAGCGGGGTGCTTTCAAGTCGGCCGTGCGCGGCGAGGAGTTCTCCGAAGAGGAGAAGATTTGGGCGCAGATCGCCAATGAGCTAATGGTCCTGCGCACCGCGTACGTTCCCGGCGTCAAGGCCGAGGAGTACGGCTCGCAGGTGTTCCTGTCTCCTGCGAAGCTCAGGGAGTTGATGTTCGCCGATCAGCGTCAGACGGAGGTTCGGGAGCACTTCTACTCCTTCGCTTCGCGTGCCGGTGTCCGGTTTCCGGACAGCGCAGGGGAGGATGATGACTGATGGCTATCCATATTGACATTCTCGCCCACCTCAATCAGCGCAAGCTGATGATGGAGGGTGAGCAACTCAAGCGGTACGTCGACAGCCTGGAATCGGACATCAACCGCCGCCTGGAGAAGGGCGCTATCGGACGCAGCGCCAAGGTCGTCCGGGCCAACAATCAGGTGCTGGCCAGCTACGACCGGACCATCAACGCCAGCGACGCGGCAACCAGGGCCAGGGAGCGGGAAACTCTAGCCACGGAGTCTCTTGCCAAGGCCGAGGAAGAGGTCATCTTTCTCGCCGGGAAGCTCAAGAGGGCGAGGGCCGAGAAGTCCATACAGAAGTGGACGGAGGCGCTGGAGGGGGCCACCAAGGGGCTGGAGTCCGCCAAAAGAGAACTTAAGTCGTCGCAGCTGGCCCGCGTCCGGGCCGAGCAGGCCGCCGCCAAGTCGACGCGCGACCTGACCCTCGCGAAGAGGGTGTCGACCGAGACGAGCAAAGCCCAGCGCGAGGCCGACGCTGCCGCCGCCCGTGAACTGGAGAAGCTCACTTCCGTACAGGAGGACGCCAAGAAGGCGCTGGTGTCCTACGGCGCCGCGCACTACTTGAACGAAGCCCTCATCCGGCGTGAGATCGCGACGAACAAGAGCGCCATCGAATCCACCCGGGGGATGCAGAGAGGGTTCGACAATGCGTCGGAATCCCTGATCCGCTACAGCAGGGAACACCAAAAGACCGTCGACATGATGAACAGCGGTAAGGTGACCAGCGCCCAGCTTGCCGCTCAGGTCGAGCGCACCGGCGACGCCTACCGCGCCATGGAGCGTAACGTCCGCGACGCCACCCGATCCTTGCGCACCCACCTCGCCGAGGAGGCCAAGTCGGCCAGCCAGTTCTCCTTTGGCCGCGGCAGAAGGGGGATGCCCGACCCGACTGGTGCGGTGGCCCGCAACCTGGGCGCTCTCACCCCACTGGGCACCGTCACCCCGGCGCTGCTCCTCCCTCTGGGCACGGGTTTCGTCGCGGTGGCGCAGGGGATCGTCGCCGCGGCCAATTCGCTGTGGCTTCTCCCCGCCGCCCTGAGCGCCGGTGCCGCCGGGATGGGCACCATGAAGCTGGCGACGATGGGCCTTTCCGACGCATTCACCGCCATGATGGACTTCAACAACCCGGACAAGTTCGCCGAGTCGCTGCGTCTACTCTCGCCGGCTGCGCAGCAGTTCATGCTGTCGGTGCAGCAGTTGGTTCCCGCCTTCATGGAGGTGAAGAACGCCGTTCAGGACACCTTCTTCGCTGGGATGCCGCAGTTGGTGAACGGGCTGGCCCGCACCTACCGCAACGCTTTCGGTGACATGTCGGTCGGTGTCGCCCAGGTGTTCAATGAGATGTTCATGACGATCGGCAACGTGCTGCAGGACCCTAAGGCCAAGCAGTCGGTGGGAATGATGTTCGACGGAATCGTGGAATCGTTCCGGGCGCTCATGCCGATGATCGGGCCGCTAACCCAGGCGTTCGTTCAGATCGCCAGCGTGGGCACACAGGTGCTGCCCAGCATCACCGACGATATCGCGGGCGCTGTGGTGAAGTTCTCCGAGTTCGTTGGCGAGGCTACCGCCACCGGCGATTTGAAGAAGTGGATGGAGCAAGGCTGGGAGGCGGTGAAAGCCCTCGGCGAAGTCGTCGCCTACACGGGCAGGATGCTCTACGACGTCTTCGGTCTTCACGGCCCGAATGACATCGCACGATTCAAGGAGACCCTGTTTGGCCTCATCGACGGCTTCGGCGTGGTCCTCGGCGCCATTGAGAAGTTCTTCCACGGAATCGTCGTGGCGATCAATACCATCGCCGACTCCCCGGTCGGCGGGGTTCTGACCTTCATCCTCGACCACCTCGGCGGCATCGAGACCGCCCTCGCCGTTCTGGCCGGTGGCGGGATGATGCTCAAGATCGGGGTTTCCTTCTACAAGTGGGGCGTTCTCATCAGGGACGTCATCACCTGGCTTGGCCTCTTCAAAGCCAGCCTGGCAACCGTTGCCCCGGCGGCCGGTGCTGCCGGTGCCGCCGGAGGGGCAGCTGCCGCGGCCGGCGTGACCGCGGCAGGGGCCGCGGCAGGCGGCGGTTTCGCGGCGAAAGCGGCGAAGGCGATCAAGGGCTTTAATTGGCCCGCGGTCGGCGCGGCGATTGCGCTGCCGATCCTTGCGGAACTCGACAAGAAGATCACCGAGTGGCTCCCCGGCAATCCGATACCGCCCGGCGAGCCGGGCGGGCCACCTGAGCGGTGGATTCCGGCGACGGTTCCAATTCTTCCGTTCTGGGAGGACTTGTTCCGGTACGGGTTCGGCGGTAGGCCTCAAGGCACCGGGATGCTCGGTGGCGGTGGCGATTTCGGTGGCAGTTCCGAGCCGGTGTGGGGGACCGGGCAGGGAGTCCAGGCTCCCGGCTCTCTCGACAGCCTCGGTCAGGCGTGGGGGCAGATACCGGACATTCCACCCGGCGGTTTCGACGTTCCGGTGCCCAACCCTGGCGGCGGTGCCAAGCCCGACATCCCGTTCGATCGGTACTCGCTGCAGAACATTCCGCTGGGGCAGTTCGGTGGGGCGCAGTGGGGGCCGCCCGACCCCCGGTCGCTGATGTCCCAGCTGACCCCGGCGCAGCTTTCGCAAAAGGGCTACGGCTATGTGGTTGATCCGCAGTCCGTGTTCGACGCCGAGTCGCGGCTGAATCAGCAGCGCGCCGCGGTCGAGGAGGCCCGCGCCCGGGTGCTGGAACTGGCGCAGGACAACCAGGCGACTGAGCAGCAGAAACTCAAGGCGCAAAACAACGTCACGGAACAGGAGCGTTCGTACCTCAAGTCCCAGGTGGAATACCTTGAGGCTCAGCGTGGCACCTGGAAGAAGATCAACGATTCGATCCGCGACCAGACCAACATGCTGGAGGGGTTGGGCGCGGAGATCGACGCCGACTTCGGCATCAGCAAGGGGTTGCCGGGGATCGCGGAGAACCTGACGAAGTTCCTCGCCAACCTTGTGGCCGCCCCGATGTACGGCGCGCTGGCCGGTGTTCGCGCTGCCGGTGGCGAGTTGGGCGGCGGTAAGGGGCTGATCGGCGCGGCGGCGCTGGGCGGGGCGTTCGGCCCTCAGTACATGCAGCCGAAGGCCACCGAGCAACCTGGAACGCCAGCAACTCCCACGTTGCCCGGCCCGCTGCCAGCGGGGGCGGCTACCCCCGGGGCTATGGCTACCGGATCGCCGACTTCCGGCGCTCCGCTGATGGCCGAATCCGGGTTCACCGTCAAGCCCGGACTCAACCCGAAGAACGTGTCCACTGCCGGGCTGCAGCCGCAGAGTATGGCGCTGCTCAGCCTGATCCAGGGGATGCCGCAGTTCGCCGGTATCCCGCTCACGTCGGGCTACCGCGCACCGGGCAGCCCGGCCGATCGAAACCCCAACGGCGGTACCTATCCGTGGCACCCCGGCGGTCGGGGACTCGACCTCGGCCTCAACGCCAACGACCCCGTGCAGAGCGCGCTCGGCGACCAGTTGAACTCTTTCCTCAATGCGAACAAGGACAAGTTCGGGATCTACAACACCCTGTGGAAGGTCAAGGATCATTTCGACCATCTGCACATCGCCCTGAAGGAGGGCGTGTCCCCTCTGCAGGAATATCTGACGAAGAACGGAACGATGCCGCCCCTAGCCGGGGGGGCTACATCGGCGACCGGAAGCCTGGCCGGTATCCCCATTCCGCTTCCGGTCACCATTGTCGGCGGCACTACGGGCACCGGCGGCCTGCCCGGACTCACCCCTCCTTCCTCGCCGTCCTCCCCGTCGGCGCAGACCGCCTCGGGTTCCGCCGGGTCCATCCTCGGCGGCATGACCGGATCGTCAGCGCCGGCTGGTGGTGCGATCCAGGTGCCGCTCGGTTCATCGGTTACCGATGTGCTGCTCGGCAACATGGCTGGTGGCGGCGGTGCTGGCACTGCTTCCGCCCCCTCGGCTCGCCCGGCCACCGTGGGGGCTGGGGGCAGGTCTACCGAGCAGGCTGCGCTGGACTTCGCCCGGTCCAACTGGATGGCGATGTCAGAGAAGGCGCGGGCTGCAGCTATAGCTCGTGGCGAGTACAAGCCTGACGGCACTCCGATTGTCAAAGGCGCGGCAGCACCTCTTCCCGCAAGCCTGCCCTCCCCCGGCCAGGGAGCGCCCACGCCGTGGAGCCTTCCACCGCTGACAACCCCGTTCCCGGCCACCCCCGCCGCAGGGGCAAGCGTTGGCGCTCCCCCTCTTGCCCCCGGCGGCTACGCCGCCCCTGGAGCTGGCCCGACGCAGATCGGTGCCGCCGTCGGCCCACCGGAGGGGATGGGCAGCGGCTTCGGCGGCTTCTCTGGTGGCCTTCTCGGCGCGGCGCAGAGCGCCATCGGGTCGGCCATCCAGGCCGCCGGTGTCGGCGCGGACATGATGGGCGGCGGCGGCGCAGGCTCGGCGGTGGCGGGCGCGCTCGCCCAGATCGGCATTGAGGAACTGAACCGGGCCATCGCCTTCGCCGGGCAGGCTGCGGGGATCGGCGTTTCCGGCCTGATGGAGACCTTCCTGCCGACCGGCGGGTCTGACCTCGCCAACAACAACTGGTTCACCAGGATTCTCGGCGGAGTCGTCGGCATGAGGCCGCTGCTGCCTAACTTCGCCAACATCTCCGGTGCGGCGAACAATGTGCAGCAGGGCCAGAATCACCTGGGCAACAATCAGCAGGGCGCGAACAACCCGGCCAACGTCAACGTCACGCAGAACAACTACAACCAGAACGGAAACTCCACGACCAGCGACCTTGAGCATGTGCTGGGCAAGGCTGCCGCCGCGCCCATGCCTGCGATGGGTGCCGGTCGATGAGGAATACTTGTCCGGAAACCGGACAGGACTGGGGGTGAGAAGTGACTCCGACCAAGCGTTATCCGGACGGGCCGATCACCCCCCACGGCGCGTACCACCTCCTGCACGACAAGATTCCCCAGGTGTCGTTGCTGGCCTACGACGGCTCCATCGTGTTCAACCTCATGGGCGGCCTGTCAATCAACGACAGGTACGCCTATCCGGAGCGTGTCGAGATCGTCGACATCAAGGGCTTGATCCCGCCGTGGCGGAACATCGACCAGAAGGGTGCAACGCAGGACGGCACAACCTTCGTGGATGCCTTGTACGATCCCGCCGAGATCACCATCAGGGTCCGCTGCCGCGCGCGTGACAACGAGCATCTCCGCGTGGTGGTGCGCGACCTCATCGCATCATTGGACGCCAAGAAGGAATCCGAACTGGCGTGGACGACGCACGCGATGGGCCGGTGGTGGGCGCCCATCCGCCTGAACAAGTCGATTGACGATTCGCTGTTCCGTATCGCCGGGAACACCTACGAGTTCGACATTCGCGTCCGTGTCGACAATGCGTTCTGGCAGAGCTATCCCGACACCACCAGTTTCGCTTTCAGCTACGACGATTTCACCGATACCTTCAACTACACCGGGCTGCAGTATCCGGGCACCGGCAGCATGGGGCCGAACTGGCCGATCCGCTACAGCAAACCCGGCGGCGGGTTCGTCTATGCCAACGGCTCTCAGGCGGTGTGGTACGACGACCCCAATGACTGGTTGCTGACCCAGACCCGCGACGCCGTCGTCGGGCCGTACAAGGATTTCAGCACCAGCACCGACAACCAGGTCGTCAGCATGGTGTTCGGAACCTTCCAGGAATGGGGATTCCCCAGCGGCGCGGCCAATGACCTGTGGGCGCGGATGGGCCGGTTGCCGGACGGCAAATGGAACGGCAACGGCATCCGGATGCGGATCGAAAACAACATCGTCAAGCTGTCGCGGTTCAACAACTATTCCCAGACAGTGATGACTCAGCGGGCCATTCTGATCCCGCCGGTTCCGGGTGAGAAGTTCACCCTTATCGCCGGGTTCGAGGGAGCATCCCGCATGTTCAAGGTGATGCGCAACGGTATGGAGTTGATGAGCCATTCGGAGAGCGGGACCGGCTCGGTCATCAACTCGGCGCACCGCGGCCTGGGGTTCGGAATGCAGGCGGGCGCCGCGCTCATCACGCAGGCCAGCCCCGCCGGCATCCGCAAGATTTCCGGTGGCGACAACACGGCAGTCACACAGTCAGGTTTCCTGACTCGCTACAACGTCGGCGATCAGCCCTTCTGGGATCGGTACACCTGTTTCGGCCCCGGCCTGTTCCGGTTCGGCAACGGCCCCGACTCCACCGACATGGTCGAGTTCGGGCCGTTGCTGCCCAACCAGATCATGCAGATTCGTACCGACCCACGGAAGTACGGGGTCAGGGACCTCACGGTGGTTCCTCCGACGCCGCAGGAGTTGAACATCTTCCAGCAGGCGCTCAAGGATTTCATCTCCTTCGCCACCGGCAACAATGCCCCGCCACTGCTGCAGTCCATTGAGAGTGCGTTCGGAATCGCCCCGCCGCAGGGCAACCCGTACAGTCTCCTCAGGGGCAGGTTCTCCAGGCCCATCCCGGCCCGCTCGCCCGGTGCGCCTCTGCGTCCGTATCACGTCAAGGTGGAGATTGACGATGGCAACGCTTCGTCAATGGTGCTGGCCTCGGGGACCCCGCTGCGGAGATACCCGCTCTAGGAGGTGGCGATGACAGAGGCTCTGCGGGACGACCTGCTCAACGCTGTCGATCCTTACCGGCGTGCCGCTGCCGCCGATGCGCTCGCCGAGGCCAAGGACGGGTATTCCAAAGAGTGGGTCGTCACCGTCTACGACTATCTGTGGCGGAAGGTCGGCGAGTTCGGCGACGACATGATGGAACTGGTCGGCGGCGACCCCACCAACGATGTGCCCACCGGGACGCTCAAGATCAAGGGCACATCGGAGTACGTCGGCCACTTGATGACCTGCGAGAAAACCCTCGTCGGTGTCACCGTGGAAACAGCGGGGCTGCGCTGGGCGTTCTACGCCGACGGTTTCGACTGGGAGTTCAAAGAGGGCGAGTGGGTGGGGACAGCCCACCTCATCGGCATCTGGGACATTCTGAACTTCCTGTACGTCTGGCCGAACTTCCTGCTGCCCATTCAGATTCAGGCCCCGTCCCATGCGGTGTTCTTCTGGTCGCTGTGCACGGTGATCGAAACGATGATCAGCCAGTGCGCGTGGCGTATCCAGCTCGGAATCAACGAGTTCCTCAACAACGCCCTGTCCCTGAACCCCGATATCAGGACGTGGTTCGGCACCCTGTTGCAGTCCAACGGCAACGTCTTCGACATGCTCAAGACGCCGCTGTATGTGGTTCGCACCAACCCGTTCCTCGACACCAGCCCCGGTGTGGTGAGGACGGTGCGGATGGAGTCGTGTGGCGCGGTGATTCGCGATATCACCAGGGCGTACGGCGTGGATGTTCGCGTCGATCTGTGGCTTCCCGGCGACGATCAACCTGATCGCTGGGCGAACCTCGACAGGCCGACGTATGTGGTGACATGCAAGGACCGGTCCCAGATCGAAGGCCCGACGAAAACCGTCCTCGACAGCGTGATTCGTCAGACCGTGGACGTCGCCGGTTCATTCTTCGGTGACATCTCACCCATTGTGGAAACCGTCCCCGGCATGAACGGTGTGTTCTTCTCTCCGGCGCTGGGCGTGAATTACGTTCCGCCGTGGGCGGTGCTGATCGCCCCGGACCCCGGCGAGGACGGTTCGATAGAGACCTGTAAGATCAGCTTCCACACCCCGAAGGGGTGGCAGCACATCGTGGGCGGGCGTAGCCCCAAGTGGCTCAACGACCTGATGAATGCGTTCTACGGCTGGATCATCGACAGCGTTTCCATTCTGATCGGTGTCAGCGGTATCCCGTCGAATCTGCTTGACGGCTTCCTGAACAACATGATCCTGGCGTTCCAGTTGATGCAGCACTACGGTCGCCGCAACGACGTCGGCCCCTACCATCCGTGCATCGAGGTCATGCACGCCACGGTGTCGTCCCCGTACAACGTGGAGACCGGGTTCGCGTTCATCAACGCTCTCTACGATTCCCGCGGCTATGTGTCGGCGCAGGTTCTGTTCAGGGATGGTGTCGTCTACAAGTACGGGAAGGACGTGTTCCGCGGCGGCCTGGTGTCGCTGCTGTACATGGGCCGGCGGAGGCTGTTCACCGACCACGTCATGCATGTGATGTTCCGCCTCACCCCCGAGGCCCGTGATGTGATGCTTCAGATCGGCGACGGGAAGGCCGACGAGGCCCCGCTGGCGAAGCATCAGCGCAACCTCACCGCACTGTTCGAGTCCATCAACGCGTTAACTTTCGCGCCCCAGTCGTAGCCTGCGCGAAGGCGCTGTCCGGAAACCGGACAAGGCGCGGTCCTGTCCGGAAACCGGACAACGATGATTGTCCGGAAACCGGACAAGGCTGACATAATGGGGAGGACGCGAAGGAGTCGCCATGCCAACGGAAACATGGAACATCACTACGATCGACGGTAAGCGGTATCTCGTTGTCGATGTTGCCAAGTTCCGTATCCCCCTGGATTGGGACCCGTCGAGCAACATGTTCTTCGCCGTGTCCTATCCGGACGGTGGGATCGGCAACTTCACCGCCCTGGCGAAGGGTGATCCCGGCGACCCCCCCGTACTGGCCCAACAGATCGCGGTGACCGAACTCGCCCCGAATGATCCAACGCTGGCGTCGGGGTCTTTTACTCAGACCAGTCCCGGCGTCTACGCGTTGAGTGTTGCGCTGCACCGGGGTGCCAAGGGCGATCCCGGCGACACGGTGCTTGACCCTGGCGACTATGGGACGGGGTTGCCGGGTGACTTCCTGGTGGTCAATTCTGACCTGGACGCTTTCGAGCTTGCGCCCTCCCAGGTGGGTGACCGCTACCTTCCGGCCACCGTGGTGTCCACGCCTTCCGGCAACGCCGGGTACACGCTGTGCACGGTCAGCGTCCCGCCCCAGCGGCGCGACTGGCGCCCGGTGGTTGACGGCTTCTGCGAGATCACCGGCACCGGGGCGAACGTCAAGGTCGATCTGCTGGTGCGGCGCGACAGCGCCACCGCCGGCAACATCATGGGCAGGGCCACCCAGCCCGCCGGGCAGTATCCGGCGACCCACGTTCTGTCCTCGGTTCTGCCGCCCGGCTCACCCCGCAACTACGACATTGTCCCAGCGGGCGAACCGGCCGTGTTCTACCTGCGCGCCGAGAGGGTTTCCGGTTCGGACACCTTCACCACGTCGAGCACTACCACAGCGTTTAGCGTTCGGGTTACAGCAGTGCCTCCCACCACCTGATTGGTTGTCATATGACAGAAACGCCGCCGGATTGGGTGCGCGATGTTTCCACCCCGAAGCGCAGGGAACTGCCCGCCCCGCAGTGGGATGAGGTCAGCCAGAACGCCCTCGATGACATGCGGGGGCGGCTGCGCGAGTCCATCCTCCAGGCGGTCCTCCTGGCGGTGAGGGGATTCTTCCTCCCCGGGCCGATCGGCGCAGCGTTCGAGCAGATTGCCGAGTGGGCGGGCGACCTGGCGAAAGATATAGGCAACCTCGGCGGAGGGATATCTCAAGCCCTAGAGAAACTTCAGCGAATCATCGACGGGGTTCTGCGTAAGGCCGGTGCGGGCATCGGGGAGTTCATCGAGTTCATGCTCGGAAGCCTCGGTTTCGGCGGCATCCACGCGGCAGGGTCGCTGTTCGGGACCGGTCAGGTCGGTGACGTCAATCCGGAGTTGCTGGTCAACGGCAGTTTCGACGGAATCGTGTCCATGCCGGAGGGCGGCGGCTGGCAGTGGGATTCAGCCGTGGACCATACCGGCCGTGCCGGGTCGGGGTCGGCCCGGGTGACGGCCACCGGGACGTTGCGAAGCATGAACTCCAACGCGGTGGATGTGTTCGAAACCAACCGCATCGACGCAGGCGTGTGGGTGAAGTGGTCGAACCGCAGCGGCACCGGGTCGGCGGCGCTGGTGCTCAACGTCTTCGATGAGTTCGACACTGTTATCGACGCACCGGTTCTCGCCACGGCACCGCCCGGCGCGGACTCGGACTGGGTTCGGCTGGGCGGCGAGTACACCGTGCCCAAGCTGATCGGCGGCAGGGTTCCCAGCCACGTCTGCCTCGGTTTCACCGTCGATGCGAATGTCGTCGGGGGTACTTTCTGGTGGGACGATGCGTCGCTGCGCAAGGTCAACCCCATCACGCACAAGCTGGTCGGCGGGTTTCAGGACGCCATCGAAGGGTTCACCGGTGTTGCTGACGCCACCCTGAACGACTTCGTTCAAGGGTTGAAGAACTTCGACCTCATCGACACCGGCACCATCATTGATGATTTCATCCCCGGGTTGGGCCTGCTGCTGGAGAACGGCATCCGCGGGCTGCGGTCGCTGCCGCCGGCGACCGGGGTGTTCACCCATGAGCAGTTCTTGCAGGCCGCGCTCGGTCAGGCCGAGTCGACCACCGGCAACGCCAACGGTATTCAGACGATCCTGCGGTATCTGAACGCCGGGGTGTACGACGAGTTTGAGCGACGCGGCCCCAGCCTCGGCTCCAACTGGTCCACACCATGGGGAAGCGGCAACGGCACCCTGACAACAGAGGGCCACAATGCCGCGCTGCCGTTCGTGTGGCCGGGCGGAAACTCGCAGTGGTTCAGCCGCTACGTCGGCCCGAACGCGGCGTCGGTGACGGATTGGCAGGTGGTGTCCATCGTGTTGGGGTCGTCGCCGGGACTTGCGCCGTTCAACTACTGCGGTCACAACGATGTCCTGGGCCGGGTCGGCGGCACCGGCGACTACATCCGGCTACGGATTGGCGGCGACGGTTCGTGGTCGCTGTCGAAGTTCGTCTCCGGTGTCGAGTACATCATGGCCCGGGAGTTCGCCGGGGCGATCACCGTGCCGGGTCCGGGGTCCATCATCACGCTGTACTGCGGTGACCGTGCCGCAAACAACCTGGCGCATTTCAGGGCCACCATCAACAACGCCACCCTGGTGGATATTGATGAGCCGATCGGTGGGTCGTTCGGCCCTGCGTCGAACTGCGGCGGGCTTTACCGGGGTCGGGGGCTGGGCCTGCGCGCTGAGGGCATCCCGTTCATCATGGCCGGCTGGGTCAGTCCCGGGCTGGTGAACTACTGGTCCTCGTCGGATCAGCCGGAGCCGGTGGTGTAGCGAGATGGGCACCAACATCTCCCTGACGGTTCCGGTGGCGGACTCTGCTGCCGCGGACGCCATCGCCCCGGCGCTGTACGTTGGGCTTGACGTGGATCGTGCGCCGTTCCGCCCACCGGAGACCCCCCGTCGCGGCTGGCGCATCGTGGTCGGCGCTACCGTGACCGCTGAACTCAGCGTCCCCGCCGCGGCCACCGCCGACGCGGTGCCACCTTCGGTGTATGTCGGTGAAGACCCCCCGGGCGGCACCGTGTTCCCGTTCCTGTTCCCCAGTCCGCTCGGTTAAGGTTTTGAGAGAGGAAAGCGAGTCCGCATGGCAGTGAGCAGCAAGTTCTACGCCCAGTTCTGGGCCAGCCTGGCCAACAAGGAGATCGACCTCGACGCCGACGAGTTCAAGCTGGCGCTGTTCACCTCCTCGCTGGTGGTCAACCAGGACACGCACCGCTACTTCGACGCTGCGCCCTACAACGCCAACCAGGTCACCAACGGCAACGGCTACGCCACGGGCGGTGCCGTGGTCAGCCCGCTGTCGGTCACCTACGATGCTTCCTCCAACCGGCTGTCCTTCGACGCCGCGGATGCCACCTGGACGTCGTCGACATTCACCTGCCGCTACGGGGTGCTCTACGATTCCACGCCGCTGGCGAACAAGCCGCTGATGCTGTGGGTGGATTTCGGCACCAACCAAAGCCCCAGCAACGGCACCTTCCAGGTCATCTGGGATGCCACCGGCATCGGATATGTGGCGGTGGCGTGATGCCTGAGATCACTGTTTCTGTCGTCTACGAGACCATTGACAGCCCCACGGAGATGGCGACGCAACTGGCGGCGGCGCTGCCCCGCGGGTGGCACGGGACCATCACTGCGCTGCGGCAGGACTCCACCGATTTCTGGGCGCTGGTGTTGACCACCCCCGCCAATATCGCCCCCGTCAACGTGGGGATCGGCGACGTTCTCCTCTGGGATGGAACCACCTACCAGTCGATGAGTGCTGCCGACTTCGCTGAACGGTATGGTTCGTGACGGTCAAGGACGATTGGCTTTCCGGCGATCTTTACACCGCGGGTGCCGCCAACGCGGTGGCGACCGCGATCAACTCTGAACTCCCCGGCGGCAACCCGCCGATCTACAACATCGGGAAGGTGGGGGCGACCCACACCCTCGACCCGGGCAGGGGGCCGATTCAACGCTGTGAACTGACCGGCACGGTGAACACGGAGTTCATCGTGCCGCCGCTGCCGTCGGGGTCGTGGATGACGCTGTACGTCCGCCAGCCGGCCACCGGCTGGCTCGGCTACTCGGCCACCTTCCCCGGTGTGCGTTGGCCGGGCGGCAAGGCACCGACGATCACGATGGCGAACCGGGTGGCTGACGCGTTCACCTTCGTTTCCGACGGCACCACGATTTACGGCTCTTACACGCAGGGCCACATCTACCATCCGCCCTACAGTTACGCCACCCCGCTGGGGCGCAGCATCCGTAAGGGTCCGTCGAATCCGACGCTGGCCGATGGGCCGAACTTCTGGACCCCCATCGACGTGATCCGCGCCTACGAGGTGCCCGAACTGGACGGCGCCGGGGTGACGGTTGGATGCCCTCAATATTTCGGGCAGCCCAACGTCCCGATGTTGCAGGCGTACGTCAACCGGCTGGGCATCGACCGGACTTTGGATGTGGAGATCGTCTACATGCCGAACGGCGGCCAGGAGCGGGCCGCCAACCCCGACTCCTACGAGGCCATGCTCGACATGTGCGTGTTGACCGCCACGCTCCCGGGGGCTAAGCACAAGGTTTATCAAGGCCCCAACAGCCATGAAGGCTTCCTCGACACCGCGCGGCGGGCACTGGAGGAGTGCGACGTGGTGTCGTTCAGTTGGATTTATCAGGAGTCCTGGCCGTGGAGCAACGAGCCTTACTTCCCGCTGGAGTTGATGCTGGAGTTTGAGGACATGCTCCGCAGGGCGCGTGAGCGCGGCGTCAGTTTCTTCTGCGCCTCCGGCGACTACGGCTCCGACGCCTGGCAGCCCTACCGGTTCAACCCCCCCTACAACTACGATCGCACCCCGTGGCACGCCAATCCGCTGCGGTTGGCGTTCCCCCCGAACTGCCCCTCGGCGGTGAGTGTGGGCTGCACCGCCCTGCACCTCGACGCCAACGGCATCCGCGACTGGGAGGAAGCCACCCTGCACCCGCCGATCTACAGTTCCGGCGGGCGCTCAAGATTCTTCGGCGACACCATGTGCCCGGTGGTGTCGTGCTTCGGGGAGTTCCAGCAGGGATTCCTGATCGTGATGGCGGATGGCCGCTGGAACTCCATGTCCTCCACGTCGGGGTCGGCTCCGCTGATGGCGGCGATCCACGCCCGGATGATCCAGGCCCGCGGGTCGCGCTTCGACTTCATGGACTTCGCGCTGGCCAACCAGGATGCGTTCCACGACATCACGATCGGCACGAACGGCGCGTTCGACTGCCATCCTGGCCGGGACTTGGTGACGGGGATCGGCACACCCAACGGTCCCGCACTGTGGGCGGCACTGGAGAACTGGAGCGGCTGATGAGCGGTGACCTGGGCTGGCCGACCCCCGGCGGCAACAGCCTGAACCTGACCGCCGGGCATGACTTCGCCTGGTCGTTCCAGTTGCGCGACCCGGCGGGCAGCCCGGTGAACTTCCCCGCAGGGGAGGCGTTCCTGCAGTTCCCCACCGTCGACGGGGCGTCGTTCGGGGTCACCGGACCCGCCTCGGGGTCGCTGTGGCGGTGGACGGTGTACGGGTCGACCGCCACCATCACCGTCCCGGCGGCGGTGGTGGACCTGATCCCCGACGGCGCCCCTTGGTATTTCGTGTGGCGGCCCGTGGCACTTCCTCGCTTCGACGCCGCTGCCGCCGGGGTTGCCGGGAATGGCACCCCGATCTGGCCGCACACCATCAGCGGCAATGCGGTGGTGGCGTTCTGCAACATCCTGGCTGCCACGCCGGGTACGGTGACCGCGACCTGCGACGGGGTGGCGATGACGAAGCTGGCGAGCGTCACCGACTACTACGCCCAGGACAACAAAGTGTCTTTGTACGCTTTCGGGTTGCTGAACCCGCCCACAGGCACGGTGTCGCTGGCGGTGTCGATCAGTGAGCCGCACCAGGTGTCCACTCTGTCGATGTCTTACTTCGATGTTGCCTCGTTCGCCCCGGCGGTGACCGCGGCGGGCCGCGGCCCCACCCGTATGCAGGTGCTACTGGCGGGCAACGCCCTGGTGGCGCAGGCGTTCTCGGGTTACACCGGGGGCTTGATCAACTACAACCAGGCTCAGCGCGGCTACTGGCAGTTCTCGAACGGGGTCAATGTGACCATGGTTGCCGGGGACGCCCCGATTCAGGCGGTGGATCACCAACCGGCGCTGGAGTTCTCGGCGGGCAACACCACCTGGCCGGCGTACAACGCCTGGGGTGGCATCGCCGTCCCGATGACCCCCCCCACGGTTCCCTCCCAGGCGGGCTACGCGCTCTCATCTGGCCTGGTCACCGTCATCTAGGGAAGAAGGAGAGGCACATGACCACTGGAGACACTGAGCCAGGGCCTGACGCCCCGGCTGCGGTGGGTGACGCGCCCCCCGGCGGGGAAGCGCCCGAGATCACACAGGGGGTGCCGCCGAAGAACCCGGCGATCTCCCCGGATTACGTCTACGTTGATGGCGAGCCGGGCGAAGAAGGTGGCGCATGACCGAGTTGTTCCCCCCGATGACCTCCACGGAGGCGGAGGCGCTGGGCGGCGCGCTGATGGCCGTGCCGGGGCTGGTCGGCCCGGTGGGTCCGAGCGGCACCAGCGGCACCCGCATTTTCCTGGGTTCGTCGGGGTTCCCGGCGTGGGACAACAACCCGCAGACCGGGGATTTGTTTATCACCACCGGCGAGTTCACCTGGGGCGGGGCGACGATCCCGCCGTGGGCGGTGTACGTCTACAACTCTCAGACCAACTACTGGGCCACGGTGGGCACCATCACCGGCGCGACGGGGGCCACGGGGGCGACCGGCCCCCGTGGCACGATCGGCCCTGTCGGGGCGACAGGGCCGCAGGGTCCACCGGGCGGGGGCACGGGCAGCGGAGGCACCGGGCCGACGGGACCGACCGGGGCTACCGGGCCGGCTGGCCCCACCGGGCCGCAGGGTGCGACGGGGGCCACCGGGGCTCAGGGTGCGCCCGGGTCGCAGGGCGCGGCAGGAACCCAGGGCGCCACCGGCACCCAAGGGGCGACAGGGCCCGCAGCCGCAGCCGGCTCCTACCCGCGCGTGTACGCCCCCGCCTCCGGTCGCTACCTGCACCCCGGCGGGGGGACGGCGGTGTCGACGGCGATCAGTGTTGCCGTTCTGTGCTTCCGGAAGATTCTGGTTCCGGCGAATCAGACGTTTGACAGGATCGCCTGCGAAATTGTTGCGCCTGGGGCGGGTTCGGTTGTGCGGCTGGGCATTTACACGTGCGACGTGCACGGTTTTCCCTCGACGAGGGTGCTGGACGCGGGCACCGTAGACGCATCCACAGCGGGGGTGAAGGAGATCTCTATCAGTCAGGCGCTGTCCGCTGGGGTTTACTGCCTCGCCGCCGTTGCCCAGGGTGCGGGCTGCACCATCCGGGCGCAACAGGGCACCACCAACTTCTTCACATCTCCCCTTCTGTCGGGGGAGCAAATGCGGGGGGACGGCTTCAACTCCGCTGCCGCGTCGGTGCCGGGAGCGCTCCCCGCGAACGCCCAAACCGACATCGCGTGGGGTGTCGTCCCCGGCCATGTCGCCCCCCTGATGATGCTGAGGGCTGCCTGATGGCACTGGTGACCGTGTACGGCGAGGGCGGCTACGACCCGAACCTGCCCAACGACAACATCATCGAGCAGTACGAGATCCCCGACCCGCCCGCGCCCGAACCGCAGACCGACACCCAGGCGTTAGCCGAGGCGCTGTCCGAACTGCCACCGGAAACCCTCGACGCCCTCAGGGCCGCGCTGGGGCTGACATGAGGCCGCTGCTGGCCGCCGCCCTGATGGCCGTCGTGGTCGTCGGCGGCTTCGTCTACGGCGCACTGTCCACCGTGTGCGCCGACACTGGGATCGACTGGTGAGAGACCACGTCACCATCGGGGAGACGCCGTGGCGCTAGACCTGGCGACCGCGTTCGCCGTGTACCTGCTCGTCGCCGCACTGCTCGGGCTGACCGCGTTCACGATGTGGGGAGACTGATGAGTTACGGACTGCCCAACGGCACCCAGATCTACTACGGCGCAACCGGATTCCCTAGCTGGGTCTACGACTTGGCGCGGGCCTTCAACCTCAAGGCCTCCACCTACCCCGGCCACCAGGAAGGGCAGCGCGCCGAGGCCGGGTTCGACCCCAACCCACAGCGACTGAACCGCGGCATCGACTGGACCGGCCCGGTCGCCGACATGCAACGCTTCGCCGACTACCTGCTCACCGTGCGCAGCCACCTGGAGCAGGTCATCTGGGAGAACCCGCAGACCGGACGGCGGGTCGGCGTGGCCGGCGGCGACGACGTATCCGCCACCGCCTACTACGCCGGCGACTACGCCGGGCACCGAGACCACGTCCACACCCGGCAGAGCAAGCCGATACCGCTACCGCAGGAGG
>Ga0181556_1001889_pt1 | contig 20113 bp, 20 predicted proteins | sample 011ome_14_FD_148651 | JGI IMG/M metagenome (GOLD analysis project Ga0181556, IMG submission 148651) | Coastal salt marsh microbial communities from the Groves Creek Marsh, Skidaway Island, Georgia - 011505AT metaG (spades assembly) | ecosystem: Environmental > Aquatic > Marine > Intertidal zone... | reverse complement strand
CGCTGTCCTCCGCTAAGCCCTGCACGGCGGTACTGAAGTCGACCTGCAGCCAACGCGGCAGTTCCAGTCCGTAATCTCGACGCAACACATGGGCAACACCGCCTTTGCCCGACTGACTATTGATGCGAATCACTTCCTGATACGTGCGACCGATGTCGGCAGGATCAATCGGCAGATAGGCGACGTCCCATGCCTCATCGGCGTCACGCTTGGACAGGCACTTATGGATGGCGTCTTGGTGACTGCCGGAGAAAGCCGTGAATACGAGCTCTCCCGCGTACGGATGACGAGGATGAACCGGCAACTGCGTGCATTCACGGGCTACCGTGCAAATCTCATCCATGTGAGTGAAATCCAACATCGGGTCCACGCCCTGACTGTAGAGATTCATCGCCATGGTCATGATGTCCATATTGCCCGTCCGCTCGCCGTTGCCCAGCAGCGTACCTTCCACCCGGTCTGCACCCGCCATCACACCGAGCTCGGCGGCAGCGACCGCACACCCCCGATCGTTGTGGGTATGCAGGGAGATGATCAGTGAGTCACGGTTGTTAACGTGATCACAAAACCACTCGATCTGATCCGCATAGATGTTGGGCGTGCTCATTTCCACTGTGGCGGGCAAATTGATGATCACTGGCCGATCAGGGGTCGGTGCCAGTACCTCATTCACCGCATCGCAAACCGACACCGCGAAATCCATCTCCGTACCGGTAAAACTCTCGGGGCTGTACTCAAATACCCACTCTGTTTCGGGGCGGGCGTCTGCGGCTTCCTTGATCAGGCGGGCGCCGTTCACAGCAATATCCCTAATACCGTCCCGGTCGAGACCGAAGACGTATTCCCGCTGCACCGTAGAGGTGCTGTTGTAAAAATGCACCACGGCTCGCTTGACGCCCTCGAGTGCGGCAAAGGTTTTTTCAATGAGGTCCGCCCGCGCCTGCACCAGCACCTGCACGGTGACGTCGTCGGGAATGCGGTGCTCTTCGATCAGCTTCCGCAGAAAGGCAAAATCATGGCTTGAGGCCGAAGGGAACCCCACCTCAATCTGCTTAAAACCGATTGATACCAGTAGCTCCCATAGACGCAGCTTTTGCTCTGCATTCATCGGCTCTACCAGAGCCTGATTGCCGTCGCGCAAATCGACGGAACACCACTCAGGCGCGGCCTGAATAACGTTGTCCGGCCAGCGACGGTCTGGCTTGGCGATCGGCTGAAACGCGCGGTACTTTCGGTAATCAAAGCGGCGATGATCAAATCGGGCGTTTTCCACGGCACTGTTCCTGATGCTGTTTGAGGACGCGTAGTGTACTGGCGAGCGCCGGGAGATAATCACCAAAAATAGTAATATTTGGTCATTAATTAGTGCTTAATGCTACAAAAATGGATATAAAATAGTATTTTCCCTACCACACGGCATTTTTATGGATAATTCACTGCCGCTACTGGACCGGCTTGATCGCCGTATTCTGCGGGTTTTGCAGGACGACGCCGGTCTCAGCAACCTTGAGCTGGCTGAGCGGGTAGGCTTGTCTGCTACACCGTGCGCGCGTCGCGTCAAACGGTTGATGACAGAGGGTGTCATTACCCACCAGGCCGCGATGGTCGACCCCAAAAAGTTGGGCCTGAATTTGACCGCCCACATTAGTGTCACCATGGATCGGCACACCCCGGATCGCTTCGAGGCGTTTGAAGAGACGGTGTTGTCACTACCGGAGGTGGTGGATTGCTGCGTGGTCACCGGCCAGAGTGCCGACTACCTGCTCAAAGCGGTTGTGCGCGATATGGCGCACTACGAGCAATTCTTATTGGGCAAGCTGACCCGGATCCCCGGGGTCACCGGCGTCCATTCGAGCTTCGAACTAAGACGGGTCGTAACACGGACCGCGGTGTCCGTGCCCGAGGAGTAATCAGCGCGCCGCCAGTTCCTTGTCGACCAGAAAGCGGGCGATTTCGAGCATATTGGTTTGGCTGCCTGCAGCACGGGTTTCGATCAGGTACTTACCCGCGACCATCAACGAGGGGGTGCCGGAAATTTTGGCGGAGCGAGCCCGCGCATCGGCCTGTCGAACCTGCGAGTCGACGCCAAAAGAATCAAACGCCTTATCGAACTGCGCAGGATCTACGCCGTTATCTTCAAACAGATCGCGCAATTCAAGTCGAGATACCAATCGCTTTCGCTGCACATGCATCGCGTCGAAAATAACGGGATGCAGCGTCTCCTTCACGCCCAGCACCTCTGCGATGTAATACGCCTTGGCGTGCATGCGCATGGGGTCGTTCCACACGGCCGGGGAGGGTTGCACCACAGCCCCGTCGGGCAGCTGTTTACCCCATGCAGTCAGCATTGGCTCGAAGGTGTAGCAGTGGCCGCAGCCGTACCAAAAGAATTCGGTGACCACGACATCGCTGCCGCGACCCACGGCAACCGGTGGCGTCAATGTTTGATAGTGCTGGCCTTCGACCCACCGATCATCGGCAATCGCTACAGGCCCTGTAGTCCAACCGAAAACGGCCGTTAAGGTCAGTGCTAGCGTGGCAAAGGTTTGGCGAATACCTGTCATGTTTTCCTCCTTCCCTGGAACACAACCGGGGTCGATATCGGGGCGCGCTGCCCCGACGACATTACGGGGTAGGCTGTAAGCCCGCAATATAGCTCGCGACAGCCTCAATCTCCATATCGCTCATGCGGAAGGCGGTGGTCCGCATAATCTTGGCTTCACCGCCATTGGTACGACCCGTCGGGTCTTCATAACCCTTTCGGAACATCTTCAACTGCGACGCAATATAGTCCGCGTGCTGACCGCCCAGCGCCGGGTACCCTGCCGGGCCGTTGCCATTGCCTGTCGGGCTGTGGCAGCCCGAACACGCCGGCACCTGTCGCTCGGCGATGCCGGCAAGGTAGACCTTGCGGCCCAACGCCACTTTTTCGGGGTCTGCCATTCCGCCCGTGCGGGGCTGGGCGTCGTAGAACGCCGCAATGTCAGACAAATCTTGATCCGTCATGTTGTCGACCTGCCCCGCCATCAGCGCGACCGGGCGACGGCCATCGCGAATATCCTGCATTTGCTTCAGCAGATACTTATGGCCAAGCCCCGCCAGCTTGGGAAATGTCGGCACGGCACTATTGCCATCCACACCGTGGCAAGCCACACAGGTCGCCGCCTTGGCTTGGCCCGCTTCGGCGTCGCCGGCGGCATAGGCGCTGGCTCCAGTGACCATCGCTATGGCCAGAAGTGTCACTTTTAAGAGAGAAGGATACATAGGAACACCCGTTGAAAATGGCTTGGCCTGCGCCAGGCCGTTATCGGTCGGGCCCACTGGCCCGCCGAACCTAGCGCGCCTTACTGCGCCGCGGCCATATAAGTGATGAGCGCAGCGTAGTCTTCGTCGCTGCAGCTGTTGCACAGACCACCGGGGGGCATAGCATTGAGGCCATTTCGAACAGAGGCGACCAGCGCCTCCATACCCTTCTCCATGCGCGGCGCCCAAGCCTCTGCGTTACCCGTTGCCGGCGCACCGGCGACACCCACGGCATGGCACGCGCCACATGAGGCCGCGTACTGAGGAGGGGGATCACCCGCGAGCACCGTCGGCGCAATGGCCAGTGCCGCGATCGCCGCAGCTCGGATAGCAATGGAGCGGATAAATGCAGTAGTTCTCATGGTCAAACCCTCTAATATCTTTATCTTTCGTCTTTCTACTTCAAACCTTCAGCTTTCGATCTTTTGCGCTGCCCCGTCGCGGCAGGTCAAGGCACTCTCTAAGCCTGCTAAGGCCTGCGTAAACGGTGTGTCAGGCTTGGTGACGTCACGGGTGGCGCACATTGTCAAAATCACTCAGGTATTTCGGGCATCGTGCCCCGAAGAGCGTGGCATTATAGACGTTCCGTGTCTTGGCACAAATCGCAAAATGACCGACATTAACGCCGCCCCCAGCCCCGTGAATTTCCGCCACGCCGCGTTTTTACAAAGCGCCAGCGCGGTTGAAAACGCACCGCCCGACGCTGGCTGGGAGGTGGCATTCGCGGGCAGGTCCAACTCTGGAAAATCCAGTGCAATCAATGCTTTAACGGAGCAAGGGAAGCTGGCGCGGACCTCGCGTACCCCGGGCCGCACGCAGCTCATCAATTTTTTCGCCCTCAGTGACAGCCAGAGGCTCGTTGACCTGCCGGGCTATGGTTTTGCCAAAGTGCCGCTGGCGGTCAAAAAAAAATGGAATCAGCAGCTGGAACGCTACCTGCAATACCGGGAAAGTCTGCGTGGCCTGGTGATGCTGATGGATATTAGGCACCCACTGACCGACGCGGATAAGCAGATGCTGGGCTGGGCCGTCGCCGCCAGCATGCCCGTCCATATCCTGCTCACCAAAGCCGACAAACTGAAGCGCGGCCCCGCACAAAATACGCTGCTGTCTGTTCGGAGCGAGCTCGCCGCCCATGCCGAGCTCGTCAGCGTGCAGTGTTTTTCGTCTCTGAAGCGTCAGGGTATCAAAGAGCTGGGTAAGCAGATCAACCGGTGGCTCACCGACGAATCCGTCATGGATCCACCACCGGAAACTCCCGAAGCAGAGTGAGGCCAATCAGTGGGCTTCATCCCAGTTATCGCCCGTGCCTGCCTCTACGAGCAACGGTACATCGAGCAAACCCACCTCTGACATCAGCCGCCCCACGGTCTCGCATAGCTCATCCACCGCACCCATCTCGACCTCGAACACCAGTTCGTCATGCACCTGCATGATCATTCGCGCATCGATGCTTGAGCCTGCCAGCCACTCATCAACCGCCAACATGGCCATCTTGATCATATCCGCGGCGGTGCCCTGCATAGGCGCGTTGATTGCTGTGCGTTCAGCAGCTTGTTGCCGCTGTCGATTCTTGGCGTTGATCTCAGGCAAGTAGAGGCGGCGGCCCTTCAGTGTTTCCACATAGCCGGTGTCGTGGGCGAGCTCTCGGGTCCGCGCCATGTAATCCGCCACCCCGGGGTATCGAGCAAAGTACAGATCGATATATTCCTGTGCTTCACTCCTGCCCAGACCCAGCTGCTTGGCCAACCCAAAGGCCGACATCCCGTAGATGAGGCCGAAATTAATCGCTTTCGCCTTACGACGCTGGTCTCCGGATACGTCACCAAGTGCAACCCCGAACACTTCGGCAGCAGTGGCGCTGTGCACATCCAGCTCGTTGGCGAACGAATTGAGCAGCCCCTCGTCCTGAGAGAGGTGCGCCATAATGCGCAGTTCAATCTGTGAATAATCGGCCGCGACAATTTTGCATCCGGGGGCAGCGATAAAGGCCTGACGGATACGCCGCCCTTCCTCTGTGCGAATGGGAATGTTTTGGAGATTAGGGTCGGAGGAGGACAGGCGGCCGGTCGCCGTGACCGCCTGATGGTAAGACGTGTGCACTCGGCCGGTTCGCGGGTCGATCATCTCTGGCAGCTTGTCGGTGTAGGTTGACTTCAGCTTGCTAAGGCTTCGGTACTCCATCAGCACCGCCGGCAACGGATAATCCAGTGCCAACTCCGCGAGCACTTCCTCGGCTGTGGAGGGCGCACCCTTGGGTGTCTTGCGCAATATCGGCAACTCCAGCTGGTTAAACAGGATCTCACCCAGCTGTTTGGGAGAGCCGAGATTAAATGGCCCACCCGCGAGCTCGTGCGCCTTGGCTTCCAGCGACAGAATGCGCTCCCCTAACTCTTGGCTGTGGGCCGCAAGCGTGTCCCGGCAGACCAAAGCGCCGTTTCGTTCGATGCGCGACAGCACGGGCACCAACGGCATCTCCAGCTCCCGATAGAGTGTGGAGAGTGAGGGCGTCTGGTTGAGTTTTTCCGACAGCATCTGGTGCAAACGAAGCGTCACCTCAGCGTCCTCGGCGGCATATGGCGCGGCCTGTTCTATCGGCACCTGGTTGAAGGTCAATTGCTTGGCCCCTTTGCCCGCGATGTCTTCGAAATGGATCGTCCGCTGGCCAAGGTATTTGAGCGCCAAGGTATCGAGGTCGTGTCGACTCCCCGCCGCATCCAGTATGTAGGACTCCAGCATCGTGTCGTCATGAATGCCGCGCAGGGTAATACCGTGATTGGCCAGCACATTAGCGTCGTATTTCAGGTGCTGGCCCACCTTGGCGGTCTTCGCATCTTCCAGAAGCGGCCGAAGCGCCTCGAGCACTGCGTCGCGATTCAGTTGGTCCGGGGCGCCCGGGTAGTCATGCGCGAGGGGCACGTACGCCGCGGCGCCGGGTTCGACGGCAAACGAAACACCAACCACTTCCGCAACCATGTAATCTAGGCTCGTCGTCTCAGTATCAAAGGCAAACAGCTCAGCCGCCTCAAGTCTGACAAGCCAGTCATCGAAGACCGCCTGCTCCAACACTGTGATGACCTCGACCGAGGCGGTGGCGGGCTCCAACTCAGCCGCCTCTGCTGCGCCGTCGTGAGTAGGCGCGTCTTTTGCCTCCACCGCACCCGCTGCGGCTGCCCCCTCGCCCTTGAGTAGGGCCTCCAGCCACGTTTTGAACTCCAGCTCTCGAAACAGTCCAAGCAGCGCCTCGTTATCCGGCGGGCTCGAATCCAGATCGCCCTCAGCCAACCCCAGATCACAGTCGATCTTGATCGTTGCGAGCTCATAACTCAGCTCAGCATCGCCCCGGGCGCCACCCAGTTTGGCGGCGAGGCTCTTGGCGCCCCGGATCGGTAGGTCCGCAACGGCATCGAGCTGGTCATAAATGGAATCGATCCCGCCCAGGTGCTGCAGCAAAGCGGTTGCAGTTTTCTCCCCCACTCCCGCCACACCGGGAATGTTGTCGACCTTGTCGCCCATTAGCGCCAACAGATCGATGATCAGCTTGGGCGGCACGCCGAATTTGTCGACGACCCCCCCATGATCCATGGTCGTATTGTTCATGGTGTTGATGAGCGTGACATGGTCGTTAACGAGCTGTGCCATGTCCTTGTCACCAGTTGATATCACCACTTCCCGTCCACTTCCGGCGGCTTGCACTGACAGCGTGCCAATGACGTCGTCTGCCTCGACACCCGCTATGCAAATCAAGGGCAAGCCCATGGCGCGAATGGTGTTGTGGATCGGTTCGATCTGCTCGCGCAGCTCATCGGGCATCGGCGGGCGATTGGCTTTGTATTCCGGGTAAATGTCGTTGCGAAAGGTGGGCCCCTTGGCATCGAATATCACGACCACCTGATCGCCTGCGTAATCGGCGACCAACTTGCGAATCATGCCGATCACCCCTTTGGCGGCGCCGGTGTTCAGGCCTTTGGAGTTCGTGAGTGCGGGCAAGGCGTGATAAGCGCGAAACAGATACGACGATCCGTCCACCAGAATGAGCCGATTTGCCATGAGGTCAGTGCTCCCACACGTACTGCGTAGAGCGCAAGGTTACCCGCATTTTGGGGATATCGAGCGGCGCACGGAAAAATCCATGGTAGTCACCACGAGGGTTAATCAACATGACGTTGGCGCTGTGTTCCATTTGATAAGCGCCCTCTGGCTCGCTGACCTTGCGAAACGGGGCATTAAGCCGCTGCGCGAAGCTGAGGATGTCAGCAAACTCTCCCGTGACACCTAAGAACTCGGAATGAAAATACGGTACGTACTCCGTCAGCCGCTGGGGCGTGTCCCGGGCGGGGTCGATCGACACCATCGCAACGCGGGCGTCCCGCGCTTCGGTATCGGCCAGCTGCGCCTTGAGCTCGGCGAGCTCCGCCATGGTGGTGGGGCAGATATCGGGGCAGTGCGTGAAACCAAAAAACACCAGCGTCCAGTGGCCCACCAAAGCGCTGTGCGTGAAGGGCTCGGCGTGATGGTCGACCAGCGAAAACTCGCCCAACGCCCTCGGGGTATCAAAAAGAAACAGACCGTTGGCTCGAGTTTCAGCCACGCTCATGATTCGCGGTTCACCAATGCGGTGGATAAAGCTGGTTACCACCACTGTCATGAACAACAGCACCCCGACGATCGTCAGGCGCACACCACGCTTTGTGGAAGCAGACATGGCCCTTCAGCCTCCCGAGTTTTTCAGCAGAAAACGGAGATCGGAGATCACGTCCTTGTAGTAAAGCTCATCCGAGACCCGCATCATGATCCAGCCCGCGGGATCCACCACATACCATTGCGCCGGGGATTCCAGCACCTCCGGCGCAAGCGTGGTTAGCCTATCCGATGGCACCGTCAGCGCGGTCATGCCGACGTGCTCCTGGGCGAGCCAATCTGACAGACTGGCGGTCGAGCTACCCTGCGCTGCCTCCGGTGTGACGGTAACGGCTTTGGGAGCGGTGTTACTCAGCACTACCCTGCCAACGCGGTTGAAATCCTTGCCCAACGCGAGATGGATCTGTCGGGTTTGATACAGCTGTTGCTGGCAGATTGCGTCACACACTTCACCTCGCTGCACGACCAGCAATCGCCACTTTGCTGGCAGGTCCTGCCACAGCGTCTCGGCGACACCCTCGTGTTGGAATACCACGTCACTCACAGAGCGCGGTGGGTCGATCAGTTCCCCGTGGTTCGCGGTGCCCACACTGCCCAAAACATCGACATGCCCCTGCTCGACCGCCCACCATAGCGCGGTCGCACCGAGCATCATGCTGAGCGGAATGCCAGCGATGAGAATCAGCACCAGCCGGGCGCGACGGCGCTGCGACGGCATGACGGTATCAGTCATGTGCACGATTCTCGCTGAGGAGAGACCTCAGATTAGTCAGGCGCAACAGCCCGATGATCACGAGCACGGCTGCCATTGCAAACCACTGCACCGCGTAGCCAATGTGCTTTGCAGGCGACTGATTGACGACGGCCCACTCCGCCACCAGTGCGTGGGGCGAGTCCGGCTGGATCCTGACTTCAAAGGGGAACACGGTGCGGCCTGAGAGCGCTTCAAGCGAACGCTGCCAATTATCCCAGTAAAGGGTCTGCACGGTCGCCGGCAATGCCGCGGGCGGTTCGGGCTTTTGCATCATGAGGGGCGTGCCGCTCGGCACATAAATTCGTCCTTCAATGACGACTGGCCCTTCAGGGAGTGTGGGTGTCGGCGTCGTTCTGCGGGACGGGTCTCCGGCCAACCAGCCTAAGTTCACCGGGATGAGACCGACGTCCGATCTAGCAAGGGCAATCACGTGATACCCAGCCCTACCGCGGTGCAGCCGGTTGTCGAGTAATAAGTAGTTATTCGCCGTAAAAGATGCCTGCCATCGCACTTGCCGGTCAGCGAGGGCTGCACCTGCCTCGTTCGATAGCGGGTCAGGCATCAGTGCCTCGGGTGTCACTGCCGGCATGGCGGCGCGCGCTTCCCAGCGAGACTCGAGTGCGGACTTCTCTCCCGCACGGCCCAACTGCCATAACCCGAGGTTCATTAATAGCGCGAACAGAATGAGGCCAGCCAGTACGGCCCGCACATCGCCGCTAATGCAGAGCGGGCCCAGGCTTCGGTTAAACTGCATCTCTCTTCGACTCGTGTTTCATCCGCTTTCTCACTATGCGCCAGGCGGGGCCAAAAGGATTGCCATCATGCTCAAGACCCTCATCGTGCTGCTCATGATAGCGCTTGTCGCCAGTCTCGCCTCGGGTCTGGTATTTCTGATGTCTGACCAAGGCAACCCGGATAAAAAGCGGTTGTTCACCTCGCTGGGTGTTCGTTTGGGCATTGGCGCCTGTTTGCTCTTGGTGATTCTCTACGGCGTCATGACCGGCCAGCTGGGGCAAAAAAACCCGTGGGATCCGGGCCCGAGCAACACTGAACAAGCTGCACCACAAAAGTAGGCCTGCTCAATCCGATAGGGGCCCTATCCGCGGCCGCGCTGGTCATTGTGCCACGGCGCCAGTCGGGTTTGCTTCCGCTCCGTCTAGGTCAGCACTCTGCATGAGCGCGCCATCCCATTAGCGCACCACCAGAGTAACCGGCGCCTCAGCGCCCTCTGTTTTATATGCGCCCAACGAAAAGGGGCGCCGCAGCGCCCCTAGGTGCCCTGCATCGATCACAGGATGTAAACAAATAGGAACAAGAACACCCACACCACATCGACAAAATGCCAATACCAGCTGGAGGCTTCAAAGCCAAAGTGGTCGGTCGCGGTGAAGTGCTCTCTCCTCACTGAGCGGACCAGCTGGATCAGCAACATGGTCATACCCATTGCCACATGGAAACCATGGAAGCCCGTCAGCATGAAAAAGGTGGAACCATAGATGCCGGAGTTCAGCGTCAGCCCGAACAGCACATACGCTTCATAATATTCCGCCGCCTGCAGCCCAAGAAAAATCACGGCAAGACCAACGGTAATGCCGAGCCAGCGATTAAACTTTTTGCGGTTGCCCGCCAGGATTGCGGTGTGCGCGACGTGGACCGTTGCGCTCGATGACAAGAGAATCAGGGTATTCCACATTGGCAACCAGGCGTACCAGGCGTGGGCGTCAGCCGGCGCCATGGATTTGTCTTGAGAGACGAACGCACCGTTGTTGGCAATTACCTGCGAGTCAACGCCACCCACGATCTCCTGAGGTGTTGTCACCGGAGGCCAGGCGAATTCAAAACCGGGCCACAAAAGTCCGTTCATCCGACCGCCATCTCCCTCACCAGCGAGCCAAGGGCCCACAAACTGTCTGACATAAAGAAGCGCGCCGAAAAACGCGGCGAAAAACATGACCTCTGAAAAAATGAACCAAAACATGCCCAGCACATAGCTTTGGTGGAGCTGGCTGCTATTCATCCCCGCAAGGTTTTCCCGGATTGCCGTGCCAAACCAGCTGGCGAGCGTAAAAATGAAAAACACTAGGCCAACGGTCAGCACCCACACTGAAGTGCTAGATTCCTCTGAGCCGCCGAACGTCATGTCGTTCAGCACCATCGCCGCACCAAACACCGAAAGGATCAGACCAATGGTGGCCCTGACCGCCAGGCTCGAGGACTCGGGCACGTAATATTTTTCGTGACCGGCTGAAGCTGATGATGAATTGGCCATAAGTGTCTCCTCGATCGGGCGCTAGCGAGACGCTAACCCGTCGGTCACCGTGCCGGTGACATCGAATAATGTGTAAGAAAGTGTGATGGTATGAATGTCTGTCGGCAGATCTTGATCCACAATAAACTGCAGCGGCATCTCTGCACCCGACCGACCGTCGAGCATCTGCTGGTCAAAGCAGAAGCACTCGGTTTTGTGAAAGTAGGCCGCGGCGCGACTAGGCGAAATACTGGGGATAGCCTGCGCCACCATGTCGGCGTCGGTCGGGTTCATGGCATGAAATACCACGCCATTCGCCGCACCGGGATTGACCCGCATCATTCGTGTGTCAGGGGTAAAGGACCACGGCATGCCATCGTTGTTGATCGCCACAAACTGCACGGCTATCTCACGGCCTTCATCAACAGCCGCGGGAACAGCGGTGTAGGCCTGACTGGCAGTCTTGCCATTGATGCCGAGCGCGTCACAGAGCACGTTATAAAGCGGCACCATCACAACGAAGACGAAGGCAAACATGGCAACGGCAACCGCCACCAGTTTTAATGCTGTGTCGATGGCCGGCACGCGGCTTAACCGCAGACTGCTCATCTCACTCCCCCAGCTCGTCCTGGGTCCCGCTAGATAGTGCCCGCGGGCTTGGGCACCGCCGGCGGCTCTTCAAAGGTGTGATAAGGCGCTGGCGTGGGTACCGTCCACTCAAGCCCCTCTGCGCCGTCCCAGACTTTTTCATCACTCACGGGCTTGCCCGCCACGATGGTCGCAATCACGTTATAGAGGAATAGCAGCTGAGAGGCGCCGTAAATAAATGCACCGATCGAAGACATCATGTTGAAATCGGCAAACTGCAGCGCGTAGTCCGGAATGCGCCTTGGCATTCCCGCAAGCCCCACAAAATGCTGGGGGAAAAACGTGATGTTGAAACCAATGAATGAGATCCAGAAATGGGTCTTACCCATGGCTTCGCTATACATACGGCCACACCACTTGGGCAGCCAGTAGTAAATTGCTGCGGTCATGGAGAACACCGCACCTGCCACCATCACGTAGTGGAAGTGCGCGACCACAAAGTAGGTGTCGTGATACTGGAAGTCAGCCGGCGCAATCGACAGCATCAAGCCGGTAAAGCCACCCAAGGTGAACAGAATGAGAAAACCGATGCAAAACAGCATGGGCGTCTCAAAGCTCAACGCACCGCGCCACATCGTCGAGATCCAGTTAAAAACCTTCACACCAGTAGGCACCGCGATGAGCATAGTGGCGTACATAAAGAACAACTCTCCCGCGATCGGCATGCCCACTGTGTACATGTGGTGAGCCCAGACGATGAACGACAGGAACGCGATGGACGCAGTCGCGTAGACCATTGAGGCATAGCCAAATAGCGGCTTTCTGGAAAATGCAGGAATGATCTGCGATACCACGCCAAACGCAGGCAGAATAATGATGTAGACCTCAGGGTGGCCGAAGAACCAGAAAATGTGTTGGAACAATACGGGGTCACCGCCGCCGGCAGCGCTAAAGAAGCTGGTCCCAAAGTGGATATCCATCAACATCATCGTGACGGCGCCCGCCAAGACCGGCATCACGGCAACCAGCAGGAAAGCGGTAATCAGCCAGGTCCAGACGAACAGCGGCATCTTCATATAGGTCATACCCGGCGCGCGCATATTCATCACCGTAGCGATGATGTTGATCGAGCCCATAATGGAGGACACGCCTAGAATGTGGATCGCAAAAATGAAGAAGGTGACCGAGGGCGCCGCGTACGTGGTCGATAGCGGCGCGTAGAAGGTCCAGCCGAACGCCGGCGCACCGCCCTCCATAAAGAGCGTGGAGGCCAGCATCAGGAAAGCCGGGGGCAAAATCCAGAAGCTCCAGTTGTTCATGCGGGGCAGCGCCATATCCGGCGCGCCGATCATCATGGGGATCAGCCAGTTAGCCAGCCCAACAAAGGACGGCATAATGGCGCCGAACACCATTACCAGACCGTGCAATGTGGTCATCTGGTTAAAGAAGCCGGGCTCAACCAACTGCATGCCGGGCTGGAATAGCTCAGCACGAATGACCATCGCAAAAAAGCCACCGAGCAAAAACATGGCGAAGGAGAACCACAGATACATCGTGCCGATGTCTTTGTGGTTGGTGGTAAACAGCCAGCGCGAAATGCCCTGAGCCGGTCCGTGATGATGTGCACCCATCGTCTTTACCCCTTAACCGTTCTTCATGCCGGTGACATCACCGGGCTGGACGACATCGCCCGTGTTGTTACCAAATGCGTTGCGCTGGTAAGTCAGCACCGCAGCCATTTCGACATCGTTAAGCTGACCACCAAAGGCCTGCATCGCTGTCCCCGAAACACCTTTGGCGACCACTGCCATGTGGCTGGAGAGGTCGCCCATCACGACGGCACTGCCGGCAATAGCGTTACCGATGCCACCCTGGCCCTGCGCCCCATGGCAGGCCAGACAAGCACTGTCGTAAACCGCCTTGCCCTGGTCCATCAGGTCATCGACCGACAGGGTCTGCATCGCCAGCTGCGTCTGCGCCACCGCGGCGCCGCGCTTGGCGGCCATCCAGGAGTCAAATTCGCCTCTCGGTACGGCGTGCACTACGACAGGCATAAAACCGTGATACGAGCCGCATAGCTCCGTGCACTGACCGCGATAAATGCCCTCTTCCGGCACCCTCGTCCAGGCTTCGTTGATAAAGCCCGGGATCGCATCGCGCTTCACCGCGATTTCAGGCACCCACCAGGAATGGATGACGTCATTAGCCGTAATCAGGAACCGCACCTTGGTATTGGTCGGGATCACCAGCGGCTCGTCGACCTCTAGAAGGTAGTTATCCCCCTTTTTGTCGGTGTTGTAGATCTCTTCCTGCGATGTCGCGAGATTAGAGAAAAACGCTACCGGCTCGCCGGATTCTTCAAGGTACTCGTACTTCCACTTCCACTGGTAACCGGTGATCAGAATATCCAGCTCGGCTTCGTCGTTGTCGTACACCTCGAGCAACGTTGATGTTGCCGGCACCGCCATGGCGATCAGAATGAGGAAGGGCACCACCGTCCACGCAACCTCGACCTTTGTGCTCTCGTGGAATTGAGACGCCTGATGCCCCTTTGATTTACGGTGGGCATAGATGGAGTAGAACATCACAGCGAACACCGCGACGCCAATCACCACGCAGATCCACATGATCAGCATGTGGAGCTCAAAAATGTCGGCACCGATCTCGGTCACACCAGGTGACATGTTGACCTGGTTTTGGGCCGCAGCGAGCGGCGCCAAAAATGTCAAGATCGCTCCTGAGAACACTTTCCCCATCGCGTGTGTACTCCGTCTGTTTTTGTAGCGTAGGACCCCAAGCCAGTGAGGGGGCCGAAAAGCGCGGGATTATAGCGAAGTTGCCGAAAAATACATGGACAAAAGTGCACCTATCGCCAGCGGTGCGTATGCTCGGCGGACGGCATTATGAATGCCAATGTTTTTTATTAATTCCTCACATAGCTCAAGGTAATGTGAGAGGCTTTTTGAGGAGCAGGCTTGGCTTACTCGTCCAGTAAGCGGACCGCCTCTGCCTCTGCCTCGACGCGTCGGGCGGAGGCTCGGGTGACACGGGTTGCGGGCATACTGGCACCGGCGTCGCGTCGCGCCTCGACGAAGCCACAGGCGACGCACCGCCGCTCGTCGGCAGCACCATCAATCACCATGCGATCCATCTCTTGGCAGCTGGGGCAGATCGCGCCCGCCACAAATCGCGGCCGCTGTTTGGGTTCAGAACCAGAATCCGACATACTCGCCTCCCGGCATACTTAACGCCGCCCAATATCATCCAAGGTCATCAAGGCGTTAGTTTAACAACCCTGACGGGTGCCGCGGGGAACTGCCCTAAACGTCGCGGGCACTACCGCCTGAAGTCAGCAGGAGAGACACTTTGAACACCATCGATTTTAGAGGCGAGATCAATATACGCGAAGGGCTGGGCATTACCCCTGTACTGGGCGACCGCGTGATGATCGACCCCTCCGCTGTCGTCATGGGTGACGTCGCGCTGGGTGATGACGTTAGCGTTTGGCCCCACGCGGCGATGCGCGGCGATGTGCAAGTGATTCGGATCGGTGCGCGCACCAACATTCAGGACGGCACCGTCCTGCATGTGACTCATGATGGTCCCTATAACCCCGGGGGCTTCCCACTGAACATTGGCGAAGATGTGACGGTAGGGCATCGCGCACTATTACACGGCTGCACCGTCGGGAACCGTGTGTTGGTCGGCATGGGCGCCATTATCATGGATGCTGTGGTAGTAGAAGACGACGTGATGATCGCTGCCGGCGCGCTGGTGACACCGGGCAAGCAGCTGCGTAGCGGCTATCTCTATGCGGGCAGCCCCGCGCGCGAAGTCCGCGCGCTGGAGGAAGACGAGATCAAGTTTCTCCCCTACAGCGCAGCGGGATATACCTCCCTAAAGCAGCGTTACCTCGACGGCAGCGCCTGATCGAAGGGCGCTCACAGCTGCCGCAGGTCGGCGATCACCGGCTGTGTATCGGGGTACTCACCGAGCCACAAATAAAAACTCTCCGCTGCCTGCTCAACCAGCATCCCTAAACCATCTCTGGCATCACTGGCACCCTGCTCTGCCGACCAGCGCATGAACGGTGTCGGCCCCTTGCCATAGGCCATGTCATAACAGCAGCACCCCTCGGCCAGCACCGTCTCATTTGGCACGGCGGGCATCTCATCAGACAGCCCCGTGCTGGTGCCATTAATGATGACATCCCAAGGCGTCCCAACCGCCAGTGAATAGCCGCCGCCTGATACGGGTATGGGCCGCCCCGCCCACTCTGCCGCCAGCGCCTCCGCGCGTTCGGCCGTGCGATTAGCGATCACTAAGGCGGCGGGGCCGGCCTCGAGCAGAGAAGGCATAACGCCTTTGACCGCACCCCCAGCACCCAGCACCAAAATTCGCGCACCCTCTAAATTCCAGCCGGCATTTGTCGTGACATCGGTCAGCAAGCCTTTCCCATCGGTGTTATCCGCGTGGATCCCGCCCGCCTCATTCGCGGTCAGAAAATTGGCGGCCCCGGTCAGGCGCGCCCTGTCCGATACCGTGTCAGCCAGGTCACAGGCGCGGGTTTTAAAAGGCAAGGTGACGTTCAGACCACGACCCTCTGTGTCAAAGAAGGCCGCTACCCAGCTTTCAAAGGCATCCACCTCAACCCGTTCGGCGCGATAGTCGATCTGCTGGCCGCTCTGCCGCGCAAAGGCCGCGTGAATGCGAGGTGAGAGACTGTGTTCAATCGGATTGCCCACTACGGCAAAGCGCCCTGAAATCGTTTGATCACCTGTCATCGCTTAAGCGCATCTCTGCCGAGCGCATCGGCGTCAACAGGGCGAGTTGAAAGAGGCCCGACCGCCATCAGGTGGCTGTGGCGCCAGTGTCGAGCCCCAACCAGTCACGCGGGCGTAAAAAGTCCGTCATCAGCGCGGCCTCAGGCGTGCCTTCATCAGGTGTGAGCCCATACTCCCAGCGTACCAGAGGCGGCAACGACATCAGTATCGCCTCGGTGCGGCCATTGGTTTGCAAGCCGAACAAAGTGCCGCGGTCGTGGACCAGGTTGAATTCCACGTAGCGCCCCCGGCGATACAGCTGCCATTGGCGCTGCGCTTCTGTCCAGAGCGTGTTCATGCGCCGCTCCAATATGGGTGCATAAGCCTTGAGAAACCCGTCTCCCACGCTGCGCATGAAAGAGAACGTCCTCTCGAAGCCCCAATCATTAAGGTCGTCGTAAAAAAGCCCGCCCACTCCGCGCGGCTCCTGGCGATGGGGCAGATAAAAATAGTCGTCACACCATTTCTTCAGGCGAGGGTAGACGTCCTCGCCAAAGGGGTCACAAGCAGCCTTGGCGGTGGCATGCCAATGAACGGCGTCTTCTTCATAGCCATAGTATGGCGTCAGGTCGAACCCACCTCCCATCCACCACACCGGCTCCTCGCCGGGTTTCTCTGCCATGAACATGCGTACATTGGCATGAGACGTCGGCGCGTGCGGGTTGCGGGGGTGGATAACCAGAGAAACCCCCATGGCCCGAAAGCTGCGCCCGGCGAGTTCCGGACGGTGCTGTGTGGCCGACGCTGGCATGCCCGCGCCAACCACATGAGAAAAGTTCACGCCGCCCTTTTCGATCACTTCGCCCTCAGCCAATACCCGGCTGATGCCGCCACCGCCTTCCGGCCGATCCCAGGATTCAGTAGCGAAAGTCGCGCCACCATCGATGGCCTCAAGCTCCCCGCAGATCTGGTCCTGAAGTGATGTCAGGTAGGCCTCTACTGCCTCCGCATCCATGGACTACTCCTTATTCTCTATTTAACCGCGGATGACCGATCCATCTATTACACGACGTATTGTTGATGGTTTGCCCGCCGGGTCAATAGCACCCGGAAACGCAGGTAATCTCGTGCCAAAGTAACGCCGCAGCTCCCAGATACTGTGCGGTGGCGGAAGCCCCGCAGGGTTCGCACTGGTCGATACCAACGGTCCGTCAAATGCCTTGCACAACGCAGCCAAGGCCGGTGATGACGTCACACGGATCGCCACCTCGTCACTCTCTCCCGTTACCCAGGACGGAAAACACCCTTTGTGGCGCACCAGCCAGGTATTGGGCCCCGGCCAAGACGCTAGCATCATCTCGCGCTGCTCGGATGACAGATCCCTGAGCACATTGGCAAAGACCTCACTGCTCGCACCGACAACAATCAAGCCCTTGCTCACCTCACGCTGCTTCATCGTCAAAAGATCCAGGACGGCGTCTTCATCAAAAGGATCACAGCTCAGCCCCCACACGCCCTCCGCCGGACACGCCACGACCCCGCCCGCCCTGAGCGATGCCGCCATCTGGGGCGCTCGCCACCGAGAGTGCAGTTCGGGTCCAGAGTTCAATGCCATACCAGCGCCGCGGAACAGATAGGCCCGCACCTTACCCCAGACGCCAGTCCCGCCGCCAATACCCGTGCGATGCAAGACAAGACCACCGTGGATGGCAGTGCTTAAGCGATCGCTGTGTACCCGCCAGACACCCGCTGAATACGGCCAGATACTTCCAGTGCAGTCAGGCAGGCCAGACAACGATTGATATCCCAGTTGAGATTGGCGGACAGAGTGTCTGCCCCGTGGGTGCCGCTACCGAGGAGTGCGAGCATCGCCTGTTGATCCGCGTCGAGCGTGCTCACACTGCAGGAGCCTGCTGACGCAGGCGGGTGACTCTGTGGCAATGACGCAGAAGGCGCTGTCGGCATACCGAGGTGCGCCCGCATCGCTTCAACCGACTGCACCAGCACCGCGCCATCCTCAAGGAGATACCGACAGCCCGCCCCCTCTCGATGGTAAATAGACCAGGGCAGCACCAGAACGTCTCGCCCTTGATCCGCGGCAGCACTGGCTGTGATAAGTGTGCCGCTGGGCCGCCCGGCCTCGACAACGAGGGTGGCTTCGCTGAAGCCCGACAACGTTCGGTTGCGGCGATGAAAATGATGCTTCCTCGGTGGTGTGCCCAAGGGAAACTCGCTGACCAACACCCCTTCCGCCATCACCCTTTCGGCCAGCATCTGGTGGCGCGCTGGGTAAATCCGATCTATCCCAGATGGCAGTACCGCAACAGTACTGCCCCCTGCGGTCAACGCTGCATCATGCGCGATGCCGTCAATGCCCAGCGCCAGCCCGCTGACCACAACCAACCCCGACGCTGCAGCGGCGGCAGCAAACTCTCTGGCGGCACGACGGCCCTCAAGCGACGGCTTTCTTGTCCCGACAATCGACAACGTGGCTGCACCGACATACGGCAAAACGCCCCGACAGAACAAAAAAGGCGGCCGATCGGGACACTCCCTCAGAAGTGGCGGGTACTCGGGGTCTTGGGGAGTGATCAAACATAGCGGTGAATCGCCAATCAGCCCTGAGGGAAAATCAATTGGCGCCGGCTTATCCAATGCGCGCTGAAGCCCTTCGAGCGCCAGCGCCTTCGCCGGCTCGCCGGCACAGCCCAATATAGCCTCGGGCGATGGGCATGCCTGCAGCACCGCATCTAGCCAGCGAGCGCTCTTCTCAATGGCGCGAGTCAGCGTGAGCCAACGGGTATCGGCGAGTCGATTGAGACCAAATTGGTGTGCCACGGCTCATCCTTGAGGCGCTCGGCCATAATAGAGACGCCCGGCGGACGCCTCGTGATTACTTGATGACGCGCCTCAGAGGTTACTGAGCTTGTCGCCCACCGACAGCGGCTTGGTCGCCTCCAGTACCAACCCAAAGCTGGCGCGGTCATAAACGGAAAACACCATCAGCACGCCGGCGCGGATATCAGGCAGACGCGCGGGCTTGCCGGTAACGGGATCCTTCATCAGCTCACCGGCATGATCGATGGCCAGCACATCGCCAACTTGCAATGACTCCCGCGCACCACGATTAATGACCACGATGTCGAGCACGCTAATCTGGGTCACGCCCCCGGCGACACCTATCATGTAAGCGTCGGAAATCATCTCGCTTGGGGCCTGTGGTTGATAAAACGGTTCAACCTCCGCCTCGGTGACGGGGAGCAAGCGATCACCAATCCGGACCTCTCCTCGCATCTCGCTAACGGTCATGGGCGCGACGTTGCCGCTCTCAGCCGGGCCCTCCTGCAGCCGGGCCTCACCGATATCGCTGACGAAAATGCCAAGACCTTCTCCACTGACGGGGTCTTTCAGTTTTTCACCGCGGCGCACCAACCGATAACTCAGGGCATCACCCCACTTGCCCTTTCCGTACACCGTGTCGCCCACACCGCTGATGAACCGGCCCGCGTCACCCGACACCACATAAGGTGCGCGGTCCAGTGTCGCCGCCTCAACCACCTGATGTTGGCGCAGGAACGGCTCAATGTGCTGTCGCGAAATCGCCGGTATTGCCAAATCGAGTGGGCTGGCTCTCATGCTCGGAGAGAGTTTGATATCGCCCTGCTCCGCGCGCACCAACCTCGGTTGCCCGGACTCCCAAACTAGGCTCAGTGTGTCGCCAGGATAAATAAGGTGCGGATTGTCGACCTGGGGATTGCCGGCCCACAGCGCTTCCCATCGCCAGGGGTCGCGTAAAAACAATGCCGCTATCTCCCG
>Ga0181556_1001887_pt1 | contig 20116 bp, 17 predicted proteins | sample 011ome_14_FD_148651 | JGI IMG/M metagenome (GOLD analysis project Ga0181556, IMG submission 148651) | Coastal salt marsh microbial communities from the Groves Creek Marsh, Skidaway Island, Georgia - 011505AT metaG (spades assembly) | ecosystem: Environmental > Aquatic > Marine > Intertidal zone... | reverse complement strand
GCTGTAGGACGCGGTGGGCATCTCCACGCTGCTCGAGGGCGTGGCCTCGCTGCCGTCCGACGCCGTGGTGCAGGCGCTGAGCGTCAGAGCGACGGCGATCGCGGCGACGAGGGACCGGTGGGCCGTGGCTCTCATGCGGCCACTGTAGGAGTGGTCGGGCTGCATCACGGTGTTCTGGATAGATTCCTCGAATGCCGCTCATGGATTCCACCCGCGACGATGCACTCGGCACGGACGATGTCATGGACCTCCAGCATCGGCTGCGCCGACGCAAGGTGTCGGCTCGCGAACTGCGGGATGCCGCACGTGCGCGTCTCGCAGATGTCAACGGCGAGCTCAACGCCGTCGTGCGCGCCCTCGACGTCGCTCCGGCGGTCACCGGACCTTTCGCAGGAATCCCGTCGGCCCTCAAGGACAACGAGGACCTCGCGGGCTACCCCACCCTCCACGGGTCCTGGGCTCCCGCGGACACCCCCGCGACCGCGACGGCCCCCTGGGTCGCGCAATACCTCGCGCTCGGCTTCGAGCCGATCGCCAAGACCACGCTGCCCGAATTCGGCCTCACGGCGAGCACGGAGTCGTCGCGCTTCGGCGCCACGCGCAACCCGTGGGACACGGCGCGCGCGGTGGGCGGATCGAGCGGCGGATCCGCGGCACTGGTCGCGGCAGGCGTCGTCCCTATCGCGCATGCCAACGACGGCGGAGGGTCGATCCGCATCCCCGCGGCAGCGTGCGGCCTCGTTGGCCTCAAGCCCTCACGTGGGCGACTCGTCGATGCGCCCGAGCTCGATCGGCTCCCGGTCAACCTCGTCACCCAGGGGGTGCTCACCCGCACCGTGCGCGACACCGCCTACTACTTCGCCGAGGCCGAGCGCCTGCATCGCGCGGACGCGCTGCCGCCGCTCGGCATGGTCGTGCGCCCGGAGTCCCGTCGCCTGCGCATCGGTCTCTACGTCGAGGCCATCGGGGGCATCCCCGTCGATCCGCGCGTGCGCGAGGCGGTGCTTGCCGCGGGACGCACCCTCCAGGAGCTCGGTCACGAGGTCGAGGAGGTGGCGGCCCCCGTCGACGAGGCATTCGGCCGTGACTTCCTGCGCTACTGGGCGCTCATCTCCTTCTTCTTCCAGAAGGCCGGGGGGCGTGTGCTCGGTACCGACTTCGATGCAGCGCGCACGGAGCCGCTGACGCGCGAGCTCAGCCGCATGGCCGGGCAGCAGGCGCTACGGATCCCCGTCAGCCTGCGCAGACTGGTGCAGGCCGCCAAGGAGCCCGAGCCCGTCTATGCGACGTACGACGCGTTGCTCTCCCCCGTGCTGTCGACCCCGGCGCCGCTCATCGGCGAGCTGGGGCCGGACGTGCCGCCGCACGAGCACATCGTGCGCCTGCTGCGCTACGCGTCGTTCACCGCGTGGCAGAACGTCACAGGCGCGCCCGCGATCTCCCTGCCGCTCGCGCGGACGGAGGAGGGGCTGCCCATCGGCGTGCAGATCGGAGCCCCGCGCGGTGAGGAGCGCAGGCTGATCTCACTTGCCTATGAGTTGGAGGCCGCGATGCCGTGGCCCAAGACGCCGAGCGCGATGTGACTAGCGCAGCGCGCAGGCCTGGTCCTTGATCTGCGCGGGGACGTCGGCACCGCCGCCGTCGGCGCAGATGGCATCGAGCTGATTGAGCGCCCACATTGGGCCCTCGGCCTGGAAGACGAAGGCGGACGTCTGCTCGATATCGCCGGTCTTGGTGATGCCGAAGACAAGCGCGTAGCCGTCGACGCACTCAACGCTCTTGAAGGACACCCACTCGCCGCCGTCGGCCGTGGCGGCCTCCTGGGCCAGGCCCTCGAGGGTGGCCTGGTCGCACGACGCGGAGCCGCCGCCGATGGGGCTCTCCGACGGAGCCGCCGAGGTGGCGTCGGAGGACGAGCTGCCCCCGCACGCCGCGAGCACGAGGGTGCCGGCAGCAAGGGCGGACAGGGTGAGGACACGGGTGCGCTTGGTCATGCGTCGAGCGTAGATGGGACAGCAGGCCGGATCAGGGTGCCGCGCCGAGGAGTCGCGCGACGAACGGGCTGCGGAAGCGGCCCTGCGGATCGATGGCGTCCACGAGGGCCGCGAAGTCCGACCAGCGTGGGAAGGCGGCGCGCACCTGCTCCGGTGTCGCGCGCGAGACCTTGCCCCAGTGGGGCCGTGCGCCGAGGGGGATGAGGATCTCCTCGATGGCGGGCAGCACCTCGAAGATGCGCTCATCGCGATGCCACGTGAAGTGGATGCCGACCGTGTCGACGCCATAGGCGGGGCTGAGCCACAGGTCATCCGCGCACATCGTGCGGATCTCGGTGACGTGCAGGAGCGGCGTGATGCTCGCGTGCAGCGTGCGCAGGGCGCGGATCGCTTCCACTGCGCGCGTGCGTGGCAGCAGGTACTCCGCCTGGATCTCGTCGCCCGCGCTGGGTGTGAAGTCGGCGTGGAAGTGCGGGAGTCGTTCGTGCCACGGCCCGGGCGCACCGAGTTGCGGGTTGCAGTGCACGGGGTCGAGCTGCTCGAGTGGATGCAGCGGCTCCGTGCGCTCGGGGACGCCGAACGCCGGGCCGCCGGGCCAGGCACCCTCACGATCGAGACGGCGCTTGAGCCAGAGCTGCGCGTCGGGCTCCGGGCGCCAGCGTGTGAAGACGCTCACGGACGTGGCCGCGCCGAAGACCGCGTCGAAGTCCGCCTCGACGACGTCGAGGTCGAGTCCGGCGAAGACAGTCTGCGCGACGTCGTACGTCGGCTCCACCTCGAGCTCGACGCGCGTCACGACGCCGAGTGCGCCCAGTGCCACGACCCATCCGGGGAAGTCGGGGTCCACGCCGCGTCGCACCCATCGGATCTCGCCGTCGGGGGTGACGACCTCAAGGCCGGTCACCGCGCTGGACAGGGTGCCAATGGCGTCGCCGGACCCGTGCGTGCCGGTGGCGATGGCACCGCCCACCGTGATGTGGGGGAGCGATGCCATGGCGGCCAGGGCACGACCTCGGGCGTGCAGTTCGCGGCCGACCACGGCGTACGTCGTCCCCGCGCCCACGGCCGCCGTCGTGCCTCCGACCTCGATGTCGGCCGGCAGTCCGGTGGTGTCGATGTGGAGGCCTGGCGTGACCGCCACCGGGCTGAAGGAGTGGGCGCTGCCCAGGGCGAGCACCGGAGCGTGGCCGCGCACGAGGGCGGCGGCCTCGGCCGCGGAGACCGGGCGAGCCTCGGTGCCCGCAAGATCGACGGTGTCGGACCAGTTGCGCCTCATGCCCTGACGCTAGCGAGCCCCGCACGTCACAGGCGATCGTCCGGCGAGATAGTCGTATTGCGGGAGATCCTCCGGCATCGGTTACCCTGGAGGACCTCGTTTCCCCCGCAACACCCCGCCTCAGGAGTCGACATGCTTCCCCTCGCGCGCGTCCTCATCGACGAGAGCCACCGCCAGGCCTGGACCACGCGTCCTGAGCTCGCGGCCCGGATGGCTCCGGCCAATCCCGCCGACGCGTCCTACGCCGAGGCGGTCGCGGTGCTCCAGCGTGCGGGCTTCGAGGTCGCCGCCCATGTGCGCGGCGCGATCGATGCGGCCACCCTGCGGGATGTCGACGTACTCGTGCTGCCGCACTGCTCCCTGGACGAGTGGGAGGCGACGACAGGCGAGGGGTCGCCCGTCTACTCCGAGGCCGAGATCGCCGCCATCGAGTCGTTCGTCCGCGCCGGGGGTGGCCTCGTGGTGCTCGCCGAGACCGAGCAGGCGAAGTACGGCAACAACCTCGCTGAGATCACGCGGCGCTTCGGCATCGACGTCGTCACGTGCACGGCACAGGATCCGGTGCGTCGCTTCAACGACGTGTCCACATGGCTGCTCCTCGAGCCGTCCGTCTCGCATGGAGCGGATGTCTTCGCGGGCGTGACCGAGGCCTGCGTCTACCGCGCAGGGACCCTGGATGTCTCCGACGACGCCTATGTCTTCGCGCGCACGTCGCCCACGGCGATGCCCCCGCTGGCTCCCGTGATCGCGGGCGTGGATGCGGGTGAGGGACGCGTCCTCGTCGTCGCCGACTCCGACTTCGCCGGCGATGACTCGATCGGCGATCTCGATCACCGTCTGCTGTGGGGCCGTCTGGTCACCTGGGCCGCGGCGCGGCGCTCCGCGTCGAGTGTCGACGAGCGGCGCAGCGCCCTCGTGGAGCATCCGGCGTGGGCCGATCTCGTCAAGGCAGTCGAGACCCTGCGCCCCCTGCAGGCCGCGGACGGATCCGTGACCGGGGACGGCGCGGCAGCCGCTGCCTGCATCGATCGGATCGCGGCCGACCTGGAGCAGCTCGCCCCGCTCGTGCCGCACCAGGCCGACTACCTGGCCGAGTGCGCGAGCGACTTCCGCGCATGGCGCGACAGCGGCCTGGGCGTGCCGGACTTCCTCGACTCACTCCAGCTCTTCCACCCCGATGAGCACCGTCGCGACGGCATCGAGCACCTCGTCGTGTTCCCGATGTACACGCAGAACGGCAACCCCGACCGCAATGTCGAGGCTGTCGTCGTGCGCACGGTGTGGCCGGAGTGGATCGCCGAGCTCGAGGCGACCTCCTATGACAACGCCGCCTTCGTGCCGATCGAGTTCGTCGACTTCACGTCGGGCTACGACACCCACTCCGCGGTGCTCTTCCCCGAGACGGTGGCCACGCGCGAGGTCGTGAAGTTCACATGGGGCGGCATCTTCTGCGACCGCGAGGCCGCGCGCTTCCGTCACGTCTCTCGTGCCGCGGCGGATCGGCTGCGCATGTCGCTCCCGCCCGAGGCCGAGCTCCTGCTCGCCGATCAGCGCCTCGCCCAGGAGACCTTCGTGCTGTGGGATCTCGTGCACGACCGCACGCACAGCCACGGCGACCTGCCCTTCGACCCCTTCATGATCAAGCAACGCATGCCCTACTGGATGTACGGACTCGAGGAGCTGCGCTGCGACCTCTCGACCTTCCGCGAGACGCGCCAGCTCGAGGAGCGCGGCGTCGTGCTCGCGCCGTACGTGCGCCTCGCCATCCTCTTCGACCGGCTCTTCCGCTTCCCCACCACCGGGGATCGCGTGCGCAACTACGACGGTCTCGCCGGCCAGATCATCTTCGCGTGGCTGCACAAGGCGGGGGTCGTGCGCTGGACCGACAACACGCTGGTCATCGACTGGTCGCGCGTGCAGGACAGCATGGACGCGCTGTGCGATGAGGTCGAGAAGCTCTACCGCGAGGGCATCGATCGCTCGCGGCTCGGCCACTGGCTCGCCGCCTATGGGTTCGTGAGCTCGCTCGTGCCTCCCGCTCCGCAGTCCGTGTGGGCGCGGGGTGCCCAGGCACTCCCGACCGAGCCGCGCGAAGCCGTGGATGCGGTGCTCCCCGATGAGTTCCCGCTCAATGTCTTCTACGAGTCGCTGCGCAAGGCGCTCGCGCCCGCGATCGACTCCGCCCGCGGCATCACGGGCATGGCCGCATGAGCCGGCCCGTCGCCATCGTCCTGGGTGCAGGGATGGGCGGGCGAGCTGTCGCTGTCGCCCTCGGCGCCGACCACGACGTGATCGTGGTGGACCGCCGGGAGGATCTCGCCCAGGAAGCGGCCGCACCCGTGTCCGGTGAGGCCGCGGTCGTGGATCTCCTCGACATCGACGACGTCACCCGATTCCGCGACGACGTGATCGCGCGTCACGGACGCATCGACACCGTTGTCCACCTCGTTGGCGGCTGGCAGGGATCCAAGACCGTCGACCGTGGTGCGCTCGACGCATGGGATGCGATCGCTCCGGGTGTCTTCGGCACCGTGCGCACAACCACCGTGGCCTTCCGCGATCCGCTTCTCGCGTCGGGGGGGTGCTACGTGATCGTGTCGAGCACTGCTGCGAGCAAGCCCACGGCGGGCAATGTCGCCTACGCCACCGCGAAGGCCGCCGCCGAGACCTGGGTGGGTGGCCTCGCGCACTCCTTCAAGGACACGTCCGCGCGCGCCGTGATCGTCGCGGTCAAGGCCCTGGTCGATGCGAGCATGCGCCAGGCCCAGCCCGACCAGGCCTTCCCCGGCTACACCGACACGGTGGATCTCGCCGCGGCGATCCATGGGATCGTCGGAGGCGACACCCCCAACGGCGTACGCCGCGATCTCACGGAGGCCTGACATGTCCGCACCGTGGCGAGGATTCGCCAGCGACAACTACGCCGGCATCCACCCCGAGGTGCTCGAGGCGATCTCCCGCGCGAACGCCGGGCATGCCGTGGCATACGGCGACGACGACGAGACGGAGCGACTGCGCGGGCTCGTGCGCGATCACTTCGGGCCGCAGGCCGAGGTCTTCCCGGTCTTCAACGGCACCGGCGCGAATGTCGTAGCCCTGCAGTCGATGTGCCGGCCGTGGGAGGCCGTGATCTGCGCGGAGTCCGCGCACGTCAACGTCGACGAGGGCGGGGCACCCGAGAAGGTCGCCGGGCTCAAGCTGTGGACCGTGCCCACCGAGGACGGGCTGCTCACCCCCGACCTCGTGGATGTGCATGCGGTGCGCGCGGGCGATGTGCACCGCGCCCAGCAGGCGGTCGTGACGATCACGCAGTCCTCGGAGCTCGGCACGGCGTACACCGTCGATCAGCTCGGCCGACTCGCCGACCACGTGCACTCCCTCGGGCTGCGCCTGCATCTCGATGGGGCCCGCATCGCCAATGCCGCCGCGAGCCTCGGTGTCTCCCTGCGGGAGATCACGACCGACGTCGGGGTAGACGCGGTGTCCTTCGGCGGCACCAAGAACGGCGCGATGGGTGCCGAGGCGGTCATCGTCCTCGATCCCGCGCTCGCCCACGATGTGCCCTTCCTGCGCAAGTCCGCGATGCAGTTGGCGAGCAAGATGCGCTTCGTGAGCACGCAGCTCGCCGCCCTGCTCACCGATGACCTCTGGCTGCGCAACGCCCGGCATGCCAACGAGATGGCACGTCGACTCGAGGCGGGAGTGCGTGCGATCTCCGGCGTCGAGGTCATGCGGCGTGTGGATGCCAATGCCGTCTTCGCGATCCTGCCGCCGGCGGTGACCGAGCGCCTTCAGCGCGACTACCGCTTCTACACGTGGGATGACCACACGGGCGAGGTGCGGTGGATGTGCTCGTGGGATACGACGGCCGAGGATGTCGACGCTTTCGTCGCGGCGATCGCACGCGAGATGAGCGCCTGAATCACGCGACGGGCGGTCGCCCCTCGAAGGGCGTCGACAGCACGATCGTCGTACGCGTGGAGACACCCGCGGTCGCGCGGATGCGTGCGAGCAGGTCCTCGAGGTCCGCGGGCTCGGTGACGCGCACCTTGACGACGTACGACGCCGAGCCGGCGACCGACCAGCATGACTCGATCTCCTCGAATCCTTCGACGCGCTGCGGGATGTCGTCGGGAGCCGAGGGATCCAGGGGCGTGAGGTCGATGAGTGCGGTGAGGGGCAGGCCGATGACCCGGGGATCGATGACGGCGCGGTAGCCCGTGATCACCCCGCGCTCCTCGAGGCGCCGCACGCGTTGGTGCACCGCTGAGGTCGACAGCCCGGTCTCGCGGGCGAGGTCGGCGTATGACATGCGCCCCTGGGCGCCGAGCAGCGCCAGGATGCTGCGATCGACCTCATCGTCCACGGGGCGAGTCTCCCAGGTCGGGGAACGGGCTCCCTGTGCGGCAGGGCCCGCTAGGTCCAGGGGTGGGAAGTCGCCGGTCCAGGGGCGGGAAGTGGCCTTAGCGCCTCGAATACCGCGTTCATGGGCTCGCGAAACGCGGTATTGGAGGCGTTAAGGGGTCGAGGACCGGCATCTCGAGGGCTGGCCAGCCCCCTGGGAGGTCACGGGGCGATAACGGATCGCTCGCCACACCAGTCTCATCCGCCCCACCCCTTGCCGTGTTTGGCACCATGGAGGAATGGCAGGCAAGCATGCCCGCCCGGATTCGGGGCGGGGTGGCGCGGCAGCGCGCATCGTCGGCGTGATCGCCGGCATCGTCGCGCTCGCGGCCGTCGCGATCGTCGGTGGCGTGGCCTTCGGACTCAGCAGTCCGTGGACCGGGACCGCCGCGGTCGCCTCGATCGTGACCCCCTCGCCCGTCGAGGGAGACGTCCTCACCGAGGGTGAGGATGCACCCGTCGAGCCCGTCGCCTACACCGCCGAGCAACTCGGTGCCGAGGCAGCACGCTCCTACTCGCCCGACGTCAACGTCCTCGAGTGGGACAAGGATCCCGCCGTCATCTCCACCGTCTATCCGACGCGCGTCAAGGACCTCTACGGCGTCGGCACCGTCATCCGCGTGGAGTTCGCCTATCCCGTGCCGGACAAGCAGAAGGCACTCCTGGAGGAGGCTGCGACGGTCACGGCCAGCAAGCCCTTCGGGATCGCGGCGTGGAGTTGGCCCAACGACAACACCATGGCCTTCCGCCCCAAGGAGTTCTGGCCGGCGCGCACCGACGTCAAGGTCGACTTCGATTGGAAGAAGAACGGCCTGGCCACCTATGACCCCAAGGTGAAGTTCCGCGTGGGACGCGAGCTCATCTTCACCATCCCGGCGGACAAGCTCGTGGGCAAGGTCAAGCGCGATGGGCTCACTATCCGCAAGGTCCCGGTCTCCCTCGGGAAGCCGACCTGGGAGACCGCGTCGGGTGTCAAGACCATCCTCGAGCGCTACGCGATGAAGCGCATGGTCAACCCTGGACCGCGCGAGCCCTACGACGTCGATGTCCCCTACGCGCTTCGCCTGACTCCGAGTGGCGAATACCTGCACGCCGCTCCCTGGAATCTCTACAACCTCGGCGTCGCATCCACGTCGCATGGCTGCACCAACATGTCGATGGAGGATGCGATCTGGTTCTACGAGAACGCCTTCGAAGGTGACCCGGTCATCACGACCGGCACCGGAGTCGACCTCGACTGGTACGAGGGTCCCGGTGCCATGTGGAACATCGACTGGGCCGACTGGACCAAGCGCAGCTTCTCGCTCGCCTAGACCCACCCCTCCGCGGCAACGCGAGCCCCCTGCACGACGAAGCGGTTCACCTCGACCTCGATTTCCGCGCCGGAATCTGCTTCGGACGCGGAAATGGGGGTATCCGTGGTCGGACCGGTCCCGTGAGTTGGGGGCGCACGCCCCCCGCGCGCCACGCCCGCGGAAGTGCGGCATGATCGATCCTCCCCTTGATTGGGAGGCATGCCATGGGGGTCATCCGCGAGCGCGAGCTCGCCGCCGAACGCGCGGTGGTGGGCTCCCTCTACGACCGACTCGATGAGCTGCGCCAGCGCACGCGCGAAGACCTCCGCCGCGCCCAGCACGATCAGACGGCCGGCACTCCGGCGGCCATGACCGAGCAGGACGCCTTCGTCAAGCTCTACACGGAGCGCATCCAGGCACTCGAGGCCGCCGAGACGCGCCTGTGCTTCGGTCGACTCGATCTCGCCGACGGTCAATCCCGCTACATCGGACGTCTCGGTCTCGCCGATGACGAGCAGCGCCCCCTGCTCACGGATTGGCGGGCGCCCGCGGCCGAGCCGTTCTATCAGGCGACTTCCGCAGATCCGCGGGGCGTCGTACGCCGTCGCCACATCGTCACCGCGGGCCGCGAGGTGACGTCACTCGAGGACGACGTGCTCGATCTCTCCGCGCTCGCCGAGGGAGACTCGGGAGTCCACGCCGAGGACGTGCAGGGCGGAGGCGTGCTCATGGCAGCGCTCGCGGCGCGACGCACGGGCCGGATGCACGACATCGTCGCGACCATGCAGGCGGAGCAGGACGCTATCGTGCGCTCCCCGCTCGAGGGGATCCTCGTCGTCGAGGGCGCCCCCGGCTGTGGCAAGACAGTTGTGGCGCTTCACCGCGCCGCCTACCTGCTCTACACCTATCGCGAGCGCCTCGCGCGCAGCGGCGTGCTCATCGTCGGACCCAATCGGATCTTCCTCCACTACATCGGGCAGGTGCTCCCCGCGCTGGGGGAGACCGCGGCCGTCCTCGCCACTCCCGGTCAGCTGTATCCGGGCCTGGACGCCACGGCGTGGGAGCCGCCCGAGATCGCCGCGGTCAAGGGCCGCAGTGCGATGGCCGACGTGATCCATCGTGCGGTGCGTGCGCGTCAGCGTGTGCCCGACGGTCCGCGCACGCTCGATGTGGCCGGTACGACCATCGTGCTCACGCCCGAGATGGTCATCGCAGCGCGCGATCGAGCGCGTGCATCACGCCGTCCGCACAACGTCGCTCGGCGCACCTTTGCGCTCACCCTGCTCGACGCCCTGGCGCGCCAACTCGCCGAGGCGCGCCACCAGGACCTCGACGGGCATCGCGATGTCCTCATCGGAGACCTGCGCGACTCGCGCGATGTGCGTCGTGAGGTCAATCTCGCGTGGATGCCCGTGACCCCGGAGCAACTCCTCGCTGACCTCTACGCCGATCCCGAGCGCCTGGCCGCGGCCGCGCCGAGCATGCGCGCGCAGGACCGGGAGCTCCTCCAGCGTCCGCGGGGTGCTGCATGGACCCCGGCCGACGTACCCCTCCTCGACGAGGCCGCCGAGCTGCTCGGTGTCGAGGACGAGGCGGAGCGCCAGGCCCAGGCGCGCGCGGAGGCGGAGCGCCGGGCGGAGCAGGACTACGCCCAGTCGGTGCTCGAGATGACGGGGACGCGCGGCGTCTCCGCGGAGCAGTTGCTCGATCGGTACTCCGGACCGCGCGAGATCCTCTCGGTCGCGGAGCGCGCCTCGGAGGATCGCGAATGGATCTACGGGCACATCGTCGTCGACGAGGCACAGGAGCTCTCACCCATGGCGTGGCGGGTGCTGGCGCGGCGCTGCCCGTCGCTGTCGATGACGGTCGTGGGTGATCTCGACCAGACGGCATCGGCTGCCGGAGCGGAGGAGTGGGCCACCGCCCTGCGCGACATCACGAAGTCACGCCATCGCACCGAGCAGCGCTGGCGAGTCGAGCGCCTCACCGTCAACTACCGCACCCCTCGGCCCTTCATGGATCTCGCCCGCGATGTGCTCATCGCCTGCGGGCGCAAGCCCGCCCCGGTCGAGTCGATCCGCGACGGCGAGGATCCGACCGTCGTGCAGGTGGCCGCGCCCGCGGACATCGCCGATCTCGTCGCGGATGCTGCTCGTAGCGAGGATGCCGGACGTGTCGCCGTGATCACGGCCCCGTCACTCGTCGAGGGCATCGAGCGCAGGTTGCGCGACGTGCTCCCCGATGGGGCCCTGGGTCACGGCGACGATCGTCTCGATGCCGTGGTGTCTGTGCTCACGGTCGGTCAGGCCAAGGGCCTGGAGTTCGACGATGTCTTCGTGGTCGAGCCGGACCTCATCGATGCCGAGGCAGCGCGGCGGGGGACCGATCTCTACGTCGCCCTGACCAGGCCCACCCGGTCGCTCACGATCGCCTACAGCGGCGACTACCCGAGGACGTTGCCGGTCAGGCCTTGATGGCGTCGAGGACGCACTGGCCCGTGCTCACCAGCGCCGAGAAGCCGTCCTCCTCGGGGAGGAACGACGTCACGACGCCGTCCTCGATGACCATGGCGTAACGCTTGGAGCGCATGCCCATGCCGGCGCGCGAGGCATCGACGCCCATGCCCACCGCCTCGGTGAACTCGGCGTTGCCGTCGGAGACGAGGGTGATCTCCGGACCGACGCCCTGCGAGGCACCCCAGGCGGCCATGACGAAGGGGTCGTTGACCGACAGGCAGACGATGCGATCGACGCCCGCGGACGCGAGCTCGCCCGCCGTCTGGACGTACGACGGCAGGTGGACGTTGGAGCACGTGGGCGTGAAGGCGCCGGGCACGGCGAAGAGGACGACTCGCCCCGTGCCGAGGAGCTCGGCGCTGGCCACAGGGTCTGCTCCCGCCTCGTGGACGACCCGCAGGGTCACGTCGGGGATGCGGTCGCCCACGCTGATGCTCACGATGCCGTCCTCTGCAGGTCTAGTGGCCCATGCCACGTGCGGGAGCCTTCCCGCGTAGCAGCACGATAGCCACGACCACGCCGACGAGCGACACGGCGATCGTCGGCCACATCGCCAGGCCCACGGCGTAGTCGAAGACATCGGTGATCACTCGTCGTGCATCGCCGGGGATGAGCGACGCGACGTCATCGAGTCGCAGGCCGCCCGTGAGCACGTCGAGCACCTTGCTCAGTGTCTCGGCCGGTGGATTGCCGAGGATGGACTCGAGCTGGCTCCGTGCACTGCTCTGGAAGACCGCGGTCCCCACCGCGACGCCCAGCGATCCGCCGATCATCGATGCCGCCTTGAAGACACCCGAGACCACGCCTTCGCCCGCATCGCCCGGATCCTCGACGGCCGTTGCCGCGCACGGGGTGATCTGCAGGCCGATGCCGATGCCGATGAGGATGAAGGGCGCGATCAGCCTCGTGTAGTCCCCGGTGAGGTCAAGGAGGAGGAACGCCGCCACGGCCAGGCAGGCCATGCCCACGGCGGTCGGCCATGCCGGACCGAAGCGCTGCCCGAGCCAGTTGCCCAGGGGATTGACGATGAGGATCGGGATCGTCGCCGGGAGGAGCAGGAGCCCGGCCTTGAGCGGGTCGTAGCCCTCGACGACCTGCAGGTAGAGCGCCATGAAGAAGATCACGCCGCCGAAGACGAAGTTGGCGATGAGGTTGGCCAGGACGGCGCCGTCGAAGCGGCGCATGCGGAAGACGGACAGCTTGATCACGGGGCTCGCCACCCGGCGCTCGATGAGCACGAAGATGACGAGGAGCAGGATCGATCCGGCGATCATCCCGGCGAAGGCGGCTGTCGGCAGGGTGTCGAACTGCACCAGCGCCCACGAGAGCAAGAAGATGCTGCCGACCAGGGTGAGGACGCCGGGAACGTCGATCCGTCGTGCGGCGTGGACATCGCGAGTCTCCGGGGTCGCCCACCAGGTGATGAGCAGGGCCACGATGCCGATGGGCAGGTTGATCCAGAAGATCCAGCGCCAGTTCAGCCCTTCGACGATGACGCCGCCGACCAGGGGGCCGAGCGCCTGCGCACCCCAGCACACCGCGATCCACGCGGCGATGGCTGTGTCGCGCTGCTTGCCCGTGAAGATGACAGCGATGATCGCGAGGGCTGTGGGCAGGATGGCCGCCGCTCCGATGCCCTCGAGGACGCGCCCGATGATGAGCACGAGGGGCGACGGTGCGATCGCCGCCACCACGGAGCCGATCAGGATAAGGACCGTGCCGATGCCGAAGAGCAGCCGGCGGCCGTAGATGTCACCGACGCGGCCGCCCACGATGATGAGGGCCCCCGCCAGGAAGTAGCCGTTGACGGCCCACTGGAGCGTGTCCATCGTGCCGCCGAGGTCGCGGGCGATCGTGGGCAGGGCGATGGAGATATCGCTGGCCGTGACCCACACGAGGGCCGTGACGAGGCACAGGCCGAGCAGCGACCACCAGCGGCGATCAGTGCCGTCGAGCGCAGGGGCAGGAGCCTGGGGGGAGGACGCCATGCAGGCACTGTAGGTGCTGCTCGTTCGCCCAGCGTGCACCCGAGGAGACGACGTACCCTCGTGGCGTGGCCCGCATTGTCGTCTTCGTGCTCGCTGTGATCACGCTGGGCATCGTCGGCGTCCTCGTGTGGGGTGCATGGCGCACGGATGACGCCACGGCCATCGATGATCTGCCCACGGTCTCCGAAGTGGTCGCCGCCCAGGCGCATCGCCACGGCGTCGACCTGCCCGAGCTCACCGACGCCGATCGCGCACGTCTCTCAGCGCCGCCGACCGCCGCCTCGTCGCTCTCGCCGTACGAGCAGGTCCTCGGCCAGCTGCTTGCCGTCCGCGATGCGGCCGGGGTCGATGAGGCCGTGGCCATCCTCGGAGAGGTGGCGCTGCAGAGTGAGACTGTGCGCGCGGACTGCGCCGCCCTCTACGGCGAGGTTACGGCGGGTGAGCCGGCTGCAGTGACGCTGGCGCAGACGTGCCCTGCTGGCTGATCCGACGCGGTCGACTGGCACCATCCGGACATGAAGCGCATCAAGGTCGTCATCATCGGTGCCGGCTTCGCCGGCCTCGATGCCGCGAAGCTGCTGCGCAAGTCACCGCGGATCGACGTCGTCCTCGTCGACCGTCACCCCTATCAGCTTTTTAGCCCGCTGCTGTATCAGGTGGCGACCGGCGCGCTCCCGGAGGACGACATCGCCTACCCCGTGCGCGCGGCCATCCCTGGCGTGACCTTCATCCGCGGCGAGGTCGTCCGCATCGACACGCAAGCGCACCGCATCCGGCTCTTCGACGGCCAGGACGTGCAGTACGACCAGCTCATCCTCGCCACCGGTAGCGTCGGGACGACCTTCGGCATCCCCGGTGTCGAGGAGCACGCGCTGCAGATGAAGTCCATCGCGGACGCTCGCCGCATCAAGACTCGACTGCTCAACACCTACGAGGAGGTCCAGGAGGGACGCCTCCCGCGTGAGGCGCTGCGCGTCGTCGTCGTCGGAGGTGGCCCCACGGGCGTCGAGGTGAGCGGTGCTGTGGCCGAGCTCCAGGCGAGTCTCGTGCGCGAGTACCCCGAGATCGCCGATCGGGCGTCCGTGACGCTCGTCGAGGCGGGCCCACGTCTCCTGCCCTCCTTCACCGAGGAGTCCAGTGCCCACGCCAAGGACGAGCTCGAGGATCTCGGCGTCATCGTCAAGGTCGATACCGCGGTGGACCGGATGTACGACCGTGACGTGCATCTGAAGACCGGCGAGATCCTGCCCGCGGGCACGGTTGTCTGGGCCGCGGGCGTGGCCGCCCCGGAGCGCTGGTCCGATCTCGGCACCACGGGTCCCGCACGCCGACTGGTCGTGGATGAGTTCCTCCGGCTGCCCGGCGTTCCCGACGTCTGGGTCGTCGGCGACACCGCGGCGTTCAGCCCCGACGGCGGTCCCATCCTGCCCATGGTGGCGCCCGTGGCGATGCAGATGGGACGTCACGTCGCCCGCAACATCACCGCCTTGGCGACCGGCAAGCTGCTGGAGCCCTTCCGCTACGTGGACAAGGGGCAGATGGCCACGATCGGACGCCGCCGTGCCGTCGCCGAGACACCGCAGGGCCTGCGGCTGCATGGCACCGCCGCATGGCTCGCGTGGCTCGGACTACACGTGGCCTACCTCGCCGGTGGCCGCAACCGCGTCAGCGTCCTCGCCGACTGGGCTTGGAACTACATGGCCTGGAGCATCGGGCCGCGCCGGGCCATCATCGAGTAGCGCGCGACCGCGGCGGTAGTGTCCGCCGACGTGGCGATGAGGGATCTGTGGCAGCGCATCATCCCGTCGCGATCGATCCCGCGCACGCGCTGGCGCAGCGAGGGCTCACGCTGGCGTAGTCGGCCGGGCACCTTCGTCATCCTCATCCTCGGGCTCTGGCTCTTCGGCACCGGTGAAGCGATGCTCGTCGATGCCACGCTGGGCAATGCGCCGTGGACCGTCTTCGCCCAGGGCATCTCGGTGCGCGCCGGCGTTGCCATCGGCTGGGCGACCTTTGCGACGAGTGTCGTGGTCCTGCTCATGTGGATCCCCCTGCGTGAGCGTCCAGGACTCGGCACCATCGCCAATGCGATCGTCATCGCGCTCGCGCTCCAGGTGATGATCGGCGTCCTGCCCACTCCCGAGTCGATCGGTTGGCGATTGGCCCAGGTGATCGGCGGCATCGCGCTCGTCGGGTTAGGTAGTGGTCTCTACCTGACGACGAATCTCGGTCCCGGCCCGCGAGACGGACTGATGACGGGAATCCACGAGCGGACCGGCATCGCCGTCACTCCGGTGAGGCTGTCGATCGAGGTCGTCGTCCTCGCCATCGGATGGCTCCTGGGGGGCACGGTCGGGGTGGGCACGGTCCTCTTCGCGCTGCTCATTGGGCCATCCGTCGGCTACGGACTCAGGCTCGTCGGCTGGGTCGCGGGCGCCCGTGAGGAACTGCCCCCGGGGGACGTGCATCCCGAGCTCGAGGCCTGACCACTAGCCTGCCCGCGTGGACGAACTCACCATCCCCCAGCACCTGGCCTCCCGACTGCGCGAACGCGGCGTCAACCAGGGGTTCGGCATCGTCGGCGACTACGCGCTGCGCCTCTTCGCCGATCTCGAAGAGGTCGGCTTCCCCATCCTCGTCACCGCGGACGAGCAGGGGGCAGCCTTTGCCGCCGATGCCTACGCTCGCCTCAAGGGACTCGGGGTCGTGGCCGCGACCTATGGAGTCGGGGGGCTCAAGATCGCCAACGCCATCGCGGGGGCCTGGGCAGAGCAGGTGCCGCTCCTCATGATCTCGGGGGCGCCCGGCCTGCGAGAGCGTGCCGGCGACGTGCTCCTCCACCACAAGATCCGCAACTTCGACTCCCAGCTCGTCGTCTTCGAGGAGCTCACCTGCGCCCAGGCCGTCATCGACAACCCGGCGATCGCCGCCGATGAGATCGACCGGGTGATCACGGAGGTTCTGTCCCAGCAGCGCCCGGGCTATCTCGAGATCCCGCGCGACATGGTCGAGGTGGCCATCGCGCCCCCGCATCACGAGCACCTGCGCGCGCACCTGCCGCCCGTCGACGACGACCGACTCCGCGCGGCCGTCGCGGATGCCATGGAGTGCCTGAGCGACTCGCATACTCCGGTCGTCCATGCGGGCGCCATGGTGTGGCGGCGTGGACTCGGCCCGGCTCTGGTCGAAGCGGCCGAGCGTCTCCAGGTGCCCGTGGCGACGAGCTCGCTTGCCAAGGGACTCTTCCCCGAGCGCCACCCGCTGTCGCTCGGCGTCTACATGGGCGCGGTGTCCTCCCCCGAGGTCGTCGAGCGCGTCGAGGGCGCGAGCACCGTGGTGAGCTTCGGCGTCCTCAACACCGATCTCACGATGGGCGCCTTCACGGCGCACCTGGATCCGCACCGCCACATCGATGCCCAGGACGGAGAGGTCACCATCGGCCTGCGGACCTACAAGGACGTGCCGCTGTGGGCCTTCCTCCCCGCGCTCGCCGAGGCCGCGAGCGGCGCTTCGGAGGAGGCTCCGGAGAGCGTGCATCACCGGCCCGACTTCGACCCCGTGGCCGGCACCCCCCTGAGTGTCGCGCGCGTCATCGCGGCGGTCGATGCGCATCTCGACGACCGGCATGGGCTGCTCGTCGATCCGGGCGAGTGCCTCTTCGCCTCGGTCGATCTGACCGCGCCGCACTGGTGCCTCGCGAGCGCGTACTACGCGACGATGGGGTACGCCGTACCCGGTGCCCTGGGTGCCGGCATCGCCGAGCCCGACCTGCGTCCGGTGGTCCTCGTCGGCGACGGAGCCTTCGCCATGACGGGCCTCGAGGCCGGCGCCGCCCCCTTCCACGGGGTCTATCCGGTGATCCTCGTCCTGGACAACAACGGCTACGGCACCCAGCGACCGATGAAGGACGGGGACTTCAACGACATCCCGGCCATGCAGGTCGAGCACCTGCCCACCGTCTTCGGCAACGGCCGTGGATGGCTGGCGACGACGGAGGACGAGCTCGATGCGGCCCTCGCCGAGGCGATGGCCTCCGACGAGCTGTGCATCATCCGCGCTGTCGTGCCCCAGGGTGATCGCAGTCCGGCACTTCTCCGCCTCACCGACGCCCTGGGCAAGCGGGTCTAGCGCGGCTGCTGCGTGATCTCGACGATGACGCCGAGTGCCTCGCTCGCGCCCCCCGCGTAGATCCCCTTGAGCGGGGGCACGTCGGCGTAATCGCGGCCCCGCGCGACGAGGACATGCGCGGGACCGACCTCCCGGTCGTTGGTGGGATCGATCGAGTGCCAATCGCCGTCCCAGTACTCCACCCACGCGTGGCTCTCACCGGCGACGGTCTCGCCGATGCGCTCCTCGAGTGAGTGGAGGTAGCCGCTCACGTAGCGGGCGGGGATGCGCGAGGCACGCAGCAGCGCGAGCGTCGCGTGCGCGAAGTCCTGGCAGACGCCGTGGCCCTCAGTCCAGGCCTCGCGGGCCGTCGTGTAGACGCTGGTCACGCCGGGCGTGTAGGCGATGCGGTCGCGGACGGCTGCCACCGCGATCTCGACGGCGTCCCTGGGAGTGGGAGCGCTGCGGACCGCGTCGACGATCACGGCGCGGTCGGGATCCAGGGAGGCGTCGTCGACGTAGCCGGTGGCGGTGAGGTACTCGGCCCAGCGGTCGGCCACCGCGTCGGAGACCACGGTCGGCCAGGTGGCGCGCTTGTCCGAGCGTCGATGCGGGGGCGTGTCGACGGTGCTCACCGACACCACCTCGAGCTGGTCGTGGGGCTGGTGCACGTCGAACGACTCGACGTGTGCCCCCCAGTAGTCGACGTAGGACTGCACGGCGGCCCCGGGAGTCACGTGCAGTGCGTGTGACAGCAGCGCCTGTCCGTCTCGATGCAGGGGTGTCATCCGGACTTCATTGAAGCTCGCATCGACGAGGCCGGCGTAGCGATAGCCCGTGCGATGGGAGATGTGGAGACGTCGGCCGTTGCCCGGCTCGGGTACGCCGCTCATCAGTGACTCCACACGATCGTGCCGGACTGGCGGAAGAAGGCCGCGTCGGCGATGTCCGAGGCGGTCATTGCGGCGACCCGTGCCTGCTCCGCGAGCCGATCGACCTCGTCGGGGGTCGGGTTGACGGCGAATTCGAGGGATGAGCGCAGCATGCCGACCTCGCGCAACAGCTCGGTGCCCCCACCGGCGCCAAGGGCCATGATTGCGCGCACCGCTTCCTCCGCCTCGACGGCGCTGCGGCGCATGGAGCGGGGGAAGTCGGGGTCGAGGACGAGGAACTCGCGCACGCCGTCGCCGTCGACGGCGGCGCGGCGCAGGTAGGCCGAGTGAGCGGCGGCCGACCGGAGGGTCGCGATCGGCCCCGACTCGGGCCACACCGCGTCGTGCTGCACGGCGAGCAGCCGCGCGGTCATGTCGATGCGTTCGAGCGATCGGCCCAGCACGAGGAAGTGGTAGGCCTCGTCGCGCGGCATGGCCCAGGCGATGACGCCGTGCACGACGAGGAGTCGCTCCACGACGCGATGCAGGGCGACCCCGGGGCTGTCGACGCGCGCGAGCCCGAGGCCGCGCACGACCGCGAGATGGGTGGCGTTGAGCGCCTCGAAGACCTCGACGGACAGCACATCCCGGACCGCGAGCGCATTGGCCCGCGCCGCGGCGATGGCACCCGCGACGGTGGAGGAGCGCTCTGCTGTGCCGAGCACGATGCCGACGAGGTCGATGCTGCGCTGGTCCTCCTCGCCCGGGAGCGAGAGCGCCTCGAGGAGCAGGGCGCAGGCGGCGGCATCGTCGGCGGGTGCCTCCTCGACCATGAGCTGGTGATGCTCGGCCACCATGCGGGCGCTCGCGTGCGCGCGCTCGAGGTAGCGCCCGATCCAGAAGAACGACTCGGCGATGCGGCTCAGCACGGCGTACCGCCCTGCTCCTGCTGCTGCTGGCGCTCCTGCTGCTGGAGTCGCTCGTCATGTGTGCGGGGCGCTTCGTGCCGCGCGGGCAGGTCGGGCTCGATCGAGGCCCGGCGCCGCGGCCGCTGCTGCGGCCTGGACTGGGCGCCGGCGGAGTCGAGCACCCAGGTGTCCTTGGATCCGCCGCCCTGGCTGGAGTTGACGACCAGGCTCCCCTGCGGCAGCGCGACGCGGGTGAGGCCGCCGGGCAGCACGTAGATCTCGTCGCCGTCGTTGACGGCGAAGGGACGCAGGTCGACATGGCGCGCCTCCACGCGGCCACCATCGACGACCGTCGGGCAGGTCGAGAAGGTCACCACCGGCTGCGCGATCCAGCCGCGTGGATGGGCCTCCACCGCCTCGCGGGTCTCAGTGATCTGCTCCTCGGAGGCGCTGGGCCCCATGAGCAGGCCGTATCCGCCCGAGGCGTCGCTGGGCTTGATCACCATCCGCTCCACGTGCGCGAAGACATGGGCGCGCTGATCCGCGTCGGCGAGGTCGTAGGTGTCCACGTTGGGCAGGATCGGCTCGACGCCGAGGTAGTAGCGGATCAGTGCCGGGACGTAGGGGTAGATCGCCTTGTCATCCGCCACGCCGTTGCCCACGGCGTTGGCGATGGTGACGTTGCCGGCGCGCGCGGCATTGAGCACGCCGGGGATGCCGAGGATGCTGTCAGGCCGCAGCTGCAGGGGATCGAGG
>Ga0181556_1001883_pt1 | contig 20142 bp, 17 predicted proteins | sample 011ome_14_FD_148651 | JGI IMG/M metagenome (GOLD analysis project Ga0181556, IMG submission 148651) | Coastal salt marsh microbial communities from the Groves Creek Marsh, Skidaway Island, Georgia - 011505AT metaG (spades assembly) | ecosystem: Environmental > Aquatic > Marine > Intertidal zone... | reverse complement strand
CGGCGTGAGCAACCCCCCGCCCGCGGAGGTCGACCCCTCCGCTGCCTCGGGCGCTCGCCGGCCACGTCACCGGGCCCTCGTCGCCACGCTCGCCGGCCTCGTGCTCCTCGCGCTCATCGCGCTCGCGGCCCTGCTCCCGGTCCCCTTCATCATCCTGTCGCCGGGGCCGACCTTCAACACCATCGGCGACGTCGACGGCGTACCCCTGGTCGAGATCACCGACACCACCACGTATCCGGTGACGGGCGCGCTCGACATGACGACCATCCGCGAGGAGGGCGAGCCGCGCAGCCCGCTCACCGTCTTCGGGGCACTGGCCGCGTGGGTGGACCCGAATCGCGCAGTGCTGCCGCGCGAACTCCTCTACGGCGACGATGAGACGACGGAGGAAGTGCAGCAGCGCAACGCCGTCCTGTTCTCCACGTCGCAGTCCAATGCCATCGCGGCCGCACTCAACACCCTGGGTGAGCCGCTCATCGAGGATGTCGTCGTCACCGCGGTCGTCGAGGGGACCCCGTCCTTCGGGGTGCTCGATGCCGGTGAGCTCATCGTGGCCATCGACGGTGTCGCCGTGAGTGCTCCGGAGGATGTCGTGGAAGCCGTCCGCGCGCGACCGATCGGATCGACGCTCACCTTCACGGTCGTGCGCGACGGCGAGGAGATCGACCTGGACGTCGTCACGGCCGAGAAGCCCGACGAGCCGGGAGTCCCCTACGTCGGCATCACCGTGGGCATCAACTACCGGGCGGAGTTCCCGATCATCTTCGCTCTCGATGACATCGGCGGACCGAGCGCCGGCATGATGTTCGCCCTCGCGATCGTCGACAAGCTGACCCCCGAGGACCTCACCGGCGGCGGCCACGTCGCGGGCACCGGCACCATCGACCCGGCCGGCGCGGTCGGCGCGATCGGGGGCATCCGCCAGAAGCTCGCGGGGGCCCGCGGGGCCGGGGCGACCCTCTTCCTCATGCCCGAGGTCCACTGCGAGGAGGCCGCGGGCCACGTCCCCGACGGGCTCACGGTGGTCCCGGTGACCACCCTGCAGGGAGCCCTCGATGCGCTCACCGCCTGGCGGGCGGGCGAGCCGGTGCCTACCTGCCCCAACATGTAGCCGACGCGGGCGTGACGTAAGTTGCTGTAATGGCCTCCCCGACGTCTGTCGCCGCGGCACCCCGTCGTGGTCGGGTCCTGCTCCCGACCATCATCATCCTCGGGGTCATCGTCCTCGGATTCGTGATCTTCACGGGCTTCTACACCGACTGGCTGTGGTTCGCGTCGGTCGACAAGACCGAGGTCTTCAGCGTCACCCTCACCACGCGGCTGGTGCTCTTCGCTTCCTTCGGGCTCACGATGGCCTTCGTGCTCGCCGGCACACTCTGGATCGCCTATCGCTTCCGGCCGAGCATCCCCCTGCTCACGCAGGAGCAGGCGGGCCTGGAGCGCTACCGCATGGCGCTCAACCCCTTCCGCGTGATCATCACGGTCGGCATCGCCGCGCTCGTGGGCCTCCTCGCAGGCATCTCGGCCTCCGCAGAGTGGGGGACCTTCCTCCGCTGGCGCAATGCCACTGACTTCGGCGTCACCGACCCGCAGTTCGGCTTCGACATCGGCTTCTACACGTTCACCTACCCGTTCCTGCGCTTCGTGCTCGGCTTCGCGTTCTCCGTCGTGATCCTCGCCCTCGGTCTCGCGATCGCCACGCACTACCTCTACGGCGGACTGCGCCTGCAGCCCCAGGGCGATCGCATGAGCACAGCGGCGCAGGTGCACCTGTCCGGGCTCATCGCCCTGCTGCTGCTGCTCAAGGCGGTGGCGTACTGGCTCGACCGCTACGGCCTCATGGTCAAGAGTGAAGCGCTCGTGCAGGGCTTCACCGGCATGAAGTACACCGACGCCAATGCCGTGCTGCCCGCGCTCCAGATCCTCACCTTCGTCGCGCTCATCACGGCGGTGCTCTTCATCGTCAACATGATCGTGCGCAACTGGGTGATCCCCCTGATCGGCCTGGGCCTGCTCATCCTCACCTCGATCCTCGTCGGCGGCGTCTATCCGGCGATCGTGCAGCAGTTCCAGGTGCGCCCCAGCGAACTCGTGCGCGAGCAGCCCTACATCGAGCGCAACATCACGGCGACGCGGTCGGCGTACGACATCGCGGATGCTCAGATCCAGGAGTACGCCGGCACTGTGGAGCCGCCGACGGAGGCGGTCATCCAGGCCAATCTCGGGACCCTCGACAACATCCGGCTTCTCGACCCGGCGCTCGCGTCCCCGACGTACAACCAGCTGCAGCAGATCCGCGCCTACTACTCCTTCAATGACAGCCTCGATGTCGATCGCTACGACATGGAGGGCGGTCAGCGTGGCGCGGTCGTGGCGGCACGCGAGATCAATCTCGCCGGCATCCCGGACAATCAGCGCAACTGGGCCAACGACCACGCGGTCTACACGCACGGCTACGGATTCGTCGCCGCGTACGACAACACGGCGGAGTCGTCAGGTCAGCCGGACTTCTTCGAGAGCGACATCCCGCCGGAGGGTCTGCTCGGCATCGAGCAGCCACGGATCTACTTCGGCGAGCTCTCGCCGACCTTCTCCATCGTCGGCGCTCCCGAGGGCACTCCTCCGGTCGAGCTCGACTACCCGGATGACGCCAGCCCGACGGGCCAGGTCAACAACACCTACTCGGGTGAGGGCGGCGTGCCGGTCGGCGGGCTCTTCCACCGCCTGCTCTTCGCGACGAAGTTCCAGGACAGCAACATCCTGCTCACCGACCTGATCAACGAGGAGTCCCGGATCCTGTGGGACCGGCAGCCGCTCGCGCGCGTGGAGAAGATCGCTCCCTGGCTCACGCTCGACCAGGACCCGTACCCGGCGGTCGTCGACGGGCGCATCGTGTGGCTCGTGGACGGCTACACCACGTCCAACGACTATCCCTACTCGTCCCGTGTCTCCCTCGGTGAGGTGACCAGCGACTCGATCACGGTGCGCACCGGCTCGACGGCGATCGCTCCGAGCGACCAGCTCAACTACGCGCGCAACTCCGTCAAGGCCGTCGTCGACGCCTACGAGGGCACCGTCACCCTCTACGCCTGGGATGAGGCCGACCCCATCCTGCAGACCTGGATGAAGGCCTTCCCCGGCGTCGTCGAGCCGCGCAGCGCGATGCCTGCGGAGATCGAGACGCACGTGCGCTACCCGCAGGACCTGTTCAAGGTCCAGCGCGTCGTCATGTCGCGCTACCACGTCACCGATCCGGCGACCTTCTACAACGGCACCGACTTCTGGATCGTGCCCTTCGATCCGACGCAGGCGATCCAGCAGTTCCAGCCGCCCTACTACCTCACGCTCCAGATGCCTGGTCAGGAGCAGCCGGCCTTCTCGCTCACGACGACGTTCGCGCCGCAGAGACGTCCGACGCTGGCGGCATTCATGGCCGTGGACTCCGCGCCCGGTGACGGTTACGGCACCATCCGCGTGCTCCAGTTGCCCAGCAACACCACGATCCCGGGCCCGACTCAGGTTCAGAACAACTTCGAGTCCGATCCGGACATCAGCGCTGAGCTCTCGCTCCTTCGTCGGGGCGGATCCGAGGTCAATCTGGGCAACCTGCTGTCGCTGCCCTTCAACGGTGGCCTGCTCTACGTCGAGCCGGTCTACCTCCGTGCGACACAGGACGGCTACCCGCTCCTGCGCAAGGTGCTCGCGGGCTACGGCGCCAACGTCGCGCTCGAGGACACCCTCGACGAGGCACTGGCCAAGGTCTTCGAGTCCGATCCGATCCCCACGCCCGAGCCGACCCCCGGGCCGAATCCCGATCCCAACCCGGATCCGACGCCGACGCCGACGCCCACCCCGGCGCCCGGTCCGTCCGGTGACCCGCTCACCGACCTGCAGTCGGCCCTGGCCGATGCTCAGGCGGCCTACGAGCGCGGTCAGGCGGCACTCGCCGATGGTGATTTCGCGGCGTACGGCGAGGCCCAGGCGGATCTGGAGGCAGCACTGCGTCGCGCCCAGGACGCCGAGGCCCGGTTGATCGGCGAGGAGGAGGGCGGGCAGCCCGCCTGACGTCGCGAGGTCGGTCCACACCGGGCCGATAGGCTCCGCGCGTGTCCAAGGTCCTGTCCTCACTCCCCGTCGGCGAGCGCGTCGGCATCGCCTTCTCCGGAGGGCTCGACACCTCCGTCGCGGTCGCCTGGATGCGCGACAAGGGTGCGGTGCCCTGCACCTACACCGCCGATCTCGGCCAGTACGACGAGCCCGACATCGACAGCGTGCCCGGCCGCGCGATCGAGTACGGCGCGGAGATCGCGCGCCTGGTCGACTGCAAGGACCTGCTCGTGGAGGAGGGGCTCGCGGCCATGGCCTGCGGGGCCTTCCACATCCGCGCGGGCAACCGCATGTACTTCAATACGACCCCCCTCGGGCGGGCCGTGACCGGCACCCTGCTGGTGCGGGCCATGCTCGACGACGAGGTTTCCATCTGGGGCGATGGCTCGACGTACAAGGGCAATGACATCGAGCGCTTCTACCGCTACGGCCTCCTTGCCAATCCCCAGCTGCGCATCTACAAGCCGTGGCTGGATGCCGACTTCGTCGGTGAGCTGGGCGGTCGCAAGGAAATGTCGGAGTGGCTCGTCGCGCACGGGCTGCCCTACCGCGACTCGACCGAGAAGGCCTACTCCACCGACGCCAACATCTGGGGTGCCACGCACGAGGCGAAGCAGTTGGAGCACCTCGACGTTTCCATCGAGATCGTCGATCCGATCATGGGCGTGCGCTTCTGGGATCCCGCGGTCGACATCGCCACCGAGGACGTGACGATTTCCTTCGTCCAGGGCCGACCTGTACGCATCAACGGACGTGAGTTCGCCAACGCCGTGGATCTCGTCCGGGAGGCCAACGCCATCGGCGGTCGACACGGCCTCGGCATGGCCGACCAGATCGAAAACCGCATCATCGAGGCCAAGAGCCGCGGCATCTACGAGGCGCCGGGCATGGCCCTGCTCTTCATCGCCTACGAGCGCCTGCTCAGCGCGATCCACAACGAGGACACCCTGGCCAACTACCACGCCGAGGGCCGCCGCCTCGGTCGCCTGCTCTACGAGGGCCGCTGGCTCGACCCGCAGGCGCTGATGCTGCGCGAGTCGCTGCAGAAGTGGGTGGCCTCCGCCGTGTCAGGCGACGTGACGCTGCGCCTGCGCCGCGGCGACGACTACTCGATCCTCGATACCCGCGGCCCGGGGCTGAGCTACCACCCCGATCGCCTGTCGATGGAGCGCGTGGAGGAGGCCGCATTCGGCCCGACCGATCGCATCGGCCAGCTCACGATGCGCAACCTCGACATCGCCGACACTCGCACCAAACTCGAGCTGTACGCCGCCCAGGGCCAGTTGGGCTCCGGTCACGTGGAGCTCGTGGGTCGCCTCGATGCCGGCGGTGCGGAGGCGATCGCGGGCTCGGAGGAGGTCGCGGTCGACGAGGTCATGCTGGATCGCGCGGCCATGGAGGCCGGCACCGACTAGTCGGTCAGCCGGTGTTGCGCAGGCCGGTGGCGATTCCGTTGATCGTGACCGACAAGGCGCGTCGCAGTTCGATGCTCGGATCCTCCGAGGCGCGGGTCCGCTGGAGGAGGCGCACCTGCATCTCGTGCAGGGGCAGCAGGTAGGTGTCCCGCACCGCGAAGGTGCGCTGCAGTGTGGGATTCGCCGCAAGCAGGGACTCCTCGCCCGTGATCCTCAGGATCTCGGCGACCGTGCGCTCATACTCCTCGCGGATATCGCCGAAGACATGGCGCAGATGCTCGGGGACGAGGCCGACGACGTAGCGCTCGGCGATGGCGAGATCCGTCTTGGCGAGCGTCATCTCGACGTTCGAGATGAAGTTGCGGAAGAAGTACCACTGCCGGTGCATCGAGCTCAGCGCTTCCCCGAAACCGGCCTCGCGGGCGGCCGCGAGCCCGCTGCCGACGCCGTACCAGCCGGGGACGATCTGGCGTGACTGCGTCCAGCCGAAGACCCACGGGATCGCGCGCAGGCCGTCGATGCCGGCGGCGGTGTCGGGACGTCGCGCCGGTCGAGATCCCATGTGCATGGCACCGAACTCCTCGACCGGGGTCGAGGTGGCGAAATAGGCGGGCAGGTCGGGGCTGTCGACGAGGGCGCGATACCTGCGCTGGGCGGCCCCCGACATGGTGTCCATGACGTCATCCCACAGCGCAAGCTCGTGCTCTGCGTTGCGCGGCCGGTCGTGCAGGAGCGTCGCATCCATCACCGCCGCAAGGATCTGCTCGAGATTGTCCCGAGCAAGGGTCGGAAGCAGATACTTGTCGGAGATGACCTCGCCCTGCTCGGTGAGCTTGATGCGTCCTTCGAGCACCCCCCACGGCTGGGCCAGGATCGCGTCGTACGTCGGCCCGCCGCCCCGGCCCACGGTGCCGCCGCGACCGTGGAAGAGCTGCAGGCGGATGCCCGCCGCTGCGGCCGTGTCTCGCAGTCGGCGCTGGGCCAGGTGGATCTCCCACTGCGACGTGGCGATGCCCGCGTCCTTGTTGGAGTCCGAGTAACCGAGCATCACCTCCTGCAGATCGCCGCGCGAAGCGACGAGCCGCCGGTAGGTCGGATCGGCGAGGAGCTGTCCGAGGATCACGTGGGCTGAGCGCAACTCGTCGACGGTCTCGAGGAGCGGCACGAAGCCGACCATGGAGGTGCCCGCATCGGTGTCGACCAGCCCTGCCTCGCGCGCGAGCACGACGGCGGCGAGCACGTCGTCGGCCCCCTTCGTCATCGAGACGATGCACGTCTCGACGGTGCGCGACCCGTAGCGCTCGATCGCCTCGCGTGCCGAGACGAATGCCCCGTAGGTCGCGAGGGCAGAGGGGTCGAGTGGCGGGGGAGTGGGGGCCAGGGGGCGACGCGAGAGGAGCTCCGCGGAGAGGATCTCGTATCGGGCGTCGGCGTCGAGGAGCTCGAAGTCCGGAGAGTCGGGGAGGCGACCGAGGAGCTGGCCGATGGCCTCCCGGTACTTCGCCGAGTGCTCGCGGATGTCCAGGGTCGCGAGGGGCAGTCCGATGGCGGCGATGACACGGAGGACGCGATCGATGACGCCGATGGCGGCAATCGAGTCATCGGATGCGAGTGAGGCGCGCACCTGCATGAGATCCGCGAGGAGCTCGGCCGTCGTGCGGTAGTCCCGCCCGGGGACGTGCGGCCCGCGTGAGCCGATGCGCTCGCGGGTGAGGCGCAGTCGGTTGTGGATGACCGAGAGCTTGAGTCGGACGGGCTCCTCGGCGTTGAGGCGGAGGAATCGCCGATCGAATTCCGGGAGGTGCGCGAGATCGGCCTCGACGCGGGCGCGCAGGTCGGCGTCGGCACCCGACAGGCGCTCGCTCACGGAGAGGTCCTCGAGGAGCCTGTCGATCATGGGGAGGATGTCGCTAATGGCGTGGTCGCGCTGGAAGTCGATGACGGCACGAGTCACCTCGGGAGTGACGAAGGGATTGCCGTCCCGGTCGCCGCCGATCCACGAGCCGAAGGTGAGCGGCGTGCTGTCCGGGGGCAGGTCCGCGCCCAGGAGGCGGAAGGCTGTCGCGAGGTCGTCGAGCACCTCGGCCAGTGGACCTCGCGCGAGATCATCGAGGTAGTAGAGAGCGTTGCGGGCCTCGTCCACGACCTGCGGCTGCTCCAGGCGCAATTCATCCGTCTGCCACAGCAGGTCGACGAGCTCGGCGATGCGCGACCAGCGCCGCTCGTCGTCGATGAGGGTGTCGAGGAGCAGGTCCGCGATACGGCGCTCCTTGGTGAGGACCGAGCGCCGGGCGGCCTCGGTGGGATGCGCGGTGAAGACCGGCCGGACCGCCATCTCCCGGGCCAAGGCCTCGGCCTTCTCAGGCGAGGCTCCCTGGTCGAGGGCGCGACGGGCGGTGCGCGTGAGGAGGCTGCCCTCCCGGCGTCGCCGCGCGCGGACGTCACGCGCGCGCTGGACCTGCTCGGCGACATTCGCAAGGTCGAAGTAGATGGAGAAGGCCCGCGCGATCATGGTCGCCTCGTCCAGATCGAGCCCGTCGATGATGCGGCTCGCCTCAGCCGGGTCATCGCGCACGGCAGCCCGGATGCGCTCGACCGCCTCCAGGAGGGAGCTGCCTCCGTGCTGGGTGAGGGATTGCCCGAGGAGCGCCCCCAGGGCGCGGATGTCCTCGCGTAGGGCGGCGTCCGAGGTGTCCTCTGGCGTCGTCACGGCGTAGACGCTATCCACCGCGTGTTACGGACGCGTGACACGGGCCGCATGCAGCGCGGAATCCGACCCGTCCGGGCCGCGTGCACGGGGTCAGTACGCTGACGGCGTGGTGAGCATCGTCTTCGGCCTGCTCACGGCGACATTCTTTGCGAGCAGCAGTCTGCTGTCGTCGCGCTCAGTCAAGATCATCGGATCAGGATCATCGCTCGCCTGGGCGATGCTCGTGGGCCTCATCGTGACGACGCCGTTCGTCGTGGCCTCGGGCGTGCCCTCCAACCTGAGCGCGAGCCTCCCGTGGATGGCAGTTGCCGGCCTGGGCAATGTCATTGGCATCCTCATTGCGGGATTCGCGCTGCGCGTCGGCAAAGTGGGCGTCGTCGCGCCCATCCTCGCCACCGAGGGGGCCATCGCGGCCGTCATCGCCTCGATCCTGGGGGAGAGCATCGCCCCGATCGTGGCCTTCCTCCTCATGGTCATCGTCGGTGGCATCGTTCTCTCGGCGATCGCCCCGGATCCGGAGCCCTTGGAGCACGAGCGTCCGCTCTACGCCGTCCTGCTCTCCACTGCGGCCGCGGCCTGCTTCGGTGTGTCGCTCTTCGCCGCGGGCAATCTCAGCGATGAGCTGCCCATCTCGTGGGTCCTGCTCCCGGCAAGGCTCGTGGGCGTCGTCATCATCTTCCTGCCGCTGCTGCTCACCCGCCGGCTGCGCATCACCCGGAGCACGGCACCACTTGTGATCGCCATGGGCTTCACGGAGGTCTTCGGCTTCGTATGCTTCGCGATCGGCGCGCAGTATCAGGTGGCCGTGACCTCCGTGCTCGCCTCGCAGTTCGCGCCCATTGCGGCCGTCGGCGCCTATCTGCTCTTCAAGGAGAAGCTCGGGCGCCTCCAGATCGTGGGTGTTGCCGTGCTCGTCGTGGGCGTCACCTCCCTGACACTCGCGTCCTGATGGCACCCTGAGTCCCTCGGGCGGCAGATAGTGTCCTCGGCGTGCTGAGCGTTGTCCTGGGCCTGCTCACCGCCTCCTTCTTTGCCAGCACCAGCCTGATCTCATCGCGCTCGGTGAAGGTCATCGGCTCCGCATCGTCGCTCGCGTGGACCATGCTCGTCGGCCTGCTCATCACGACACCGTTCGTCGTGGCCTCAGGCGTCCCGACAGGGCTAGCCGCGAGTGCGCCATGGATGGTCCTGGCAGGGCTCGGCAACGTGCTGGGCATCCTCCTCGCCGGATTCGCCCTCCGTGTCGGCAAGGTCGGAGTGGTCGCGCCCATTCTGGCTACGGGCGGTGCCATCTCCGCGCTCATCGCGGCTCTGCTCGGAGAGAGCATCGCACCGGTCGTGGCCTTCGTGCTGCTGGTCATCGTGGGAGGCGTCGTCCTATCCGCTGTCGCACCCGATCCCGCGCCGCTGGCCGACGAGCGCCCCGTCTACGCCGTGGTCGTGACCAGCCTGGCGGCGGTGTGCATCGGGGTAGGCCTCTTCGCCACGGGCAATCTCAGCGACCAACTCCCCATCTCCTGGGTGCTCCTTCCTGCACGGTTGGCGGGAGTGCTCCTGCTCTTTCTGCCCCTCCTGGTGCTGCGCAAGCTTCAGATCACCCGCTCCACCGCCCCGATGGTGATCGCCATGGGATTCACGGAGGTGCTCGGCTTCGTCTGCTTCGCCATCGGAGCTCAGTACCAGGTGGCCGTGATGTCGGTCTTCGCCTCGCAGTTCGCCCCGATCGCCGCAGTCGCGGCCTACTTCCTCTTCAAGGAGAGACTGGGGCGGCTGCAGGTCGCGGGCGTGGCGATCATCGTGATCGGCGTTACGGCGCTCACCCTCGTCAATTAGGGTCCTGAAGTCTCACAGGACCGAGGGGAGCTACAGCGTGGACGTTGCTTCGCCGGCGACGAATCGTCTTGGGCGAGGGAGCACCCTCGCCGCGGCGTTCCTCGCTGTCGCGGGCGGGACCTTCACGCAGGCGAGCTTCGAGTTCATGATGGTGCCCCTGCAGTCCGAGCTCGGTCTCTCGGTCGACCAGATCACCGGTCTGTCGCTCATCCCCGCGGCGGCCAGCCTCACCGCCGTCTTCATCGTGGGCAGCCTGGGAGACCGAGTGGGGCCGCGCCGGATGCTCATGGTGGCGTCGATCATCTACGCCGTCGGAGCCCTGCTCGTCATGGCGGCGCCCGGATGGGCCGCGGTCGTCCTGGGCCGCGCGGTCGGAGGCATCGGCGGGGTAGCCCTTGCGGTCACCGGCCTGGCGATGCTCAATGAGGTAGCGGGCGACGAGCAGGCACGCGGGCGCCTCTTCGGCTACTTCGCGGCGGTCGCTCCGGCGACCTTCCTCGTCGGCTCGGTGCTCGCCTCCGTGATGTCGGCGTACTCCTCCTGGAGGCTCGTCCCGGTCGTGTGGCTTGGGATCGCGCTGGTCATCTTCGTGGTGGCACGGCGCGTGCCCACGCGGGAGTCTGCGAGCGACGCACGCGGCGAGTTGTGGACCCCGCTGCTGGCCGGTGTGGCCCTCGCGGGGATCGGCCTTGCGGCAGCGCTGATTGCGGGGAGCGCGACCTCGGCGGTCCTCGCGCTGTCGGTGACGGTGCTGTGCGGACTCCTGCTCATCGTCCTGCTGCGCTCTCTGAGGAGGCCGAGTCTCGACCTGCGGGTGCTGCGCGCGCCCGGAGCGCTGCTGCTCTGTGGCGCCATCCTCCTAGCCACCGTGACCAACCTCTTCTTCTTCGTCAACCTCTTCCTGCAGTACCGCTTCCCCTCTGCGGTGGTCAGTCTGTCCCTGCTCCTCGGGGTGCCGCAGGTTCTCGCTGTGCTGGGCGGGATCGCCGGCGGCCGACTCAGCGCCCGCTCCGGGGCCCTCGTAGCAGCGGCCATCGCGCTCGGTGCCGCAGCGGTGCTCGCGCTGGGATTCCTGGCGGTCGGCGCCGAATCCGCCATGTGGGTCCCCGTGGTCATTCTGGCGATCTTCGCCGTCCCCGCGGCCGGCATGGTGGGCCCGCTCACCCAGTCGCTGATGGCGCGCGCCCCCGTGGACGGATCCAGCGCGGCGTCGTCGGTGAAGAGTGCCACGTGGAGTCTCGGGGGCATCATCGGAGGCGTCACCATCGGCGCCCTGGGATTCTCCGCCTTCACCCGCAGCCTGACAGCGCGCCTGCAGGAGTCGGGTCTGGACCTCCCCGCGGCCGAACTCGTCGCGGAGCAGGTGCGCTCAGGGGCCTTCGTCTCCGAGCTCGCGCAGCAGCTCATGTCGACGCATCCGCCGAGCGCGGACCTCCTGGCGGGCCCCGCCACGGGGCTGCACCTTGCCCAGGTGGACGCCCTCCACACGGTCGCCGTGGCCGGATGCGTGACCTTCGGCCTGGCGGCGTTGCTCGTCCTCCTCGCGCGACGTCGGATCGTGGCGCACGAGAGGGTGATGACGTCGTGACTGCGCTCGCAGGCGGCGGCCGCTCACGTCCCTACGCGGACGAGGTCGGAGCCGCGGCCTATGCGGTCAGCGCAGACGGCTGGTCGCCGTATGACACCGTCTACGACCTTGGCAGTCCGCGTGAACCGCGCCGCACCTATCTCGTCGCGACGACCCAGCGGAGTGGAAGCCATCTCCTCGCGCATTCCCTCGCACATCACGGTGCGGGGGTGCCCCTCGAGTACGCCAATCCCTTCCTCGCCGAGATCGAGTTGATGAGGCGTGGCCAGGAGGTGACCGTGGACGCACGGCGGGCTCTCCTCGAGGAGGTCCGGAGTCGTCGGACGACGACCGACGGGCTGTTCGGTCTCAAGGCGCATTGGCATCATTGGGAGGGCGTGCTCGGAGACGAGGTCCGCCTCAGACTCCTCGAGCCGCGTGCGGTGATCCACGTCCATCGACGGGACATCCTGAGCCAGGCGGTGTCCCTGGCCTTCTCGCGACGGACCGGATCCTGGATCAGCTTCCATGCGCGAAGGCCCTTAGATCCCGGCGTGTTCGATGCCGCTGCGATCGATGACGCGCTCGCTGTCATCGCCCACGAGCAACATGCATGGGAAGCGTGGTTCGATCGCGCGGGCCTGTCTCCGTTGCGGCTGTGCTTCGATCACATCGTCGCGGATCCCGAGCGCATCTCAGTGATGGCGGCGGAGTTCCTGGGTGCGGGGAGCTTCACTCCGGCGCGCGCGAAGGTTCCCCTGGCGCTCCCGCAGCGACAGGACGATGACGTGAAGCGGGAATGGCTGGCCCTCGCGCGCCTGGAGTTCGGCCCCCAGGGGGCATCCTGTCCGAGGGCGGCGTGCTGTGCCTGAGCCCTACTACCCGCAGGAGGAGTCCTGCCAGATCCCTCCCATGGCCTTGTTGCTCGAGAAGTACCTCGGCAAGCGGACGGACGGAGTCTTCGTCGAGATCGGGGGGTTCGACGGCGTACACGCCAGCAACACATGGGGTCTCGCCGTGCGCGGCTGGCGCGGTCTCTACATCGAGCCGGTCCCGCAGTTCGCGCACATGTGCCGCGAGCATCATCGGGCACACGAGCGCATTGACGTCCTCGAGGTGGCCATTGCGGCGCCGGGGCGTGACACGGTCGAGCTCACCGTTGCAGGCCCGCTGACTTCGGGCAGCCTGCCTCTGTCTGAGGCCTATCGCTCGACATCGTGGTCGCGTGATGCCGTGCAGGAAGCCAGCACCATCACGGTCCCCGCCGCGACCGCGGACGCGGTGCTGCAGTCGTGGCTCCCGATGTCGAGTCGCTCCCTCGACCTGCTCGTGATCGATGTGGAGGGCATGGAGTCAGAGGTCTTCTCCGGCCTGACCCTGGATCGGTGGCTCCCCGTGATGCTCATCGTCGAACTCATGGACAACCACCCCGACTTCGCCACACTGCAGGGACCGAGTGCCCGCCTGTACGCCGAGATCCTCGCGCAGGGCTACGTGGTCGTCTTCAAGACGTCCCTCAACACCGTTTTCGTGGAGCGGACGCTCTGGGAGCGGGTCACCGGCATCGACATGCGCTGACTCCCGTGTCCGGTCCTCGCATGCAGAAGGGCCGGTCCCTGATGGGACCGACCCTTCACGCGCGTAGCGGGGGAGGTGTCCTGGCTCAGGACATCCCGGACTGATGTCTCAGGTCATCGCGGACATGGTGTCTCGGGTCATCCCGGACGCGCGGGGGCCAGTCTCCGGGCATGTCGAAGGCGCGCTTGGTCATCACCGCGGTCATGCTCGAGGGACGCCCGGTCGCTGAGGTCGCGGCCACCTACGGGGTGTCTCGGTCCTGGCTGTATGAGTTGCTGGCCCGCTACCGCGACGAGGGCGAGGCTGCTTTCCAGCCCCGGTCACGGGCACCCAAGACATCCCCGACCGCCACGGCACCGGCGACCGTCGAGGCGGTCCTGGCCCTGCGGGCCCAACTGACCGCGGCCGGTCACGACGCCGGCCCGGACACCATCGTCTGGCACCTGCACCACCACCACCGCATCCAGGTCTCGCGGGCCACGATCCACCGGATCCTCACCCGCGCAGGCGCCATCACTGCCGCGCCACGCAAGCGACCCAAGTCCTCCTACATCCGCTTCCAAGCCGCGATGCCCAACGAATGCTGGCAGTCCGACTTCACCCACTACCCGCTCACCGACACCCGCAGGTTCCCCAAAGGCATCGAGATCATCACCTGGCTCGACGACTGCACCCGCTACGCCCTGCACGTCTCCGCCCACACCGCCATCACCACCGCCATCGTCACCGCCACCTTCCGAGAAACCGCCACCCAGCACGGCATTCCCGCCTCCACGCTCACCGACAACGGCATGACCTACACCGTCCGCCTCGCCGGCATCGGACGCCGCGGCGGACGCAACGCCTTCGAACAGCAACTACGCGACTGGAACGTCCACCAGAAGAACTCCCGACCCAATCAGGGACTGAACCGGGTTCGGTTGACTCCTGACCTGTGGGGCTTGGGCTCCGCTGGAAGGATGTCGTCATGCCGAAGGCCTATCCGCAGGAGTTCCGCGAGGACGTGGTGCGTATCGCCCGTCAGGGCGAGTTGACGTATGCGCAGATCGCCCGCGATTTCGGGGTGTCTGAGACGTGCGTGAGTAACTGGGTCCGCAAGGCCGATATCGAGGACGGCAAGCGGCCGGGGACCACGGCCGCAGAGGCCGCGGAGCTGCGGGAGGCGCGTAAGCGGATCCGGGTCTTGGAGCAGGAGAACGAGATTCTGCGTCGGGCTGCGATATATCTGGGGCGCGGCACTCTCCCAAAATGATGTATCCCCTGGTGGTCGACTTGGCCGCTCAGGGGATCCCGGTGACGCGGACCTGCCAGGTGCTGGGGTTCTCCAAGCAGGCGTTCTATGCCTGGCGGGCGGACCCGATCAGCCAGCGGGACTGGGATGACGCCCATCTGGCGAATGCGGCGATCGACGTGCATGCCGATGACCCCGCGTTTGGATACCGGCTCATTCACGATGAGCTGACCTTGACCCAGGGCCTGACGGTGGGCCGGAACCGGGTGGCGCGATTGTGCCGGGAACAGCGGGTGTTCTCGGTGATCGTCAAGCGCCGTGGCCGGATCAAGGTCGCCGGGCCGGTGGTGCATGACGACCACGTCCAGCGCCAGTTCAAGACCACGGACCTGGATCAGGCTTGGTTCACCGATATCACCGAGCACCCCACGAGTGAGGGGAAGTTGTATGTGTGCGCGGTCAAGGACGCCTGCTCCAACCGGATCGTGGGCTTGTCCATGGGACCGCGGATGACCTCGGACCTAGCCTGCAACGCGCTGCGCTATGCCATCGACGCCCGCTCACCGGTCGGGACGATCGTGCACTCCGACAGAGGGGGCCAGTTCCGTTCCCGCGCCTTCGCCACCACCTTGCGGGCCGCCGGGCTGCAAGGCTCGATGGGGCGGGTCGCCTCCGCTGCGGACAACGCCGCCATGGAGTCCTTCTTCGCCCTGCTGCAAAAGAACGTCCTGAATCGGCGCCGCTGGGACACCCGCGAGGAACTGCGCCTAGCGATCCTGACCTGGATCGAACGCGACTACCACCGGCGCCGCCGACAAGCAGCCCTCGGAAGACTCACCCCGATAGAGTTCGAAACGATCCACAACGCCGCAACAGCGGCCTAACCGAGAGAGTCAACGAAACTCGGTTCAGTCCCTCCTGCTCATCCAGGACCTACACGTCCGCGTCGTCCACGCCATCACCGGAGAACTCCTCCGAGAGCTCACCATCGACCCCAGCAAGGACTACCAGCCCCGCACCACCCCATAAAAAACGACCGGACCCACGAAACCGTGGGTCCGGTCGTCCGCGATGTCCTGAGACATCACACGCGTAGCGGGGAGAAACTGGCAGGGCGCGACCATCGGGTTGCATGCCCCACGAGATGCCCTCACGAATCATCACCTCTGCACCCCCATCTGCACCCCCTGGGGGTGCAACGCCTGCACCCACCCTGTCCACCAACCCAAGTTCAGGCGGCGTGACCCGACCATGGCTTGATCTTCTTGAGCTCAGGTGCCAGCGCACGCTGAGTCACCTCGATGTCGAAGGCAGCTTGAGCGCGCAGCCAGTAGCCGTCGGTGAGACCGAAAAAGCGGCACAAGCGCAGGTCAGTGTCAGCGGTGATCGACCGCTTTCCGTTGACGACGTCACCGATCCTCTGAGCAGGCACGCCAATCTCCTTGGCCAAGCGGTACCGGGACAGGCCCATGGGTGACATGAACTCCTCCCACAGCAACTCCCCCGGACTCACCGGATCCAGCACTGCGTTCTTCGCCATGACCAGCCTCCCTTCTCCTAGTGATAATCCACGATCTCGACGTCGGCCGGCCCCGCAGCCGTCCACCGGAAGCACACCCGCCACTGATCATTGATGCGGATGCTCATCTGGCCCTTCCGATTCCCCTTCAAGGCCTCCAGACGATTACCAGGAGGAACCCGCAGATCCTCGAGGCGCCCAGCGATCTCCAACTGCCGCAACTTGCGTCGAGCGACCGCCTCGAATGCGGCGAACCTCCGGACCCGAAACCCAGCGGACAGGCGCTCGGTCTCTTTGTCGGCGAAAGAGACGATCACCACCAGATAGTAACGCATGGCGTTACTATCTTTCACCATTGAGTCATCGGCGGCCTCCGATTCAATGCTGGCGGCCACAACCTCACACCTGACTAGAGCTAGCCCACCGACCTACAAGCGCCTCAAGCGGGCCCTGGCTGAAGCGCCGCAGCCACCCCGTGGCGGCGAGGGCGAGACCGACCCACACAGCAACACCCACGAGCATGACCCCAAGGGACCCAAAGGTCCCGAAGAGCCCGAACCCGTATCCGCAGAAGATGATCGAGAGTGCGATGGACTCACCGATATAGATGCTGAGCGCCGCCCGACCGGATTGTTCGATGGGTCCCAGGAAGCCTGCGTATCGAGCGAGGAGAAGCCCTGTGAGGCCAAGGTAGCCAAGGGTCAAGATTGGGGCTGAGCCGAAACCAAGGAGAGTTCCGATCGTGGCAAGCCCCGCATCACCGGAGCGGATTCCAGTGATCTGGATCGTGGCCGCAAGGACCTGTAGCGGTGCCCCGATGCCGATGCCCACGAGTGCCCAGGTCCGCCATCTCTGCACACCCGCCTGTGGATCTGCCAGCAGCGCAACCCTCCCCGCAAGCAGCCCAAGACAGAATGCACCGAACGCCATCGTTCCCTGCAGGAGGAGGGTGAAGACGAGCACGGAAGGCAACGCCGCAAGACGTGCGAGAGCAGCCTCAATGAAGGTTCCCGCCTCGAGCGCACCGTCAAGTGCTGTGATCGATGCATCGCCTTCCCCGAGCGACGGGTCACTCATCACGAGGAGGACTGAGCCAACGACAAGGATGATGCTCGTCACGGTGGCCACCGCAGCCCATGACCTGACGACTCGTGCAGACCGGGCATTGAGGAGCAACAGTCCAACACCAAGGGCCGCATACGTCATCAGGATGTCACCGACGAAGAAGAATGTGGCGTGCACCAACCCCAGCAGCCCCAGTGCTGCGAGCCTTCGTCGAAATCGGCGTCGATCTGGTGAGCCGTTGTCCTTCAGGATGAACTGTGAGCTGTATCCGAAGAGGAACGAGAACAGCAGATAGAACTTGGACTGGAGCAGCACCATTACGACGAAAGCTGTGGCCGTATTGAGTGGGCCCTCGATCGACGCTGCCGTGTAGCCGCTCGCCGAGATCCCCAGAAAGGGGCTGTTGACGAGGACGATCCCCAGAAGTGCTACTGCTCGAAGGCGATCGGGAAAGTGCTGTCGTGAGCGGGAGGACATGCCCGCACCGTAGGGGGAATTGAACATTCTTGCTAAGTTTTGACCATGGCGATCAAGACCTCCCTCTTGCTGGATCGAGCAGCCGCTCAACTCGCCCTTCGCCCGGACTCAACGCTCGCCGTGATCGCGGATGCCGCAGGGGTGAGCCGGACGACCCTCTTCTACCGATTCAGCACCCGGGAGGGCCTGCTCGAAGCACTCGCACTGGACACCCTCGAACGAGCCAGTGAGGCCCTGCAGGCAATCAGTTGGCACCGCGATGACATCGAGGGAACGATCCGCGATGTCGCATGCGCACTCGTCCCCCTCGCTCCTCGCATGCAAGTGGTCCTTCGCGAGTCCCCTGCACACTCCACATCCGGAGTCAACGCGCGATGGACCGAGGCACTGCACCCTCTCATCCACTATCTGGACACACTGCAGAGCGAACAGAGGATCAGGGCAAGTACGCCAATGACGTGGCTCGTCGCCAGTCTCGTTTACCTACTCTTCGCGGCATGGGACGCAGTGGGCAGCGCGACTCTTACCCCGGAGCAGGCAGCATCTCTGACTGCAGAGACATGGTTGAGAGGGTGCTCTCCCCAAGAATCCTGTTGAAATGCGTGCTACGGATCCGTCTCATCCCGTTGATCTCTTCAAAGGCGAAAAGACTCAGGGCCCCTACGAGAGGGGCCCTGAGTTCATCGGCATGGCCGAATTCAGTAGCGGGGGCAGGATTTGAACCTGCGACCTCTGGGTTATGAGCCCAGCGAGCTACCGAGCTGCTCCACCCCGCGCTGGCCTTGCGGCTTCGCCAAGGATACGACGGGCGGGTGAGGTGGGTTGCCACCGGGGTCGGCCTAGGCTGCTTCCATGCCCTTCAGCGTCGAGGTCCCGGTCACCGTCCGCTGGCGCGACTTCGACGCGCTCGGTCACGTCAACAATGCCGTCTTCCTCACCTTCCTCGAGACCGGCCGTGATCGCTTCTTCCATGCGCTCGTGGGGGATGCCTTCCTCGACCTCGTGCTCGTGCGCCTCGAGATCGACTTCAAGGCGGAGATCCCCATGGGGACCGAGGAGGTGCTCGTCACCTGCCGCGCCACGGATATCGGCCGCACGAGCATGCGCACCACGGAGCAGATCATCCTGCCGGGCGGGGACCTCGCGGCCCAGTCGCAGACGGTGATCGTGGCCCGGGATGCGACGACGCGCTCCTCCCGGCCCTGGACCGATGAGGAGCGCACCATCCTCGAGCGAGCGATCGGTCGATCGTCGTGATGCGCTTCATGGAGCGGCATTGGTTCGATGTCGGCGGGGTGCTGGGCCTCGTGCTCGCCGTGTGGCTGGTCGTGGCCGGATCGGCCATGACGACGATCACCCTCCTGCTGTGGCTGAGCCTGCTGTCCCTCTTTGCCCACCAGATCGAGGAATGGCGCTGGCCCGGCTGGTTCCCCGGCATGCTCAACGTGGTCCTGTTCCGCAGCGACGATCCGTGGAGATACCCGCTCAACGTGCGCAGCGGCCTCGTCGTCAACGTCGTGGTTGGCTGGGCGGCGTACCTGTTGGCGGCTCTCCTGGCCGAGAGGGCCCTGTGGCTTGCCCTGGCCACGATCCTGGTGTCGCTGGGCAACTGCATCCTCCATCTCGGGGTCATCCCGATCCGGGGCCGCATGCCCTACAACCCCGGAATGGTGACGTCGCTGGTCTTCTTCTTACCGCTCGTGATCTGGTTCGCCATCGTCGCGCTGCCGAGCATGTCGGCGGTGGAGATGGTCGTGGGCGTGGCCGTCGGCCTCGTCCTGAACGTCGGAGGTGTCATCGGCGTCATCCGCGTCCTCGAGGATCGCGGCGCGCCGCCCTTCGAGGACCGGCAGGTCGTCCCGGCCCTCAAGTACGCGCGCGACCCGATCAGCGGGGACTGACTCCCCTCGCCACTCCGCCCGTGATCGACGCTCAGGGCGACGTTGGCGTCGATAACGGGCGGAGCGTGGCCTAGGAGGTGGTGCCCTCCGGCATCCCGTCCACGTAATAGGCCTTCACCTGGGGCATGACCGGGCGCATCATGAACTCCGGGCGCCGCAGGCCGCTCGGGCTTGGTCCAGGACGCGTCTTGGACATCCACTCGCGATAGACCTCGCGCGACTTGGCCGTGTCGACCACGACGTCGCCGTACTTGTCCTCGTCGTGAGCGCGCTCGATCCGCACCTTCTGGTGCCAGCAGTGCATGCCCGACCAGGTGTCGGGGTGCACGGCGAAGGCGAGGTTCTGGTGGACGCCCGGGTCCTCCCAGGTGATGCGCATCGAGTCTGCGTCGCCGCTCGCGAAGGGCTTGACGCCCTCCTTGTAGCGCAGGCGCCAGCGCCCGTCGGGCAACTGGCCGACATCGACCTTGCCCGTGACCCAGCGGCTGCCGGCCTCATCGGTCGTGCGCCAGCGGCCCATGTGGTGCGACAGCGCCGTGACGCCCGGGCGGACGCCCTCGGTGACCCACACGCGGGCCACGAAGTAGCCGATCTCGGTGCTCACGCGCACCATGTCGCCCGTCTTCAGGTTGCCCAGGCGCTTGGCGTCGACGGGGTTCATCCACATCGGGTGCTTGTTGCTGATCTCGTTGAGGTACTTCGCATTGCCTGAGCGCGTGTGGATGAGCGTCGGCAGCCG
>Ga0181556_1001882_pt1 | contig 20146 bp, 19 predicted proteins | sample 011ome_14_FD_148651 | JGI IMG/M metagenome (GOLD analysis project Ga0181556, IMG submission 148651) | Coastal salt marsh microbial communities from the Groves Creek Marsh, Skidaway Island, Georgia - 011505AT metaG (spades assembly) | ecosystem: Environmental > Aquatic > Marine > Intertidal zone... | reverse complement strand
GCCGCCTTCGCCGCCTCCTCCGCGCCCGCCGCCGAGTCCGCCGCCTTTACCGCCTCCGAGCCCACCGCCGTCTCCACCACCGTCTCCACCGCCGAGTCCACCACCGTCGCCGCCACCACCGAGCCCACCACCGTCTCCACCACCGTCGCCGCCACCATCGCCGCCACCACCGAGTCCGCCGCCATCTCCTCCGTCGCCACCGCCACCGAGTCCGCCACCGAGTCCGCCGCCGTCGCCGCCGCCGCCGCCATCTCCTCCGCCATCTCCTCCATCGCCACCGCCGTCGCCTCCATCGCCGCCTCCGTCGCCTCCATCGCCGCCACCACCGAGTCCGCCTCCATCGCCGCCTCCATCGCCGCCACCTACTGAGAGAAGGAGAAGAAGACAGTTGTTGCTCGAAAGATCGACCAAGGCGACGACGAGCACGATTGCGGTTGAGTTTCTCGTTTTGGGGACCACGGAAGCAGACGCCAATGCGTTTGTGACTTTCTACAAGGCAGTATCTGTCGAGGACATCGAGTGGCACCTCGACAACGCGGGATTATTTACGGAATCGATCGTGAAGGATGCGCAGATCACTGGTGTTCGCGCGCCGCCGCCGCCTTCGCCGCCGCCGAGACCGAGTCCACCTCCATCGCCTCCTCCTCCTCCTTCTCCGCCGCCGTCGCCGCCTTCACCTCCACCACCGGCGCCGTTGCCACCACCACCGCCGTCGCCTCCACCAGACGCGCCGCCGTCGCCGCCGCCTCCACCGAACCCGCCTCCTTTGAATCCTCCGCCGCCAAAGCCGAGTCCTCCGCCGCCGTCGCCGCCTCCACCGTCGCCTCCGGCGCTCTCTCCACCACCGGCTCCGGAAGGATCGGCGTCGCCACCACCCAACGCACCACCTCCGGCACCACCGGCTTTGGTTGTTGGTCGCGCCATCGACGCGTATTTGAAGAACTGCGACGCGTTTATGGATGAAAATGGAGATCGTAAATACTCGAGAGGCGAAGCGTATTCGCAAACGGATAGTTTGGGTGGCTACGAGTTTCAGCCGAACAACTACGACGCCGCGGCATCGGCATACCTCGTCGTTCTGATGCGCAACGAAAGTCGCACGGGAACGTCGAGCGAGTGCGTGGATGCTTATACGGGACAAGCTCCGGGACTGAAAATTTTGGAAGCGCCGCCGGGGTCGAAAGTGATTTCGCCGATGACTACGCTCATTGGCGAGGTCATCAGACTGTACTCTGGTGACGTCGACATGACTGTCGCTGAAGCGACGACCATGATCAACTCCGCTTTTGGTTTGGGCAACGCGGAACACACGCAAATCGATCCGATTTACGCCGCCTCGAACGGTGAAGTGGCTGTTTACGGTCCAGTCGTCGGCGCAATCAATATGATTGCGAACCTCGTCTCCTCCGTCGGCACGTTATTGTTTGGCATGTCCAGTCTGAATGGCGGCAGATTGAGTGCAGCAGATTGTGAATTGAAGGTATATTCTGGCATTGCCCGTGAAATTAACGAGGCTTTACTTGTCGCTTCGCGAGGTGGTAACCGAAAGTTACTCACGACGCACTTGTTAGATTTGGCCAACTCAGATTCAATCTCCGGCATTGCGAAATCTTCGTTATACTCCGCGAGTTTGACGAACATTCAGTTGATGGGTGCTGGTTATTCTCCAGCAGCGTTGGAGTCCACGGTGTCCATGTCAGCCAACTCTGGGGCGGCGATCAAGAATAGCTTGAGCGATTTGTCGGATCCGACTACCTTCTTGAAAAAAGTCACCGCGGCTTCTAAGGTTGCTCAAGATCCAGCTGTTCTGAGTGCCCTTCTCAGTAGCGCTACGAACGAAGCGACGGAGGATGAACTCACTACTTTGAATGGCGTACAGGATGCAGAGCTGTACGCGAGTAAAGCGACGGCTGAAACTGAGACCATCGCGGTGTCAATTCCGCTTTATCCGCCTCCGCCGTCGCCGCCACCTCCGGGGTTTCCACCTCCATACGTTTCTAGAGGACCGATATTGAATCCAGCGGAATTATCTGCTGCTATCACGGTTCCAACGCTCTTTGTGTTCATTGTAGCTTTGGCTTTGACGTTGAGGTATATTGCAAAGAATAGAAGAGCGAGACGATTAGCGAGATATGAAACTAGGATTGAGAGAGAGCAGTTAGCGGCGCAAAAGTCAGTGAAGAAACTCAACGATGACAAGATTAAACGCGAATTAGCGGCGTTAACGGATGAGAAAGCGGCTGAGCGAAAGTTGATCAAGAAATACGAGCAGCACATGCAAAAGTCGAAAGAGAAAGTAGAAAAAGCAATCGCGTTGCGAATTCAAGCAGAGAAACAGAAGAAGAAGGATAAAAAGGCAGCCGAGAAAGCCGCCTTGCGATGATATAGATGAATTCGTGATTGAGATACGATTACTTTAGGCACAGCACATAACATATATCATGTATAGAAACAGAAACGCTTTATTAATTTTAAAAATACAATGAATTATATCAAAACTTCTTCTCTATTACGCGCTGCTACATAAGTACTTTTTGGAGTTGACTATTCTTCTCTTCATGACAGTAGTTTGTTCTCCAACTCTTGCACGCGTTCACGCAACGCGCGTATTTCGTCCGCTTGCGCGTACTTTATTTTGATGGCATCTTTCAATTTTTCGCGCAAGATCTCCTCCTCCTTCGTTTTCGGTTGCGTTGATCTAGCTGCATCTTTTAACTTATCCGCAATCATCCCGTGTTGCTGTTGTCCGTCAACGTCCATCGCGTCCGTCGTCGCCGCCGTTGAATCTTGTTCCTGGCGCTCGTGCTGTTCCATGGAACTCTTCAGATCGCCCTTGAAAACCAAGAATGTTTCGTGATCGACAGCAGGTCCGGGCGCATCGCGGTCGATGAAACCTTTGCGTTCTTTCGTGGCGCTAAAGAAGCAGACGCGAATCGATTTGCTTTCACGTTCTTCTTCTTCCTCTTCTTCTTCTTCTTCTTGAGCACCCATCCACGTTTTCGCCGCCGCGTAGTCTTCGAGAATGTTCGCGTCTGTCGTATCCACCCACACAACCTGGCCAGATGAGAGAACGTATCTCGACCAATCCGTTTGGAGCATGTCTTCTCGTTCTTCTTCTTCTTCTTCTTCTTCTTCTTCTACCACTTTCTTTTCTTCTCGTGAAATTATTTTCTTTTTCTTCTTCGCGCTCTCTAAATCTTCGCTCGCTTTCGCTACAACCGACGATGGCGAGGAAGGCGACGACGATGCTTTCTTTGCCGCGCTTAAAAGCGCGCTTTCATGTCTCGGCAAGTGCTTTTTCAATCGCAATTCTCGAGTCGTTTGAATGTGCAACATTTGAGCCGCGTTCATCTCCTCCTCCACGTGTATCGTCATGTTTTTGTTGATGTTATTTGTGTTCTCCTCGTTCGCATTGGCAGCGGCGTCAGCGGCATCGGCAGCCACAGTAATCGCGTCTTTCTCATCTGCTCCTCTGTCCACATCTTCGCTCTCCAACGCGCGTTCGTTCAACGTCCACTTATTCCGTTCAAAATCAAACGTAAACTTCGCGCGAATGTGTTCTCTTCGCTTCTCCGCGTGTTCTCTCTTCGCAAACTCAAACGCGTCCAGACATTTTTTACCAACCGCCGTGTTCGAGTTGAACGGAGACATGGTTGTCGCCGTCGTCGTCGTCGTCGCACTTATATTCGCAGAATTTCTTCCGTCACCTTTGCTATAAATCGACCGCATCCCAGAGGACATCTGATTATGTTCGAACAAGTTGACCGATTTCGCTTCCACCGGATGTAAAGGATTTCTCTGGCTCCTCTTCTCCGTGAATCTGTTGTGGACTAAACCGCCGACGTTGGAGGCGTTCTCCGGTCGCGTGCAATTCGCCAAAACCGGTTGGTCGTTAAACCCTATTCCTCTTTCTTCGTTGGAAAACGATTTCGAGAGGGACTTCGAGTCTTCTTCTCCTCGAGGCCCCGCCTGTTGTTGAAACCACGAAGACGTCGTCCAGATAGATTTCGTTGACGTCGATGCTTTTTCTTCTGCTTTTCTCGTCGTCGAAACGTCGTCGTCGTCACCAGAATGAGTACGTCTTCTCGTCGTCGTCGTCGCTTTGAGCGCGTCCACTTCTCCCGGGTCTTCGCACGGTAACGATGGGTTGTAATAATACCCCGTCATTTTTTATTCTTGTTTATGTTGTGTTGTTTATGTCTGTCGCGCGCGTGTAATTTTAAAGAGTGACGAGGAGACGTGATGAAAGAAAACGAGTGCAAAAGTATTAATAAGAGGAGTTGGCTGCTTTTCTGCACTTTTTCTTTTGTTCTTGACGTGTGTGATTTTTGAGTTTTTTTCTGAAAAAAAAAAGGAGAGAATTTTTGAAGAGCTCTTTTCCCTCTCGATGATGGTCTTCAAAAAAAGGTGCTTCTCTTCGCTGTTTGTTGTTGTGGTGTGCTTTCTTTTTGTGTTTCTGTGGTGGTTTGAGAAGAAGAGAGAGAGAGAAGAAGAGAGAACAAGAGAGAGTTTCGTAGAAAGAACACGAACGCGAGAGGAATACACGTAATACATACGAGAGAACAACATCGTCACAACAAGAATATAAGAATGAAAATCTTGAGAAAGAACGAAGGTCTTGTGTCGAACTTTGAGATGTGCGAACTTTTGAAACAACGCGAGTTGAAACGACACGAACAAGTCGGAGGAGGAACAGAAGTAGGAGACGAGGAGAACAACGAGTTTGATAATAATAATAATAATAATAATACAAATAGTTACGACGAAGGGATGCCAATAGATGAACACGACGATGAAGAAGAAGACGAAGAAGAGTTTGTGCCGTTATACCCAACCCCACACGCACCGTTTGAAACGGAGATTCTGATGTTGAAGGAGTTTAAAGAAAAAGGCGTGCGGGTCGGGAAACACGAAAGACAAATGATTCAAAAGTTTATCGAGGGTATTGTTGAACTTGATCTGACCAAAGCGGAAACGTTGATGTTGATTAATTTGAGACCGAGCGGGAAGAAGAAACACGCGATTGTGAAAGCGATTGTGGAGTCGAGCGCAGAACGCTTCGCAAGCGAGGAGGAGTTGGACGACTTGTTGACTTTAGTGAAGAAATATTTGTTATAAGAGAGAAGAAAATAAGGAATGAATATTGAAGTGGACGTCTACAAAGCGCTGGAAGCGCTTTTGCTTCAAGAATGTTCGGAAGATGCAATTGTAGACGACGACGACGACGAGAAAACTTTCGCGAGTAAAAATGTTTCGGTTTCGCGAGTGCGTTTGGCGATGAAGTTAAGTGAAGAAAAAACAACTCTTCGCAATACGTGCGTCGTCGTCGTTAAATATGGACGAAGCTTCGAATCAAAAGTGCATTTGGATAGGCTCGGGTTCATGGTGAGCGACGACGAGAGCGTCTCTATTCCAGTACCATCGAATGATGATGATGATGATGATGGTGACGGTGATGCACTAGTCTTTGAAGTGTGGTCCGAAAATCTCCTCGTAGGTATCGGTAAAACGACTCGACTACAGAAGGAAACCGTAGTTAAGATTAGAAATCCCCTTAGCAAGAAGGATACCACGGTCGCAATACTCGCGATCGTTGTAGTTTAGGTGTAGAAATAGTAAATGTAGTAATGTAGATAGTGTTACAGACTGTTAGTATAAAAACGTGACGGATGCGCTAAAAGCTAAAATCAAATGAGGCCCGGTCTGGTCGCCGCGCCGGGCGACAACCAAGTCGTCTTGTACGTCTTCGCCTCTGGATTCCAACCTCGCACGTTTTTCATCACCCTATTCTCTCTTTCTCTGATTTCTCTGCAATCTTTCGCGTACCGTCTATCTTCCTCTGCTTGTAAAAACGGAACTAATATCGCTCTCGCGTTGTGCTTCTCGTCCAACACTTTTCGTCGGTGTTTGTTCCCTTGTCCTATTTGATAAAAACCGTACACGGCTGCGGCACAGTAGGCGCCGAATAAAGCAAATCCCGATGGACCAGTGGATGGAATGCGTCGCGCGTAACGCACGGATGGGTAACCGCCCGGTGGTGGACCGTCCTAAGTAATAATAGAAGAAGAAGTTCTCGTTATGAGTATACGTGTTTTGTTGTTCAAAAGAGAGAGTTGTTGAAGAATCGAATGTCTCTCCTTTTGTCAAAATCCGACGACTTGAAAATAGAAACGAAATTGGCGTATTCGACGCGCTACATTTGATCGTCTCTCACGGAACGACGCGTAAACAAAAGCAAACGCATCGTTGCTCTTCGTATTCATCCTCCGCGGACCGAAGAGATTTTCGAATCGAGTCTCTTTTGACCATTTTTTTTTACGCGGGACGCACACATTTTATAAAAAGTAAGCGCAACGGAAAATGCAAAACGCGAAGAGGAACTTATTAAACAACGATTTGATGATTAAACCTATTCTTACCTGCATCACCGGCATGTCCAACACGGACTTCATTCCGGCCACACCCCGAATAGTCGCCTCCGTCATCGTGTGCTCGTTCGCGTTCTACTGCTATGTGTGTATATACGAGCGCACGTTCTCGTGCTTTTTTTTTGTGAAGAAATCTAAACTTGGACTCTCATCTGAATTCCTCATTGATCATCTGAACTCTTTGGTACGAAAAGGTTTGTTTACTCGTTTGTTTTTTATGCGCGCATGCGCAAGAGAGAGAGAGAGAGAGAGAGAGAGAGAGAGAGAGTTTTGTTTCGTTTCAGTCGATCGCATTCCTCCTTTTTCGTTTCGTGTTGTTATTGTTTGCCGGGGCTCTCTCTTCCTGTATTGGAAGAGGAATCGGTTTTGTTTCTCTTTCGCGTCGCTTTTCGTTTCCCCATCCATCATCATCGGCGGAGAACTTACGAGAGTCAACTTTTCTTTTCTAAACACAAAACGCAAAGATAGATAGACAGAGAGAAGGAGAAGAAGAAGAAGACAAAAAGAAGACATGGGAGGCGGTCAAATCCAAGTGGACATCGGGGACGTCGACGACCCAGTCGACCCGAAGTTACAAATCGAAGACTTGTGCAAACCAAAGTGCGAGGCGTTTTTGAAAGCGTACGAGGCGTGCGCGGAACGCATCGAAGGCGACGAAACGGGAGAGAAACATTGCACGGGGCAATACTTCGACTTTTGGTCGTGCGTGGACCACTGCGCGGTTGGGCCGACGATGAAGCACACGAGTTAAATTAGTAGCAAAACAAACAAATCGATAACGACAACAACAACAATAATCGAGTTTTATAATCTATCTACTGCTGCTTTATTACACTACATCAAACTTTCTTCGTTCTGAACCTACCGAATCGAGCTAAAATCCGAGAACAACATCTTCCTGTTGCGATACTCCTCGCTCTTCTTCTTCTTCTTTTCTCTGCTCTCCTTCTCTCTAGAACTAGAACTACCGCTAGAACTACCGCTACTACTATGGGCGCTGACGTGAGTGCTCGTGTGCTTCTCCGCCGCGGTGCCGCTTGCTTCCACCGGCCAATGCTCGCTCAAAAAGTCGTCAGAAACCGACACCGCGCTTACGTGACCTTGACCTTCCTCCGACGCTAACAGCTGATCGAGCAAATCGCCACCGAACACGTCGATGAACGGCGCGTACAAAGGCCTCAGAATCATCAAGAATATCAACCCGATCGGTAAACATATCAAAAACAAACGCGCTTTCCGAGTGCCTCTGACGTGCTCGGGATCTCTGTTCAACTTTGCAACCGGGTCCGTCATCGACGCGGCGTGTTTCGGCGAAGACGACGACGTTCCTCCTCCTCCTCCTCCTCCTCCTCTTTCTCGGGAAGGTTTCGACGATTTTGCTTCCGGGTCGATGTCCACGTGAGCATTCGTCCCCGGTCTTCTGCCGATGCACCACGCAGGTAACGCGCTAGATAAATGCTGCTTCCTCTGGTGCGTCGTCGTCATTTATTCGACGATATATTATCACGCTCTCTTTCTATTTATTATTGTTATTATTATTACGCGCGAGTGTGTTTGTAAGAACAGAGAGAGTGTTGTGTGAAATCTATGACGAAACGAACAGAGGAGAGTCTTTGAAAAGACGAGAAATACTTTGATGCTCCTGTTTACGATATTGCGAACAACGCGCCGTGATGATGGTATACGATCACATCAACATTTTCTACGTATAAATACATCTACTCTCTAATTCTATATTCTAATTCTATTCTACCATGAAGATCTCGATCGATTTGATTACTGTCATCTTTTCTTCGTCGTCATCTCTTCTTTCAGATGAAAGTTTTCCTTCTCTAACTCTCTGATTTTCGCCAATGCGACGAATAAAGGAACGAACAACAACAAACTCGCCAAGATGGAAGGAACGCCGATGGGGACGTATTTCGTACCCCACGAGACGCAAAGATTCCCCCACGGCGCACAGGCTTGAACGAAAACATCGTCCGAGGTCAATTGCATCATTCCATCCTCGAACGCACCGTTCGGGACGATGACTTTTACGATCTTCTTCGCGACACTTCTGCGTCCTCCAAATTTCACGACGAGAGTTTTGGGAGCAGTTAAACCGAGTTTGAGCGAGGACGATGACGACGACGAAGAAGAATACGATGATGATGATGATGATATCGATGTCACCGCAGCGTGTTTAGCAGCGGTGTACATTTTGTGGTGTGGTTTTGTTCTTGATTTTTTTTTCCTTTTTTTACGTAATCCACCAAAAAAGCAAAACAGAGGAAGAGGAGAGTTCAAAAAAAAAAGAGAAGAGAGAAATCTCTTCTTCTTCATTCTTATTCTTCTATGTATATTATTGATAACACATAACATAACACATACACAAAGAGAGAGAGAGAGAGAGAAGATGACGGAGGAAAACGACGACTTAAACGGGACGACGACCACTACGCATCGCTCTGCTCCGGACGACGACGGTGGTCTTCGCAATCGGAGGAAAAACGGTGGTGATGGTGTAAAAGAGAGACGAAATGGATTATCATCATCAGAAGCCGCAAGAAAGAAGAAAAAAGAACGACGAGATTCCTTGGACCAGATGCGAAAACGGGAACAAAATCGGATACCTTTGATCGAACAATCGACGAAATATATCTTTTACGCTCTGCTGGTGCTTCTGTTGGCCTTGGTTATTCCCATCGTGCTGAGGCAGTTGGCGAATAAAATGGTTGGTTTAAACGATAAGAAGAAGAGCTCTTCTTCTTTCTTTGGTGCCAAAACGTTGTTAAAAAAATGGTCTCTGATTGATTCAAAGTCCACGGATACGAAGTTGTTGTTAGGGGACATGTACCGAGCGGACATGGATACGGACGAAGCGATCGAGACGTTGAGAGAGGTGACGGTGAAATACGACTCTGCGTTGAAACAACAAGAAGAGGAGAAGAAAAGCGGTAGCGGGAGTAGCGAATCTTTAAAAGCGAAGAGCAAAGAAGCGAGCGTACGATTAGCGTTGGCTTTGTTAGATAAAGCGGACGGGAACGCGGCAAAGAGTCCGCTAGGATTTACGCACGATAAGACGCCGTTGGTAGAGGCGAAGTATAACTTGAAGAAAGCGAAAGCGATCGAAGAAGAGTTGCAAACTAGAAGAAAAGATGGCGGAAAAGACGACGACGACAACGATGAAGACAATAAGAACGTGAATAAGATTGAGATTGAGGTTGCTTTGTCGCGAGTATATCAACACGAGCGTGATTTTCCATCCGCGGTTGCTATTTTGAACGAAGCGTTGGAAAAGAAACCGTCGAGCACGGAGGCGAGATGGCAGTTGGCAGTCGCGCACCAAGGCGCCGGCGACTGTCAGTCGGCGTTGGAGCAATATCGCGTGTTGATTGAAGACGCGAAAGTCAAGCACGCGCACGTGTATTTGCGAGCGAGCATGTGTTTACTGCACGGACGCAAAAAAGAGGATAACTCGACGAAACCGTTGAAAATGCATTCGATTTCTGGGAAAGGCGTCAAGACGAAAGTCGATCCGAGTCCAGAGGAGGTTGTGCAAGCGATTTCATATTTAGAGGCGGCGACGACGATCGATTCGAGCTTAGGACACGCATGGATGCAGTTGGGATTAGCGCATGTTCTGCGAAACGCACCGAGAGAAGCCATCGGACCGTTGGAGAGAGCGAAGAAAGAACTTGGGGAGAACTCGTTGACGGCGGACTTCCACTTGGCGGCGGCGTATCAGCAAGCGAACAGATGTAAAGACGCGATTCCGTTGCTTATGAACGTGGCGCAAAAATCTAGAGAACAACACGAACGCATGATGCACATCGATAACATGAAAGATGGGAGAGCGCAAAAGTTAGAAAGTTCTATCCCCGCGCACGAAGCGTTCTTAAGAGCCGGTGGGTGTAAGTTTCTCATGGGCGAAGTCGACGGCGCCATCGAGTTGTATCGCGAAGCGTTGGTCTCCTCGGATAAATTCGCACCAGCATTAGTAAACTGGGGTATCGCGTTAGAGCATAAAAAAGAGTACGACAAAGCCGAAGAAAAGTACAAGCTGGCGGTGGAGAAGAACCCAAATATGGCGGAAGCGTACGCGCGATGGGGCACTTTGAACTTTGGACAAGCGAGAACGCTCGTGCAAGCGTTCGTCCATAAACGGCGCGAAGAGAAGAACAAGAAAAAGGTCTGGAAAGACCCGGAGGAATCGAAGGAGAGAAAAGAACTTGGAGCGTTAATCGATGCGGCGTTTTCGAGGTTGGAGAAAGCGGCCGCTTTGGACCCGAATCACTCGATTAATCAAAGACTCTCGTTTATGAGGCAACAAGCGAAAGCGTTGATTAAAGAAGTCGAAGGTAAGAATGCGAAAATGGACGAGCCGTGGGATTTGAAAGAGGAAAGAGAAAGTAGCCAGCAACAGCAGCAGCAACAATAATAAGGACAAGATGAGTAGTAGCGTATTAAGCACAAACGCGTAACGTATTTGTCGTGTTATTAATCCTAAATAAAACATACACCTGCAACAACGAATATCATACGCTTTGTCTTTCTACTTACGCTTCTAAAACTTCCTCTTCTTTTTTTTCGTCAACGCTAATGCTATTATCATCGTCCATCTTCCCTATCTTTTTATTCTCGCTCCTTCGCCTCAAATCGTCCGTTTCTAAACGCAAAATCAACTCTCCTTTTGTTCCGGAGACTTTCAACCCTCTCGTTTTCAAGTCGTGTTTCAACTCCATTCCGGTTCGTCCGAAATACGGTCCGAAATACGCCACGCCATGCTCGGAAACCAAACCTTTCTGCTCCAAAACGTTAAACACGCGTTTGCAAACCACGTCATCTCTGACGATATCCCCGTATTCGACGTCGTTGTTCTTCTGTAACGTCTCTCTCGCGTGACCGTACGCCGCAATTAACAAACTCTCCGCTCTTCCGTGATCCTTCTTCCTTTGCAACATATCTTCCGATTCCGGGAAGACCATCTTCGCCATCTCGATCGAATCATCTTTACTCGTTTTCTTACCACTCAACCCCAACGCGAGCTTCCACGCCTGAGGTTTCACCACCTCCACTCTCGTCGTCTCTGGGTTCACGCACGATTCTAAAACACCTTTCCATAAACCAAAATTGTATCCTTGCACGAACGCCGTCTGCGCGCTAAAGCCGAACTCGACGCCGCCTTCTTCCACGAATACGACGCTCGAATGTCCACCATTCCCATCGCTCGGCAAGTCCAGCTCTTTCACTTTTTCAATCATTTTTGCCACGTCCAATCGTATCCTCTTTTTCCCGTTCACCGTAACCGTCATCGTCGGCACGTCCACAATTTCAACCGTTTGCACGTCTCCGGCAAAGTCACCCCTTATTATTGCCAACGCCCCTCCTGCGTCGGAATCGCACCCGACCACGGCCCATTTGTACCGTTTCTTCCTCGTCGCGTCGTTCACTTTCTCGTTTTCGTTATTGTTACTCTCGACGACTTTGGCGACGATTTTGACTCTTCTTCTGCTTTTCTCTCGCAACAGAACAGACACCGACGACGACGATTTTGAAGAAGGGGATAATAGATTTTTCTGTGCTCGTCTTCTACTCAAACTGGAAACGTTCGTTGCGAATGATGATGATGATGATGATGATGAACACGACGATGATGATGAAGCAAACGTCCGTTGTTGTTGATTAGTATGCGCGGTGGAAGGAGACGATTGAAATGTGAGCGCGCGCATCATCATCGAATGATGTAGGAGTACTAATACGTCTCTTTGGCGTCGTCTGCAGAGGAGGAGATGAGACATTTAGAAATGTGAAGAGAGTTCGTTTTAAAACGAAACACACAAACGTCTCTTTTTTTTCGACTGGTCTCTTCTTTTGGTTTGTACAAAATACTGTATGACAGTAGTTCATAGAAGAGATAATAAAGTTCTCACTTATTACAACAACAAGAATGATGATGATGATGATGATCATTAGTATTAACGATGATGATAACGATGATAATAAAACAGGTAACATATATATAATACATCCATTATTCACATGCGCTCGGCGGCTTTGGGAAGCTTTCAAACGCTTTTTGTGGTTCTGGTCTTTTTTTTTATTTGCGAACAACAACAACAAGGCACTCTTTTTTTTTATCTGGAAGAAACGACTGCGTCCCAGGAAGGCAACGGGCAGAAACCTTCGGAGATCAAAACGTACTCGGATTTCGCGAAACGCAAGCGAGACCCGTCTTCGAGCATCTTCGTCATCTTATCCGTGACGACTTCGTCGTCTAAGAAAATCGTCGACCCGGGTAACGGCGAGACGAATAAATTTTCAGCATTCAACGTAAATCGAACCGCGTGATTGACGCCCATTTTCAACACGCCTTTGTGCCTTTTCAAACACTTGGAAATATCGAACGGTTCCAACGGGCACTCCAAATTTACATCGCACGGCTCGTCTTCGTCCATTCGCGCGTCCATGCACCCAGGTTTGTCTAATAAGAAAGTGAATTGACACGCCGCGCTTTCTTCTTCTTTTTTCTTTTTCTTCATCAAAGTCTTTTGCTGACTCACATAAGATGATGATGATGCGCGGCGTCTGTTATTTAACGCCGGAGAAACGCCCGTCGGTTGAAGACAAGAAATGTAAAGCATTGCGAGCGAGCGGCGAAAAGAGCAAATCTGGGTGCTCTCGTGGTGAGTTCTTTGGTGATTGTTGCAGAGGAAGGAATCGTGAGCGTGTGTGAATGTTGTTGAGCGTCAAAATTCTAAAGCACGACACGTCGGATTTTTCCTTTTCCTGTTTTGGTGTTGGAAGATGAGATCCTTTTTGTCCTCTTTCTTGTCTCGCTGCGTGTGATGGCGTAAAATACATTCATTTAAACAATCTTCTTCTTCTTGACTTCTTCATTACAAAAACTTCACCTTAATAATACTAATAAACAAACAAATTATTCGAGCTATCCACCACCACGGGTAGGCCACTTGGCACCCAACGGTTCCTCCACAAAAGTCCGATCTTTCAACCCGAGCGCAGTGATCACCTTTTCGTACTTCAACGGCTTGGTTCGACGAAGATACTTCAAAAGTTTCTTTCGTCTCTCCAACATTTGCGATAAACCTAATCGACTGTGCTTATCTTTCTTGTGGACTTTTAAATGTTCCGTCATGTACGCGATTTTAGCAGTGAGAGCGGCGATTTGGACATCGGACGAGCCGGTATCCGCCGACCACCGCGCGTGCTCTCTACGAACTCGGGCCAACTCAATCTTGTTGATTTCAGCTTTAGAAGCGGTTTCAACGCCTTTGAATTTGCGAACCATTTCGCGATAGCTGCTCGGATCAAGGCTCAACACCTCCCCGTCCGTGGACAAAAGAGATGTAGGAGTGGTGGAGACGAATCTCCTTCCTCGAAGGAAAGAATTGTTGTTTGTTTCATTTGTTGTTGTTTTTGTCGTCGTCGCCGTCGTAAAGAACGATGCTGCTGCTGGTGGTAAAACCAAAGCTCTCTTTTTATCTACTACGGTTGTACTTGTTGTTGTTGCTAAAAGTCGATGCCCCCCTTCGATGAAAGACGAAGAGCGACCTCGCGCGGCTATTCTCCTCCATAAACTCATTTTCAATATAATTCTAATAAACTACTAATATAAGTCAAAGAATATATGAAATTAAGCGGCGTTGGAGTTCGGCGACTTCTTCTTGCCCGGACCGACGACGACGTTGACAAATCTTCTGTTGTAAACGATGCGCTTGCCCGCTCTTCCCTTTGGGCGTTTCTTCGTTTCTTGTTTGGCAACTATTAATAATTTGGTTTCAAAGAGAGTGGTGTAGTGAGGGAAAGAAATTATGTTAGTCATATGTGATATCGACAAAAGATATGAACCGAAGTGAAAGCGATGAAAGAGAGCGCACTGACGCGTGAACATAACCCAACGCGATCTGTTCCGGTGAGGTTCCGATCCCACGTAACTTCGCGACACCTCTTTGACGCCGCATTTCCGAGCGCCGATTTTCACCGTCGCTACACGAGAGAGGGCTTCCCACAAAAGGTGCAAAAATTACGCGTATGCGCGCGAGGGATTCGATAAAAAAACCTCCACGCGAACGATTACAAATCACTATTCTCGTTCAAAACGACGTACCCTTCGGAGTTTGACCTCGGACTTTACCGGCACGAGCGAGCGAACCGTGAACTTTTCCCATTATACGTTACGTTTATGCACGTAAGATTGAGTTTTTTTTATGCCGGATTTCGCGTCGTCTTTTCCTGTTCAGTTTTTGTTTTTTTCGACGGATCAAAACGTCGATTTTTATAGCCGTTGTTGCCACTTTTTTAGCGACATCATCCTCGCCGACTTATACACACACACACACACACAAGAACAACAAAAATGCCTTCCGACGAACAACAACTCGCAGAACCACTCCTCGACGACGGCGGAAACGACCGATTCGTTTTGTTTCCGTTGAAGTACGATGCCGTTTGGGAAATGGTACGTTTATCATACGATATCATTTCTTCTATTTTCAAAAATCTTTCTGTTTTCGAAGCGTTTGAAATTTGTGCGTGTGCTGACGTTCTCTCCTCTCTCTCTCTCTCTCTCTTCCTATTATCAATTACAGTACAAGAAAGCGCAAGCGTCGTTCTGGACCGCTGGTACGTTTTACTTCTTCTTCTCGTTCGTTCTTGTCTCTGTTCTTCTTTAGTTCTTCTTCTTCTTTGCTCTCGCTTTGGACATTTCAAAAATTAACCTTCTTCTTCTTTCCCTGAAACTCTCTCTTTCTCTCTCCGATTTCAACAGAGGAAGTCGATTTACAAGACGACATGAAGCACTGGGAAAAGCTCACCGCGGACGAGAAGCACTTCATCTCGCACGTGTTGGCGTTCTTTGCCGCTTCGGACGGGATCGTCTTGGAAAACTTGGGCGTTCGTTTCATGAAGGAGATCCAAATCCCGGAGGTACGTTTTTTGTTTTGTTTTTCCCCCCTCTTTCCAAGAGAGAAATGTGTGCATCCCCGCGCGAATTCGTATTCGTATTCTCTGCGCGTTCTTCATCACGCGAACGTGATACTCACCGAAAACCACTCTTTTCACAGGCGCGAGCGTTCTATGGATTCCAAATTGCCATCGAGAACATTCATTCTGGTACGTTTATTCGATGATCGTTTTTAAACGCCGCGCGCTCCTCTCCTTCATGATTTTTTTTTCCGTTCCTCCTCTCTCTTTCTTTCGACACCTTTAAGAGGATGACGTCAAGGGGAAGAATAAAACTAACATATGCCGAAAATAAAAATTTTCTTTCATGAATTACAACAGAAATGTACTCTCTCCTCATCGATCAATACATCAAAGATCCGGTGGAGAAGACGAGATTGTTCAACGCGGTCGATACGATCCCGTGCGTGCAAAAGAAAGCCCAATGGGCGTTGAAATGGGTGCGTGATCTCGTTGCGCGTTTTGTATGTCGTTTACTTTTGCGCGAATAATGTGCGCACCCTCGTTTGAAACTTTTTCTTTGATCTGTGAATGGAAACTTACCCTTTTAAATTATAACGTATTAAACGAAACAGATTGACGGCTCTGAATCCTTCGCCGAACGTTTGGTCGCGTTCGCCTGCGTCGAAGGCATCTTCTTCTCCGGCTCTTTCTGCTCAATCTACTGGCTCAAGAAGAGAGGCATGATGCCGGGGCTCACCTTCTCCAACGAGTTGATCTCCAGAGACGAAGGTTTGCACAGAGATTTTGCGTGCTTGCTTTACACGATGTTGAACAACACGCCGGGCGAGGAGAAGTTGAGAAAGATTGTTACCGAGGCGGTTGAAATTGAGAAGGAGTTTGTGTGCGACGCGTTGCCGTGCGCGCTCGTCGGCATGAACGCCGACATGATGAGAGATTACATCGAGTACGTTGCCGATCACTTGCTCTCGCAGCTCGGCTTTGCGAAGGAGTACAACACCGCGAACCCGTTCGACTGGATGGAATTAATTTCTTTGCAAGGCAAGACGAACTTCTTTGAGAAACGTGTCGGCGAGTACCAAAAGTCTGGCGTCACCGGCGGGTCTGGCTCCATGTCTACCTTTGCGCTCGACGAAGACTTTTAATGTTATTATTCTTTAAGCAGCGGCAGCAGAACCAGCAGCAGCACAGCAAATTAGTTTGGGAGAGAGAGAGAGAGAGAGAGAGAGAGAGAGAGAGAGAGAGAGAGAGAGAGAGAAATTGTAAATGTACAAGGACGTGAAGAGAGGAGGAGGAAAAGAAGAAACGAGTTGGGAAGAGACGCGTGGAAGTGAAGAAGAAGAAAGAGGAGGAGGAAGAGACCAACTTATTTCAAAGAAGGAGAGAAAAGAGGTGAGGAGTTTTCCCGAAATTGAGACGGGGAAACGTGCGATTACATAAATACTACTATTATTAGCGCGCTGATAAATCCTACGTAGCGTTGTCAGTGAACCGAACAAACAAATACTTAAATTATTATTACTCGTACGAGTATTCGTATTTTAACTCTTTCAAAGCGGCTTTCTATGCTAAAACTACAAATTTCCATAACTAAAAATCCAATCTCTAAAACTAAACTCTCATCATACCGTCGCTTTGTCACGATTACGTCTCGTAGTTCTATATCGCTTCACCGCGCGGAACTGTCGTCGAGCTACGCAATACAAAACCGTGAATATAGAGACGAGGAGTAGATATTTCCATGTGTCGATATCCTGGTCTCTCGCCCCGAACATCTGCGACCTCGCGTGGCCTTTCCTATTTATCTTATTACTCCCTCTCAGTCTTGCACCTGTTCGAAGTTGACCGGCGCCACGAAGCGACTGGTAGTCATGATTCGTGTTAACAGGAAGTACTGAATCCGAAGGAGAAGCCGATAATGCAAATGTTGTTTCTGCTTCTTCTTTTTTTCCTCCATCGCTCAGCGCCGTTCTCGACGAACCACTTCCATCTTCCTCTTTTCTTTCTCCGACTGCGGGATGCGCCCGCATCAAATGCGCAAAGCTCAACCCTGCTCCCGCCCACGACTCGACGACATCATCGTGCTTCTCCTTTGTGACTGGATTAAACATTGCGAAGCAATCGTCAAAGTGCGCCTGCGTGTCGCCATAAATTTCCCACGTAAACGCCGCTGGAACTTTCACCACATCAAACGCGTAATCCGTTACCGTCCCGTGCGCTAAATATCCGACGCCTTTCCCTCCGCTCCCAGTCACGCACCGTTTCCCGCAGTGCATTTGATTGATCTCCTCACCAATCTTTCTCGCAAACTCTGGATACTCTCCTTTCGGTTCCTCGTTCTTGTGATCGTACGGCGTAAAAATAGCCTCCATCCCCGAGTGCACGTTTACCCAAGCGTGCGGTTTCACGTCTTTAAACAATTTCTCCAAAACTTTCGACTCGGGTTCTGACATCGCGTAAGGGCCTGGAAACTCCTCGTTCGGATCGTAATCTTTCTCTTTGACGCCGAAATTTACCGGAAAATTTCTATTCACGTCCACACCTCGACCGTTCTTCCGTTCGCAAAACTTCTTTGACTCTTCCACCATCGCTCGGCCGTTGACGTTTTCAATCGGGATGATGGTAAACGTCGTTTGTTTTAACGATTCGAGGAAAGAGTGGCGGTCAGTCGTCGCTTTCTGCATAGAGAATGCACTGCTGGTGTTGCTACTGTTGTCTTCTTCTTCGTCGTCTTCTTCTTCTTTTGCCGCGGCCTCGACTAACGTCTCCATAAATCGAAACGCCGTATCCACCGTAATCAACTCTCTCCCGTGTTCTCCAAAGTCAAACATCAGTCTCGTTTTCTTCCTATTCTCAACCTCGTCAAACTTTCCGTCTAAATTAATCGTCACCACGGGGATGATCACGGAATACGACTTCGCGTTCGCGTTCCCGCCAAATTCGGCGATTTTATCCCCGACGCCGTTCGCCGTCGATTTCTTTACGTATTTCACCCGTAACACGGATCGATAATCCGTTTCCAACTTTACTAACTTTTCTTTGATTGCGTTTTGGGTGAGATAATAGGAAAAATCGGGTTTCGCGCGCGTGTTTGGTTTCATCTTCTTTCTTTCTTTCACCACCACCACCACTTTGTTTTGAGAGAGATGCTGTTACTCTTCTCGATGTTCAACAACAACGCCCCGTGTCTCCTCTCTCGTTCTCATCATCCGAACCGTTTTAAAGAGTTCTTTTGTATTCTCTCTCTTCTCTTTTTTTTTCTTTTTTTTTTCTGATGATTCATATGTCAAAGCAAGAAGTTGAATCAAAAAACATCACTCCGCAGCAGAGTTAAAAAGTAAACAACATGTCTTCGACGACGCTTAAAAATGATGACGAGAAGAAGAAGAAGAAGCAGAAAGACGAATCCAAAAACGAAGAAGAAAAAGGAGGAACAATCATCCCATCTTCGGTTCGCGCGGACGGTTCGGTGCGTAAACCCATCCGCATCCGCGCGGGATACGTGAACCAATTTGAAGTCAAAAAGTACGTCTCTCCGGCGCTGAGACAAGAAGAAGTTAAAGAAGAAGAAGAAAAGAAGAAGGCTTCATCGAGTGCGAAGAGTAGTAGTAGTAGTAGTAGTAGTAGTAATAATAATAATGAGAATAGCAGTAGTAATAGCGCGGTGATCTCTGCTACTTTGAATAACAACAACAACAATACGACGGCGGCGCAAAGGAAGAACGCGAAACGACGAGAGAAGAAACGACTGGAGCAACTGCAAGTGGAAGAGCAAAAGCAAGAGAAAACGATACCGACGAAGAAGGAAGAAGAAGAAGGAGCAAACGCAGAACAGGAGGAATACTTGACGACGGAAATCAAACAGTTACGAAAGCAATTGCAACAGTGCGAACGGATCGAACGGAAACGCATCGAGGACGAGTCGAAAGTTAGGCCGAGCGAGTGGGTGAAACTCGGCGAGTACGACGAAACCGTCGACGCTTTAGAGAAGCTGCAGAGAGATTTAGCGAACATGCAGTTTCCAGCTTCAGAGGAGAAAAAGGAGAAGAAGGAACGCAAAGAGTGAATAGTATCGTTTAGAACACCTTTTAATTGTATTTTGCTAATAACTCGCGCGCGCCCACTTCGTCTATTGACAACGAATCTCTTCTCTTTTTCTATGCATGTGTTTTACAACTCGCCGTCGTCGTCGCGACGCGTCGAAGCGCTCCTACCGTTGCTCCTCTTCATCTCCTCCGACTTCCTTCTCCAAATTTCCATCTCGTCCTCGTGGTTCAATCCTAACTTCTCGTGCAATTTCTGTCTCTTTCTATCCCTGTGTTCTAACTTCCTCTTCAAATGTGACTCGTCCGCGAGTAACTTTTTCTTGTGCTCGATATCTCGCACCGAACTCGCCGCTTTCCTGTTTTTCGGTTTCTCGTACCCGTAAAACACGTCTCGGACGATCGTTTTAAGACTATAATCCGCATTCGATAACGACAGAAGAGGATTAAACACGTTTCGGTGAAACGCTTTCCCCACGTAGAAGATAACGATCGCGTAACACGCGCATTTGATCGCTTTTTCAATCGCTCTCACGAGAAGCGACGGTGGCGGGTCGATGTTGAATTTTGAAGCTCTTCTTCTTCTTCGACTGCTACTGTCATCACTACTTCTCGGAGAGTGAGGCGGGGAAGTCGCCGCGAGCGTTGGTTTCTTTATTTCTTGTTGTTGTTGTTGTTGTTGCATCGCAGGCAGCGATGGCTCCTCTTCCGCGATAGAAGACATCATCTTTAACAAAGAAGAGAGGA
>Ga0181556_1001880_pt1 | contig 20154 bp, 17 predicted proteins | sample 011ome_14_FD_148651 | JGI IMG/M metagenome (GOLD analysis project Ga0181556, IMG submission 148651) | Coastal salt marsh microbial communities from the Groves Creek Marsh, Skidaway Island, Georgia - 011505AT metaG (spades assembly) | ecosystem: Environmental > Aquatic > Marine > Intertidal zone... | reverse complement strand
GGGAATGCGCGCAATGTCCGCGTCGCTCATGACCCCTCCACTGCGGCAGCCACGGCATCGACCACCTCGTCGACACTGCGACCGTCCGTGTCCACGGTCCAGGTCGCGACTTCCTCGTAGAGCGGGGTGCGCTCGTCCAGCAATGTGATGAGCGTGCCGCGCACATTGCCCAGGAGCAGGGGCCTGCTCGCAGTGAGGCCGACCCGACGCGACGCTTCGGCCACGCCGACGCGCAGCCATACGCACGGGGCATCGGCGAGACGCGCACGCGTAGTGTCGTCGAGGACTGCTCCTCCGCCCAGGGACAGCACGCCGTCCAGGTCATCCAGGGCGCGCGCGATCACATCGCGCTCGCGTGCGCGAAACTCGTCTTCGCCCTCATCGACGAAGATGTCGGACACAGACTTGCCCGCTTCGGCTTCCACGATCTGGTCGCTGTCGCGAAAGGGCACACCCCAGCGCTTGGCCAATCGCCGCCCCACCGTCGACTTGCCGGCACCCGGGGCGCCCACGATCACCACGGCGCTCACGTGTAGACCAGGTGCTCGAGGTAGGAACGCAGGTTGCGACGCGTCTCCTCGACCGAGTCCCCGCCGAACTTCTCCATGACGGCGTCGGCGAGCACGAGGGCCACCATGGCCTCCGCGACGACGCCGGCTGCCGGGACGGCGCACACGTCCGAGCGCTGGTTGATCGCCTTGGCCGGCTCCCCCGTGGCCACGTCCACGGTCTGGAGGGCGCGGGGGATGGTCGAGATGGGCTTCATGGCTGCGCGCACACGCAGGGTCTCCCCCGTGGTCATCCCTCCCTCGGTGCCACCCGAACGCCCCGAGGTGCGCGTGAGGCGGTCCCCCTCGGTGACGATCTCGTCCTGCGCCAGGGAGCCGCGTCGGGCCGCAAGGTCGAAGCCGTCGCCGACCTCGACACCCTTAATCGCCTGGATGCCCATCAGCGCTGCGGCGAGCTTGGCATCGATCCGCCGGTCCCAGTGCACGTGGCTGCCGAGACCGGGCGGGAGTCCGTGCACGACGACCTCGACGACGCCGCCGAGCGTGTCACCCTCGCGATGAGCCGCGGAGATCTCCGCCTGCATGCGCTCACTCGCCGCCGGGTCCAGGGCCCGCACGGGATCGTCGTCAATGAGCGTGCGGTCCGCGGCTAGAGGCACGGAGTCCGGCTCTGCCGTGGCACCACCGATGCGCACGACGTGACTGAGGACCTCGATGTCCCCCACCTGCTTAAGGAAGGCACGTGCGACGGCGCCGAGCGCCACGCGTGCGGCCGTCTCGCGTGCGCTGGCACGCTCCAGGACAGGTCGGGCATCGTCGAATCCGTACTTCTGCATGCCGACGAGATCGGCATGCCCCGGACGTGGGCGGGTCAGCGGCGCGTTGCGCGCCAGAGCCGCCAACTCGGCCTCATCGACGGGATCCGATGCCATCACGGCCTGCCACTTGGGCCACTCGCTGTTGCCGACCTCGATGGCGATGGGCGAGCCGAGGCTCCGCCCGTGGCGAACTCCGCCGAGGACGCGGACCTCGTCCTGCTCGAAGGCCATGCGCGCTCCGCGCCCGACTCCCAAGCGCCTGCGGCGGAGGTCCTCGCCGATCTCGGCAGTGGTCACCTCGATACCGGCCGGCAGCCCCTCGATGATGGCCACGAGGGCCGCGCCATGGGATTCCCCCGCCGTGAGCCATCGCACCATGGGCGAATCCTCTCAGACCTCATCCCGAGGCGAGCCCCACGAGGGTGCCGAGCAGCAGGAACGGCCCGAAGGGCAGGGCGCGGCGCAGGGCCTCGGCCATCGGCGTGCGGCCCATGGCTGCGCGGGCGAGCAGGCCGAGCGCCGCCAGCGCACCCAGGACGAATCCCGCGATGATGCCGACGAGCAGCGCCTCCCACCCGAGATAGCCCAGGTAGAGACCGAGAGCCGGAGCGAGCTTGACGTCGCCCATGCCTAGGCCGCTCGGCCCGATCAGGGCCAGCACGAGCAAGACCGCCGTGGCAGTGAGGGCGCCCAGCCATCCGCGCCCATACGCCGCGAGATCCCACGGCACCAGGAGCAGCACCGCACCGGCCGCGCACGCCGCCCCGTTGAGGACGTCGGGGATGCGGTGACGAGCCAGATCCGTCCGCACGATGGGGGCAGCGATCCAGGCAAGGGCTACCCACGCGGGCGCGAGCACCAGGGTCGGGACGAGGATGACGGCGATCGCTCCCCCGATTCCGGCCAGCGCACCGGTCACGACGGGGCGACGCTGCCACGTATCGACGTCGTCCGCTCCGAGTGACCAGCGTGCCAAGCGGTCCAGCCACGGCCCTAGCGCTACACCCACGCCCAGGGCGAGGAGCGCGAGGACCCACGGGCTCATGGGTGCGGGACCTCCCGGTCCGCGCTCAATGCGAGGCGCATGGCCTCGACGGGAGCATCCAGCCCCGCCATGAGGCGCACCTGATCCACCGCCTGCCAGAGCAGGAGGTCGAGGCCATCGGCGACGCGGCCACCTGCGCGCGTCCACGCTTGCGTGAGCAGGGTGGCGCTGTCTCCGTAGGCGACATCGAGGAGCACGCCGGGTGTCTGGGGGACGCGATCCACGAGAGAGTCCGCGGCACCGGGAGGCACCGAGGCGACCACCGCATCCGCGTCGATCGGCGCAGTGCTCTCCCATGCGCCCAGGCTCACGGGTACGCCGAGACGCCCGCCGAGCTCCACGAGCTCCTGCGCGCGCTCGGGACTGCGGGCGATCACGGTCACGTCGTCGATGCCCAGCCGAGCCAACGCGGCCAAGGCGCTGCGTGCCGTCGCCCCCGATCCGATGATCGCTCCCCGACGTGGCGACCACTCCGCCCCATGCGCCTCGCGCAACGCGCGCTGCATCCCCGCGACGTCGGTGTTGTCGCCGTACCGACCCTGACTCGTGAAGGTGACCGTGTTGGCCGCGCGCACAAGCTGCGCCGTCTCGGAGACGTCATCCAGGAGCGGGAGGACATCGGTCTTGAGGGGCATCGTGAGGGACAGCCCCGCCCACTCCGGCCAGGCGCACGACGCGAGGAACTCAGGCAGTTGCTCCGACGTGACGTCGATAGCGTCGTACGCCCAATCCAGGCCGAGGGCGGCATACGCCGCGCGGTGCAGCAGTGGTGAGCGACTGTGGGCGATGGGTGAGCCGAGGACGGCGGCGCGACGCGTGGTCATGACCGCTCAGGGTGCCTGCGGTGCCGCGGTGGCCGCATAGGTGTCCCGGAACTTCTGCTTCCACACGAGGAACTGGTCGTAGTCCGCCGTGAAGCGGGTCGTGAGGGTCTCGGGATCGACGGTGACGAAGTAGAGCCAGTCCCCCTTGGCCGGGTTGAGCGCAGCCTCGATGGCCTCCTGGCCCGGGGAGTTGATGGGCCCGGGTGGCAACCCGTCAATGACGAAGGTGTTGTACGGCGATGACGTCGTGAGCATGTCCTCCGTGAGGAAGAAGGTGTCCTGACGCAGCGCGTAGTTGACCGTGGAGTCGAACTGCAACTTCATGCCCTGGTCGAGCCGGTTGTAGACGACGCGTGCCACCTTGCGGAAGTCCTCGGGCGCGGCCTCGGCCTGCACGAGACTGGCCACGGTGAGGACCTCGTAGGGAGTGAGCCCGATCTTCTTGGCGCGCTTCTCCAGGCTGACCTCGTCCGCGGCGATGTCGAACCTGCGCACCATGGCGCCGAGCACCTCGGCGGCGGTGCGACCGGGGATGACGTCGTACGACGCGGGGAAGAGGAAACCTTCGGGTCGTCCTCCAGACCACTCGGGCAACCCGAGTTCCCCGGGGTCCAGTGCGGCCGCCTCGAGATCCGCGAGGGGAAGTCCGGTCCGCTCCGACGTAATGCGCAGGGTCTCATCGAGACGCAGGCCCTCGGGAAGTACAAGTGGCGCGGCACGCGTGGCGGGATTGAGCATTGCCTCGATCACCTGCGCGGGGTCCATACCGGTCTGGAGCGAGTAGACCCCGGGACCTATCCGCGAAGCGCGCTCATCAAGCTCGGCGGTTGCCAGGAAGCCGGACGCGGACGCGACGACTCCCGCCTCAGCGAGTCGCGCGGCCAGGGTGCTGAGCGAGTCGCCGCTGTCGACGACGACGTCGACCGGCTGTCCCGCAACGATGTCGGAGCGCTCCTCGGGTGCGAGTCCGCGCACCGTCGACACCGCCCAGACTCCGGCGATGATGAGCGCGATCACTCCCAGGGCGGTGACGGTCCAACGGACCGGACTGCGCCGGTTGCGCGACGGAGGCAGAGGGTCCTCGGTGAGGAAGGGGACGAGCTGGCTCACATCCCACCTCCTCGGGCGGATCCGGGCCGATCACGGCAGACCCTCAGACGGTAACCGCTCGGCCCGCTCGAGTCCCGTCGGCGCGCTCGCGCGCCAGGGCGGCTTCGAGGATGACGACCGCCGCGGCCTGGTCGATGTAGGAGCGGGACTCCCGTGTGCTGCGCCCCGCGCTCTGGAGGGACCGCTGGGCCTCGACGGTGGACAGACGCTCGTCCACCAGGTGGACCGGCACTTCGACCGCTCCCGCGAGCGCCGCAGCGAACTCCTGGGCCGAAGTGCCCGCCGCGCCCACGCGTCCGTCGAGGCCGAGGGGCAGCCCGACGTAGACGATCACGGCCTCGTAGTCGGTGATGAGACCCGCGATCGCCGCCAGGGTCCGCGCATCACGGGGAAGCGTGCACTCGGGGACGGCGAGGATGCCGTCCGGGTCGCTACGTGCCACGCCGACCCGCACGGAGCCGACGTCGATTGCGATGCGCGCGCCGCGGTGCAGGTCAGGACTCCCCGGCCAGCGCAGCGACGGCGGCCTGGACCGCAGCGAAGGCATCGTCGAGGCCCTCAGGTCGGGTGCCACCGCCCTGGGCGATGTCGTCCTTGCCTCCACCGCGCCCGTCGACGGCGGGCAGCGCCGCATCGAGCAGCGCCTTGGCCGTGAGCCCGAGTTCGCGTGCCCGATCGTTGACGACTCCCACCAGTGCCACACGCCCGTCCTCGACCGCAGCGCCGACCATGCCGACACCCATATCCGGGCGCGCCGTCGCGCGACCGCGCAGGGCCAGCTCGCGCAAATCGCCGGCGGAAGTGCCATCGGGGGCGCGGTAGGTCCAGATCCGGAAGGGGCCGAGGTCGCGCCCTTCGCCGATGACTCCCTCGACGTTGCTCGTGAGCTGGGCGCTCTTGTAGCGCTGCAACTCCCGCTCGGCATCCTTGAGTCGCGTGATGATCGACTCGATCCGCTCCGGCAGCTCCTCGGGACGCGCCTTCACCATCTCGGTGAGCTGGTCGACGAGCACGTGCTCGCGCGCGAGGTGGCGATAGGCGTCGACCCCCACGAGTGCCTCGACGCGTCGGACGCCCGCGCCAATGGACCCCTCCGAGAGGAAGGTCACGACTCCCAGCTGACCGGACCGCTGAGCGTGAGTGCCGCCGCACAGCTCATGCGCCCAATCGCCGACGGAGATCACGCGCACCTCGCTGCCGTACTTCTCCCCGAAGAGCGCCATGGCGCCGAAGTTGCGTGCCTCGTCCAGGGTCATGACCTGGGCCATGACCTCGAGGTCGGCGGAGAGGACATCGTTGACGCGGGCTTCGACGTCCCGCAGGACGGCATCGCCCACGGGTCCCGTGCTGGGGAAGTCGAAGCGCAGGCGCCCCGGAGCATTCTCCGAACCCATCTGCGTGGCGGTCTCGCCCAGGTGCTCGCGGAAGGCGCGATGGACGAGGTGGGTCGCCGTGTGGGCGCGCGAGATTGCGCGGCGGCGCTCGATATCGACGTGGCCGACAGCCTCGTCACCCGCCACGACCTCGCCGGAGGTCACGGTGGCGCGATGGATGAAGAGCCCGGGCACCGGCGTCTGGACGTCGTACACCTCGAGCATGGCGCCGCCGGACGTGGTGATGCGACCGTGGTCACCCAGCTGGCCGCCCGCCTCGGCGTAGAACGGCGTGCGATTCAGCACGATCTCGACGTGCTCGCCCTTGCGCGCGACGGGCACGACCGTGCCCTCGCGCAGGATGCCCGTGATGACGCCTTCGGTCGTCGTCTCGACGTAGCCGGTGAAGCCTGTCGTGCCCCCGGTCTCGAGTACCTCGCGATAGGCGGTCACGGGGGTGACGCCGGCCTTGCGCGAACGGGCATCGGCCTTGGCGCGCTCCCGCTGCTCGGTCATGAGGCGACGGAAGCCGGCCTCATCGACATCGAGACCCTGCTCCCGCGCCATCTCGAGAGTGAGGTCGATGGGGAATCCATAGGTGTCATGGAGCACGAAGGCCTGATCTCCGGGCAGCACCGCGCCACCGTTGCTGCGCACCTCGGATGCAGCAAGGTCGAAGATCTGCGTGCCTGTCTTGAGGGTCTGGAGGAAGACACCCTCCTCCTGCACCGAGATGCTGCCGATGCGCCCGGCCTCGTCGTTGAGCTCGGGATACTGCGGCGCCATCGTCGCGATCGTCGTCGTCATGAGCTCACCGATCGACGGCTCCTCGCAGCCGAGGATGCGCATGTTGCGGATGACTCGGCGCATGAGCCTGCGCAGCACGTAGCCGCGGCCCTCGTTGCCCGGGAGGACACCATCGCCGATGAGGAAGGCGCACGTGCGCGAGTGATCGGCTATCACACGCAGCGCGACATCAGACTTCTCCGACGCGCCGTATGCCACTCCCGTGAGTTCGCTGGCGCGGTCGAGGATGCGCTTGGTGGTGTCGATCTCGTAGATGTTGTCCACGCCCTGGAGGAGAGCCGCCATGCGCTCCAGGCCCATGCCGGTGTCGATGTTCTTCGCCGGAAGCGGCTTGAGGACGTCGAAGTCCTCCTTGGAGCGCACTGCCGAGAGCTCCTCCTGCATGAAGACGAGATTCCACACCTCGAGGTAGCGGTCCTCGTCGACGACCGGCCCTCCCTCGAGTCCGTAGGCCGCGCCACGGTCGTAGTAGATCTCCGAGCACGGTCCGCCTGGTCCGGGCACGCCCATGGACCAGTAGTTGTCCTTGGGTCCGCGACGCTGAATGCGCTCGTAAGGCAGGCCCGCGACCCGGTGCCAGATCTCGATGGCCTCGTCATCGTCGTCGTAGACGGTCACCCAGAGACGCTCCTCGGGGAAGCCGAAGCCCCCGTCGGCGATGCTCCCCGTGAGGAGCTCCCAGGCGAAGGGAATCGCCCCCTCCTTGAAGTAGTCACCGAAGGAGAAGTTGCCCGCCATCTGGAAGAACGATGCGTGGCGCGTGGTCTTGCCGACCTCCTCGATGTCGAGGGTGCGCACGCACTTCTGCACGCTCGTAGCACGCGGGTACGGCGGGGGCGCCTCGCCGAGGAAGTACGGCTTGAAGGGCACCATTCCCGCGTTGACGAAGAGCAGTGTCGGGTCGTCGAGCAGCAGCGACGCGGACGGGATGACCTGGTGGCCACGCTCGGCGAAGAACTTCAGGAAGCGGGTGCGGATCTCGGCGGAGTCCATCAGCTGGCCGCCCGGGACTCGGCGAGGACACGCGCGGCTGCCGCTCCGGTGACCGGTGCGGAGCGAACAGGGGTGGCGGGAGACGCTGCACTCCCGGAGACGCCCTCGAGGAGCGAGCGCGCCGACGCCGCGACGGTGGAGGCGGACAGCGTCGCCGCCTGGACGCTTCCCACGACCCCCTTGGCCTTGGCATCCTCCAGGAGCCTCTGACCGCGCCGATAGGCGATGACTCCCGCGGTCGCCCCCAGGGCGATCCACACTGTCCTGCGCATGGGCGGAGCCTAACGCTCCTCGTGCGACCCCTCCGGGGCGCCGCCCTGGCGCAGGGCGGCCACGCGCTCGGCGATATCCGCCCAGGCCGCCTCCGCGCCGTGCCGCGTCGGTGCGTAATAGGTGTGTCCCACCAGCGGGTCCGGGAGGTACTGCTGCGCGGAGACCCCCGTGGCTTCGTCATGGGGGTAGCGGTATCCCACGCCGTGACCGAGCGGCCGGGCGCCGGGATAGTGCGCGTCGCGCAGGTGGGCGGGCACCGTGCCGATGCGGCCCGCGCGCACATCGGCCTGCGCGGCATCGATCGCCGCGATCACGGCGTTCGACTTGGGGCTCAGCGACAGGTGGATCGTGGCGTGCGCGAGCGTAAGGCGCGCCTCGGGCATCCCGAGCAGGGCCACGGCCTGCGCCGCGGCGACCGCCGTCTGCAGGGCCGACGGATCGGCCATGCCGATGTCTTCGCTCGCGAGGATCATCAGTCGCCGAGCAATGAAGCGCGGGTCCTCCCCCGCCTCGATCATGCGCGCGAGGTAGTGCAGGGCCGCGTCCGGGTCGCTGCCGCGCACGCTCTTGATGAAGGCGCTGATGACGTCGTAGTGCTGGTCGCCGTCGCGGTCGTAGCGGACAGCGGCCGTGAGCACGGCTGCCTCCACATCCTCCAGTGCGATCTCGGACCCGGCCCCACGCGTGGACGTCACGAGACCGCTCACCGCATCCAGTGCCGTGAGCATCCGCCTCGCGTCTCCCCCCGCGATGCGCAGAAGGTGGTCACGGGCCTCGGGGCTCAACGTGACCGCGCCATCCAGGCCTCGCGGATCGACCACCGCGCGATCCAGCAGTGCGCCGAGGTCCTCGTCGGTCAGCGACTGCAGGGTGAGTACGACGCTGCGGGACAGAAGCGGCGACACGACGGAGAAACTCGGATTCTCGGTGGTCGCGGCGATGAGCGTCACCCAGCCGTTCTCCACGGCAGGGAGCAGCGCATCCTGCTGCGTCTTACTGAAGCGATGCACCTCGTCGACGAACAGCACGGTGCCCCGCCCCTGCATACCGAGCGCCGAGCGCGCACCCTCGATGACCTCGCGCACGTCCTTCACGCCCGCGGTGACCGCGGAGAGCTCGACGAAACGCGACCCTGTAGCGCGCGAGACGAGGTGCGCAAGCGTCGTCTTGCCAGTGCCCGGGGGACCCCACAGGATCAGGGAAACAGCCGCGGCGGGATCGCCTTCGAGCAGCCGTCGCAGCGGGCTCCCCTCCATGAGCAGGTGCCGCTGACCGACGAGATCGTCGATGTCGCGCGGCCGCATGCGCACGGCGAGCGGGGCGCCGGGCCTCTCGGGCCCGGCAGCCTCGTCGAATAGCGTGGCGGCCATGGCAGCCGAGCCTACGCGCGGACGACGCGCTAGCGGTTCGCGGCGGGGACGACAACCCCAGGCGAGCGGATCGCCCCGGAGACGACCTGGATTCGCACCTTCTTGAGGGTCTTGACCCGCAACACGTAGGTGCCATCGCCCTTGACAGTGACCGAGGCTCCCGTCGCCCACCCCTTGGTGCGATCCAGTTTGTAGCGCCCACTGACCGGCGTCCCAGCCAGACCCGTCGTGGCACCCCGCACGGTGATGGTCGCAGCCTGCTTGCCCTTGCCGCGTGTCGCAGAGGCGATGGTGATCGACTCATCCGGCCCCGGATCGGGCTGGGGCGTCTCCTCGGCGAGGGCGACACCGACGTTGATCGACATCTGGCCGCCCGAGGTCGTGACGCCATTGACCTGCATGACGAAGTTGCCCGGCTCCTGGCCTTGCGGTACCGGCACATTCCCCTGGGCAACCCCCTGCGCATTCACTCGAATTTCCACCGACTCGAGTGGTGCCGTGCGCGCACTTCGCGCGGCCGTGGGCCCTATCGGACCGCCGACCGACCAGATACTCGTCAGGACCGTTGTGTTGGGCAGCAGAGGCCTGAATTCGACAGGGAAGAGCAGGGAGTTGAGCGGGAAGGTAGGCATAGGCGACGTGGGTCCCAACCACAGGAGACCAGTGTTGAAGATCGGGCCTTGCGGCACGCTAAAGAACACCGGCTCATTGAGGACATCCGGTCGCACTTCGACATTGGTCGGCACCCCATCGATCGTTCCCTCAGCCTGGCCAGGGACCGGTGGGTCGATGGGCTCGACAGGGCCCGGCGGGATCGGCGTGGGATTGGGTCCGCAGTTTGTCGGCATATCCAAGGCCTCGTCGAAGTCAAAAAGTGGCCCCGGCGGCCCCCCGCAGTCGACGCGGATGTCAGCGATGCCATCTGCGGCATCCAGCGAGTTACTACCTACGCCGCCGCGCATGTCATCCCGACCCTGCTCCCCCTCGAGATAATCGTCTCCCGCTTGACCGTCCAGGTAGTCATCGCCCGCGCCGCCATAAAGCCTGTCACTCCCGCCCTGACCGAGGAGGGTGTCGTTACCAGCTCCCCCCACGACGTAATCATCGCCAGCGCTCCCGGTGAATCCGAGAGAGAGGGGAGCACCATCCATGATCGCGACATTGGTCGGACCAGTCGTAAATGGGAAGAACACTTCTGCCTTGGTGACATCAGCGCTGAAGGTGCAGAGCAATTGAGCCGTCAGGACCTTTGCGGGAAGGCAGGACCCAGGGTCGGCTTCGTTGACCGTTGCGTAAAGAAGCGGGCGCCCGAGGGACTCCCCGGCACTGTCGTACACACGCACGACGTATGCGCCCGGCTGGCCTGAGAAGGGTGCGAACTCGAGGAACTCATCCGACCCCATGCGCAAGGCCCCCTCGGACGTTGCGAAGATGCCAAATGACTTCACACTCACCTCGATGGGCGCGATGACGGAATCCCGCTGCGAAGGCTGCGCCGAGGCCGGCACGGACGCAAGGCCGATGCCCGCAACAAGGAGACCCGCGAGAGCGGGCATAGCAACGCGGCGCAGTTGTGACATGGCGGACCCCTTCGTCAGTGGAACGAAAGACTAGTCTTCGGCGTCCGGTGATGACGGCCCATCGCGATGGGCGGACATGTAGCGCCCCAGCTCGACGAAGCCCACCGATCCATATGCGCGCGCCGCGGCGGCGTTGGCGGCGTACATCTCGAGGTTGACCCCCGTGGCACCCGACCGGAGGGCCTGGTCGGCCAGTCCCGCGGTGATGGCACGTCCGAGTCCACGGCCGCGCTCCGCCGGATCGGTGCAGATGCTCACCAGGTGCACCGCTCCCCCGGTCGATGCCGTCCACGCCCCGACGGCCACCAGGCGATCGCCATCGACGATGCCGCGCCACTGGATGACACCCGGGTGACCGGCATGGATGTACGCCGACGCCGAGTGCGCGAGAAGCGGATCGATGCGCGGGTCGTCGGGCAGCAGCCTGACGGTCGAGTGCGCGATGTCGGGAAGATCGCCCACCAACTCCCAGAGAGACCAGTGGCCCGGCTCGGGACCGCGGAGGTCGTCGGGCAGGTGCGCGAAGACGTGGTCGTAGACGGTCACGCCATCGAAGCCGGCGGGACGCAACTCATCGATGAGCGCGAGGATGCGCGGGGCGTCATCCCCCAGCCCAGTCACCCAGGTCTCGCCCGAGCGACGCCCCGTGCGCACGAAGGCGACGTGATCGCCGTCGATCGCGTACGCGCCGACGTGATCGTCGTCGACCCTCAGGCGCAGGAAGGGATCACTCGGCCGGGCTTGGCGCAGCGGGTGCTGCATCGATGCCGGCCTCCTTGCGCTGCTTGGGCGTGATGGCCGTCGGCGCCCCAGTGAGGGGATCCTGGCCGCCGCCGGTCTTGGGGAAGGCGATCACGTCGCGGATGCTCGACGCGCCCGCGAGGAGCATGGCGACCCGGTCGAGCCCGAAGGCGATGCCGCCGTGCGGGGGCGGGCCGTACTGGAAGGCCTCAAGGAGGAAGCCGAACTTCGACTGGGCCTCCTCCTCGCCCATGCCGAGCAGGGCAAAGACGCGCTCCTGCACGTCCTTGCGATGGATACGCACGGACCCGCCGCCGATCTCGTTGCCGTTGCAGACCATGTCGTAGGCCCAGGCCAGCGCCTGATCGGGTGCGCTCTCGAAGGAGTCGATCCACTCGGAGTTGGGCGAAGTGAAGGGATGGTGCACCGCGGTCCAACCCTGCGAGCCGTCCTCCTCCTCCGTCTGCTCGAACATCGGTGCGTCGACGACCCAGAGGAAGCTCCACGCGGACTGGTCGATGAGGCCGAGCCGGTTGCCGATCTCCACGCGCGTCGCGCCGAGGAGGGCGCGGGCATCCGATGCGGGGCCGGCGGCAAAGAAGGCGCAGTCCCCGGGGCTCGCGCCCACGGCCGCCTGCAGGCCCGCACGCTCGGCGTCGGAGAGGTTCTTGGCGACGGGGCCGCCGAGCTCGCCGTCAGCACCGAAGGTGACGTAGGCGAGGCCCCTGGCGCCGCGCTGCTTCGCCCACTCCTGCCACGCGTCGAACTGCCTACGGGGCTGATCCGCTCCACCGGGCATGACCACGGCGCCGACGTAGGGCGCCTGGAAGACCCGGAACGGCGTCTCGCGGAAATAGTCGGTGAGGTCGACCAGCTCGAGGCCGAAGCGCAGGTCGGGCTTGTCGGTGCCGAAGCGCCGCATCGCCTCGAAGTAGGGCATGCGGGGTACGTCGCCGATGTCGACACCGAGGATCCCCTGCCACAGGGCGCGGATCACGGCCTCCCCGACCTCGATCACGTCTTCCTGCTCGACGAAGGACATCTCGATGTCGAGCTGCGTGAACTCCGGCTGGCGATCGCCGCGGAAGTCCTCATCGCGATAGCACCGCGCGATCTGGAAGTAGCGCTCCATGCCGGCCACCATGAGCAGCTGCTTGAAGAGCTGCGGCGACTGGGGCAGGGCATACCAGTTGCCCGGCTGCAGGCGTGCGGGCACGAGGAAGTCGCGCGCTCCCTCGGGAGTCGACGCGGTGAGGGTGGGTGTCTCGATCTCGACGAAGTCCCGCTCGAGAAGCACATCGCGCGCGATCTGATTGAGCTTGGAGCGCATGCGCAGGTTGTCGCCGACCGACGGCCGGCGCAGGTCGAGGTAGCGATAGCGCAGGCGCGCCTCCTCGCCCACGGTGGCGCGGTCGTCGACGGGGAAGGGCAGCGGCGCGGCCGGGCTCAGCACCTCGACTTCGCTCGCCTCCACCTCGATCGCGCCCGTGGGGATGTCGGGGTTTTCGTTGCCCGCGGGGCGCCGGCGCACTGAGCCGACGACGCGCAGGCAGTATTCATCGCGCAGGCCGTGGGCGACGTCGGGATCGTTGACGACGACCTGGACGATGCCGCTGGCGTCGCGCAAGTCGAGGAACGCCACGCCCCCGTGGTCGCGACGGCGGTCGATCCACCCCGCAAGCGTGATCTCGGCGCCCTCGTCCGCGCTCGTGAGCGTGCCGGCTCGGTGGGTGCGGATCACGTTGCTCCTCCATCGATGTCGACTACTGCCACGAGCAGCGGCCACAGGTCAGTATCGGGGGGCGACCACAGCTCTGCGTCAGCGCCTACCTGCTCGCCGCTGCGGATGTCCTTGACGGTGTCCCCGTCTGCGGCCGGGAACCACACGAAGGGGATCCCGCGCCGGTCGGCGTACTTGATCTGCTTGCCGAACTTGTCCGCGCGTGGCGCCACCTCGCACGGGATGCCACGCGCGCGCAGAGCCTGGGCCACGTCATCGCTGCGCTGACGCGACTCCTCGTCGGCGACGGCAATGAGCACGGCGGAGTTGACCCGTCGCGTGCTGCGCACCAGGTTGCGTCCCAACAGGAGCGAGACCAGGCGCGTCACGCCGAGGGAGATGCCTACACCGGGGTACGTCGTGCGCCCATCGGAGGCCAGCGCGTCGTAGCGTCCGCCGGAGCAGATCGATCCGAAGGACTCATAGCCCTCGAGGGACGTCTCGTAAACGGTGCCCGTGTAGTAGTCCAGGCCGCGCGCGATATGCAGATCCGCGACGACCGCTCCCGGGCGCACCCGGTCCGCGGCATCGACGACAGCAACCAGCTCGGAGAGGCCCTCCTCCAGAAGCGGATCCTCCACCCCGAGGGCACGGACCTGCTCCGCGACCTCCCGGCCGGAGCCACGGATGGCCGCCAGCGCGAGGACCTGATCGGCCACGCCTTCCGACAGGCCCGCGTCGACGAGCAGCGCGCGGACCTTGGTCGCCCCGATCTTGTCGAGCTTGTCGATCGCCCGCAGCACGGCGGCAGTGTCCTCGACGCCCAGGCCCCGATAGAAGCCTTCGAGCACCTTGCGGTTGTTGACGTGGATGGTCGCCCGCGGCAGGGCGGGCAGGTTGGCGAAGACCTCCGCCATGACGATCGCCATCTCCGCGTCGTGGTGCGTGGCCAGGCGGTCCACGTCGACGATGTCGATGTCGGCCTGGGTGAACTCGCGGAAGCGCCCCTCCTGAGGTCGTTCCCCGCGCCACACCTTCTGCACCTGGTAGCGACGGAAGGGGAAGTCCAGCTGGCCGGCGTGCTCCACGACATAGCGCGCGAAGGGCACGGTGAGATCGAAGTGCAGCGCGAGAGCGTCACCGTCCTCAGCGTCGGCGTGGAGTCGGCGGACGGCGTACACCTCCTTGTCGATCTCGCCCTTGCGCAACAGCACGTCCACGGGCTCGACGCTGCGCGTCTCCAGGGGGGAGAAGCCGTGGAGCTCGAAGACCTGCCGCACGACATCAAGCACGCCGAGCTCGACAAGGCGCCCCTCGGGGAGCCACTCGGGGAAGCCGGAGAGACCGGCCGAGCGCGCCACTAGAGCCCCCTCGGAGCGGGCGCGGAGCCCAGGTCCACGAGGAAGGGGTTGGTCGCACGCTCGCGCCCGATGGTCGTGGTCTCCCCGTGTCCGGGCAGCACCACGGTGTCGTCGTCCAGGGGCAGCACCACGCGCCTGAGGCTGTCGGTCATCGCGCGCGGATCGCCGCCGGGCAGGTCGGTGCGCCCGATCGAGCCCGCGAAGAGCAGGTCACCGCTCAGCATCACGGGCGGACGCTCGCCGTCACGCGCCGACATGAAGGCCACGGATCCTTCGGTGTGCCCGGGGGCATGCGCAACCGTGAGCGGCACGCCGGCGATCTCGAGCGCATCACCGTCACCGAGCACGCGCACATCCTCGGGCTCGGTGAGTTCGAGCGCTCCCTCGGTCATCGACAGCAGCTGCTCGCGGGACATGCTGAACGTCGAGCCGATGATGTCGGCAAGGCGGTAGCGATCGTCCGTGTGGATGTAGGCCGGGATGTCCTTGCCCGCCGTGAGCGGCGCCACGGACCAGACGTGATCGAGATGCCCGTGCGTGAGCAGGACGGCCACGGGCCTCAGACGATGACGCTCGAGCAGGTCCGTGAGCGGGCCGATGCTCCCCTGCCCGGGGTCGACGATGAGGCAGTCCTCGCCCTCGGCGGTTGCGACCGCGTAACAATTCGTGCCCCAGGCGCCCGCGGGGAAGCCCGTCACGAACACGATGGCCTGCGGGCGGGCATGGAAGGACCTCCGGGGTGGATGGGCGCCCACGAGCCTACCCGCCCGGAGTCCAGGCCATAGACTCACGCGTCGGTGCCACGGGCCTTCGTGGTGGCCGGACGGACACGAGGGAGGGCGACGGTGACGTCGAGCAAGCGCAGGCGCGAGATGGCGCGGGCCAAGGCGGAGCGGCAGGCCGCGCGCCGCGCCGAGACCGCACAGCGCCGTTCCACGCGCAATCGCATCCTCGCCATCGTGGCGGTCGTCGTCGTGGTCGGTGGAGTCCTCGCGTGGGCCCTCCTCAATCGATCGTCGGATGCCACGGATGTCGCTGCACCGGCCGAGACGGCCATCCCGTCGGAGTCCGCCGCGCCCGAGACGTCGCCGACACCCGAGCCCGACTCCTCCGCTGATGCTGCGGCGTCACCTGAGCCCACGTCGACCGGCCAGCCCGATGCCGACTGCGCGCCCGCGCCCGAGACGCGCCCCGATGACCTCACCTGGCCGAAGGCGCCTGCCGACACGGTGAAGCCCGACACGGCGTACACGATGACGCTCGCGACCAACTGCGGCGACATCGTCATCGACACCCTCCCGACGGAGGCCCCCGCCACGGTCGCCTCCATGGCCTTCCTCACCGAGGAGGGCTACTTCGACCTCACGGCCTGCCACCGCCTCACCACCGAGGGGATCTTCGTGCTCCAGTGCGGCGATCCGGCGGGCAACGGGACCGGCGGCCCCGGCTACTCCATCCCCGACGAGAACCTCCCCGCCGAGGGCGAGGCCAACTACCCCGCGGGCACTGTGGCCATGGCCAACGCCGGGCCAGGCACCGGGGGCAGCCAGTTCTTCATCGTGTACGAGGACACGACCCTGCCGTCCGGATACACGATCTGGGGCACTGTCGCGAAGGGCCTCGACGTCGTGCAGGGAATTGCGGCGGCGGGTGTTGAGGGCGGCGGCACCGATGGGCCTCCGGCCCAGCGGGTCGTCATCGAGAAGGCGACGCTGACCACGTCGCCGGCAAACTAGGAGGGTCGATGACCGAGAGCACCCCGGGGCCGAGCGACGACACCGTCGAGGCGACCGAGCTGATCGTGGAGATCGTCGAGGAGGCGCCCGCGCCCGCCTTCGGCGTACTCGAGGGTCGTGACGCATCCCCCGCACTCGCCCCCGCACCGGTCGTGCAGGCGATCGAGACATCGACAACGGTGATCGCCGACGCCGAGGGCATCGCGGTCGTGGAGACCACGACCGTCCAGGCCATCCCCGTCCCGGCGGCGGCACCTCGCCCGACAGCGCCCGCTCCCACCGCCCTCAAGCGACCCGCACGCCCCGCGGCGACACCGTCGGCCCCGCCGATGCGCCGGACTGATCCCGCGCGCTTCGGGCGCATCGATGCCGAGGGCACCGTGTGGCTGCGGACCCCCGCGGGCGAAGTCGTCGTGGGCAACTGGGCCGCGGGCACCGTGGACGAGGGCATGGCGTTCTTCGGACGCAAGTACGACGACATCCTCGTCGAGGTCGATCTCGCCGCGCACCGTCTCAGGGAGGGTCGCGGCCTCGACACGGCTCCCACTGCCGTCGCCCATGCCCGCGAGGCCCTGGCAGCACCGTCCTTCCTCGGTGACGTCACCGAGCTCGAGCGGGCCTGCGACGAGGTCGAGTCGCTCATGTCCACGGCGCGCGCCGAGCGGGAGGCCGCCCGGGCTCGTCAGCGCGAGGAGGCCCTCGCCGCCCGCGAGGTCCTCGTCGTCGAGGCCGAGTCCCTGGCCGAATCGACCCAGTGGAAGGCCACCGGCGACCGCTTCACCGAGCTGCTGGAGGCCTGGAAGGCAGCCCCGCGGATCGATCGTGGCCGGGAGCAGGCCCTGTGGAAGCGCTTCAGCTCTGCGCGCACGTCCTTCGATCGACGTCGCCGTCAGCACTTCGCGACGCGTGATGCCGAGCGCAAGGAAGCTTTGGGCGCCAAGGAGACCCTGATTCGCGAAGCCGAGGCCCTGTCGTCGTCGACGGACTGGGCCGGCACCACTCGCGCCTACCGATCGCTCATGGATCGCTGGAAGGCCGCACCGCGCGGCAGTCGCCAGGACGAGGACCGCATGTGGGCCCGCTTCCGCGCGGCACAGGATGCCTTCTTCGCCTCACGCGATGCGGTGAACGCCGAACGCGATGTCGAGCACCGGGCCAATCTCGAGCGCAAGGAGGCGCTTGTGGTCGAGGCCGAGGCGCTCATGCCCATCGGCGACGTCGCCGCGGCCAAGCGTGCCCTGCGCGGCATCCAGGAGCGATGGGAGGCCATCGGCCACGTCCCACGCGGCGACAAGGACCGCATCGAGCGTCGCCTCAAGGCCGTCGAAGACGCCGTGCGCAAGGCCGATGAGCGTCGCTGGGCTGCCACGGATCCCGCGCGTCGCGCCCGGGCCGAGGACACAGCCGAGCGCTTCCGCACGGCCCTGGCACGTGCAGAGCAGGATCTCGCAGCGGCTCAGGCGAGCGGGGATGCCCGTCGCATCGACGCGGCACAGGCAAGCGTGGATTCGACCCGCGCGCTCCTGGCCGCGGTGGAAGGCACCGTGTCGGAGTTCACCGGCCCCGCGGGGAGCTAGACCCGATAGGCGTCGAAGACGCCATCCACCTGGCGCACCGCCTTGAGCGCGGCACCAAGGTGCTTAGGATCGGCCATCTCGAAGGTGAATCTCGACAGGGCGATGCGCTCACGCGTCGTCGTGACGGACGCGCTGAGGATGTTGACGTGCTGATCCGACAGCGCCCGCGTGACGTCGGAGAGCAGCCGGGCGCGATCGAGCGCCTCGACCTGGATGTTGACCAGGAAGACGCTTCCCGAGGACGGCGCCCACGACACCTCCACGAAGCGCGCCCCCGAGCCTTGCTGCGCCTCGAGGCCCGGGACGTTGACGCAGGCACGTCGATGCACCGAGACGCCCGACCCTCGGGTGACGAAGCCGACGATGTCGTCCCCGGGCACGGGGGTGCAGCAGCGGGCGAGCTTGACCCACACATCGGTCGCACCCTTGACCAGGACTCCGGGATCACCTGGGGCCACGGCCCTCGACGAGGAGGACGGGGTGAAGGCCTCGGCGACGTCATCGGCGGCGCCATCGACTCCCCCGGCGGCCGCCACGAGGCGACGGACGATGCTCGCCGCGGAGATGCGTCCCTCGCCCACCGCGGCAAACAGGGCGGACACGTCGGCCTGGTGGAACTCCGCCGCGATCGTGGTGAGGGATTGATTGCTCATGAGGCGTTGGAGCGGCAGGCCCTCCTTGCGCATCGCGCGGACGATGGAGTCCTTGCCCTGCTCGATCGCTTCCTCGCGACGCTCCTTGCTGAACCATGCCTTGATCTTGGACTTGGCGCGGGGTGACTTGACGAAGCCGAGCCAGTCTCGGCTGGGGCCGGCACCGTCGGCCTTGGAGGTGAAGACCTCGATGACATCGCCATTGGACAACTCGGATTCGAGCGGAACGAGCTTGCCGTTGACGCGTGCACCGACGCAACGGTGGCCCACCTCGGTGTGGACGCTATAGGCGAAGTCGACGGGCGTGCTCCCCTGGGGCAACGCGACCACGTCGCCCTTGGGAGTGAAGACGAAGACCTCCGACGAGGACAGGTCATAGCGCAGCGCATCGAGGAACTCGTCGGGATCCTCTGTCTCACGCTGCCACTCGAGCAGTTGGCGCAGCCAGCCGAAGTCGTCCGGACCCTGCTTTCCTCCTACATCGCGCTGCTTGTAGCGCCAGTGCGCCGCGACTCCGAATTCGGCGGCCCGGTGCATATCCCACGTGCGGATCTGGAGCTCGACGGGCTTGCCGCCGGGACCGATCACGGTGGTGTGGAGCGACTGATACATGTTGAACTTCGGCATGGCAATGAAGTCCTTGAAGCGGCCCGGCACGGGGCTCCACCGCGCGTGCACGATGCCGAGCACGGCGTAGCAGTCGCGGATCGACTCGACGAGGATCCGGACGCCGACAAGGTCGTAGATGTCGGCGAAGTCACGACCGCGCACGACCATCTTCTGGTAGACGGAGTAGAGGTGCTTGGGACGCCCCGTCACGGAAGCCTTGATGCGGGCACCGCGGATGTCGCTCTCCAGCTCTCCGATCACGCTCGTGAGGTACTCATCACGCGAAGGCGCACGCTGCGACACCAGGCGCTCGATCTCGTCATACACCTTGGGATACAGGGTCGCGAAGGACAGGTCCTCCAGCTCCCACTTCATGGTGTTCATGCCGAGTCGATGCGCCAGGGGCGCGTAAATCTCGAGGGTCTCCCGCGCCTTCTTCTCCTGCTTCTCGGGTGACATGAAGGTCAGCGTGCGCATGTTGTGGAGGCGGTCCGCGAGCTTGATGACGAGCACGCGGATGTCGCGCGCCATCGCTACCACCATCTTGCGCACGGTCTCGGCCGCCGAGGCCTCGCCGTAGGTGACCCGGTCCAGCTTCGTTACACCGTCGACCAGATCAGCCACTTCATCGCCGAAGTCGGCTCGGAGCTCCTCGAGTGAGTAGCCGGTGTCCTCCACGGTGTCGTGCAGGAGCGCGGCCGACAGCGTCGGGGCGGTCATGCCGAGTTCGGCCAGGATCGTGGCGACCGCGAGTGGATGCGTGATGTAGGGATCGCCGGAGCGGCGCTTCTGGTCCCGATGCAGGTACGCGGCCGTTTCGTAGGCCCGCTGCAGGAGGCGGACGTCGGACTTGGGGTGATAGGTCCTGAGCGTGCGGATGAGCGGATCGAGCTCCGAAGGCCCGGTCCGTGAGCCCGTGAGGCGAGCCAGACGCGAGCGCAGGCCACTGGCACCGGTGTCTACCGGGACCTCGCGCATCGCCTCCTGCGTCACCCGCACCTCCCGCCGCTGTTGCGGTCAGTGTACGAGCATCGCGGGTGGGAGCCCTCGATCGC
>Ga0181556_1001866_pt1 | contig 20279 bp, 16 predicted proteins | sample 011ome_14_FD_148651 | JGI IMG/M metagenome (GOLD analysis project Ga0181556, IMG submission 148651) | Coastal salt marsh microbial communities from the Groves Creek Marsh, Skidaway Island, Georgia - 011505AT metaG (spades assembly) | ecosystem: Environmental > Aquatic > Marine > Intertidal zone... | reverse complement strand
CCAGTTGTCGACAATTTTGCCGTCCACGACTTTCCAAAAATCCATATAGCGTATTTCAACGCGTTTTCCCGTAGGTTTGATGCCCAAAAATTCGCCCGTGTGCGTTGCCTCTTGGCGACCGAATGCGGCCGCCCATTCGCCCATATACAACCGTGCCTCGTCGATGCAGACCTTGTCGCTGAACGCCGCTTGAAAGGGGCGTTGCCAGTTGTCTTGGAATTCTTGCAGGCCGTTTTTCGTGCCGCATCCCGCATTTCCCATCCAGCGAAACCCTTGGGCGAAAAACTGGCCAATATCGTCAATCCGGTGATCGTTCAGGCCGTCAACCATCCCCTCGATCACGGCGCGGGTGTCGTCGGTTTTGGACAGATCCGTATCACGGGTTAACACGGCTTGGATGGGGCGGGAACCTTTCATGTGGCGGCCTCTTGGTTGATGAAATCTGCCGCGCGCCAGCCGATCATCATGCTGGGCGCGTTTGTATTGGCTGATGTCACAGACGGCATGACGGAGGCATCCGCCACCCACAAATTGTCGCTGCCCATCAGTTTTAGTTCAGGCGACACCACGGTTCCGATCGCCATGGTCCCCACAGGGTGATAGGCCGTCGCACATGTCTGCACAATATAGCGGCGAATCGCGTCATCCGTTTGCGCACTGGCGGCGGGGTGTGCTTCGGGCGCGCGATAGGGTCCGAAATCGCTGCGATCCAGCAATTGACGCAGCCGTTTGATGCCCGCAACCAGGGTGTCCAGATCGGAGGGATCTTGCAAAATCCCCAGATTGATCAGTGGGGCGGCCTGCGGATCGGCCGATGCCAGACGCAAGGCCCCGCGGGATTTCGGGCGACACAGGCACACATCGGCAAAATACCCCTGCCCATAGGTATAGCGTGCGCCGGTCCAGCCCAGTTTGAACGGGATAAAGTGGCTTTGCACATCGGGTTCGGCACTGGTGCCGCGCGCGTTGAAAAACGCACCCCCTTCGACAGTGGGCGAGGCAAGCCGCCCCGTGCCTGTCACCGCATAGCGCAGTGGGGCCATGGCCCAGGCCAACGATTGGCCAAGGCTCAATCCATAGCCCGAGTTCGGCCCAGAAAAATAGAGGCCCACGCTGGGATGGTCATGCAGATTGCGCCCCACATCGGCCAGATCATGACGTGGATCAATCCCCAAGGCGCGCAGTTGCGACGCGTTGCCAAATCCCGATCGCATTGCAATTGCGGGCGATCCGATGGATCCCGCGGACAAAATGATCCCCTTGTGTGCGCGCAGCTGCGTCCCGTCTGTCAAAATTACCCGATCCGCACGGTCGCCTTTAAACGCGATGCGATCCACCGAGCTGCCCGTTAACACCTGCAAATGTCCCGACGCCTGCGCGGGGCGCAAAAATGCATCCGCCGCCGACCAACGCCGGCCCTTGTGCAGATTATATTTGAAAACGCCCGCGCTTTCGTAATCGGGCAAGGGGGCAGCACCGCTGTTGGTGGAAAACATCGTCGACAACCGCCGCGTTACGGGGTGCGCGCCAGATAATTGGGTGGGCCGCAGATGCTGTTCAACCGCGTCAAACACAGGGTCGACGTTGGACCATGCCCATTTGGGTTGGCCCCAATCGTCGAAATCCCGTCGGGCCCCGCGAAACCAAACCATCGAATTGATCGATCCAGATCCGCCCAGCATGCGGCCCCGCGGAATTTTCAGCGCACGGCCCCCCAGACCGGATTGTGCCGTGCTGGAAAACCGCCAATCGCGGGTTTTGGACCCCATCAGCCAGACCAGACCAAAGGGCATTTTCACCAAGGGGTGCCTGTCGGTTGGCCCCGCCTCGATGATCAGCACGCGGCCTGCCTGTCGGCGGATCAATTCGCCCGCCACAACACAGCCCGCGGACCCTGCGCCAATCACGATATAGTCGGGGGTCACGGTCATCGCCTAGCCCTTGACCGCGCCGGCCGTCAGGCCTGACACGATTTGACGTTGGAACATCATGACCAACGCAAAGAGGGGGGCCGTGGCCGATACCACCGCCGCGACGGCGAACATCACGTTGCCTTCGACCTGTGTGGTGCCTAGAAAACTGGCGATTTTGGGGACTATTGTCTGGTTTTCCTGGCTTAGCAGCATCGCGGTTACCGCAAAATCGTTATAGGCCAACAGAAAGCTGAACAGACCCGTCGTGATCACCCCGGGCCACATCACGGGAATAATAACATGGCGAAACGCCTGAAACCGTGTGCATCCGTCAACCATCGCGCTTTCGTCCATATCCTTGGGGATATTCAGGAAAAAGCTGTGCAGCATCCACAGGGTAAAGGGTTGGTTGATGGCCACCAGAACAATAATTGTGGTGGGCAAATGTCCCCAAAGGTTCCATTCAAAAAACGGCAGCAGATAGCCCGACACAAGCGTGATATGCGGCATTGCCCGAAACACAAGGGCCGCCATCAAAATCCAGAACGCGTATTTATACCCCGACCGCGCCAAGGCATATCCTCCCAAGGTGCCCAAGGTTAGTGAAATGATAACGGTGAAAAACACCACAATGCCGGTGTTCAGCGTGGCGCGCCAAAATTCCTGTTCGACCCAGGCGCCATGGTACCCTTGGCCTGTAAAGGTCGCGCCCGTTTCGGCCAGCGTGCGCACACCATACAGCGCATAGCTCCAATCGCTTTTCGAGAAAAAGTCGCCCTGCACCTTGAACGATCCCCACAGGGTCCACAAAAATGGAACCGCCGCGATCAACAGCCAAAGCGCCACAAAGCTGGTCGAGAGTATTACAAGCCCACGCGAGCGGTTTTGCGAGGATGGTGTCATCTGATGCCCCCCATCACACAGGTTTTCGGTTAAATTCGCGCCATGTCCGGATCAGGACAGGCAACAACAACACAGCGACCCCCAAAATGGTCAGCATCGAGGTCGCCGCGGCTGATCCAAACAGCTGGCTATCGCCGCCACGCAGGTCGTTGTAAATGATATACGACAGGGATGTCGCGCTGGCTTGGGCGCTAAATCCGACGATGGGTTCAAAGACGCGGAAATTGTCCATCAGCTGCATCAGCGTGATAAATGTGACCAGCGGCGTCATATAGGGGACCACCACATACCGCAGGCGCTGCCAACGGGTGGCCCCGTCGATCATTGCGGCCTCAAGCGTGTCTTGGGGCACCGTCTGCAGGCCTGCATAAAACACGATAAAGCTAAAGGGTGCGGAATGCCAAACCCCATAGACAAACAGTGTAATCCAGGTCAGCGTCGGCGATGCCTTAAGCGACAGATCCGGATCATCAAACAGAATTTGCAAGGTCGCCCCAATCAGCCCGCGTGAATCAATCATCCAAAACAGGATCAGCGACCCGATCAAGGGCGTGACAATCATCGGCAAAAGCGACACGAAAATCGTGGGCCCTTTTATGGCGCGGGGCAGGGAATTGACCCCCAAGGCCACGGCCAGCCCCAGCAAAATCACGAACGGCGTGACCACAAATGTATAGGACAGGGTAAAGGCCACCGCGCGATAGAACGGCAGGTTCAGCACCTGCAAAACAAAGTCGCCAATTCCTGTGGCGCTGCGCCATGCTTGGGACACCTCGGCCAGGGCCAGATGGCCGCGATTGGTATAGGTTTCAAACCCGTTGAATTTTCCCAAAGGTGCGGCCTCTTTCAGGGCGCGCATGGCCTCTTGGTCGACTGTGGTTGTCTGTTTACACCCGAATGGGCCACAGTTTTCGGTGACCACCAAAACCTGATCGTGGGCCACAAACAAAGATTGCACAAAGACCGATACAATCGGCAACGCAATAAAAAGCACCATAGCCGAAAGCGATGGAAGAATAAACCATAGGAACGTACGGTGTTTCATGGGGCTGTTTATTCCGTTGTCTTGCCAAGGATGCATCGGGCAGGGCTGCCCGATGCGATTTGGTCGCTTATTTCAAGAAACCTTGTTCTTTTGCCGCAGCGTTATAGGCCGCTTCGACATCGGCCAGGGCTTGTTCCGCGCTTTCTTTGCCTTGCAAGAAGTCGGATAATTCATTGCCCAAGGCAGTGTGCAAGGCGCCCATGAATGGCAGCATCGGATAGGGCGCGGCCCCTGCGGTTGCCGTTGCAGCAATACCTTCGGCGGCACGACCGGGCACATAGCCATCGATCAGCCAGACGGCTTTGTCGTTGTTGGCTTGGACCATTTCGGTTGAAATACCGTTCATCATCGCGACAAATGTTGCCTCGGCATCTTCGTCAGAGATGTTTTTGGAAATGGTGAACCCATCCCACCACAATGTTGACGCAGGAACGGATCCGTTGCCCCATGTTGGCGCGGCGATCAAACGGGTGTTTGATGTGACCTCTTCGGTGGATCCTTCGTCATCCAGCACGGCCCCGCCGCGTGATCCCCACATATTGGCAATCGCCAATTCGCCACCTTCCCACAGGGCTTGGGTCGCGTTGGAATCAAAGGTCAGGAAATCAGGGTTTGAATATTCCATTAAACTTTTAAGCATATTCAACGCAGCAACACCGTGGTCGTTGTTGATCGCGACCTGTGCGGTGCCGGGAACGAACATTTCAGCGCCTGTGCCCATATACATGTTTACGAATTCTTCGCCCAGGTTCCAACCGCTTTTGGTGTTCATGGCGAATGGGTATTCCATGATACCTGCATCGCGGATCGCCTGCGAGGCAGACAGAACCTCTTCGTATGTGGTGGGTGCAGATACGCCTGCTTTGGCCAGAATATCGTCGCGTACCCACAAATGTTGTGCGTTTGCCATAAACGCGATGGCCATTACCTTGCCGTCGATTGTGACCAACTGCGATTTTTGCAGGCCTTGGCCGTGCTTGGCGACCAAATCATCCAAGGGGCGGATCAGACCGTCGTTCATCAATGGCAAGATCGAGCTGTTTGCAACAACGGCGGTCGTGTATTGTGCGGGGTTCGACGTCAGCGCCGCGACCTGCAGGTCATTGTGTTCAGTGGTTTGGTTTTTGGTAACCTCAACGCCACCCCCTGCGCAGGCTTCGGCGCCGGCGGCAACCGCATGCAACGCGGGGAAGTCATTGGACAAGATGCGGACGGATCCGCTGGTCAGGCCACAGCCCGCATAAGCCGTGCTGGCCATCAGCGCCGAGACAGCGCCAACAAGTGCAATTTGTTTAAGAAACATCGTGTCTCTCCCTGTTTGGTTGGGTCCGTCGTGCACGTCCGGACCGGTTTGCCCGATATTGGGCGGTGATTGGGCCTAGGCCCCAATCCGCGCACCGCTTTGCGTATCAAAGAGGTGACAGATACTGTTTGGCACCGCGATCGACACCTTGTCGCCGATCTTGGCACGGAATGCTTTGTCGGTTTTGACAGAAACCAAGGCCCCCGCCACACGCACAGAAATCATTGTGGCATCGCCCAGCAATTCGACCGCATAGATGGGCGCATTGATTTGGCCTGATCCATCGGCGGCGATGCTGGCATCCTCGGCGCGGAACCCCAGTGTGATATTCCCGTCGGGGGCCGTCAGACCCGCGACATGAACATCGGCCGCGTGGAATGCACCTTGGTCAACCCGCCCCTCAATCAAGTTCATTGCGGGCGATCCGATAAAGCTGGCCACAAATGTGTTGGCGGGATTGTCATAAATGTCCGTTGGGCTGCCCACTTGTTGCACGACCCCTTTGTTCATCACAATCACACGGTCGGCCAATGTCATGGCTTCGATCTGGTCATGGGTGACGTAAACGGTGGTCACCTTTAATTCATGGGACAGGTTTTTGATCTGGGCGCGGGTCGATACCCGCAGTTTGGCGTCCAGATTGGAAAGCGGTTCATCCATCAAAAACACATTGGGTTCGCGCACAATCGCCCGCGCCAGCGCCACGCGTTGACGTTGACCACCCGACAATTCCGCAGGTTTGCGGTGCAAAAATTCATCCAGTTCCACCATGGCCGAGGCCCGACGCACGCGGGCGTCATGGTTGGACGGGTCAATCCCGCGTACCTTTAACGGAAAGCGGATGTTTTCATAGACATTCATATTGGGATAAAGCGCGTAGCTTTGGAACACCATGGCCACATCGCGGTCCTTGGGTTCCAGGTCGTTGACGCGTTTGCCATCGATCAAAATATCGCCCGATGTCGCATCCTCTAGCCCGGCAATCATCCGCATCGTTGTTGTTTTGCCGCAGCCCGACGGTCCAAGCAACACCAGAAACTCTTGGTCTGCGATTGTCAGGTCAAAATTATCAACACCCACAAAATCGCCCCAGCGTTTGCTAAGGTTTCTGAGTTGGATCTCGGCCATGCAGGGTCCTCCGGATTAGAATCATTGCGTCTTTTGCATACGCTTGCACAAACACTAATCGGAACAGTTTTATTTTGACAAGATATTTTTGCAATCGTATGCAAAATGGTGTGATGATTCTGATAATCTGCTGCAGCAAGGTGCAAAATGTCCAATTTCCAACACCAGAAAAAATTGATCCTCGATTTCTATGCAGCCTTTGATGCGCAACAGGCTGATATGCAGGCAGAACTGGATCGTGTGACCGATGCTGAGTACCTGTGGCGCGGCTATCATCCCTTTGGTGAATTAAACCGCGACCAGGTTGTATCGCAGTTTTGGGGGCCGCTTCGGTCCGCCATCACAGGGATGCAGCGCCGCCAAGATATATTTTTCGCAGGTCAGAATGAAATGGATGGGTTCAATTCGACATGGGTCGTGTCGATGGGCCATCTGATGGGGTTGTTTGATCATCCATGGTTGGGCATTCGTCCCACGGGGAAAATGGTGTTCCTGCGGTATTGCGAATTCAACCGAATTGAAAATGGCAAAATCACCGAAACGGCGATGTATTTTGACATCCCGCATCTGATGATCCAGGCGGGCTATGATCCGTTTCCCCATGCCACAGCCGCACATATGGTGCAGCCTGGTCCCATAACGCATGATGGGTTGCTGTTTGATGCCCAAGATCGCGAAGTGGGCGAAAAAACGCTGGCCACTATCAACGCAATGATTGGCGATTTGGGGCAATGGAACAGCGGCCTAAGCTTGGTCGATGAACTGCGCCGCACATGGTGCGAGGATATGATTTGGTGGGGCCCTGCGGGGATTGGTGCAACCTATACCATCGAACGCTATGCCAAACAGCATTCTGGCCCCTTTCGCGCGGCCTTTACCGAGCGCAGTAAAACAAACCATATCTGCCGTCTGGCCGAGGGGCATTATGGCGGATTTTTCGGCTGGCCCAATTTCAGCGCCACCCTTAGCGGTGATTTTATGGGGATGCCCGCCACGCACAAACGCGGTGAATTTCGCGTGATCGACATTTATCGCCGTCAGGGGGATAAGTTGGCGGAAAACTGGATTTTTATCGACATGCTGCATTTTTGGAAACAACAGGGTGTTGATATTTTGCCAGTTGATCTGCCTTAGTTGTCTATATCCTTGTAGACTTAAGCATATTGAAACGCAGGCGGTTCGCGATGACCCACATGGGTCACCGCCGGTTATGTTGGGCACCAATCGCGCACAGGGGACAAGGCGCGGGCAGGGCGTTTGCCGTCAGGCCCCCATCACCCCCATCAGCATCACAGGGCCGCCAAACATCATGGCGGCAATAAGTGCGATGGACAGCCACAGGCCTTTTAGGTCGGTTGGTTTATCAGACATTATTTTTCCCGTTTTATTGTTTACAAACGGGCAGATAACGCAGATCAGGTGCCGTTCAACGGGTCTGACAAAAACGTGATTAATGGGTGTCGGTAGCGTGCAGACGCGTGCCCGCAATCGCGGCGATCATCACCATCAGGCTTGCCGCCCCCAACATCAACGGCAGTCCGCCCCATTGATAGGTCAGGCCAGACAGCAATGTTCCCAACAATCGCCCACCTGCATTGGCCATGTAATAAAAGCCTACGTCCAGTGTGACCCGCTCGGCCGAGCTAAGGGCCAAGATCAGATAGGAATGCAGCGATGAATTTACCGCAAAAATCACCCCAAACACGATCAGGCCTGCGGCCATTATCATGGCAAATACGGGGGTCTGTGGCGTGCCGGTCAATGTCAGTGCGGTCAGTGCAATCGGAACCGCAGCCAGAATCAATCCCCAATGGGTCACGGCCCGCATTTGTTGGGCCAGTCCACTGTCGCGCGATTTCAGGATTTTGGGCGCTGCGGCTTGGACCATTCCATACAGGATGATCCACGCCGCCATGAACGCGCCAATGATGAAAAACGCGGTTTTGTTGCCATGTGGCGTGCCATCCGACAAAACGCCATAGAAATAAATTGGGATGCCCACCACAAACCACACATCGCGCGCGCCAAACAGGAAAAACCGCGCGGCTGACAGCCAGTTGATATTTGCCGATGTCGATAGGATGTCGCTGAACTTCGCGCCTGTTTTGCCTTGGGGCAGGCCCGACGGCATACGCATCACGATCACGATCAGCACGATAAACAGCACCGCCGCCATCGCCAACAAGGCCGCATTATACCCCAAGGTTCCCAGCAGGGCCGCACCGATGAAAAACCCGATGCCCTTGATCGCGTTTTTTGAACCGGTCAGAATGGCAACCCACCGAAACAGCCCGCTGTTCTGGTCGGGGGCCAGAAATTTAACGGCGGATTTTGCGGACATTTTCGTCAGGTCTTTGGCAACACCACTTAGACCTTGGATCAGCATAACGAATGTCACGGACAGGGCGATGGTCCAGTTTGTGTCCAACTGCGTCAGCGCGACCAAGGCCACCACCTGTAACGTCAATCCTGCATAAAGTGTCGAGGCCAGCCCATAACGCGCCGCAATCCAGCCCGCGGTCAGGTTCGTCACCATGCCCGCGATTTCATACAATATGAACAGATAGGCCAGTTGAACGGGCGAAAACCCCAGACTGTGGAAATGCAACAATACCAACATGCGCAGCGCGCCATCGGTGATCATAAACGCCCAATAGGCCGCCGTTACGGCCGTATAGGCGGCAATCCCTTGGCGTGCGGCGGTCATGTCAGATGGGATCCGACCATCATGGCCACATCGATCAAACGATGGGCATATCCATATTCGTTGTCATACCAGGCATAGATTTTCACTTGGGTCCCGTTGATCACCATGGTTGAGGGGCCGTCAATGATCGATGACCGTTTGTCATTGGTGTAATCCGTGGACACCAGCGGCCGCGTTTCATAGCCCAGTATTCCCTGCAATTCCCCAGATGCTGCCTGTTCAAACAGGGCGTTGACCTGCTCGGCGGTGGTGGGTGTTTCAACCTCGAACACGCAATCGGTCAGGGATGCGTTCAACAGGGGCACGCGCACGGCGTGGCCATTCAGGCGGCCCGTTAATTCAGGGTAAATCAGGGTAATCGCTGTCGCGCTGCCGGTTGTTGTGGGGATCAGCGAATTCAACGCCGATCGCGCGCGGCGCAGATCCTTGGCGGGGCGATCCACAATGGTTTGCGTGTTGGTCACATCGTGGATCGTGGTGATGGATCCATGACGGATTGTCAGGTTTTCATGGATCACCTTGACCACAGGGGCCAAACAATTCGTGGTGCATGATGCGGCCGTGACAATATGATGCGCTGCTGGGTCATAGATATCGTAGTTCACACCATAGACGATATTAGCGGTTGGGCCGTCCTTGACGGGGGCGGATACGACCACCTTGCGCACGCCCGCATCGAAATAGGGGGCAAGGGCGGCGTCAGATTTGAATGCGCCTGTGCAGTCGATCACAACATCAACGCCGTCCAGCGGCAAATCTGTCAGCGATTTGGTGCCAATGAACGGCAGGCGCGTGCCATCTATCGTGACGCTGTCGCTGTCAAAGCTGAATTGCGCATCCCAGCGCCCATGCACCGTGTCAAATTCCAACAAATGCGCGTGCATTTCAGGATCGCCCACTGCGTCATTGATCCATGCAATCTGGGCACCCCGTTCCAACAGCGGCTTTAACGCCAGTTTGCCGATACGGCCCAAGCCGTTGATTGCATATGTGACCATGTGCTTGTGTCCTTGTTCGTGTAACACTCAGAATGCTGCGCGTTGGTAACTTAGGTCAGGAACAAAATCAAATGAAGGTTTTGTAACAACCAAAGGTCAAGGATCGTCATAGTAAACGGTTAAAACGCTCAACATAAATACACATTTACTAGATCGGTCATCTGGTAAAGAGATTTAACGAACATATCCTGCTGTTCGACAAAGGTTTCCAGCGTTTCATTTGCGCTTAGCCCAAGTTGTTGTATTCTGACAATGTGATGCGCGCATTCAAAATCCGCAGGTGATACACCTTGTGCAAGCCGTTCGGCCAGATCGTTTTTCATGGCGTTGCGCAGCAAGAAAACGGTATGTAGTTCTTCTAGGTTGATGCGTGCGACCATTGTCTTGGACTGACGAAAGATATCAATCAAATGTTCATCGGACAGACGCGTCATCGCGTCCCGGATCGGGGTTTGGCTGACACCAAACTCGGCCTCTAACTCTCGGCGGTTCAATTTTGTGGCCGGAGGCAGCTCAGGCGTCATAATACGATTGCGTAGCGTGTCATAGACAACGTCGAATGTTTTTGAGATGTTATGAAAATCATTAGGCATGGCCTGATTTGCTTCCCGAATTTTTCAAGCGTTTGGCTTGATTTTTTGTGGCGTCTGTCGCCCCTGTGGCAATACATATTTAACACTAATTGAACGCGCCGTCATTTTTTCAAAATAACAATGATCAATATGATAACCGCGCACCTGGAATTGTTTGTGGGCTTCTGATCTGATGGTGACAACCTATTTGATTTAGGGCAGATTGATATTTGTGATCCCAAGAAACAGGTGACTGGCATGAATTTCGTTTTCCCCCCCGCACCGCAACCCTATGTTGCAGTGGCCGATAGCGACCAAAAAATTCCTGTCCGTCGCATTTTCTGCGTTGGACGCAATTATGCGGCCCATGCCCGTGAAATGGGCCGCGATCCAGACCGCGAACCACCGTTTTTTTTCTGCAAGCCCGCGGATGCGATTGTGTTTGATGGTGCGACAATTCCATATCCGCCCCAAACAGCGAACCTGCATTTCGAAGGCGAGCTGGCCGTCATCCTTGGCGCGGGGGGGCAAAATATTGCGCGTTCGTCGGCCCTGGATTATGTTTGGGGATATGCGATTGCAAACGATCTGACGCGCCGCGATATCCAGTCACAGGCCAAGGAGATGGGCCGCCCGTGGGATATGGGCAAGGGTTTTGACCAAAGCATGCCAATTTCCGCAGTCCAGTCTGTGGCCAAAATTGGCCATCTGAGCACGGGAAAAATATCGACAATTGTAAATGGATCACAGCGACAGTCTGCGGATCTGGGTGATATGATTTGGGCGGTTCCTGACGTTATTTCGATATTATCCCAATCGGTATCTTTGGCAGCGGGCGATATCATTTTGACAGGAACGCCGGAGGGTGTTGGCGCGTTGAATATCGGTGATACATGCATGGTGTCAATCGATGGCCTGGGCACGTTGACAACCCATATCGGCGCCCCCGCGTACCAAGACTAAAAATTTCGATTTGGCAGGCAGTTAACCCTAGATTGTGTTCGAGTGGCGGTGCATGCTGTCATGCGATAAATTTGGGCAGGACTGTGGCGCATTTTATGGGAAATGTGGCCAAGATTAAAAAATAATCATATTGATAACATTTATCTGTCGCATTAGCGTGGTTTATTCGCGACTGAAACTGGTTTGCGTATTGGCAGATACCTTGGATGTGCGCAGAATATTCGTAAGGGAATATTTTAACGCGTCGTTATCCAAGACCACACAAACGCAATTGAGGTTTGGCCAACCAAGGTCCAGCCTTGATCTGAAAGAGTAGATGTGTGGGCAAAAGGTATAGGTCGGAATGCGGTGTACTAACCTGCGCAATTTTCAGGCCGTTATAAGTGCCTAAGTGAAATGGAAGAAATGCAATGGCGGATTACACAGGAATAAAAATATTTTCGATTACGCTGAACGGCGCAACACATCCCACGACTGGTACGGTGTCGTCAATTGGGGAAATGTATGTTCGCGACATCGGCGATACCAAGGGTACACTGGTTTATAATAACGGTGGTCCAACAGACGAAGAGACAGGGCAAACATTAACTGTTGGCGGTACGGATTACACCGATGTCACGGATGTCACGCATGGAACCATTACGGTCGGTGGCGTCGAGGTCAGTGGAACATTTTTGTCCGTCCTTGATCCCAACACAGCTGCGCAAGTCGATTTTTTTATTCCTGACGAAACCGATGGTGAGGATGCCGAATTATTAGACGTGGGTGGCGCGATTACTGCGACCGCGTTGGATCCAGCATCCGAGACTATGGATTACCCAGATATGTATGCCACACCCAGTCATTCAGTGGTTGGATCGGGTGACGATACGGTCGACGCCGGCACAGGTAATGACAGTATTGACGCAGGTGATGGTGCCAATGACATCGACGCTTGCGACGGCGATGATACGATTGTGACCGGCGACGGGAACGACACAATCGACGGCGGCGCAGGCAGTGATATCTTTGACTGGGATGGGACTGGCGACATCGAAATTACCGATTTTGATGCAGGCACCAGCGGTCAAGAGGACGAAGACCAAGACGTGGTCGATTTGTCCAAATACTATGCCGATCTGAATGATCTGCGCGCCGACTTTGCCGATGATGGTGTGTTAAACCAATCAACGGGTGATTATTCCGATATGTCCAAACTGGATGGATCGCTGACCTTTGCCAATGATGACGGCAGCTTGACCGCTGACGATTTGACAACAGAAAACACCCGCGTGACCTGTTTTGCCGACAACGTCATGGTGATGACAGACATGGGCGAACGTATGGTGGGTGAATTGGGGCAGGGTGATATGGTGCTGACCATCGACAGCGGCTATGCGCCTGTGCGTTGGATCGGGCAGCGCAGCTTGGACGCGGCGCATTTTGCACAGCATCCTGCGCATCGCCCCATTCGCATCCGTCAGGGTGCCTTGGGACCAAACATGCCCAGCCGTGATTTGATCGTATCGCCGCAACACCGTGTGTTGGTGCGGTCCGATCTGGCACATCAGGTCACAGGCCAGCCCGAAGCGCTGGTTGCCGCGAAACACCTGTTGCCACTGCCCGGTGTGGCGGTTGCGGATGATATGGATGCGGTGACTTACGTCCACATCATGTTTGACCAGCACGAGGTCGTGTTTTCAGACGGCTTGGCGACGGAATCCTTCTATACCGGTGACCAAGCGATGGCAGCTCTGGCACCTGCGGCGCGTGCGGAAATCATGGCGATATTCCCCGAATTGCAATCGGCTGATTTCAGCAAAACACCATCAGCCGGCCCATTCTTGGACGGCGAACAGGGTGTGATGCTGGCCAAAGCGCATAAATCAGATAAACGTGCGCTACTGGCGTAACCTTGCCAAAATAAAACAAAATAACCCCGTCTAAATTAGGCGGGGTTTTCCCATTTTAGGGGGCTGATCCGGCTATCGCGCCGCGAAGGTTTGCGCTAAACTGACGCCACAATAAACATTTCAAAAATGGGTGAGGTATGGCCAAAAACATTTTGTTCATTATGTTTGATCAGCTGCGCTGGGATTATCTTAGCTGCTATGGTCATCCGCATTTGCACACCCCCAATATTGACCGACTGGCAAAAATGGGCGTGCGCTTTGATCGCGCCTATATTCAATCGCCAATCTGTGGATCGTCGCGCATGTCCACCTATACGGGTCGTTATGTCCATTCCCATGGAGCCAGTTGGAATGGCATTCCGCTTAAGGTGGGGGAAATGACCATGGGCGATCACCTGCGACAGGTGGGGATGGATTGTTATCTGGTGGGCAAAACCCATATGCGCGCCGACCAAGAGGGCATGGCGCGATTGGGGCTGGAACCAGACAGCATCATTGGCGCACGCGTGGCCGAATGCGGGTTTGACGTATTCGAGCGCGATGACGGCATGCGCCCCGAGGGCGAAGATGGGTTTTACGACCCCGATGGCGCCAAAACCTATAACGACTGGCTGCGCGCCAAAGGCTATGAAAGCGACAACCCGTGGCATGATTTCGCAAATTCTGGCATTGATGCAGATGGAAATGTTCTGTCCGGCTGGTTTTTGAAACATTCCGCTGAACCCGCCAATATCGCAGAGGAAGACAGCGAAACCCCCTATCTGACGGGGCGGGGTATGGAATTTATGCAATCGCATGATGGGCCGTGGTGTTGTCACCTAAGCTATATCAAACCGCATTGGCCCTATATCGTGCCCGAACCCTATGCATCGATGTATGGGCCAGAGCACATCAAACCAGTTGTCCGGTCGGATGGCGAACGCGATCACGCGCACCCTGTGTTTGGGATGTTTATGGACACCAAAGTGGGCCAAGCGTTTTCGCGATCAGATGTGCGCGATGCGGTGATCCCTGCCTATATGGGGTTGATCAAACAGGCCGACGATCAGATGGGGCGTCTGTTGGATTGGATGGAACAAACAGGGCGGCTGCAAGATACGGTGATCGTGGTCACATCAGACCACGGCGATTTTCTGGGCGATCACTGGATGGGGGAAAAAACGTTTTTTCATGATGCGGCAACGCGGGTGCCACTGATCATTTACGATCCCAGCCCACAGGCCGATGCCACACGGGGTACGGTGTGTGACGCACTAGTGGAATCGATTGATTTGGCACCGACATTTGTTGATCTGGCGGGTGGCACCCCCGCGACTCACATCCTAGAAGGGGAAAGCTTGGTCCCCATATTACATGGCCAGCAGCGCACAACCGCCCGCGACTTTGTCATTTGCGAATATGATTATTCCGCCACGCCCATTGCGCATATCAACAATATTGCAGTGCGTGATGCGGTCATGTTTATGGTCGCCACAACACGGTGGAAATTGATCCATTTCGAAGGCGGCTATCGCCCGATGTTGTTTGATTTGCAAAACGACCCTGACGAACTGCAGGATTTGGGGGACAGTGCAGATCATGGGGGCGTGATTGATGTGATGTATGACCATTTGTTCAAATGGACCCGCCGCCAATCCCAACGCACCACCCGCAGCCCAGAACAGCTGATTGAAATGCGCACCAAATCGCGCAAACGCGGGGTTATTATCGGCGTTTATGATGAAAATGACACGCCATTGGACCTGACCGTGAAATACCGCGGGAAACGGGTGCCAAACAAACAACGACCCAAACGTGATGTGACGTAGCGGCGTGCAGCGCGCGCCAAAATAGTGGTTCAATTTTTCATCAGGGCCGCATAGAATTTTTGCAGAGATATTGTACACACCGTCGCAGCGACAGGGTCAGGGAACCGATATGACGAATTTTTCCAGCGATTTTGCGGCTATTGGGCCGGATTTTCCATATTCCTATGCGGATTGGATCAAACATCCCGCTGGATTGGGATCGGTTCCGCGCGATGCCTTGGGCCAAGAGGTGGCTATTATTGGTGCGGGCGCGGCGGGGATTATCGCCGCCTTTGAATTGATGAAATTGGGGCTGAAACCGGTGGTCTATGAATCGTCGAAATTTGGCGGCCGGTTGCGGTCGCGCCCCTTTGAGGGCAGTCAACATACCATTGCCGAATTGGGGGGGATGCGGTTTCCCATATCATCCAAGGGGTTTTATCACTATGTTGATCTGGTAGGATGTGACAGCAAACCCTTTCCCAATCCATTGACGCAGGCGGCCGGATCCACCGTCATCGAATTAGAGGGACGGCGCCATTTCGCGCGCACCTTGGACGATCTGCCTCCCATATACCGCGAAATTGAACAGGCCTATAATGCGGCGCTGGAACAGCAGGCATCGTTTAGCGAATTGCAATCGGCCATCGCGCGACAGGATTTTGATGCGATCAAGGCGATTTGGGATCCATTGGTACGCGACTGGGATGAACGCACGTTTTACGATTTTGTGACCCATTCCAAGGCCTTTGCTGGGCTTAGCTTTGAACACCGCGAAGTTTTCGGACAGGTCGGTTTTGGCACCGGCGGCTGGGACAGTGATTTCCCCAATTCGATGCTGGAAATTCTGCGGGTTAATTTGCTGCGACTGGATGATGATCAACGCTTCATCGTGGGTGGCGTTGAAAATGTATTGCATCGGTTGTGGGCATTGTGCGTGCCCTGTAACCATTGGCCAGATGGCACCAGCCTGTCCACATTGCACGGGGGCGCCACGCGCAGCCGTGTCAGCGCATTGACCCGTGATGGTGACGGGATTGCCGTGCGCGACCAATGGGGAAATGAAACCACATATCCTGCCGTAATCGTGACCTGCCAAACCCATTTGTTGACAACGTCGATCGATACCCAAGAAAGCCTGTTTGATCAAAAACTATGGATGGCGCTGGATCGCACGCGTTATATGCAGGCGGCGAAAACTTTTGTCATGGTGGACCGCCCATTTTGGAAAGATATCGATCCCAAAACGGGGCAACCGTTGATGTCGATGACCCTGACAGATCGTTTGACGCGGGGGACGTATTTCTTTGACAATGGGCCGGATCAGCCGGCTGTCATTTGTCTAAGCTATGCGTGGATGACCGACGCGTTAAAGGTGCTGCCGCTGAACAGCGAACGGCGCACCCAGTTGGCATTGCACGCCTTGGGTAAAATTTATCCCGATGTTGATATTGCCGCCCATATTCGCGGCGCACCCATCTGTGTCAGTTGGGAAGCGGACGAAAATTTCCTAGGCGCATTCAAAGGGGCATTGCCCGGGCATTACCGATACAATCACCGCATCTATGGCCATTTCATGCAAAACGGCTTTGCCGATGGACAGCGCGGCGTATTCCTGGCCGGTGACGGTGTCAGCTGGACACCCGCCTGGGTCGAAGGGGCTGTGCAGACATCGCTAAACGCTGTGTGGGGTGTGATGGCCCATCTGGGTGGGCATTCTGCTGCGCAAAATCCGGGGCCGGGGGATTTGTATCCAGACCGCGGACCTGTCGCGTTATCAGACTAGGGGGTGTCGATGAAGGTCGCCATTTTGCAGCCGAACCCAACAGCTGGTGATATCAGCGGCGCTATGGCCCAGATTGACGTGGCACTGGCGGCTGCATCAAAACAGGGGGCCAAGATGTTGGTGGCCCCAGAATTAATGCTGCCCGGCTACCATTGCCCAGATGTCCACCGCGCCGCGGCACAGGATCAGTCGGGCGAATGGATGGTAACACTGGCGGCAATGGCACGACACTATCGCTGCGGACTGACGATCGGTTGGGCCGAACGCGATGATGGGGATTGCATCTATAATGCAGCTTGCGTGTTTGACACCGACGGCTGCGTAATTGCCCACCATCGAAAATGCATTTTGTTTGGGGAAATGGAAAAATCCGTATTCCAGCGCGGGGCAGGGGACCCGCATGTTTTTGATTTTTGCGGCCGCAGGTTGGGCATTCTGATTTGCTATGAAATTGAATTTCCTGAACCCGCCCGCGCCTTGGCACGGTGTGGGGCGGATGCCATTTTGGTGCCCACGGCGAACCCCATCGGCTATGACGAGGTCCAAGATATCTTGATCCCCGCGCGCGCCTGCGAAAATGCACTATCCGTTGTCTATGCAAATTTTTGCGGAACGGAAAATGGCCTGACCTATGGTGGACGGTCGATTGTGGTCGGTCCCAATGGCAAACCATTGGCCCAAGCGGGCCTTTGCCCAACCTTGATTGTTGCAGACCTGCCACCAGTAAAACGCGGGACGCTTGCCCCGCAAATTACGGATTATGATCAGGCCTATCGTCAAAAATGATCAATTTCGCGGTGGGGCGAATACGTCAAATTCCGGTTTGTAAATATCGCTTTGCATCCCAAACGCGCCCATCACCGAATGAAAGGGGAAATCATGCGGATGTGTGGTGTCGCGCACGATGGCATCTGTACTTAGGCCGCGCGATTGTTTGAAGGCTGGCGACATCCAAACCCAAAACGGTATTCGCAGCTGTTCTGGTGGCGCAATTTTAACCGGCGCACCATGAAGATAATACCCGTTTTCGCCAAGGGATTGCCCATGATCTGATACATAAATAACCGCAGTTGCTGTGTTTTCCAGCGATCCAAGTTGCTTGATCAATGCGGCCATATGATAATCTGTGTATCGAATAGTGTTGTCATAGGCATTGCGCAGACTTTCATAGCTGCACTGTGACACTTGGACTGTATCGCAGACCGGTTTAAAATGTTCAAAATCGGGTGGATATTTTTGGCTGTATGCTGGGCCGTGGCTGCCCGTTTGGTGCAAAAAGATAAAAACGCGCTCTTGGGCGGTTCGCGCGACAATATCAGACAGTCCATCGATCAATATTTCATCATATAATTTGTCTGGGCAGTCGGTTTCAGCGCAATTTTCTAATAATTTACGCGCGGGCTCTATGATGTCGGCTTGGATCGGTGGCGGTCCGGAATTATTACTGCGATAGATCGTGAAAATTCCATGACGTTTTAGGTAATTTGGCAATGGTTCGAAAACCGTCCGCGACGATGCCTGGGACCCTTGGTGGGTCAAAATACAGGCGGTGCCCCCAATTGTGTTGGTCGCACAGGCTTGTCCAATGGGAAATGCGGAAATTCCTAATCCTTGGGTAAAGGGGTTTGTTGGCCTTTCGTACCCGAGCAGTGAAAAGTTATCGCCACGCGCGGCTTCGCCGATTACTAGGACCACAACTGTTTTTTGTGCGGGGGCATTTGCAAAGGTTGCGTTGGGCAATAATTCTTGGGGGCGGTTCGCCTGGGCTAAACTATTGAAATGACGGCCTGTATTCACAATATAGGACCATGGCAAAATGCGACTTCCCATACGGGTTGCGTGCTGATCATACCACAGCATTGTGTGGGACGTGGCGGCCACAAAGCCGACCAATGCAAGAAGGGGTGTAAAAATCATCGCCAGACGCCACATGCGGTTTGGGGGGGTGATCTTGGTAAAAACGATGGCAGCAGCGGGTAAAACACCCAAGATCAAGATGTATGGCGCCATTGAAATATGCATCAATTCGCCCGTTTCACGCGCGTCGGTATTTAAAATGTTGGCAATCATACTGCGGTCTATTTCGATGCCATAGACAGAAATAAAATACAACGCAACGGAATTTGTCATGACCAAGATTATGGCGATTATCTTCATCAGCCAAATTGCAATCAGTGACCATAAGTATAAAAAACTGGCCATCAAGGTGATCTGCAAAATCTGCAACGATGTCAGTTGCAAGACCCCAAGGAACGAAGCTGGATCGGCGACTTGGCGGGCATAGGACCATAGTGGATCCTGAAACGCCACCAAAGTGTACAGTGTGTAAAGCGTGACAAAGATCGACAATCGAATTTTGGGTCGATTTATTGATTTGGCAAAGGCAATCAACAGCAGTTCCTTTGATTAAGGTTCGAACAAATGTTTAGCAATCTCTGCGCGCTTAGCATTGGGTTGGCCTTAGATGCAATAAATTTGCAATTCTATATATCGTATTCGGAAACGATTTACACCTTTGGCACGTTTTTTTATTGAAACGTCATCCTTGGGTGGTATCGTTTGATAAATCCTTAGCATAAATTGGATCGATAAATTGTGAAAAAATTAATTGGAATTGGCGTCGTTTTGATTGGTGCGCAGCTTTGATTTTTACATGTATTACGCTGCGCCGGATCGCATTTTAGTTCAATTTCTGGCCTGGCCCGATGTCGATGTTTCGGTGGCTGAATTAGACCAAGCCTTTGTTGCGGTGTTGAATGATATGACCGACCTATTGGCATTGCAAGTCTTGGGTGATCCTGTCAACGGTCCCCTGCAAGAGGCAATTCGCACCAATTTGCGTGCAACCTATGGTTTCCAAACCGGGTTTGCTGATTTCAATTTGGACACCCGCATTTTATTTGTGTTCGGCGAAGTTGAGCCGGATAAATTGGAACAGGCACGCGATACCGTCACCCAAGTATATGGCACGTTTGTCTCAGATCCTGATTTGTCGACATTGCCTGGACTGCGGAAAAATTTGTCGGATGGCGTGTCAAATAATGTCGAATACGTCGATATCGCGGCCCGTACGATTTTGGGCCAAGCCTTGGCTGAATTGGATGTAACTGTGATACCCAAACTGGGTCAAGCAATTGCCCAGATAACCGCCGAGAATGTCAAATCGCGTCTTGTGTCATCCTTTCCTAAACCTGATCAGTTGATCGTGATTGTGGCGGGTCCCGATCCTGACGCATTGGCGGGGGCCTGCGTGATTACAAATACGCAACAAGCGGTCCACTG
>Ga0181556_1001848_pt1 | contig 20424 bp, 18 predicted proteins | sample 011ome_14_FD_148651 | JGI IMG/M metagenome (GOLD analysis project Ga0181556, IMG submission 148651) | Coastal salt marsh microbial communities from the Groves Creek Marsh, Skidaway Island, Georgia - 011505AT metaG (spades assembly) | ecosystem: Environmental > Aquatic > Marine > Intertidal zone... | reverse complement strand
TATTCTGCAATAGTATATATGGGGCGAGGAGTCCTGTGATGGAAACCGATATCCATTGATGGAGAAGTTCGGAAATAAGGAGGTTAGGGATGAGTGATACCACAAATAAGACCAATAGAGGTCAAGCTTCATATTTTAATGATTCCGGTTCCCTGGGTCATATAAGCCATCTTGAGCATGAACGTTATCGCACTCTGATTGAATCCACCGAAGACTGGCTCTGGGAAGTGGATGACAAAATGATCTATACCTACGTAAGTCCCCAGGTAGAAAAGATTCTTGGTTATAGTCCGGATGAGGTGATTGGTACCAGTCCTTTTGACTATATGCCTCAGGATGAGGGTTAACGTATCGCCGAAACCTGCAAGGAAATAGTTAAGACCCGCAGGGATCTACACTTGATTGAAAATATCAACCTGCATAAAAAAGGACATAAGGTTCATATTGAAACCAGCGGTAAAGCCTTTTATAACGATCAGGGAAAATTTTGTGGTTACCGCGGGGTGGACCGCGATATCAGTGATCGAAAAATTCGCCAGGATGAAAGCAAAATTTTTACTGAAAGCATGCGTCAAATTTCGGAAGCGGCTTTATATCTTGATGCAAAAGGCAAAATTATCTACGTCAACCAGACTTTTTTTGACTTGTTTGGTTATACATCTGAAGAAATTCTTCATAAGCCCATTAGTATATTGTCATGTCCCAAAATGGCGGGTATCTCAAATCCCAAAGAGACCTTAAAAGCGTTGAATGAAATAGGTTTTTGGGAAGGTAAAACCTGCAGAGTTACCAAGGCAGGAAAGAGGCTAAAAGTTTATTTGAGAGCGCGTGCTGTATATGAAGACGATGGAAAGATAAAAGGATACGTGAGTTCTTATCACGACTTGAACCGACACAATCAAGATGAAAAACGCCTTCGTAAAACACTTAAAGCGACTATTCAGGCAATTGCCAATACCATCGAAAAGCGCGATCCGTATACTTTTGGTCATGTTAATCGTGTTGCCCAGCTATCATTGGAAATTGCGAAAGAGATGGGGATGAGCAAGGATTTCCTGCGCGGACTTGAGATGGGGTCCCTGATTCACGATATCGGAAAAATCTATATACCTGCAGAGATTCTTAACAGACCCGGCAAGTTGTCAGATAACGAAATGGGAATGATTAAAACTCATAGTGAAGTTGGCTTTGATATCGTCAAGGATATTGATTTCCCCTGGCCGATTAAAGAGATGATACGCCAGCATCACGAGCGTTTGGATGGCAGCGGTTACCCCGATGGTTTGATGGATAAGGAAATCCTGCCGGAGGCAAAAATTATCGCGGTGGCGGATGTTATGGAGGCAATGTCTTCTCATCGCCCATATCGACCCGCGCTGGATCCTGAACTCGCCCTTGGTGAATTGTCGGGGAATAAGAATACCCGTTACGATGCCGAGGTGGTGGATATTTGCGATTACCTGCACCGCAAAAAAGAATTTACATTCGCCTGATTATATTCTGGAAAATAATCGTAATAATTCCCAATTGTATTTATTTGATATTAGTACTTTTCGGTATGAAATGAATCTCAGGTGTTATTTTTATCTTTGTTACGATAGATCGTGCTTAAGGATATAGATAATAACTCAGCTGCCAGACTGTGATTTCCGTCTTTTATTTCAAGCGCATTATTTATAAAAGTCCTTTCAATTTCAGTCATCATTTCCTTTAACGATAATTTTTCATCAGTCTGAGTCTTGGAAAGATATTCGATTACCTGCTCATTGATTTCTCTATAGGGAGCTCTCTCACTTGAAAACGGAATATTCACCAGAAAGCGGAAAAGATTATTTTTGTTTTCAGTAAATAGGTAAACGATTACGAAAATCAAAGTACTTACAGGAATAAATATAGATAGGTTTATTTGAATGCCAATTTGCATCAATAAAAGAATAATTACCACAGAAAGTATTATCGGGCAGAACGAAATAAGAATTACAGTATTACGCTTCTTATCTAAAGGATTGTTTGCAAGAATAATACTCCTAATTATGAGTAGGGTGGCGCTAATAATGCAGCTAAAAACAAATATTTGAAAAGTCCAATAATAATGCCCTGGGACTCTTGATATTGTGTATTCATATCGGAAGGCTCCCTCAATAAGAGTGTTAGAAAAGAATATTAAAATTACTTGTATAAAAGTAATTGAGAAAACAGAGTATAAGAAAGCTTTTCTTGGAAGTAGCGCGGGATTATTTAGCTTTTCACTCATGCAGAGAAATGTTGCAGCCGAAAAGGCAGCCAAACCATAATACATTTTCAACATAATCTCGTAATTCTGTAAAAAGTTACCGTATGTAAGGACTTCCAGAAAATTCAAGGCTAGTAGAGAAAATATAAGGCAGATAATTAGATTGTTTTCCCAGAGCAATTTTCTCCATCGTTTAAAACTAACAATAACGAGAATAGTAAAAGAGGTGATCAGTGAAGGAATCACCAGCCAGGTATTAAAAGATTCTGTAATAAGTCCATTTTCCATTTCAGGATTATCCCCTGTTATGAATTCCATGCAGGCTTTTAACGTGTTAAAAGTAATAGAAAAAATATTTTCTCATTTACGAGAATGCATTATTAAAAATGATATTCATTTTTGCAAAAAAATAATGCCGTTATTTGAATTATAGTGTTGACAGTGTTTTGCAAGATCTTGGACACTTGGTTTCGAAGGGTTATTTAGCTTTTGGAAACGATCTCATAATGAGGTGTTGGACTGGAGTGAAGTAAGCTTTCGCTACTCTATGGAACGGAGTTTTTATTTGCAAGGACGCACTAATTTCGATGGCAGTCGGCCTATTTCATACCTCTATGCATCCCACGCCGGGCCGGCTGTCATTGAAATTTTCTAGGGGCGCTTACCCTTAATCAGATCTCCCAGCATACGCGTCATGCGTGAACCGATGCGTTTAAGCGCCAGAATGGTGAGATCATCCGATAGATTCATCTGCTGAAAACCACAAATTTCTTTTTCCAGATCATTACACAGGCGCTCAGGCGGAAGTTCTGAATGCTCTTCCAGAAAGGCGCGTAATCGTCCTTCACCATAGAATTCACCCCCTGATGAGCGGGCTTCCGTTAGCCCATCGGTGAACAGTAGTAATGTTTCACCTGGATGTAGACGCATTTCAGCATTTCCATATTCCTGGTTTTCCAGCATCCCGACAATAGTACCTGTGGCAGCTCCCCGGGCAGTGATGCTGTTGTTTTTGCCGATAATCAGGGGCGCAGAGTGACCGCCATTGGCATAGACGATGTTGCCCGAGTTGGTATTGTAAAAACCAAGAAATATAGTGACAAAGGCAGAGCCACTATGGCTTTCCCGAAGCAGTTCGTTGGTTTCTGCAAGGATTGTCGCCGGAGTTTTTCCACTTTTTGCCAGATTGCGGATGATGGTGCGAGTAACGGCCATTACCAGTGCGGCTGCCATTCCCTTGCCACTGACATCGGCAATGACGAACACCAGGGTTTTCGGATTGATCAGAAAGAAGTCAAAGAAATCGCCGGCGACATGGCGTGCTGCCTTGCTTACCGCATGGAGCTGGAACTCCTGGCGTTGGGGAAATGGTGGAAAAGTGCTGGGCAGCAGGGCCTGCTGGGTTTCCCTGGCCATCTGTAATTCTTTTTCCACTACTTGTCGAGCGGCAGTTTGCTGGCTCTGTAACTCCACCTGCTTGTTCAGGTTCTTCAGCATGCGGTTAAAACCTACGGACAGCTTGCCGAGTTCATCCATGGAATATATTTTCTCAATGGTTGTATCCAGCTTGCCGCGGGCTACTGAAGAAACGGCATCTGCAAGTTGCTTGATAGGTCGTGTCATACGTGAGCTGACATACAGGGTGAGGGCAATAATCAGGGTAATCATCAGGAACAAGCCATAAATGCCCATCGACATAAGTGACCAGAGCTCTTTCGTGCTTTCTTTTCTGGGAGTAGTGGCGATCAGAGTCCAGCCGCTTGAGGATACCGGTGTCGAATAGATCCAGGATTCACCTTTGACAATTTGTCCGTTCAAAAACAAATCATTAACAATGTTAAGGCTGCTTTCTCCGGCCAGGATATTATCCACAGCTATTGAGTAGCTCGCGTTGTTCTGCAGTACAACCTGATCCTGGATCGTCGAGTTCATTACCATGGAAGAATTGTAGTGAGAAATAAAGCGGCCGGATTGGCTAAGAATAATAAAATTCTTGTCGCCAAATTCCCTCGCGGTGAGTTCACTGAGAGTATCCAGGCGAATATCAAGAGTGGCAACGCCGGCAAAATTACCGTCACGAAAAAAAGGTGCGGAGAAGGTGGTCATCAGGACATCACCAGCGCCTTCATCAAAGTAGGGTTCGGTCCAGATGGCTCGGCCACTTTCACGAACTGCACTGTACCACTCCCAATTTCCATCCGTGTAATCATAGGAGTCTTCACCAATATCTATGGCTTCCAGGTTGTCTGCGCTTTCATGGACATAAGGTGAAAACAGACGCTTGTCCTCATGGAAGGCAAAGGGCTCAAAGGCAATAGCTGCACCATAAACCAATGGATTGTCCGAGACGTTTCGTACCAGCAGGTTGTAGATTTCCTCTTCAGAGATTTCTTCAACAAGGGAGAGGATGTTGGCTGTGGTCGTTGCGATCTGGCCAAGGCCATCAAACTCGGCTGCAATTTGGTTGGCATAAAGATCCAGTTGTCCCAGCTCATTTTCCTGAATATTGAGGATCGCAAAGGTATTAATACGGGACAGCGTGAAACCCATTATTACCGAGGTAATAATGATCAGGGGGACAATAATGGAAAGGATCAGTTTCCAGCGTATTGATAGATTAAGCTTGATAAGTATTCCCTGAAACAGTCTGGCCACTCTGGGGCAAGACGCCCGGGCCTGTACTTTCGATAATCATTTCGATAATCAGTTTGTTGAATGCATCAAAAAGTGTGTAAGCGAGGTATTTTACCTATAGCGCCCGGTACTGACTAATCAAGCTTCATTAAGGAAACTCTACTAGTCAAACCTGGCTACGTCAGCATTCACACGAGTAATGAAGGAGTAGTCCACGATGGGCTCTTCGTCCAGCAGACGCCGTCTTAGCATGTCATGAGCAATTGCGCAGCTCATGATACGAACCAGGTTGCGGGAACGGTTACTCAGCTTGACGGTTTGTTCCCAGCACGTGTTTTTGTCACACAATGCAATCACTACAGTGCCTACCGGTTTTTCCTCACTGCCGCCGTCTGGGCCGGCAATGCCGGTGGTGGCAAGAGCAAAATCACTGTTCAGTAAGGCGCGGGCACCTGTGGCCATTTCTCTGGCGGTCTCCAATGATACCGCGCCATGATTTTCTAGTGTGGACTCTTTTACCCCAAGTACTTTTTGCTTGGCGGCATTGGAATAGGTCACCAGGCTTTGTAACAGGTAATTGGAACTGCCGGGGAACTCAACCAGCTGACTGCTGAGCAGACCGCCGGTGCAGGATTCCGCCAGACTCAGTGTTTTGCCCGAGTCTTGGAGCAGAGTGTGGACTTCTTCAGCGATGGTAGGAAAGCGTTCGGTAACCAGTGCTGTACCCAGTATGTTTTTTACCTGCCCGACATAGCCGGGAAGTGCAGAAATTGCCGGTTTACCCCGCGCAAAGATCTTGATTTCCACATGGGGAGGAGACGGACGATAACCCAGAGTAATACCCGGGGGGATCTCTATCTCATTGAGCTCATCGGCAAGGGTGGATTCGCCGTGACCGAGTGTGACCAGCTTGACCAGTTGTGTTGCCTGGCTGACGGCAAACTCACTATTGATAAAGGGCAGGAACTGCTCCATCACCATCAGCTTTAATTCAACAGGCACGCCGGGGGTGAAGAATAACCAGGCCCGGTTCAGCTTGATGCGGAAACCCGGCGCAGAGCCTACCGGGTTATCTACCAACACCGCCCCTTTCGGTAGCAGGCACTGCTTGTAATTACTGGCGGGCATTTTCCGGTTACGTTTGCTGTGCCAGCTTTCCAGGTGTTTTAACCAGTCGCTGTCTTCTTCCAGTTCCACGCCCAGGGCTTTGGCGGCCGCTTCGGCTGAGAGGTCGTCAGACGTAGGGCCGAGCCCGCCATTGACGAGGATGACATCCGCATGTTGGCTTCTATCCTGGAAAATACTGACCAGATCTTCCATGCGATCGCCGACTGTGGTTTTACGCTGTAATTCAAGACCGGAATCCATCAGCACATTGGCAAACCAGGCGGCATTGGTGTCCACGATTTGACCGGAAAGTACTTCTTCGCCAGTACAGATCATTTCAATTTTCATAGTGATTTTTCAACCAGAGTTTATGCGGATAATAATACCTTAAATTGCAGGCAGAAGTGTGACTCGACAGGGAAAATAGCAAGGCGCAATGGTCACCAGTGATAAGATAAATGCAAATCAGGGTAATACAAAGACGCTGAATATAATCAAGTATTTACCGGCAACGATCCAGAATGATTTGCAGATCTTCCTGATAGATATTACAACCTGAAGCAATTGCGGCAAGGTCCAGGGTTTGTTCTAGAGTGGTATTGTCTGCCTCTAGTGAAATGCTGATTGCCGTAGCCAGGTCATCCTTGATCACCAGCTCGTTAATTATTGCAGGCTGCCCCACAATAGTAATTTCATCTGGCTGTATTGTAAGTACCAGCGCCTCAAGGATTTCAATCAAAGAGGTTTCTGTCACCTTGAAGCGGTAAAACAACTCGCCGGGGTTTGAACCACGCAGGGCAATTACATTCCCCCCCGCTCCCAGCGGAATTATATCGGTTTCCGTGAACACGATTGCTACGCTATCGGCTTGTGCATCATTATCCAGAACACCGAGAATGATTGCCCTGTCATCGGCCAAATCACCTGCGGCTGCGAAAACAGCGAATGGATCGATGCCGGTCAGTAAAAATACTGCTAACAGGATTCTGTGAATCAAGTAATTTATAGCCATGGCCAGATTATGCCAGCTATATTCAGAATAGGTAGTATTGGAGAAATGGTGGAAATATAAAGAAAGAGAGGATAAACCAGGTAAGGCGAGCAGACGATGAAAGGGCCAATTATGCTTTAGCAAGTATCACTGAGCGATATAAAGAAGAGGCTTGTGCTGCTCTTTACTCGATACTTTTTACTCGATACCTTTTACTCTTCGTCGTCTTCTGCTTCAGCTGCGATTTTTTTCAGACGCTTACCCGCTTCTATTGAAATATCTTCCGGAATTTCAATGTCGCCCAACCAGACCGCTTTGTCGTCCTCTCCCAGAGACTGGCTCACTACGCTGACGCCGGTTTCCCGGTTCAAACAAAGTATTCGGTTAAGGCTATCCTCATCGTCTGTTTCCGTTTTCAGTACCAGGCCGGTTTCATAAAGTGCCCAGTTGCTGTCCTTGGATTCCCAGAAGTAGTTAGTCTGTTTAGTGGCCGCTTCAACTTCAGCTTCGAGTTTGGCCTTGGTAGCTGATAACTCTTTCACTTCCTTACGCTCGGCTACCAACGCTGTATTCAGATTCTTGTTATCTTTGGCCTGGTCGATATTTTTCTTCTTCAGGTCTGTGACCTGGCGCTTCAGGCGCTGGGGGTCAAGTTTCTTAAGCTCCTTCAACTCTGACTGAACAGCTGACAGTTCTTCCTTGGCTTTTTTCACCTGAGCATTGACAGTATTGTCTTTCTTGTCGCCTTCGATAAGCTTTTCAAGACGCTCCATCTGCAATTCCTGCTGCAGTGCATCGTACTCAGTCTCAAGACCGGCAAAATGATTGAACTGCTTTTCCAGATGTTCAAAGTCTTTTTTATGATCAAGAATATCGTCGCGTAGCTTTTGTTCCAGCTTTTTCTGGCGCTCGAGCTGTTCCAGAAGCTGCTGCTTGTCATCTTCCAGCTTCTTTATTTCAGCTTTGAGTGCGTTACTGGTGCGGAGTTCTTTGAGACTTAATACTGTTGGCATATTGCGGGACGTGTTATGGAAGTAATAATGTTAATGCCAAATAATGGTCATTGGCCGAATCAGGGCGCGCATTCTACCACACTCCGGCGGCAGCCTGCCAAGGGCAGAATCATTTCTGGCTTATAAATAGTGGAATAAATGTGTAATCCGGGCTGAATTATTGTTGTTACTGGCCTTGAACAGCCTTTTCACGCATCTGTGTTAACAAACCATCCATACCGCTACGACGCACAACACTACGGTAAGTCTCCCGATAAGAGCTGACCATGCTGACATTTTCCACTTCCACGTCATACACAAACCAGCCATCACTGCGTAGCCTGAGCTTATAATTTACCGGGATGTCATTGTTACCGGCGAGGATGACACTGTTTACGGTTGCCCTGTTATTGTTGATTTCTTCCTTGTGAAATTCTACTTCTTCGTTGGTATAGGCTTCTATTCGGCCGATATAGGTATTTTCCAGGGTCTCCATGAACAAGGCCTGAAAAGCCTCCTGCTGCTCCTCGCTGGCGTCACGCCAGTTGGTGGAGAGTACGCTCTGCGACATAGCGCGGGCATCAAAGGCCTTATTGATCTCGGCACGCATCATCATGCGAGCTTCTTCGCGCTCCAGAGTGTTATTACGCAGGATTTCAAGAATCGCATTTACGGTGGTTTCTACGGTTTCTCCGGGCGAAGCGTTCTGGGCCTGCAGCTGAAATGAGGCGGACAGTAGGAAGCATGCAATAGTATGAAAAAAGCATCCGGGAAAAGCGCCAAACCTGCTTGTAACAGACATAATGTAATCCTTTAGGGGGTCAATGGAGGGCGATTATACCTGCCTGATGAATCCGCTCAAAATGGATCAGTTCAGGCTGTATTAATGTCATGTTTTTAACAGAATATGCAGTTCAATTCTCAACCTGACCGGCACGACTCTGCATATAAGCATTTCTGAAAAAGATGTAGGGATCCAGAGCGCCGTCATAGAAGCTCTCATAAGTGTCCTGATCCAGGGAAAGCGCTATTTCGATACTGAGCAGGTTAAGAATAAGAAATTCGTCGTCCTCAAGTTCACTGCGGACCGGATTCATTGCGGCATTTCCAAGTCGGCCGGTGAAATCCCTGAGGCTGCTGGGCCCCAAAAACGGGATAACAATGTAGAAGCCATGGCCAATGCTATAACTGCCCAGTGTTTGTCCCAGATCTTCATTGTCGCGAATCAGGCCAAGGTCCGTGGCAGGATCGAAAAAGCCGAGAATCCCCAGTGTGGAATTAATGACAAAACGGGAAATTTCAGTCCCGCTATTAGGCAGATCAAACTGGAGGAGTGCGTTTATGGCTGATACTGGCGTGCCCAGATTATTTATGAAATTGGCGCCGGAGTTTCTCACCGGGGCGGGAAAGACTCTTAGCCCTTTGGCTATTGGCTTCAAAAGTCCCCGGTAAAGCTTATCATTGATGGCAAAAGAGATGCGGTTAATACTCTCCAGAGGATCAGCCATGGCAGGGGCGTCATCTTCCTCTTCATCAAAAATGAAGAAATCATCATCGTCTTCCTGGGCCTGGGCCTGAAGCGGAACGGTGGCAAGCGCTAATAAAGCCAGGAAGGTTAAGAGCGTCGAAAAAAAGGCAGGAATTTGACGGGTTGTGGTGCTATTCATGGTATGTCATTAGTTATTACTGATTAGCCGTCCGAGCTGAAAATATAACGGCTCACGAGATCTTCAATACTGATTGCAGATTCAGTTTCATAAATTTCCATGCCCTCGATCAGCAGTTCTTCAAAACCTCCGGGAATAATATTTATGTATTTTTCCCCGATAATGCCCTGGGTACGAACTGCGGCAATCGCATCTTCCTGGATCTGCACGTCTTCATTAATCCGCAAATGGACAATGGCTTCAAAAGAGTCAGGATCAAACTCAATGGCGGTTACACTGCCAATGCGCACGCCAGCCCCTTCAACAACGGCACCTTCACGCAGGCCGGAAATGGAGGTAAAGCGGGCAGAAAGAGCGTAGCCAGGCTGTTCAGAAAAAGTAGTCCCGGCAATAGAGATAGCCAGCCAACTAAAACAGGCTATGCCAATAATGACGAAAATTCCTGTCATAAGTTCGATATTCAACTTTTGCATGATCAATTCTCTTATTTTACTTTGTAGCTGATTTTTACGACTGTTTTTAGATTGATGATTTTTGGCAAGACTTTTTATTCACTCAGGACATCAAGGCGCCGATCAGAAAATCAAAAAACAGTACTGATACTGATGAAACAACGACAGCATCAGTAGTGGCGCGACTGACGCCCTCCGCACCCTGCGAGCCATATTGGCTTAAATGTAAATAGAATCCCTTGGCGCAGCAAATGAGCGTGATCAGCATGCCAAAGATGATTGATTTCACCAGCCCCAGTCTCACATCGCTCCATACCACTGAATCAATCATACCGTTGACATAGGACCCCTCGGCAACACCAAACATCACTACTCCGACAAAGTAGCCGCCGCCAATAGCCACGACATTAAATACACAATTCAATAGCGGTACCGACAGGATGCCGGCAATAAGCTTGGGCGCTACCAGGTATTTGTCAGGGGGGATTGCCATACACTCGAGTGCGTCGATCTGTTCGGAAATACGCATAATGCCAAGTTCTGCACAAATGGCCGAGCCGGCTCGACCGACCACCATCAGTGCCGTCATTACCGGGCCGAGTTCGCGGATAATACTCAAGGCGACAGCAGAGCCCAGAACGCCTATAGAGCCAAAGCGCTCCAGTGTGTTGTAAAACTGCAGACCCAGAACCATTCCGATAGTGGCTCCTGAAATTATAATCACCGTCAGGGAACGGGCACCAATAAAATAGATTTGTTTGATGATAGGAAATAGCTGGTAGGGCGGCAGCAACATTTTCCAGGCAATAATGAGCAGCAGATTGAAGGTGCGTCCAATCTGCTCGATGCCTTCTATGGCATAACTGCCAAGATTGCTGATTGCCTTGATCATTCCAGTTCCTTATTTATGAATGCCTTACTGTTTGAACACACTGACCATCATTCTTTATCACGGGTCAGGCGCTCAATATGCACATCCTTGTCGACATTATTTTCCCGTGGAGTTCGGTTTAACAGACTTATTACACGTTCGTCAGAGGAAGATTTAATCTCATCCGGTGTGCCGATCTCAACTAACTCACCTTCACCCAGAATGGCAATTCTGTCAGCGATAGCGAAGACGCTTTCCAGTTCATGGGTGACCACTACGATGGTCATTTTCATGCTTTCTTTTAGCATAACAATGAGCTCATCCAGTTCTGCCGAGGTGATAGGATCGAGTCCGGCTGAAGGCTCGTCAAAAAACAGTAGTTTTGGATCCATGATAATGGCTCTGGCCAAGGCAGCACGTTTTTTCATGCCGCCGGAGAGCTCAGATGGCATCAGGTCTTCATAGGGCAGCATATTGACCATATCGAGTTTTATGCGCGTCATAATCTGTATGGTGTTTTCGTCCAGCCTGGTGTGTTCGCGCAATGGCAGCTGAATATTTTCCGCAACCGTCATTGAAGTAAATAGTGCGCCGCCCTGAAAAGCGACGCCCATTTTTTCACGCAAAGCATAAAGTTTTTTATTCGATGTATGGCAGATATCAGTACCAAGCATGGTGATGTGCCCGGCGGAAGGTTTTTTCAATCCTAGAATACAGCGTAGCAGAGTGCTTTTCCCTGAGCCGCTTCCGCCCATGATGACCATGATCTCGCCCTGGGGGATGTCGATATTAATATTGCTAAGAATACGTCGATGACCATAATCAACATTAAGGTCACGAATTTCGATAGCATTGGCAGTATCCATTTAATGCGGTATCAAGTCTGGAGTTGTGACTGGAATTGATCAATGCTGTTGTACAGGGTAAAGACTTTATCCAGTCGGGTCAGGGTAAGTACCTGCAGCGCAGGCCCGGAAATACTCAACAGGCCATAGGAGAGTTTGTTTTCTTTGGCGGCCTGAAAGCCTTCTACCAGGCTGGCAATGCCAGAGCTGTCTATATAGCTGACGTCTTCCATATTAATAAGCAGGGATTTTTTGCCTTTCAAAGAGCCCAGTATTTCTTCCCTGAGTTTTGGTGAATGATGCAGGTCAATTTCACCACTGAGGTTGAGCACATCATAATTAATTTCAGAGCGCAGATTACTTTTCATTATTTTAAATACTTCCTGATTGGATAAGACCAGCGCTTCAGCTATCCAGTTTCTTTTTCATTTGCAGCACATTGCCACACTTGGTTTTACAATCTATCAGTTGTACTTCATCCATGATTTCATTGATGATGTGGCAACCCAGTCCGCCCGGGCGAATTTCTTCAAGAGGGCGCCCAATCATTTCCTCTTCACATGATTTGCGATGGGCAAAATCCGTAAGCCGGAATATCATGTTCTCACCCTGTTTTTCAACTTCCAGAATGATGTCACCCTGATCATTATTGCAGTAGGCATGCTCAATAATATTCATACATGCCTCGCCTACAGCAAGGACTATACAGTTACGTAGTTCCTCGGAAGAACTGCAGGTTCCGAGAACCTCTCTGAGCTTTTCTCTGAGAATACAAAGATGATCGCTTTTGGCGGGAAATTGAAATTCCAGCAGTTTTTCAGCGGCAGCCATTTCAGTCCTGTGTAGTGAAATAAATTTTCAATCGATCAGGGTTTGATGTCAGTGAAGCCAGTATTGCTGATCTAATTCCGATTCAGAAATGGTCTCGATGCCATCTTTGATCGGCAAAATTGTCAGGTCATCAAAATCTGAGTTAACACTTGAGTCTTCTTCTGAAAATACTTCAGGCGTTCCTGTCAGGATAAATCAAAAAACCGATAGATCAATTCATTCAGATTTTGCATTTCCTCAGGCAGAGCCAGTGTTCCCGGCAGTCCTTAAGAAAGGTCCTCAGTATACAAATATAGGCTGGACCCCGCCAGCGGGAAGGTCGCGTCCTTAAATATCCGAAAAACCCTGAGCGCACCAGCTCCTGGCCATTTTGCTGCAGCGAAGCGCCTCATAAGCTTGTAGTTTTGGTGTGACTGGCGGGTTACTAGCATGCCGGGGCCTACCCCGGCATGCTAATGCCGCGATTAGTTAGTCACCGTAGGAAATGCGGTAGACAGTATTGGCACCATCATCGCTGAGCAGTAATGAGCCGTCCTGCATGACTACGGTAGCTACCGGTCGTCCCCAGGGATTGCCATCCTCGTCGATAAACCCTACCAGGAAGTCGATGTATTCCCCGGTGGGGACACCATTTTCTATAGGCAGCCTGACAATTTTATGCCCGGTACGATGAGCGCGGTTCCAGGAGCCATGTAAAACGGCAAATCCGTCTCCGGCATATTCTTGCGGAAAGGCCGAATTGCCAGTTGCTTGTGAAGGATAAAACTCCAGATCAACGGCTGCTGAATGGGCTGTGTAGGGAACATCAGGTACTAAAATCTGGCCTGGCAGGTCAGGTCTGGCGCCGGCATGGCGAGGATCTTCATTATCACCCATGTAATACCAGGGCCAGCCAAAGAAGCTGCCTTGCGGGACTCGAGTGGAATAATCCGGTACCAGATCATCCCCCAGTTGGTCACGCTCATTAACTGTACACCAGACATCGCCGGTTTCAGGCTGTACGGTCAGGCCAACACAATTGCGGATGCCATTGGCAAAAAGCTTGCCGCTGGCCTCTTCATTGCCCACTTCAAATACCATCACGGAGGCACGATTTTCCTCGGTTCCCCAGGCAGCGCCAAGACCACGCTCGGCTTCCCAGGCAGTAATTTCAGCTGCTGTTTTTGCGGGTATATCCTCAGCCACATTGGACTGTGAACCTACGGATACATACATGCGAGAACCGTCAGGCGAGAAACCCAGATCGCGGGTGTAATGACCACCACCCACCGGGCTTAGCTGGGATACCACTACTTCAGGCACATCGGCTGCTTCTGTATCACCGGTGGTATAGGGATAGCGAATGACACGATTGGTTTCAGCGACATACAACCACTGCGGGTTGTTGCCAGCAGGATAAAATGCCATACCGAGGGGTTGCAGCATGCCTTGGGCAAAAACTGTAATGGCTTGCGGCTGGCTATGATCGGCTGTGGGGCGCATCACTTTGATGCGGCCACTCTGGGTTTCTGTCAGGAAAATATCGCCGTTAGGGGCCAGTACCATGGCGCGCGGTCCCTGCAAATCTGCGGCGAAAGTTTCTGCCTTGAATCCTACCGGCACCTGTAATTCCCTGCCTTCAGGTCTTGGGGCAATTTGCGGAAAATTCACCGCGGATCCCGTTTCATAAGGTTCCGGCAGGCTGCCCAGGTCTACTCTGTGGACACGGCCAGGGCGGTCATTCAGCCAGTCAGGGTCACCCTGGGGTGGCTCTGCTTCCGGGGGAGCGCGAAAACCACCAAAGCCGCCAAACTGTGGCTCGGCTTCTGCAAAGGTGCCATTGCCCAGCGCTTCAAAATAGGCGATCAGGTTAGCCCTGCTGTCATCATCCGATACCGGAATAACCATGGAGGAACCGGGAACGACTGTGGTCGGTGCAGCCAGGAAGCGATCGAGGGTTTCGGCATCCCAGGTTAGACCGGAATCCGACATGGCCTGGGTATAGGTGAATCCACTTGTTGCGGCTTCACGACCAAAAATGCCATGTAACAAAGGGCCCTGTGCTCCGCCATTGTCGCCGGGCTCGGCACTGTGGCAGAGTGCGCATTGTTGTCGGAAAAATGTCTTGCCTTCATTGGAATCAGCGGCATTGGCTAACTGGAAGGTGAAAAATGTAGCTACGAATAACAAGCGTCGGGTTAACACAGGACCTCCTGGAAGGGGATTAATGGTTTTATTGCTTGAGGTTGTCAGAAGTAAAATATTTATCAGATCCGGATAATACCCGATGTTGGTGCCAAGTGGAGAAAATCATCGTGCAACTAATGTTAAAAAACGGTGACCCGGAATATTCCGAATAATTTCATTGTAGTCCTGATTTTCGAATCCTCCGGCAATTTTGAATCCTGTATTGTGCAGTGCTGTCATGGAGGCTGTAATGCATACTGGAAATATTGTTTTAAAACGCCAATTATTTCGTTACTCTCTTCACACGTCACAAGTCACTCGTTTTCAGGGCCAAGGAGTCAATCATGCCTTTTAATCAAAAAAACAATCAGGGTTATCGACGGGAATTTCTCAAGTTTCTGGCAGGCAGTCCGTTGCTGACCAGCTATTCGGCTTTCAGCCAGGAAGTAGAGGAGACACTCGGTGAGAAGTTGACCAATCCGGATCAGGTTATAAACGTTTTTGAAATGGAAGCACTGGCGCGCGAAAAAGTACCGCCAGCGCATTTTGGCTATTTGATTTCCGGTGTCGATAGCGACACTACTTTGCGTGCGAACAGGGAGGGCTATACGCGCTTCCAGATTCATCCGCGCAGGCTGGTTGATGTCAGTGGTCCCACCGATATGTCTGTTAATGTTCTTGGTGCAGAAGCGCGCTCTCCTATATTTTTGAGCCCGATAGGAAGTACCGGGGGATTCCACCCTGATGCCGACGTTGGCGCTGCCCGCGCGGCTGCGGTGAAAGGGCATCACATGATTCTTTCTACCCAGGCCTCGTCACCCATTGAAGAAGTGGTTCAGGCGCGCGGCGAAGGCTCGGTCTGGTTTCAGTTGTATTCCACTAATCGCTGGGAGTATACCGAGGCAATGTTGCGTCGGGCTGAGGCAGCCGGTTGTACAGCGGTTTGTTTGACGGTGGATTTGCCTGGTGGCCGTAATACTGAAACTTCAGCAGTGCTTGCCCGGGAAGATGATCGTTTTTGTGAAGAATGTCATTACGGGCAGGCCAAGCCAATGTTTGATGGTCTCGATATGCAAGGTGTCGGGCTGGTTGATGCGGCGCTGACCTGGGATGTTATCGGGCGCATCAAAGACGTCACCAATATGAAGGTGCTTATCAAGGGTATTGAAGTTGGTCCTGATGCTGCCCTCGCCGTGCAGTATGGAGCTGACGGCATCATCCTTTCCAATCATGGTGCTCGAGCAACAGATACTGGCAGGGGGACTATTGAATGTCTGCCTGAAGTAATCGCGGCGGTGAATGGTCGCATACCGGTTATTATCGATGGCGGTATTCGGCGTGGCACGGACGTTTTCAAAGCTCTGGCGCTGGGCGCCTCTGCTGTCGGTATTGGTCGTCCCTATTGCTGGGGCTTGGGTGCCTTCGGCCAGGCGGGCGTTGAAAGAGTGCTTGATCTGTTGAATCGCGAGCTTGCCATTACCATGCGCGGCAGTGGCACTCCGTCTATAGCCGCTATTGGCCCGGACTACGTGCAGGATGTGGGGCATCGGGTGCCACGGGGAACACTTGGGCGAGACATACTCTAGAGACTGTATAAAAATTTCGGCTAATACGCCGATGGGTCGCAGTCATAGAGAGATAGAATAAATAGATAGAATCATGGGGGGATTAACAGGGCCAGGTTAAATGAAGTGTATTTATTCTGGTCCTGTTGATGTTTCGGGTAAAAAATGACTGGAATAAACAGAAGAGATTTTATGGCCTTGTCTGCTAGCGTTACCGCGGCGGCCGCTGTCAGCGGCTCATCAACGTCACAGGCAGCATCCACCTCGGGGATGTTTGTCTGTATGCATGGAATAACATCAAGTGGCTTTGATTTTCGTTCTGTGATGGAAGGTTGGTCTCGCGCCGGAATTACTGCTGCCGAACCCGACTTGGCATCAGCAAAGAAATTTGAGGAGAGTAATGGTCCGGGTTCTGCCCGACGTCTGATGGATGACCTGGGCCTGCGTGCGGTTTCTTCTACAAATCAGTTGTTTCTGGAAGAAAGTGGTCCTCGACGCGCAAATGCGGTGGAAGACTTGCGCTGGAAAGTTGAGTTGGCAGAGTCGCTGGGAGCCGACAGACTTGTAGTGCCATCGGCGGCCAATCAGGCACATACCATGGAAGATTATGATCAGGTATATGAAAACCTGCATGAGGCTGCTGAAATTGCGAAGCCCCACAACATTGCCCTGATGGTTGAGTTTACCCGCTTGTCTACCTTGATCAGTAATGTCCGCACCAGCCTGGATGTAGTGCGCAGCGTTGATCATCCCAATCTGAAATTCATGCTTGATGTTTATCACTTATGGGCGGGGATGAGTAAATTTGAAGATCTGGATCTGATCAGAAATGGAGAAATCCATCATGTTCATTTTGCCGATACGCCGGCGCTGCCACATCTTGAGGTAGCAGAACGCAAACATCGCGCTTTCCCCGGCGAGGGGGTTGCCCCTTTGCAACGGATCATCGAAAAACTATCAGAGAAAGGTTATGGGCGGGCTTTGTCTCTGGAACTTTTTGATCCAGAGGTACAGAACACGGATCCGGAAGTTGTCGCAAGGAAAGGGATTGAAACGATCACGCCTTTTATTTCATAACAAAACTACAAGTCACAAGTCACAAGTCACAAGTCACAAGTCACAAGTCACAAGTCACAAGTCACAAGTCACAAGTCACAAAAAAGGCGACTAAATTAGTCGCCCTGTCGGATGCGTCCCTGCGGTCCTTATCCGACCTACAAAAAACCCTTGAAGCCTGAGAAAGTGGTTGCTTGTCTCTTGTCTCTTGTGATTAGTGACTGTCTTTACCTCACCGCTGCGTGGGTAATATCCGCCAGGGTCGGCGTTCCTGCCTGCTTCATCGCCACTTCCAGTTCGCTGTCGAGTATCTGCATCACTTTTGCTACGCCTTCCTGGCCAAAGGCGCCCAGTCCCCAGATATAGGGTCTGCCAACACATACGGCATCTGCACCAAGCGCCAGGGCCTTGAGAACATCTGTGCCGCGGCGGATGCCACCATCAACGATGACCGGGATGCGACCGCGCACAACATTCACTATTTCCGGGAGTGAGTCGATAGTAGCAAAACCGCTTTCCTCTGCTCTGCCACCGTGGTTGGAAACATGGATCGCATCTACGCCGGCGCGCAGAGCCAGTCTGGCATCCTGTGGTTGTGTGATTCCCTTAATAACCAGCTTCATATCAGTAGAATCGCGCAGGCGTTTGACGTAATCCCAATCCATTGAGGGGTTGCTGGGATTTAGATTAGCGGGCGCATTCAAGCCCTGCAGCATGGCTTTGTCTGCAAAGGTAGTACCTGGAATATGGCATTCACTACAGTCATCGGAGCTTCGATCAAAGCGTCGCATACGATCCTGGTTGCGAGCAGGAATGTCAGTGGTCAAAAACAGCACATCTGATCCTGTGGCTTCGACCCGGCGCAATATTCCCTGAGTGATATCCCAGACATCGGTGGGATAAAGCTGATACCAGACTGGTTCTCCGCGCGCTTCGGTGACCTCTTCGATGCCAAAGGTGGCGGCTGTGGACATGATCATCTTGTGGCCACCAGCTCTGGCGCCCCGGGCCACTTCTATATCGCCATCGGCATGGGCCATCCCCAGACCACCCACCGGCGCCAGCAAGACAGGAGAGGGCAGAGTGTGGCCAAGAAGTTCGGTCTGTGTGTTCACAGCGCTGACATCAATCAGGCGACGGGCGCGTAAATGCAGGCGCTCATAGCCTTCACGATTGGCGCGCAGCGTCAGTTCATCATCTACCCCCTGAGAGATATAGGTCCAGTGCGCCTGATTCCAGTTGCGCAGGGCGACATTCTCCATATCAAAAACATTTACTGCCAGGCGCGCGGATTCAGCGATATAGTCCCTGTCGTCCAGGCGTTGAGCCGCCATTGTGGGTAAAGCAGAGATAGCGGAAAATAAAGGGCTGGCGGCTAAAAATTGCATTAACTTGCGCCGCGATTGTTCAGTACTATTCATAAATTTCTCCCTTAAGGTTTAACGCTATTATCTTTTATTAGTGGCATAAAAAAACCCCGCTATTGGAACGGGGTTTTTATCGCGCTTTTTAATTGATTAGCCGCGCGGTGTCAGTTTTACAAGTCTGCCTTGCGGGCCATCTTCAAGAATCCAGATATTTCCTGCAGGACCCTGTTCAATACCACGAATACGGCGTCCCATGACAAAACGTTGCGCCTCGACAGCATTATCGCCATTCACCACAATACGCACGATGGACATGGAAGAGAGTCCGCTGATGAATGCATTTCCACGCCACTCGGGGAACGCATCTCCAGTATAGAACATCAGGCTGGATGGTGAGATTACCGGATTCCACCAGACCTTGGGTTTTTCAAAGCGGCCTTCTGTGTCAGTATCATGGTCGGGAATGATTTCGCCAGTGTAGTGATTTCCGTTAGAGACAATGGGGTAGCCATAATTCTCACCGGCAATAACCAGGTTCAATTCATCACCACCGCGCGGTGCCATCTCAATATTCCAGAGTCGACCGTCATTATCGAAGGCAATACCCAATGGATTGCGATGGCCATAAGACCAGACTTCAGCTGCTATACCACCCTGACTGGCAAAGGGGTTGTCGGATGCTGGAGAGCCGTCATCATTTAATCTTACAATCTTGCCCAGTGTGGCATTCAGATCCTGCGCAGGATCATATTTATTTCGCTCTCCCGCTGAGACAAACATATGTCCCGTGTCATCAAAGGCAATACGATGGCTGAAATGTAGTCCGCCATCCACTTTCGGGAATGCGCGCCAGATTACTTCAAGATCTTCTATGGCGGGAGCAGAAAGATTAAGAGTGCCACGTGCTACTACTGCGCCGCGTGTCTCATTGGCGCCGGCTTCCACGTAACTGATGTAAACCAGGTTGTTGGATTCAAAGTCCGGATGCAGAACTATATCGCCAAGGCCGCCCTGGAAAAAATAATCAACTTCTGGCGCGCCAGCGACTTCAGTTTTTTGACCATCCTGGGTGACCAGCTGGATAGTGCCGCCTTTTTCCGTGACCAGAATTCGTCCGTCAGGCAGAAATTCGATAGCCCAGGGTTCGTTTAATTCAGCGATTGGTGTTGATACAAAAGGGTAAGGGACCTGTGCCAGAACCGAAGTCCCCAGGAATAATCCAAGAATGAAAATGGACAGTTGTTTCATACGGTTGACCTCTATAAAGAATCGATTGCGATGGTATTTTCCAAACTAAATTTTAATTGTTCAGACCCGGAATAATAGTTAATCTTTTGTTTTAGTGACTGCCCTTTTTTAATGAGGCAGTAGTCCAGGGACTGGCCAGTATATAAGCCCTAAAGGGCGAAATCCAATCCAAGATCATGGCAGGCTGGAAACCGGAAAAAAGACTGGCCCGGGTCTGGATAAAATCACAACAGTGGCAGGGTGATCAATGATAAACAAAGTCTTGGGGATACTATGAGAAAAGAACTGATTCTAATGCGTCATGGTAAGTCTGATTGGGGTAAAGCCTTGCCGGATTACCAACGTCCCATAAAAAAGCGTGGCTTTGAGGAGTCTGGCAGAGTGGGTTTGTGGTTACTT
>Ga0181556_1001819_pt1 | contig 20659 bp, 16 predicted proteins | sample 011ome_14_FD_148651 | JGI IMG/M metagenome (GOLD analysis project Ga0181556, IMG submission 148651) | Coastal salt marsh microbial communities from the Groves Creek Marsh, Skidaway Island, Georgia - 011505AT metaG (spades assembly) | ecosystem: Environmental > Aquatic > Marine > Intertidal zone... | reverse complement strand
CGCTTTTTCTTAATCTCTTCTACTAAATGATCTCTAAATGTCTTAATGCTCTTGCCTGGGGCGCTCGTGACTTTTTTGCCAGAGGGGCTCTAAAAATCTGATCAGTTCTCCCTCCGATACAACCCTTACACCGGCATAAATGACTTTTTCGACTGTTCCATTGTAGGGATCTTGCGCGCAATGAGTATTGTACTTTTGGGCAGACTTTTAGGCGCTTTCTACCGCCTAGTTTTGCAGGCAGAGCCCCTTGGCACTCTCAAAGCGCCGGCCCCGACAGCGGGCAGAAAGGCTTATCTCTTAATCTATGGCGTTTAGAGCGTGGCGTTTAGAGCATGGCGTTTAGAGCGAGGGGTTTATAGCCTGGCGTCTAGTGAATGGCGTCTCGACCAACGGTGATGCTATTCATGACCAGGGCCAGCTGCACTCGATCACGCACATTTAATTGACTAAATATAGACGTTAAATGCGCTTTAACAGTGCGTTCACTCATGTGTAGTTTGGACGCAATTTCAGCGTTATTCGCGCCCAAACCTACCAGATCAGCCACAGCCCGCTCTCGGGCAGTTAATCGCCTGGGGTCCTGCTCTGGGTTATATCTGCGAATGCCCATGCGACGACCCATCTGAGTGATCCGCTGGATGAGCTCTTTCGGCATCCAAAAGCCCTCGTTTTCGAGGACAACCGAGATCTCAACCAAACGTTCAGCGGGGGTACCTAAATGGCAGTAGCCCATAGCCCCAGCCCGGATCAACAGCGAGGCTTCAGTCTGAGTCGGCGTCGGTGACATCACGACTACTTTAGACCGCACGCTGAGCTCATCAACTGCATCTAACTGCGCCGTTTCATGTAACCCGGTGATATCTAACCAATACAGGGGCGCTTGTTTTTTGGGAACCCGCATCGCTTGCTTTAAAGTCCGAACTACCTGCCCTTCACCAAAAGCGGCTTGCCAACGATCGGCGACATTTTGATGCTCTGAAATTAGGACCTGCTTCATTAGCGTTCAGACAGAGAGTATTGCTTTGCTCGCAGTACAGGTTTCATCAAATACTCTAATATCGTCTTTTTGCCCGTAAGAATGTCTACCTCGACCGTCATTCCAGGGATAATCGGCTTATCTTGTCCGAAGCTGGGCTCGCCGGTTCGAACATTGACTTCATAGTAAGGATTCCCGTCCTCGTCCATGATGGTGTCAGCACCGACGCGCTCGACGGTACCTTCAAGGCCACCGTAAACCACAAAGTCATAAGCAGAAAATTTAACCAGAGCAGTTTGTCCGGGCAGCAAAAAGGCGATGTCCTTGGGTTGAATCCGCACTTCCATAAGCAGCGTGTCGTCCAGAGGCACAACCTCAATAATCTCCCGCCCTGGCATGACGACACCGCCGATCGTATTAAAATATAGTTGCTTGATCGTACCCGTCACCGAAGACCGCACCTCGGTCTGCAGCACTCGGTCAGACAGACCTGCATTAATTTCGGCGAGCTCGTTGAGCCGCGACAGCGTCTCGGTCAGTTCTTCACCCACTTGATTGGCAAAGACCAGCTCCACTTCTTGTACTTTTTGCTCTGCTTCGGCGATCGAAGCAGTGACTCGGCTGATCTGCGCTAACGCCTGATTCAGGTCCCCTTCCATCCGATTGACCTCAGACTCCAGGTCGATAATTTCTCTTTCCGACACGGCTCTAGTTGCGACCATGGGTCGAGTAAGATCCATTTTCTGGTTGGCAAGGGCTAATCCACGACGCAGCTGGGTCACCTTGGCAGAAATTTCGTTGAGCTCTTCTTCTCTTTGCGTCAACTGTTGCATTGCGATTTGTTTTTTAAGCCGAACCTCTTCTCGACTAGAGCGGTAGAGCGCTTGTTCCTGAGCAATGATCCGCGGCACCTTGCTTTGCAATGCCTCGGGCACTACAAAGGGCGCATTCTCGATCACTGCTCGCAACCGCGCTTCCTTAACAGTCAACGCTTCAAACTCGATGAGCTTTTCTCTGAAACTCGACTGTGAACGCGTGCTATCCAGGCGCACCAATAGTTGACCGGCCTGCACCACTTCTCCCTCGGCAACCAGAATTTCTGACACCACGCCGCCGTCTTGAGATTGGATTATCTGGACTTGGCGAGAGGGAATGACTTTGCCCTCTCCTCGGGTCACCTCATCAATTTCAGCGAAAGCACTCCAAATTAGCAGCAATGTGACCGTGATCCCTATGCCATAAAGTAACACTCGGCCCGACAATCGCCGTTGCTGGGCTACGCCAATCTCAACGTCTCGGCGCCAGCTATCGACATCGACTTCAGCTGGCCGCATCCAAGGTGCCATAAGCGCGTTTAACCCCCGCGAGAGCTGCGCTTTTACCCATTGTAATATCTGCACTACTTTGTCCATGAGAGCTTTTCCATGATAGCGCTAGGCCTTACCAATTTTGCCTTGCTGCAAGGCGGCTACCACGCTGGCCCTAGGACCGTCGGCAACGATACGACCGTTATCGATGACTAAAATGCGGTCGACCATTTCCAGCAGTGAGTTTCGATGCGTCACCACAATCCAGGTTCTGCCCTCGATAAATTTCGCCAACGCCTGCTTGACTGCCATTTCCGTTGAGTGATCCATCGACCCAGTGGGCTCATCCATCAACAACAGGCCCGGATCATTCAAAATAGAGCGGGACAAAGCGACACAGCGTCGCTGACCACCGGATAAAGAATCCCCGCGCTCACTGACCATCATGTCGAAGCCTTGAGGATGGCGGTTGATAAATTCCATCAGGTTCGCGACCTCTGCTGCTTTTAAAATATCCGTGTCACTGGCATACGGGTGAGACAACACAATATTTTCGCGCAGAGAGCCGTGGAACAAAGTGATGTCCTGAGGCATGTAGCCGACTTGCTTACGAAACTCAGCGGGATCTAACTGCCGCAGATCGATACCATCGACCAAGACCGCGCCCTCGCTGGGTTGGAACAGACCCAGCGCCAGTTTCTGCAAAGTGGTTTTACCAGAACCCACACGCCCTAAAATAGCCACTTTTTCGCCCTGCCGTATCTTAAAGGACACATCGACCAAGGAGGGCACCTCGGCGTTGGGATAATTAAAGCTGACTTTCTTGAACTCTATGTCGCCGTTAAACCGCTCGCGAGATAAAAACCGCCCTCCCTCTGGTCGTTCTTGGGGCGTCTCCATAACCTGCTCGACAGAGCCTAGGGAAATTTGCGCGTACTGAAACTGAGTAATAAGCCCAGCTAACTGACCAACCGGCGCCATGACGCGGCCAGAGAGCATGCTGCAGGCTATCAAACCACCCATGCTGAGTTCGCCTTCGGTAATCAAGTACACCCCTGTTACAACCACGAATAAGGTCACCAGCTGGGTCGCAGCAGCTGTAACAAACATGTTGGCATTCGAGACCAGCCGCAGCTGCACTCCGGTTCGTGCGAGATAGGCGGTTGCTTCCTCCCAGCGACGCTGGGTTTTGGATTCTGCGCCAAGGGCTTTGATGGTATCCAGCCCGACTAGACTCTCAATCAGCGTGGCATTGCGCTGGATACCTGCGCGATGGGTTGATTCTGACAACTCTTTGAGTTTGGCTCTGCCAATACTGACATAAACCAGCACCACGCTGACCCCGATAACAAGGGGTAAAAGAACCATTGGGGCAATCCAAAAAATGACGGCACAGAAAATAATCGCAAAAGGGACATCAATTACGGCGGTGATCGACGCCGAGTTAATGAAGTCTCGAACCGAATCAAAGGCTCGCAAGTTGACCGCATAAGATCCAACCGATGCGGGACGATGCTCGAGGCGGCTGCCTAACACCTTTTCCATGATCTTCGCTGAGACACCGTTGTCCACCCGTTCACTCGCCAGATCCAAGAAATGGCTCCGCATCATTCTGAGCGCAAAATCCATCACCACCACAATCAGCAGCCCAATGGCTAACGTCCACAGCGTCTCCGTCGCGTGATTGGGCACCACTCGGTCGTAAACATTCATGGTGAAAAGCGGCAATGAAAGCGCGAACAAGTTGATAAAAAACGCCGCGATCAGCACGTCCCGGTAAACCGGCATGTTGTTACGAACCGCTGACCAAAACCAATGCTCTTCCGGAGCTAGGGCTTTCTTGGGCGCACGGTCATCGAATTTGAACTTGGGTTGGCAAACGATGGCCGAGCCATTACTAAAGGTATCAAGCTCTTCAACTGGCACTGCCACCGTTGTTTCGAGTAAATCCGGATAAATCACCTGGGCCGTCGAGCCATCTTCATTCCAGCCGACCAGCAGACAGGCTTGAAAATCGTCGCTCAGGATTACCGCAGGCAACAGCGCACGCGCGATGGCTCTGGGCTTTTTCTGGACCAAATTACTGGCAAGCCCAATCCGCTCAGCTGCCCGAGCAAACAATCGTGGGGTTAGCAGTCCGTCTGCCAAGGGCAGACCGCTGACCAACGCCTCGCTGGTGGTCGCCGACCCATGATGACGGCCAAGTCCAATCAAACACTGTACTAAAGGATCACTGAACTGCTGATTCATCGGCTTTGTTACCTACGCTTAAAATGCATATCGCACGAGCTCTGGAATATCAATTTAAAACCTTCTTTTGGCACTTTAACCCTTGCTCGAGTCAAAAATAACCCGTGACTCACACAAAATCGAATTTATTCATTTCTAGAAATTTTAATTCAGCCAAGCTCAATCCTTAAAACATTTAGGATGAAACCTAGGACGATGCGCTCCGAGACCCTCCTTGCAGATCTATACGTTCATATTTGCTTGGCATTAGATCCTGCCTTTGCCCTTGGCATCACCTGCCTCAACAAATTGTGGGCTTTTGCGCAGCAGTTAAGCACACACAATGCCTTCAGCGGCAGGTGCCACCTACCGCTCGTCATCCCACTTAAAGAACCGCTCGCGTCTTTTTTCGCTTTATCTTTTTTCCCTTTCAGAGATACCGCTTAAAACTGCTTGAGCCGCGGAAGCCTGCAAACCACACGCGCCCTATCAGTACCAGTTCATCCTTAGCTAGGCAAAAGCAGCTGGCCAAAAGAATCTAAGTCATTAAAAACAATCATTTAAGGCGTTTAGCGCAATAAAATTATTAGCACTTGCTCGCCCTTGCAGCGCTATCATACGCGCTTACAGCTCAGATTTTGAGTTTTATTGAGCTGAATTTCAATTTTTTGATCTGATTTCAACTAGATCTTCTCATTCATCCAGCGTTAGGATAGAAGTTGTTAAAAAGTGCTCGGGGTAGCTGGATCATGACAAAACGGCTGGTATCACACCAAGGACCCAATCACGCTTTGAGCCCCATGCGCTGCCCACACCAGGCCAGCGATGTCGATCTATTTGGCGAGGGCGCCCAGGAACATTGGTACGAAGCCTATCCCCTCTTACACGATGCCCAGCCAGTGACCCGCATTGCTGGCGAGGGTATAACCCCTGGCTCGGATGGCTACTTGCTTACCAAATATGAGGATATTGCCAGGGTTGTTAAGGACCCTGAGCGTTTTCCGCCACGACTTCACCAAGCCATCGAGCAAATTCAGAGCGCCGAGGCGAAAGGGAAAGCCGTCCCCGGCGTCAATGCGATGCTCGCCTCCATGGTCACCTTGCGCCCTAACCACGCGTTATACCGAAGCCACCGGCAGGAATTGACCGACCCTTGGGTTGGCCCCGGTGCCAGTCGGCACACCGAGATGATCAAAGATTGCGCCAACCGATTGATTGACCGCTTCGAAGGCCGCACCGTGATCGATTTTGTGCGGGATTTCGCCCGACCTCTACCCCAAATGGTCATGGCTAATATGCTGGGCTTTCCTGAGGCAGATATTCCAAAACTGGCGGAATGGGGCAATGCCCAGGTCGCTGCTTTTGTTTATGGTAAAGGGCATCGCAATATCTTATCCGAGGCAGAATCCGCCGCCCAGTTTAGCCTGCTCGACGAATTCAAAGCTTATGTCAGTGAGCATGTTTCGGAGAAACGGGCTCGGCCCAAAGACGATATGATCAGCTGGTTGACCCAGGTCCACTATCAGGCCCTTGATCGGAAACTGACCGACCTTGAGGTCAATGGCGTGGTTTACGCCATGATTATCGGCGGTCTTGAGACGACCCAGTACGCCCTTGAAGAAGCTGCGCAGCTTCTTTGCGATCAGCCAGCGCTCTGGGACACGTTAAAAAATGACAAGAGCCTAATTCGCAACTTTGTCGAAGAAACCATGCGCTTGCGGTCCCCAACCCAGGGACTCAGCACCCGGGTTACCCGAGATGACGAGGTTTTTCAGGGGGTTAATGTGCCTGCAGGGTCGCTTTTGCACCTGCGTTTTGGCGCCGCCAACGTAGACCCAGAGGAATGGGACGAACCCTTCACACTCAACTTACATCGCCCCGCGGTGACACGACACCTGGTCTTTTCTGCTGGACCACGAGTTTGTCCTGGGGCGAGTATCTCTAGACTCGAGCAAAATCTTGCTTGGGACTTGCTACTTGCGCGCCTGCCAGGCCTACAATATGCGCCAGGCAATACCCTCTTGCATCAACCCGGCATTATGCTTGGCACGCTCGAGCTGAAGGTGGATATCAGCGGCAAACCGCCCGCCTAAGGCGCCGCTGACAATAATTTACGCGCTTTGCTATATTACCTGCTGACTCACCGTCCTTTGCTGATCGCTTGGCACACATTCACTTGAACCTTTAAAGGCGCGCAAGCATGCTACAAGATAATCCTAACGCTGAAATTGATTGGCTGATCTTCAGTTTGAGCGCCGCTTTGTTGACCCTCGTCGTGCTACCCGTTGTTTTGTTCCCCACTGAAAGCCAAGCCTTCATTAATCAAATATTCGCCCTCTTAACCACTGAACTGGGCGTCATTTATGTGGCGCTTACCGCCGCTATCCTAGGACTTTTGTTAACCATTGCCATCGGACCTTGGGGCCATATCCGGTTAGGCCGCATCGAAGCCCGATACAGCCAATTCAGTTGGATCTCGATGCTATTTTGTTGTGGCATTGGAGGCTCGGTGATCTATTGGGGGGCGACCGAATGGGTGTTTTATTACACCGCGCCGCCTTTTGGGGTGGAACCTAAGTCCAACGCCGCGATTTTGTGGGCTTCCACCTACGGCATGTTCCACTGGGGTCCAGGCGGCTGGGCGCTGTACTGCCTGCCGACCGTCGCGATTTGTTGTACTTACTATCTCAAAAAAATTCCATCGCTGCGGTTGAGCGCCGCATGTGAACCCATTATCGGCGACAGCATGAACCGTATTCCTGGTCGAATCATCGATCTATTGTTCATTGTTGGCCTGATCAGCTCCGCCGCAACCGGGCTTGGATTTGGCACCTCAGTTGCTACCTCAGCGCTAACCCGATTGATCAATATAGAAGATGGCTTTGAAACCCAATTAACCATTATCAGTATCATGACCCTCGTGATCGCCGCCTCAGTCTATCGAGGGCTCGACAGTGGCATTAAGACGCTCAGCAATTTCAACAGCATTTTGGCGCTGACACTCGTTGCCTTTGTCCTAATAGTTGGACCCACTCGTTTTATACTCGAAATGAGCGTCGCATCCATCGGCAACCTGGCACAAAACTTTTTAACCATGCTCACCTGGACCGACCCTCTGGCGGAGGGCAAATTTGTCGAATCTTGGACGGTTTTTTACTGGGCCTGGTGGCTAGCGCTTGGTCCCTTTGTCGGGATGTTTGTTTGCAAAATTTCGGAGGGCCGCACCCTGCGGGAACTGATCGTGGGTATGCTCGTTTGGGGTAGCACAGGTTGTGCGCTGTTTTACTTGGTCCTTGGCAACTATGCGCTGCACGCAGAGCTTGAGGGCATCCATGGGGTAGTTAACGAGGCTAACACTGTCAGCCCATCGGCAGCGCTGGCCAGTCTGATTGAGCGCTTGCCTGCAGGCGGGTTTTGGCTAGCCTTTTTAGCCGTGATTGGCATTATTTTCACCGCGACCACCTACGATTCGGCCTCCTACACGCTAGCTGCAGGAGCAAGTCGCCGCCTCGAACCAGGTCAGCACCCTGCTCGGTGGCATCGCGTATTTTGGGCTGCAGCACTGGGTATATTACCTGCCTGCTTACTTTATATCGGTGGGCTCAAGGCCTTGCAAACGGCCTCGGTGGTGGCCAGTCTGCCCCTCCTCGTCGTGTACGCGATGCTTTATGCTGCGATCATCAAAACTTTAAAACAGTGGCAAGCAACCGAAACACAATCGGCCACCGTTTAAAAGGCGCTCGCACTAAACGATGGATTTCAGCGCTGCAAGCACCGCATTGGGTTGCTCGGTCATCATCGCGTGGCCACAGGGACTTAAGGCCTCTACTCTCGCATTAGCGAGGGCTTCGGCGACCTTGGAGGCCTGTCGGGGCCCGGTCATCTTATCTTCATCGCCAATCAGCACCAGAGCCGGACAGGCAACCTTCTGAGCCCGCTCTGCACCGCGTTCGTAGAGATTACAGGCATTAAGATCGGCAAAATAAACGCCTTCTTCGGTTCGCTGTAATAGCCTTAAACCGCCAAAGTAAAGCGTCATCCCAGGACTTTTATGACCGCCCATCAAGCCAGGTCCGCTATGGCTCCAGGTATTGGCCATCTCCATTGCCTGCCGGTCATCGGTCTTAGCGGCATCTAGTAACACATCACTGACGGGCATCGGCGTTGAGGTCCCCAGCAAGGCTAAGGTGCGAGTATGCGTTGGGAACCGTGCAGCGAATTCTAGGGCCACTAAAGACCCCATGGAGTGACCAACGACCGCCGCTGACGCAATCCCTAGTTCGGCAAGAACTTCCGCAAGCCAATCCGCCATAGCCTCAATTGTGGTCAAGGCAGGGCCTTCTGAGTCACCATGACCCGGCAAATCCACCGCAATCACATTGTAGCCATGACGTGCGAAATGGCGAGCTGGCATCAGCCAGACGGTGTGGTCCATTCCCGCGCCATGAACAAACAGCACGCTTTCTTGTCCTTCGGCGTGCTGACCATTTCCGGTCCCCACAAAAACGGCTTTATCTGCCACTGACAGCTTCATGCTAGTGACCTCCCTTGGCAGCGGCGCGCAACCCAGATTTTAGATCTTTAATTAAATCGCCCGAATCCTCTAGACCCACAGACAGTCGGACCAAGCCCTCAGAAATACCGGCAGCTTTGAGTGCCGCATCATCCATTCTATGGTGAGTTGTGCTGGCCGGATGAATAACCAAAGATTTGGCATCGCCAACGTTTGCCAAATGTGAGAAGACCTTCAGTCCCTCTATGAACCGGATGCCCGCTTCTCGCCCACCCTTAATCTCGAAACTCAATACAGCACCAGCACCCTTGGGTAGCAACCGTTTCGCCAACTCATGGTCGGGGTGAGACACCAGAGACGGATGGTTCACTGAGGCAACACCGTCTTGCTCTGTTAGGAACTGAGCAACTCGCTCTGCGTTGGTCATGTGGCGCTCCATTCGCAGCGACAAGGTTTCGATGCCTTGCAGAATATGGAAAGCCGTGGTGGGCGCCATGCAAGCACCAAAGTCCCGCAGGCCTTCTCTGCGAGCTCTGGCGATAAAAGCAGCAGGCCCAAAAGACTCGCTAAAATTTAAATTATGAAAACCAGCATAGGGCTCCGACAAGGTGGGAAATCGACCACTTTTTGCCCAATCAAAAACTCCACCGTCAACCAAAAGGCCGCCGATCACAATGCCATGACCTGAAAGAAATTTCGTCGCCGAGTGCATCACCAAATCTGCCCCAAGTTCGATCGGCTGGCACAGGTAAGGTGTGGTAAAGGTCGCATCCACCATCAGCGGCACCCCAGCGGCGTGGGCAACTGCGGCGACCGAGGGAATATCCAAGACTTCCATACCGGGATTGCCGATCACCTCGCCAAAAACCAATTTTGTTCGATCGGTGATCGCTGCCGCAAAAGCCGCTGGGTCGCGAGGATCCACGAAAGTGGTATCGATGCCAAATCGGCGCAGCGTATAGTCTAAGAGGTTATGGGTGCCGCCATAAAGGCTGCGGGACGCAACGATATGATCGCCTGCGCCCATCAGCGTGGCAACGGCTAAATGCATAGCTGCTTGACCACTGGCTACCGCGAGGGCACCCACCCCCTGATCGAGGACGGCAATGCGTTCCTCTAAAACAGCATTGGTAGGATTGGACAATCTCGAGTACACATGACCGGTGCGCTCGATATTAAAAAGGCCGACTGCAGCCTCGGCATCCTCGAATACGAAGGAGGCAGACTGATAAATAGGGGTTGCCCTAGCGCCGGTTTCTGCATCTGGTCGCTGTCCAGCATGCAGCGCCAAGGTATCGAACTCGAAGGGGGCTTTAGCCATGGTAACTCCTAACGTTTAGCAAAGGTTTTGCAGACCCAGCGTTTATGATCAGATCAAAGGATCCTGAAGCACTGCATCATTGAGCGCTTTGATGTCAGATGGGCCGATACCACAGCAGCCTCCAATAATGGTAGCGCCGGCAGCAATCGCGGACTTAGACAGTTCAACAAAATAGTCGGTGGTGAGATCTTGCCTTCGACCATCTGACGCTTGCCCATCGAGCGTCCACCCCACCGGCACCTTTTTAGTACGGTTCACATAACAACCAATGGGTTTATCGGTCAATTCCCTGAGGGTAACTAACGCTGCGTTAGCAGCTTCTGGGGCCGTGCAATTAAACAAAAACCCATCCAGCTCCAACGCTTCAAGGCGCGCAAAAGCGGTTTCTACCGATTCGCCGCTGCGTAAACCCGCACCCGGCTCTTCGTTCAATGTCCAGGCGACGATTACGGGTTTGCCCTCGCCGAGCGCTTTGGCTTGACTCGCGGCTTGAAAGGCCTCATCCGCGGTCGACATGGTTTCGCATAAAAACAAGTCAACATAGGGTAACAGCGCTCTGACAAGCGCCGCGTAGACTGGCAAAGATGCTTCAGCCGTCCCAACAAGATCGGGTCGGTAACTCTCAAAAAGCGGCGGCAGCGAACCGGCAACCTGCACCGGCTTTCCCGATTGCGCCACGGCTTTCTTGGCTAAGGCGCCTCCAAGCGCGGTATAACGCTCAAATTCACCTTCAAGGCCCTCTTTTGCTAAGTAACTAGGCACCGTCGAATAGGTATTGGTGATAATCAACCGAGCCCCAGCATCGATATATTCTTGATGCAGCTCGACAACCAGCTCTGGCGCATCGACCAGTGCTTTGGCGCTCCAAAGGCCCCGCTCTGCGCCCGGCAGTCTAGCTTTGAGCTCGCCGCCCATACCGCCATCCATAATCGTGATCATTGTGCACTCCCTTCAACTGGCCTAACGCGGGCAGATGCAATCAAAATACTGCATCCTTAATTTCTTTAGGCCGCCCCTTTCGCTGCGCTAACGAGATGACACGCTCGACTTGCATTTACGATCGATCAGTCATCTATCGATCAATTATCTATCGATCAATTATCTATCGATCCATCATGTCGCGCAGGGTTATTGTTAAGGTCAAGTCTCACCCAAACAGTATTTCCGCCCACCTCCGAGCACAGGTACGATTGCCTATGTTCTAGTCCTCCGGCTGGCAAGCAGCCCCCACTAATCCCAAGACGCGTACTTCACGCTTCAAGTACTATCCCTGCGCGCTTCAAAAGCGCCTTGCGCTCACCCTTGGCAATATCGACTCAGGATAGCAGGCTTACGTTGGGCAAGTTTGCGCCGCCGGCCAACGCATCCCCCTGGGCGCGAGATTATACCCAATCGTTAACGCCCACGCCTGCAGTTTTTCCGCAAAATCCTAGGCCGGCGCCGTTTAAAAAACCTCCCTGATTTGAAGGCCGTTTCCTGGGGCAGGTTTGGCCTTGAACGCATACCCCACGTTACGCGGGGACTTGTGGCAGCGCTTGGTTCGAGCTTTTTAGCGGCGATGCACAATAGGGGGCAAGCCAGATATGTGCGGCGCGCGACGCTGAATAACAGTAAGATCGAACCAACCCTATCAGCACGAATTTTAAAGATCAGTCCAACGCTGCGCTCCGACGACGTCTTCAAACTAGACGACTCGGGGTCGTTAGTGTCCTGGCATCAGCGACGCAATGCCGGAGTTATCACGCCGGGCGAATACTGCTGCTGGATCTGAGCCCATAGCGGACATAGAGGTGACCTTGAGTTCGTTGGTTTGCCGGCAGTCGCCAGCCATATCCGAGATCCAAGCACGAATGAGATCTGCACCCTCGTCATGAACAAGACTTCGACCTAGCTCCGGCATCATTGCACCTGGATCCGTACTCTCCAGGCGATAGGTCATGATCGATGCGTCCGGATCGCCCGGGACAATCGAAAACTGTGCGCCGCCTGTACCTTGCCCGGCCGCTATCGGCGCTTTGCAAACGCCCCAGCGCGTCGCATGGTCCGTGGCTATGTCTAGGTATAGGCCTGATGTATCTGCCGGCCCCGTCGCGCTATGACAATGTGCGCAATTGATATCCAGGTAAGAACGAGCACGATGGGCAAGCGACTGGCTTGAATCTTGCCAATTGACGTTTTTGGCACCTAGGCTTGCCGCTTTTTGGTCTTCGGATGACAACCAGCCCCTGGCGGCAAACCGATCCAGCTCTTGGGTACCAGCCGCTACGTTCTGCAAATTTTTAGGGTGCGGACCTATGGGCTTGAGCGCGCGCTCGGCTTGCCCCGAGGCATGGCAGCCCGCACATTGGTTGCGGTTAGGGACAATATAGACAAAGTCCTCGGATGCACCTGCTCGCGCCAAAGATGCCCTGACCAAGGCACCGGTTGGGCTCAACACCGCCTCGGTTTGGTCCTGATTCCAAACATAAGGCAGTGCTTGCCATCCGCCTTGTCGTTTTACTAGCACCCGAGTTTCAAGCAGGGTTCGCCCATTAAGGTCTAACGATTGCGCTACTGCAAGCTTAGGATTCTCCGTGGTCATAAATCGAAAATCGAGCCGCTCGCTATCTGTTACTCTGTCATAGTAAAAAGTTTTGGTGATGACCGTCCCGACCGGATACACAAATTGGTTTGATTCAGGATCTAAGGCAACTTGGCTACCACTTGGTAAGCGAAGGGTGCGTAATTTGGCCGCGTAATCACTAAATAGCGGACTCGCCAGATCATAGATTTCAGCATCATCAGCTAGATGCAAGGCGCCCGCCTCAACCCACACCGACGACCAGGCCGACAACTTCTCAGGGTTAGCTTCCTCGGGAATTTGTGTCACCCGCTCAGTCGTCGCGTCGCAGCCTGCCAGACTCAAAATAATCGCCAACGCGAGCAGCTTGGGATAGCGGTTCACGACGCTCCGCCGCATCAATGCTCGCTGCATCCCCTCCAGGCAGTCGTTCATTTTTGATCCGCCAGCCATAAGCAAAGCCTTTTTTTGAGCGTCTCCATGCTCGCCGCTGCTATAGGTTTAGAACCACAGGAGGTAGCGGAGGATGCTCGCACTGAACCGAGGCCTGTTCGACTTGTGGATTTTCATACCCGCCTGGGCCGTCAACGTTCAAGAGCGCTGTATCCGGCTCTCTTGCAATACAAAAAGCCAGCGGCGCTGGAAGACGACCATTCTCGGCTTTCTCCGGATTTAAAAACCCATCCCAAATGACGTGAGGAAATGCCCCAGTGAGCCCAAACATCGCGAGTTTCAATGCTTTTAGCTCGAGTGTATCGGGCGATCCGCCGCCGCCTTCGTAGCGGTTGTCGTGGATGTAAATCGTTTCTGGATAGGGGTCAAAGTCTCCTGCGGTGTCCCGACTGGCATAGTTAGTCGAAAACACTGACGAGATAATGATGTGGGCAGTATCGTTGTCTACCAAATCGTTATCGAATATTTCTATTTGGTCGTTGGCATTAATGACAATGCCTGAGCCCGCTGGAACTCCAGCAACCGCGCCGCCGGGCGCCGCAAAATTTTCAGTATTGTTGCTCAAAATTTGATTGCGAAACACTCGGGTGCGCGCGCCCTCTTGAGATAAGTTCGGCATATTAAAGACCAAAATGCCGCCGGTATTGTCCACCGCGATATTGTCAAAGACATCGGCGTCGAGGGTGTTTTCGATCTCGATACCGGCAACATTAAACGCTGCACGGCTATTGCGTACCACAACATTTTTTGATTGTCCGACGTAGATACCAGCATCAGACGCGCCAATGGCAACAACATCATCGATCAGCGTGTTTTCAGTCTGGACAGGATAAATACCATAAGCACCGTTATCGGTATCCGGCCCGTTTGTCCATTCGGTGCGAACGCGGCGGATAACAATATTTTTACCATCCGTAATCTTCAGGGCATCACCCTTGGCGTCCTCGATTGCTAGGTCTTCAATGGTGAAATCATTGGCGGTGACCAACAGCCCCTCAGCACCTGCAACTTGGTCTTTAAAACTCAAAATGGTCTCGTCCCGACCCGCACCGCGGATCGTTACCCCGTCCACCGCAAGAGATAAACCTCGCATCAAGCTAAATGTACCTGCCGGCAAGGTAATCACGTCTCCGGGCTTAGCCTCTAGTAACTGCATCTGCAACCAGGTCTCGAAGTCTGGCTCAGCCGATTGTGCTGATGCATCGACCTGCTGGCTAACCGACGCGGCCGCGGGCACCTGCTCAGCTTCTGGGCTGGTCGGGTCACAACCTGCTAGCACCAAGATAAAAATTAGACACCCGGTTATCGCCAATGCTTTCATATCAACTCCTCACCCCCGCTTTACCTTAACGAGCGCTTTGTTTGTCCATTTTTTCATCGACCGACATTATCGCTTACATTGCCAACTCGATGCGAGTCTAAGTGGCTTTGCGTGCTGGCTTTGCGTGCTGGCCTGTCTTGAAGGCTCGTCATGATGGCCTGTCGTGAAGGCTTGTGGTGAAGACTTGTCGTGAGGGATTGTGGTGAAGGCTTGTCGTGATGGCCAGTCGTGACGGCCTGTCGTGGCAGCTTGTGGTGCTTGCACCTGGCACTCGCAACCACCTTTTGCCATCGATGTGCTTGCCCGCATAGTCCTAGGACGCGCCAAGACGCCATGAAAGCTGTCCTTCGTTGTGGCCTAGTAACGGTCTGTTTGTCGTGGCAACCTCATTTTCCCTACTCATCAAAGCAGACGGTTTCAGGCGTCGACCCAAACCGGCTGCCCCATGCTGGGAAGGGGCTCACCTGGTTTACAACCGTCGACCGAACATCTAATTCTAGTTCAATCGGCACACTCGAACACAAAAAGCTCAACTTGTTCAAATGACTGAGGGTGCTATTTAGGTCGAAGAGGATCTTGTCGGACGGCCTCAAAAAAGGTGCGATGTTTGGCCGCGAGGCGCCGGACATCAGCGGATCTGCTGGTGATTAAATTAAACATCTCAAGAGGATCTGCTTTAAGGTCATATAGTGCGCTTGGGCGCTGGTCGGCATCAAGCAGCAATTTAAGATCGTTATCCCGTATCGCATAGTCATAGCCATTGGGGGTGGGTAATGCCCAATGCAAGCTGCGGGGCTGGAGCGATTTTTCTGCCAGCAATGCCGGCGTTATATCGACACTGTCCAACGCTCGATCCGATGGCAAATCAAATCCGAGCAAAGTACCTAAGGTGGCCAACCAGTCTACGCCAGAAAACACAAGGTCGGAGCTCACGCCCTCGGGTATCACCCCTGGCTGACTGATAAGCGCTGGGACTTTGATCCCCCCCTCATAGAGAAAATGCTTACGTCCTCGCAGCCCAGCCGTAGAACCATACGCATTAACCTCATACCAATTAATCCAATCATCGGTGACAGGACCGTTATCGCTGACAAAGACAATCAAAGTTGATGACCGAAGATCGGTGAGTTCTAAGTAATCGATGACTTGGCCGATTCCCTGATCCAAGGTGGTGACGTTGGCAAAGTACTCGCCGGGGCCCCTCGGCTTGAGCAGGGGTTTTGGCGCAGCTGGCAACCCCGAGGGAATGGGTATGATGTTTCCCTTCGTATGCGCCGCGTAGATGGCATTCATATCAGGCGGGTTTTCAATTGGCGTATGGGGCTCTGCCATACTCAACATTAAAAAGAAGGGTTGCTGACCAGATCGTTTTTGAAGCCAACGGATACTCTCCTTAGCATAAATATCTGCGGTGTATCCTACTTGCACCGGCAGCTTTTCGCGGTTGCGAAACAGATTATCGGGATCACGATTCGTCGGGGTTTGGAATGCGTTGTGACCATAAAAATAGTCGAAACCTTGATCATTGGGCTGGGGCTCAGCCTCATGACCTAAGTCGCTATTGAGATGCCATTTCCCGATTAAAGCCGTCGCATAACCCTTCTCTTGGAGAAGCTCTGCGAGGGTCACCTCAGCATCCCGCAAATAAACCCCACTATTTGCAGGAATCCAGCTCTTGATCCCAGAACGGTAGGGGTGACGACCGGTAAGCATCGCCGCCCGGGACGGCGAGCATAGCGCCGAGGCCGCATAATAGTCGGTAAACCGAACGCCACTTTCCGCCAACTTATCTAAATTGGGTGACTGGATCCAAGGATGGCCGTAACTGCCGAGATCGCCGTAGCCCAAGTCATCGACCACGATGAACACTAAATTGGTTGGGGCCGCGTGGACGGACATCAACATTGGGCACCAACTCAGCCACAACGCGATAACAAGTCTTGTAACCATAGCGCTCCAACTTACTGTCTGCGTCCCGAAAGCTTAGCAGTTTAAAACAAATGTGCTGAAGCGCTCCGAGCAATTGGTTTAGCCACTAGGCAATAGCATTCCTAGCCACGCGTTGCGCGCCCTGCTCCCCCATCTGCCAGTGCGCTAACAGCGCAACATGTCTCGCCTCGGCGCTAATTCGGCCACCGGATAAACTCGTCACCTTCTTCGAAATAATCCGCCCGGGTTTTGTCAATCGCAACACTCATTTCGACCCGATGAGGATACAGCGGCCCATCTCCCTCTGCTAGATGCCCGGCCAAAAGTCCTTGTAATGTTGTCAACATTTCCGGCGCCGATTGTGACAGATCAACCTGCTCAGTCGGATCGTTCGCTAAGTTAAAGAGCCGCTGGGTGCCGAGGTTTTCCATGACTTGAAGCTTCCAATCTTTATGACGAACCACTTGATAGGGCCCGCTTTGCCAAAACAAATTTTCTCGACCCCACAAAGCCGGATCCAAGCCCTTTGCCAAGGGCAGGATGTCTTCGCCATCGATGATCACACCCTCGGGGAGCGGTGCATTGGCCGCAGCCGCCAGCGTCGGCATAACATCGATGTGGGCTACGGGTGTCTGAACCCGAGTACCAGCTTCAATCTGGTTGGGCCATTTAAAGAATGTCGGCACCCGCAAGCCACCCTCATAAAAGGTCAATTTCCAGCCGCGATACGGCGCATTGACTTGAGGCAGGCCAATATAACCCGGGCCCCCATTGTCACTAGAAAACATCACGATGGTATTATCCGCTAGGCCCTCTTCTTTTAGCGTTTGATTGATGCGGGCAACACTACGGTCCAGCGCCCTGACCATGGCCGCATAAACGCGCAACCGATGGGGTTTGATGTCACCTACCGCCTCAAAATCTGCTTTGGTTGCCTGCAGTGGCGTATGAACCCCCCAGTGCGCGAGATACAAGAAAAAGGGCCTGTTTCGATTGGCCTTAATCACCTTGATGGCTTCATCGGTCCAGTAGTCGGTCAGATAGCCCCCAGGCTTAAAATTATTCCTGTTGCCGCTGTTAAAGGCTGCTGAATATCTCATGCCGACCCAAAGGAACTTATCAATAGGATCAAACTCCAGCTTGGCATTGACAACATTGGGATCATCCTCAGGCAAGAACAACCCACTCGACATCAACAGACTATCGTCAAAGCCTTGATCATTGGGTGCAAAACCAGGGCTAACGCCCAAATGCCATTTACCGATATGCGCGGTGTAATAGCCTTTGTCTTTCAACACCTCAGCGATGGTTATTTCCGATGACGACAGACCCTGGTCTTCAAACGCCAAACCCTCAACAACTGTCTCAGGCCTGACATTACTCGGCAGGCCGCTGTCCATGGCGTCGTTGACCAGACTCACCACAGGCATCATGTTGTCGGGCGTTGGGGTAAATTCGAAACCGGTTCGCGTGGGATATCGGCCGGTGAGCAGCATCGCACGCGAGGGCGCACAGGTGGCATTACCCGCATAGGACTGCTCGAAAACAGCCCCTTCAGCGGCGAGCTCATCGATCCCAGGGGTCTTGACGCGACCGCCCGCCACGCCACCGCCGAAGGTTGAGATATCGTTGTAACCCAAGTCATCGGCTAAGATATAGATGATGTTGGGTGGCCTTTCATTCGGCGACTCAGTCTCCTCAACAGGCCCTTGCTGCCAACTCACCGCCCGATGGGGGGCAATTTCACCTTGAGCTGTGCGCCATTTTACAGCACTCAGGATAAGCTCAACTCGATTTAGCCAAGCGAGGCCTCCAAGCACCAAACAAACCGACAACACAATCAATAATCCACGATTCATGACATCTCTCTACTAAGTCTTTGGACACTGCGTATTGCTTCTCACTAGGTATTGATCGCCTTATCAAAAGCCGGTCTTGCCGCAATCCGTTGCACGTAGCCTTTTAAATTTGGCATTTCGTCGGTAATGCAACCGAGCCGATTGCTCATAAAGCAAGCATGACCCAACATAATATCGGCAGCAGAAAAATCCCCAATCAAGTAATCGCGCCCAGCCATAGCCTCTTCTACTGGCCCCCAAGCTTTAGTGAGCAGACGCTGGGCCTGACCTAGCGCTTTTTCATCTCGACGGTCGGGAGGCAATAACACCGTCTGAACGACAATGGTATTGACCGGCGGCATCACCATACCTTCACAATAGTGAAACCACTGCAGGTACATAGGAAACAAGGGCGAGTCGACCTCTGGTTTGAGACCTCCTGCCTTGTGCCGGGCTAGGATGTACTCAACGATGGCACCCGATTCATAAATACTGACATCATCATCATCCAATACTGGCACCCGCCCCAGAGGATGGCGCGCCCGATGTTCCTCAGACTTCAGATCTTTGGGGTTAAAGTCCATACGATTGAGCTCGTAGGGCAATTCGAGCTCTTCAAGCAACCACATGATCCGGCTGGCACGAGAGTTAGGTGCAAAGTGAAGTTTCAACATATCTGATCTCCTGGGTTATTTGAGTTTTCGAGTCTTAAACAATGCACAGACACCTTCTATGGCGACTATCTCAAAGCACGATTTCTGGGTATTCGCTATCTCAGCATGCGCGCTTTGGGTTTTGAGTTGGTACTCACAATGATCCGTCTAATGACGACGTCGGTCTATCAGCACTATGTCAAAAACCGCCGCCATCAAGGCCAGCAATAGGGCCGCTAATACTCTCAGGTCGCCCGGATTAATCGATGGCTCCACCGGATAGGCGAAAGTCTTGGTCATGGCGGCAATTTTGTAATCGTGTCGTTCTCGCATATCAGGATGCATGATAATTTCTAGAAAGCTCCGTCGACTTCGATAGCGGATCAAGCCGGCCATGTTCCACTCCTCGACGCCTTCTACACCTTCTACATCCAGGCTTGGACCAACCGCCAACCCGGCAAACACAGGATGACTCGCACGAGACAATAACTGCACGTACATGTGCTCCATGTAGTAATCCACATACTGCTGAGCCGAAGCGCCTGCTTCAAAGGATGGCAAGCGAGGCGGAGTCTCGTTTAGATCAATACTATTGACCATGACAAAGTGACGGCCGGTATCACTCCGTAAAAAGGGCTCAATCCGGCTGAGGTTGCCAGTATCCCAGCCTTGGGCCGCCATCTGCGCGAGGCCTTCATCAATTTCCTCATCGGTTAAAGGCCCGCCTAAATCCGTATACCACAAGGTAAACATCACCCAGATCACGGCTGGAATCAGCCAAATTAGCCTCCGTTTTGTCATCACCATCTTAAATACCCGCCAGCCTTTTTCCATGCCAAACCCCGGCGAGGCCAGAGCATTGGACGGGGTTAGGTATTATTGATCGAAGGCGCAGCATCTAGAGCGGATTGTCCTTCATAAATGCGATAGTAATGTCAGACAATTCCTCAGCGGCATCATCCTGAATAAAATGCCCGGCCCCTTCAATAATCGTGTGTTTTTGACCCTGTGCCCCGGGGACTGTCTTAATCCATCTTTTCTCACCACCCCGGGTTACCGGATCAGAATCGCCAAACACCGTAATAAACGGCAGCTCCAGCGTCTCAAATACCTTCCATGCAGCTCGATTGGCTGGGATCGCTGGATTGTCTGGAATGATCGGCACTAAAGATGGAAACTGTCGCGCCCCTGCCAAAGCGTCGGCTCCCAAGAAAGGCGCTGACCAAGCTCGAGACTCTTCCTGATCGCAGGACTTAAGCGACAGGGCCATTACTCGCTCTGGGTGGAAGTCCTCATGCGCATCGGCATGACGGACCCAATACATAAAGGGCGGTCGATCTTCCATGGGACCGTTCAGTTTCGCCATCATTTCTTCGATAGGTAGCGCCGGCGTAGCTTGCAACATCGCTTTCAATGCCGGCGCCATGTCCGCGGGGACCTCACTGGCGTCGGGTAATCCACCATTGGCCAGCAACACTCTCGCAAACCGCTCAGTATTTTCTGCCAACACTCGAAGACCAATCAAACTCCCCCAATCCTGACAAATCATAGTCATTTGC
>Ga0181556_1001816_pt1 | contig 20671 bp, 20 predicted proteins | sample 011ome_14_FD_148651 | JGI IMG/M metagenome (GOLD analysis project Ga0181556, IMG submission 148651) | Coastal salt marsh microbial communities from the Groves Creek Marsh, Skidaway Island, Georgia - 011505AT metaG (spades assembly) | ecosystem: Environmental > Aquatic > Marine > Intertidal zone... | reverse complement strand
CACGGTCATCGGCGAGGAGGCAGGCTTCATCGGGGCGGCGATCACGATCCTGCTCCTGAGCATCGTCCTGTGGAGGGGCATGCGCATCGCCTTGAGCGCGGGCGAGCTCTACGGCCGTCTCGTGGCTGCCGGCGTGGTCGCGTGGCTGGCCTTCCAGACCTTCGAGAACATCGGCATGAATCTCGGCATCATGCCCATCACCGGGGTGCCGCTGCCCTTCGTCTCCTACGGCGGCACGGCCATGTTCGCGTCGTGGATCGCCCTCGGCCTGTTGCAGAACGTCCGACTTCACCAGCAGCAGCAACTCTGATCCCGGCGCCGGTAGTCTCATCCCATGCCGACGCCCCACGCCGACTCGGTCTTCCCCGCCCTCGAAGCCCTCCTGCCGCTCGTGCAGAAGCCCATCCAGTACGTCGGAGGGGAGGTCAACGCCGTCGCCGCGGACTGGGACGAGGCCGAGGTCCGTTGGGCGCTCATGTATCCCGACGCCTACGAGGTCGGCGCCCCCAACCAGGGCGTGCAGATCCTCTACGAGGTGCTCAATGGGCAGCCGGGCGTCCTGTGCGAGCGCACCTACGCCGTGTGGCCCGATCTCGAGGCACTCATGCGCGAGCACGGCGTCCCTCAGTTCACGGTCGACGATCATCGGCCCGTGGGTGCCTTCGACCTGCTGGGCCTGTCCTTCTCGACGGAGCTGGGCTACACCAACATGCTCACGGCGCTCGACCTTGCGGGCATCCCGCTCATCGCGACCGACCGTGACGAGTCCCATCCGGTCGTGGTCGCCGGTGGCCATGCCGCCTTCAACCCCGAGCCCATCGCCGACTTCATCGACGCCGCCGTGCTCGGCGACGGCGAGGAGGCCGTCCTGGCGCTCACGGAGATCGTCCGCGCGTGGAAGCGCGACGGTCGTCCCGATGGACGCGCCGGCCTGCTCGAGTCGATCGCGCGTTCCGGTGTCGCCTACGTGCCCTCGATGTACGACGTGGAGTACCTCCCCGACGGTCGCATCCGCCGTGTCGTGCCGGCACACGCCGGCATCCCGTGGCGCGTGGCCAAGCACACGCTCATGGACCTCGATGAGTGGCCCTACCCGAAGGCCCCGCTCGTGCCGCTTGCCGAGACCGTCCACGAGCGCATGAGCGTCGAGATCTTCCGCGGATGCACGCGCGGATGCCGCTTCTGCCAGGCGGGCATGATCACGCGCCCCGTCCGCGAGCGGAGCAAGACGGGTATCGCCGAGATGGTCGCCAACGGCCTGGCCAAGACCGGCTACGAGGAGGTCGGCCTGCTCTCGCTGTCGAGTGCCGATCACTCGGAGATCGCGGAGACCACCACCTATCTCGCCGACTGCTACGAGGGCTCGCAGACCTCACTGTCCCTGCCAAGCACGCGCGTAGACGCCTTCAACATCGATCTGGCTAACGAACTGTCGCGCAACGGCCGACGCAGCGGTCTCACCTTCGCCCCCGAGGGTGGCAGCGAGCGGATGCGCAAGGTGATCAACAAGCAGGTGACGGAGGAGGACCTCATCCGCACCGTCGCCACGGCGTACGGCGCGGGATGGCGGCAGGTGAAGCTCTACTTCATGTGCGGCCTTCCCACGGAGACCGACGAGGACGTGCTGCAGATCGCGCGCCTCGCCGCCGAGGTGATCCGCGTCGGCCGCGAGGTGAGCGGGCGACGCGACATCAGGTGCACCGTCTCGATCGGCGGATTCGTCCCCAAGCCCCACACGCCGTTCCAGTGGGCGGCGCAGCTCGATCACGAGACGACCGACGCGCGCCTCGCCAAGCTCCGTGACGCGATCCGCACCAACCGCGAGTACGGCAAGTCCATCGGCTTCCGCTACCACGACGGCAAGCCCGGCATCATCGAAGGCCTGCTCTCGCGCGGTGATCGTCGTGTGGGACGTGTCATCCTCCAGGCCTGGCGCGATGGCGCCCGCTTCGACGGATGGAGCGAGCACTTCGACTTCGATCGCTGGGCGGCCGCAGCGAGCACGGCCCTCGCGGATGAGCCGGTGGACCTCGACTGGTTCACCACGCGCGAGCGCGAGCACGCTGAGGTGCTGCCCTGGGATCACCTGGACTCGGGGCTCGACCGCGAGTGGCTGTGGGAAGACTGGCAGGACGCCCTTGACGAGGTCGGTGTCGAGGATTGCCGGTGGACCCCGTGCTTCGACTGCGGCGTCTGCGATCAGATGGGCACGAGCATCCAGATCGGTCCCACAGATCTGGGTCTGCCCGAGATCCGCGTCGGTCAGCCCGCGTGAGTCGCAAGCCACCGCGCGACCATGTCGCGCCGGTGCAACGTCTGCGCCTGCGCTACGCCAAGCGTGGTCGACTGCGCTTCGCCAGCCACCGCGACTTCCAGCGTGCCTTCGAACGCGCGCTGCGCCGAGCCGGCGTACCCATGGCCTATAGCGCGGGCTTCAGTCCGCACCCCAAGATCTCCTACGCCAACGCCGCCCCCACGGGCACTGCGAGCGAGGCGGAGTACCTCGAGATCGGCCTGTCCGAGGAGTGCGACCCGGAGGACGTGCGCCGCCGGGTCGACGAGGCCCTGCCGCCGGGCCTGGACATCCTCGATGTCGTGGTGGCGCGGACCTCGGACTTCGCTGACCGGCTCCAGGCGAGTCGGTGGCGGATCGAGCTGCCCGGGCTGGCGCCCGAGGTGGCCGAACAGGCGGTTGCGAGCCTGCTCGAGGCCGGCGAGGTCATGGTGGACAGGCTCACCAAGAACGGCATGCGCACCTTCGATGTGCGTGCGGCGCTCCTCACGGCACGTGTGGCTCCAGCACCGGATGGGGCCAGGCCGTGTGCGATACTGACGGTGGTCCTGCGGCAGGTGACCCCTTCCGTGAGACCAGACGACATCCTCACCGCTCTGCGCAGCGTGGCCCCCTCACCTGTCGCGCCGGGATGGCAGACACCGCCGCCCCTCGTGACGCGTGAGATGCAAGGGCCGCTCGCCGAGGGAGGGTCGACGGACGAGGCTCTCGTCGGCGACCCCCTCGCCGCAGATCGTGAGGCCGACCAGACTTGACGGCCCGGCTCGCCGGGTCGGCCGGCCCCCGGGGCCGGAAGGACCAGGTCCGCAGTGGTGACGCCCCCGTGGTGGCGCCCGGGCCGTGAGAGGACACGACCGCATGGTCGACAGCACGCAGGAGCCCGAGGGCTCCGCCACGAAGCGCCCCCGCAAGGCAGCCAGCCGACCCGCAGGCCCCCCGACCCCCGCCCCGGACACCGATGCGGTCGACAAGCCCGCCAAGAAGGCTGCGGCCAAGAAGGCCGCGCCGGCGAAGAAGGCCGCTGCCAAGAAGGCCGCACCCGAGGACAAGCCTGCCGAGGACAAGCCCGCCAAGAAGGCTGCGGCCAAGAAGGCCGCGCCGGCGAAGAAGGCCGCTGCCAAGAAGGCAGCGTCCGAGGACAAGCCCGCGGTCGATAAGCCCGCCAAGAAGGCGTCGGCCAAGAAGGCCGCATCCGAGGACAAGTCGGCGGACGACAAGCCCGCCAAGAAGGCCCCCACGATCGCGCCGATCTTCCAGGCTCCGGACCCCGAGGCCGCCGTCCCGGCTCGTCGCTCGCGCAAGAAGGCCGAGTCCGACGCAGCTCCGTCCGAGACGTCCTCGGCCGAGGCTCCTCGCGATACCTCTCCCGCGGATGCCGACGCAGACGGCGAGGAAGGCGGCTCGCGCCGTCGCCGTCGCCGTGGAGGCCGGGGACGCCGCTCGTCGGGTGACTCCGAGGGTGCTGAGTCGACCCCGTCGGCCGGGCCCGAGGACGAGGGATCCGAGGATGGTGACGAGGGAGACGGTCGCGGGTCGTCGACGCGTCGTCGCCGTCGCCGTCGCCGCCGGGGCCAGGATGCCGGTCTGGACCCTGACGATCCCGAGCGCACGACCGTCCACGTCCGCGAGCCACGCTCGCGCAGCGAGGAGGCCACGGCGCTGAAGGGCTCGGTCCGCCTCGAGGCAAAGCGTCAGCGTCGCCGCGAGGGTCGAGACGCAGGTCGTCGCCGCGCCCCGATCCTCACCGAGGCCGAGTTCCTCGCACGCCGCGAGGCCGTCGAGCGCGTCATGGTCGTCCGCCAAGCCGAGGGGCGCACTCAGATCGCGGTCCTCGAGGATGGCGTCCTCGTCGAGCACTACGTCGATCGCGGCAGCTCCAATTCGATGGTGGGCAACGTCTACCTCGGTCGCGTGCAGAATGTCCTGCCCTCCATGGAGGCGGCATTCGTCGACATCGGCCGCGGCCGCAATGCCGTTCTCTACGCGGGCGAGGTCAACTGGGACGCGGCAGGACTCGAGGGTCAGCCGCGTCGCATCGAGATGGCGCTCAAGTCCGGCGATCCCGTCCTGGTGCAGGTCACCAAGGATCCGATGGGGCAGAAGGGCGCGCGTCTCACCAGTCAGGTGTCGCTGCCCGGGCGCTATCTCGTCTTCGTGCCCGACGGCTCGATGACGGGCATCTCCCGCAAGCTTCCCGACACTGAGCGCACGCGGCTGAAGTCGATCCTCAAGAAGGTCATGCCCGAGGGTGCCGGCGTCATCGTGCGCACGGCGGCCGAGGGTGCGAGCGAGGAAGAGCTCACGCGCGACGTCGAGCGTCTGCGCGCGCAGTGGGAGGAGATCGAGCAGGCTGCCGCCAAGGCCCAGCCGCCTTCCCAGCTCAGTGCCGAGCCCGATCTCGCCGTCAAGGTGATCCGCGATGTCTTCAACGAGGACTTCACCAAGCTCGTGGTCTCCGGCTCCGGTGTCGCCAAGGACGTGCGCGCGTACGTCGATGCGGATGCTCCCGATCTCGCGGAGCGAGTGGAGACCTGGACCGACACCAAGGACGTCTTTGCGGCGTACCGAGTCGAGGAGCAGCTCACCAAGGCACTCGACCGCAAGGTGTGGCTGCCCTCGGGCGGCTCCCTCGTCATCGACCGCACCGAGGCGATGACCGTCATCGATGTCAACACCGGCAAGTTCATCGGACAGGGCGGCAACCTCGAGGAGACCGTCACCAAGAACAACCTCGAGGCGGCCGAGGAGATCGTGCGCCAGCTCCGTCTCCGTGACATCGGCGGCATCATCGTCGTCGACTTCATCGACATGGTCCTGGAGTCCAACCGCGATCTCGTCCTGCGCCGTCTCGTCGAGTGCCTGGGTCGCGACCGCACCAAGCACCAGGTCGCCGAGGTGACGTCGCTGGGACTCGTGCAGATGACGCGCAAGCGCATCGGCCAGGGCCTGCTCGAGGTCTTCTCGACCACCTGCGACTCCTGTGGGGGCCGCGGCCACCACGTCTCGCTCCACATGCCCGAGCCCGAGGCCAAGCCCGTGATCGCCAAGGCGGGCAAGCGCAAGGGCAAGGGAGTCGATCCCGCCGATGTCATCGCCAAGTCGATCGGCGCCGGCGGGACGGAGGCGGACGCATCCGAGGAGGCTGTCGAGGCCCCCGAGGCCGAGACGGTCGACGCCTAGAGCCCACCCGCCCGAGGCCCTGAGGGGCTCCGGCACCCGGATTGGCCCCTTGGGGGGGCGGTCGGGTAGCCTTTCCCCTCGGCGCTGCGGCGCCCGCTGGCCCTGAAGGGCCGAGTACCCCGAGGAGCACCACGTGTACGCCATCGTCCGCGCCGGAGGCCGGCAGGAGAAGGTCGCCGTCGGCGACGTCGTCGTCATGGATCGTGTCGCGGCTGAGCCCGGCGCCACCGTGACGCTGCCCGCGCTCATGCTCGTCGACGAGGGTGCCGTGACCACGGATCCCGCCAAGCTCGCCGGCGTCTCGGTCCAGGCCGAGGTCGTGGGCCACGAGCGCGGCCCCAAGATCCGCATCCTCCGCTACAAGAACAAGACCGGCTACCGTCGCCGTCAGGGCCACCGTCAGGACCTCACGCGCGTCAAGGTCACCGACATCACGAAGGCGAAGGCGTGACCCATGGCTCATAAGAAGGGCGCATCCAGCTCTAAGAACGGTCGCGACTCCAATGCCCAGCGTCTGGGCGTGAAGCGCTTCGGCGGCCAGGCCGTCAATGCCGGCGAGATCATCGTCCGTCAGCGCGGCACGCACTTCCACCCCGGCTTCAACGTCGGTCGCGGCAAGGACGACACCCTCTTCGCGCTCAGCGCGGGCAAGGTCGAGTTCGGCACCTACCGCGGGCGCCGCGTCGTCAACATCGTCGTCGACGCCTGATCCTGTGCGGTCCGCGCGACCGCTTCGAAAGGCCTGAGCGATGACCACCTTCGTCGACCGGGTCGACCTCCACGCCACTGCCGGTGACGGCGGGCACGGCTGCGCCTCGGTCCACCGCGAGAAGTTCAAGCCCCTCGGTGGGCCCGACGGTGGCAACGGCGGTCGTGGCGGCAATGTCGTCCTCGTCGTGGATCCGAGCGTCACGACGCTCATCGCCTTCCACCACCGCCCCCACCAGCGCGCCACCAACGGCAAGCCGGGCCAGGGCTCGCATCGCAACGGGGCCGATGGCGATGACGTCATCCTGCCCGTGCCCGACGGCACCGTCGTCCTGAGCGCCGGGGGCGAGATCCTCGCCGACCTCACGGGCAACGGGACGACGTTCGTCGCCGCGCGCGGAGGGCGTGGAGGACTGGGCAACGCCGCACTCGCCTCCCAGCGCCGCAAGGCACCCGGCTTCGCGCTCAAGGGCGAGCCAGGTGAGCATCGCGACATCGTCCTTGAGCTGAAGTCGGTCGCCGACGTCGCTCTCGTCGGCTACCCGAGCGCGGGGAAGTCGAGTCTCATCGCCGCCCTGTCGGAGGCTCGGCCCAAGATCGCCGACTATCCCTTCACGACGCTGGTGCCCAATCTCGGTGTGGTCACCGCGGGCGATGTCACCTACACGATCGCCGACGTCCCCGGTCTCATTCCCGGGGCGAGCGAGGGTAAGGGCCTGGGCCTTGAGTTCCTTCGCCACATCGAGCGCTGCTCCGTCATCGTGCACGTCATCGACGCCGCGTCCCTGGAGTCCGACCGCGAGCCGCTCGCGGACCTCGATGTCATCGAGGCGGAGCTCGCGGCGTACGGCGGTCTCGCCGACCGACCGCGCCTGGTCGCCCTCAACAAGATCGACCTCCCCGATGGCCGGCTCGTCGCCGACATGGTGGCGCCCCTGCTCGCCGAGCGAGGGCTGCCCGCCTACGAGGTCTCAGCGGTGAGTCACGAGGGGCTGCGCGAGCTGTCCTTCGCGATGGCTGCCCTGGTCAAGGAGCACCGCGTCGCCACCGCGGACGTGACCCCCACGCGCATCATCATCACGCCCCCCGCCGTCGACGACGCCGGCTTCGAGGTGCGTCGCGAAGCCGATCCGGAGACTGGCGACACGTTGTATCGCGTCACCGGTGTGCGCCCCGAGCGCTGGGTGCGTCAGACGGACTTTGCCAATGAGGAGGCCGTCGGTTATCTCGCCGACCGTCTGGCCCGACTCGGGGTCGAGGAGCAGCTCCTCGCCCAGGGCGCCGCGCCCGGGAGCACGGTCGTCATCGGCCCCCGCGAGGACGCGGTCGTCTTCGACTGGGAGCCCACGATCTCGGCCGGCGGCACGACCGCCAGCGGGCCGCGCGGCACCGATCGGCGCTTGGAGGACTGGTGAGCCCCCGGGCTACCCGCACCTCGGTGGGGCAGGCACCACGGGTGGTCGTGAAGGTCGGATCCTCCTCGCTCACGAAGCCGGGGGGCGGTGTCGACATCGAGCGCGTCACCGATCTGGTCGACGTGATCGCGGACCGGGTCGCGGCCGGGAGCCAGGTCATCCTCGTCTCCAGCGGTGCGATCGCGACCGGCTTCCCCATGCTCGGGCTGACCAAGCGTCCGCGCGATCTCGCGACCCAGCAGGCATCGGCCAGCGTCGGCCAGGGCGTGCTGCTCGCGCAGTACTCGCTGTCCTTCGCCGCCCGTGAGATCACGGTCGGCCAGGTCCTGCTCACCGCCGATGACATGACGCGACGCACCCACTACCGCAATGCGCAGCGCACACTCGACCGGCTCCTCGAGATGGGCGTCGTCCCCATCGTCAACGAAAACGACACCGTGGCGACCGACGAGATCCGACTCGGAGACAACGATCGCCTGGCCGCACTCGTGGCGCACCTGGTGCGCGCCGATGCGCTCGTCCTGCTGTCCGATGTCGAGGGGCTCTACGACGGGCCGCCCGGCAAGGGCGACACGCATCTCATCCCCGAGGTGCGTGACACAGAGCAGCTCACCGACGTGTCTATTGGCGGCGTGGGGTCCGGGGTAGGGCTCGGCGGCATGGCCACCAAGGTCGAGGCCGCCCGGATCGCGACCGCGGCCGGGATCCCGGTTGTCCTGGCGCATGCCCGGGCTGCTCGGGCCGCTCTGGCCGGGGAGGATACGGGCACCGTCTTCCTTCCCACGGGACGCCGTACCCCCACGCGCCTCCTGTGGCTCGGGCATGCCAGCACGCCCCAGGGGCGTCTGCACCTCGATGCGGGTGCGGCCCGCGCTGTGGCCGTGCGCAGGACCTCGCTCCTGCCTGCTGGTGTCACGCGAGTGGAAGGTGAGTTCACCGCGGGCGATCCGGTCGACCTTCTGGACGAAAACGGCCACACGATCGCTCGCGGACTGGTCAACTACGACTCAGCGGAACTCCCCGGGCTCCTCGGCAGATCCACCCGGGATCTCGCCCGAGAGCGCGGACCCGAGTACGAGCGCGAGGTCATCCATCGCGATGACATCGTCGTCCTCAGCGGAGCGCCGCGCGACTGATGCCGACGGCTCGGGAGGAGGCGCACATGGCGACCCCGGATTTTGAGCCGGCCACATCCCTGTGGTTCGTCACCGTCACCGTGGCCGGTGATGTCGTCGATGCGCAGACCATCCGCGCCGGACTCGAACGCCTCTCGCACGAGCATCCCTTCCTCCTCTCCGGGCGCTACGCCCCGGACCGTGCCGAGGTCCGGTACTGGGAGGAGGCGCCCGATGCCCGCGCCGTGCTCCAACTCGCGGTCGACCTGTGGGCCGAGCACCGCGCTTCAGCCGATCTGCCGGACTGGGAGGTCGTCGGCGTCGAGGTGATCGACCGCGAGACCTTCCACCGCCGCGGGCGCCACCTGGGTCACGGTCCCGGCCTCATCGCCGCTGGCGGGGTCTCGCCCCTCTAGGGGCGGCGTACCCTGAGGCCATGTCCGACGATCGCACCGAGATCCTCGCCTGCGCGCAGCGCGCGCGGGAAGCCTCCACCGTCCTGCGCGGGATCACGCGCGAGCGCAAGGACGCCGCGCTGCGCGCATGTGCAGCAGCACTGCGGGCGCAGACGCCACGCATCGTCGAGATCAACGCCCAGGACACGGACCGGGCGCGCGAGTCGGGCACGAGCCCGGCGCTGATCGATCGACTCACCCTCGATGCTCCGCGCATCGACGCGATCGCCACGGCGCTGGAGGAGGTCGCCGAGCTCCCGGATCCCGTCGGAGACGTAGTGCGGGGCTACACGCTCCCCAACGGCCTGCAGGTCCGCCAGATCCGGGTACCGCTCGGGGTCGTCGGCATCATCTACGAGGCGCGGCCCAATGTGACCGTCGATGCCGCGGGGCTCTGCCTCAAGAGTGGCAATGCAGCCCTGCTGCGCGGTTCGTCATCCGCCCAGGCGACCAACGAGGTGCTCGTCGACGTCCTGCGCGGAGCGCTCGAGGAGAGCGGTCTGCCCGCCGACGCTGTGCAGCTCGTCCCGGGCACATCTCACGAGTCCGTGAAACACCTCATGACCGCGCGCGGATTGGTCGATGTGCTCATCCCGCGCGGGGGCGAAGGACTGATCCGCAGCGTCGTCGAAGGATCGACCGTGCCCGTCATCGAGACGGGTGTCGGCAACTGTCACGTCTACGTCGACGAGCACGCCGATGTCGATATGGCGGTGCGCCTCCTACTCAACTCCAAGGCGCAGCGGGTGAGTGTCTGCAATGCAGCCGAGACACTCCTCGTCCATCGCGGCATCGCCGACCGATTCCTGCCCGCCGCGATGGTGGCACTCCGCGAGGCGGGGGTCACGGTGCACGGTGACGCCGCCATGCTCGCGCAGGCGGAGGCTGCCGGTGTCGCGTCCACGCCGGTCACCGACGAGGACTGGGCCGCGGAGTACTACTCGCTCGACATCGCCGCAGGGATCGTGGACAGTCTCGAGGATGCCCTGGCCCACATCCGTCGTTGGTCCTCCGGCCACACCGAGCTCATCGTCACCGACTCCCAATCCGCGGCGCAGGCCTTCATCGCCGGTGTCGACGCGGCCGCAGTGATGGTCAATGCATCCACCCGCTTCACCGACGGCGGAGAGTTCGGATTCGGAGCCGAGATCGGGATCTCGACCCAGAAGCTCCACGCACGCGGACCCATGGGGTTGCCCGAGCTCACCACCACGACCTACGTGGTCATGGGCGAGGGGCATGTGCGGGGCTAGCCCGAGCCCTGCGGCTAGGCTGGGTGTGAGTCAGCACGGGGACGCATGTCCCCCCGAGGGAGGAGCGCTATGAGCCCGCTCGCCGCCGCCGTCTGGGCCTCGGCCGAGGGTGCCGAGGGCACCGTCGTGTCCCCCTACGTCTTCGGGGGCGTCACTCTCGCGATCCTTGTCGGCCTGCTCATCGTCACGATGCTCATCAACGTCGACCGCTGACCTCCGGCTCCGCGGGAGTGACATGCGCATCGGTGTGATGGGCGGCACCTTCGATCCCATCCACCTCGGGCACCTTGTCGCCGCATCCGAGGCTGCGCACCGCTTCGCCCTGGACCGCGTCGTCTTTGTCCCCACCGGGCAGCCCTGGCAGAAGTCCGACCGCGAGGTCTCGCCCGCGGAGGACCGCTACCGCATGACGGTCATCGCCACGGAGGCCGATGAGCGCTTCAGTGTCTCGCGCGTCGATATCGATCGTGCGGGTCCGACCTACACGGTCGACACCCTGCGCGATATCCGCGCAGATCTGGGCGACGGCCACGACTACTACTTCATCACCGGTGCTGACGCTCTCGGCGACATCCTGTCGTGGCGGGAGCCCACCGAAGTGTTGCGGCTCGCTCACCTGGTCGGCGTGACCCGCCCCGGCCACGTCCTCGCCGATCCCGGCCTGGCGCCTGGTCGCGTCACGCTGCTGGAGATCCCGGCGCTCGCCATCTCCTCCAGTGATATCCGCAGTCGCGTCGCGCGCGGGGCACCGATCCGCTATCTCGTGACGCCTGGAGTCGAGGCGTACATCGCGAAGGCGGGGTTGTACGCCGCATGAGCGTGGCCCGGCGAGTCACGCTCGTCGCCGTGGGGGCCCTGGTGATCGTCCTCGGCCTGGGGCTCATCGCCCTTGTCCGCTCCGAGGGGGTCCCCGCTCCTGATCCGTCGCCGACACAGGCTGCGGTGGAGCGCACGCTGCTGCTGCAGGTCCTTGACGGAGACGGATACGCCCGGGGCAACGTCGTCCTCGGGATCGAGCCCCCGGACAACGAGCCGCTCACCGTCATCCTCGCCGTGCCCGCCAGCCTGCTCGTGCCCCAGGGGGACGACAGCGTCACGCTCGGCACGACTCCCTCGTCAGCCGACACCCTCGCCGGGGTCACGGCGATCGAGGAGGGGCTTGGTCTGCGCGTGGACGCCGGACTCGCCCTGGATCGACTCGCCTTCGCCGGCCTGGTGGATGCGGTCGACGGTGTGTGGGTCGAGCTGGACCGTCCCGTGCTGCTGCCGGCGATCGGCGAGGAGGAGCGTCGACGTGTCCTGGGTCCGGGTTGGGTCAAGATGGACGGCGTCGCCGCCGCTGATTACGCCGTGCTGCGCATCCCGGGGGAGGGTGAGTCCGAACGCATCGATCGCTTCCTCGGGATCCTCGAGGACGTCATCGAGCGGATGCCGCCGACGGAGCAGCAGATGCGCCAGTTGCTCACCAGTCTCGGTTCGCTAGCCCAGTCCACTGTGCCCACCGAGGAACTCGTGTCCTTCCTCATGGCGGTGCGCTCGGATGTCGACTTCGGCCGCGTGCGCACGGAGGTGCTGCCCGTGCAGGTCATCCGAGGGGGTGCCCGACCTGCCTCGGTCGCGGCTCCCGATGCTGATGCCCTCATCCAGGCCCTCTTCCCCGATGCCCGCATCACGGAGGTCGAGGCCGAGGTGACAGGCTGAGGGCCTACCCACCCGTAAGGACGTGACGACAGTGCCCGCCACCCCCGAGGCCATCGCGATGGCCCAGGCTGCCGCCGAGGCCGCCGCCTACAAGCTGGCCACCGACATCGTGGCGATCGACGTGAGCCAGTACCTCGTGATCACCGATGTCTTCCTGCTGTGCACCGCGGCCAACGACCGTCAGGTGCGCGCGGTGGTGGATGCGATCGAGGAGCGCCTCCTGCGTGCCGGCGAGAAGCCGATCCGGCGTGAAGGCGAGAAGGAGAGCCGCTGGGTGCTGCTCGACTACGGCGACGTCGTCATCCACGTCCAAGTCGCCGAGGAGCGCATCCACTACGCCCTCGAGCGGCTCTGGAAGGACTGTCCCTCCATCCCGCTCGACGTCGACACCTCGCGTTGATGAGGCGCATCGCCATCTGGCGTCACGGCCGCACCTCGTGGAACGCCGAGCAGCGCTTCCAGGGTCAAACAGACATCGAGCTCGACGACATCGGTGTCGCGCAGGCGCGTCGAGCCGCGGCCATGCTCGCGAGCCTGCCGCCCTCGGCGATCATCTGCTCGGACCTGCTGCGCACGCAGCAGACCGCAGCACCGCTCGTCGCGCTCACGGGCATCATGCCGACTCTCGATGCCGGCCTGCGCGAGACATACGCGGGAGAGTGGGAGGGCAAGACCCGACCCGTCCTGCTCGAGGAGTACGGCGAAGAGCTGCATCGCTGGTCCGGCGATCCGCACATGCGCGCCGGCGTCGTGGGCGAGACACGTCTCGAGGTCGCCGATCGCATGGTGGCCGCTGTCGAGCGTGGACTCTCCGCCCTTTCCGGTGACGGCGTACTCGTCGTCGTGACCCACGGCGGTGCCGCGCGCGCGGGCATCGGTCGCCTGCTCGGGCTTCCTCCCGAGCACTGGGCCGCATTGGGAGTGCTCACCAACTGCTCATGGAGCGTGCTGCTGGAGAACTCCCCGCCGGGGCCGGCCTGGCGCCTGCAGGAGTACAACGCGGGCTCGCTGCCCGAGCCGGTGCCGGTGGGCGGTGTCTGGCCCGCGGACGACGAGTAGCCCTCGGCCCGCGCGTGAGCGCGGGGTGGGTATGCTTGCGGGGCCCTCAGGGGCGGCGGGGCTGTAGCGCAGTTGGTAGCGCACCTCCATGGCATGGAGGGGGTCAGGGGTTCGAATCCCCTCAGCTCCACGCGCGGCGCATCCGACAGGGTGCGCCGTCTGCATGTGCGGGCTGTTGTCGCGCTCTGGCGCTCTCGCGTTTCGCTTCCTCCGGACTTCTGCACCCGCGATTGCACGGTTGCGTGAGGAATGCATTCGCCTATTTCTGACATCTCCGACTCATCATGTTTCACCCCTATTTGCGTTGGTACGTTCGCAAGTCAATTCACCTCCGGAAGGAAGCGCATGCACTTGCGTCGTGCAACAACAGCGGGTGTCCTCGCGATGGCCACGGCGGCCGCAGGACTCATCGGCATCTCGTCAGCGCCCATGGCGTCCGCGGATGGCATCGGCAAGGTCTGGTCATGGGGGAGCGCCGCATCGCCCGCGTTCACCGTCCCTGCCGAGGCGCAGAAGGACGTCCAGGCCATCGAGGTTGGCGGCGGTCACGTGCTCGCCATGAAGGACTTCGGGATCATCGCCTGGGGCGCCAACGCCGACGGGCAGGCCACCGTGCCGGCTGAGGCCACGTCGAATGTGCTGAGCTTCTCCGCCGGCGCCGACTTCTCGCTCGCGATCAAAAAGATCGACGACTTCACCGGCAAGGTGCTCGCCTGGGGTGCCAATGGCAAGGGCCAGACCACGGTCCCGGAGGCTGCGCTCACGCGCGTTTCCGAGGTGGCTGCAGGAGGCGGGCACGCGCTCGCGATCCGCGACATCGACGACACCAACATGGGTGTCGTCATCGGCTGGGGCGATAACGCTGCTGGTCAGACGACGATCCCCTCCGCCGCCCAGTCGGGCGTCACGGCCATCGCCGCCGGGGGGCAGCACTCGCTCGCGCTCAAGGGTGATGCCGTCATCGCGTGGGGCTCCAACGCTGCGAATCAGACCGCCGTCCCTGCCGCCGCAGGCAGCGGCGTGACCGCGATCGCTGCTGGCGACACATTCTCCGCGGCTCTCGCCGGGGGACAGGTCATCGTGTGGGGCGGCAGTGCCGCGGTGCAGGCAGTGCCGACGGAGGCGCAGGCCAACATCGTCGCCATCGCCGCGGGCGGCGGCAACATCGCTGCGGTGACGTCCGGCGGGTCGGTGATCGCCTGGGGCGACAGCGCCAACGTCGCGGCCGTCCCCGACGCTGCCAAGACGAGCATCTCCGCGGTCGGCGTGGGCAGTGACGTGGCGTTCGCCATCAGCCAGGCCGTGCCCCCGGAGACGGTCCGCGAACTCAAGGCCAAGGCTCTCAAGGGTGGCGCCCAGGTGAGCTGGCTGCCCCCCATGGCCATCCAGGGTGCTGTCCTCGTGGGCTACCAGGTGAAGGTCAACAAGGGCGCCTGGAAGAGCTACGGCTCCGAGGTCAACTCGGTCAAGCTCACAGGCCTCGGCAAGAAGAAGACCGTCACGATCCGGGTGCGCGCGGTCAGCTACGCCGGCCCGGGCATGCCGGAGATGGTCAAGGTCACGACGAAGTAGTCATCGCACGATCGAGTGGGGGAGGGGCCGCCGCGGGCGGTGCCTCCCCCACTCGCATGTCCTGACATCCTGAGCGCGTGCCGCTGCTCGTCCTCGCCGACTCGCTGGCCTTCCACGGGCCTGAGCGCGCTGAGCGACCCAGTGACCCGCGTCTATTCCCGCAAGTGGCGGGGCGCGCACTCGGCATGGACATCGACCTCGTCGCGCGGCAGGGCTGGACGGCGCGCGACGCCTGGTGGGCGCTCACCAAGGATCCGGTCGTCTGGGGCGAATACCTCCCGCGCGCCGAGGCGCTGCTCATCGGAGTCGGCGGCATGGACCAGTTGTCCACGCCCGTCCCCACCTGGCTGCGCGAGTCGGTTCCCTACATTCGCCAGCGTCGGTTGCGTCGCGCCGCGCGCGACGTCCTGCGCGCGGTGACGCCGCCACTGGCCCGATCCGTCGGGGGGCCCTTCCGCGTGCTCCCGCAGGCAGCCACCGATCGCTATCTCACGCGCATCGTCGAAGGCGTGCGGATGATGCGCCCGGGGTTGCCGATCGCGCTACTCGGCCCTCCGCCTTGGACCGGGCCCTACTACCCGTCGACGCGCACGCACGCGAGCGCCGTCCACGCCGCACGTGCATGGGCCTCTCGCTCCGAGGTCGCGTACGTCGATGTCGAGCCGATCGTGGGTCCGCGACTCTCCACGTGCAACCCTGACGGGATGCACTGGTCCTGGGAGGTTCACTCGCTCGTCGGCGAGGCGGTCGCCGAGGCCCTACGCTCCCGCGGGACGCTGACATGACTTGGGTCCTGCCGATGGCCGTAGCCGGCCTGATCGCCGTTCTCGATTGGTGGGCGGTCGCCACGGACCGACGCGATATCGAGCGGTGGGCCAAGCCCGCCGTCATGGTGTTCCTCATCGCGGCCGCCGTGCTCATCCCCGCCGAGTCCTCGTGGATTCGCTGGTGCATCGTCGTGGGCCTGATCTTCGGGCTCATCGGGGACGTCTTGCTCTTCCAGGACCGATTCATCCCCGGGGCCGCGGCCTTCCTCATCGGGCACCTCGCCTACGTGGCAGCGCTGATCCCCATCGAGCACCCGCTGCCCGCCGTCCTCTTCGGACTGGTGGTGGTCGGTGCCTTCGCCATCAGTCTCGGCCGGTGCATCGTGCGCGGTGCGTGGCGGCAGTCACCCGTCCTGGGCGGCATCGTCGTCGCCTACATGGTCACGATCGGCGTGGTCGTGGTGCTCGCCGTCGGGTCGTGGTCGACGATCGCCGGTGTCGCCGCGCTGCTCTTCATGGCCTCGGACACCCTGCTTGCCTGGGCTCGGTTCGTGGGGTCGGCACCGGGTGGCCGCGTCACGGTGATGGTGACCTATCAGCTCGCCCAGGCTGGATTCGTCCTGGCGATCCCCACGCTGGTCCTCGCCTAGACCGTCGGAGGCGGCACGTCTCGCCCTGAGTAGGCTCGCAGCCGCTATGGATGACACGCGAGAGACGTACGACGTCGAGGAGATCCAGGCCCGCTGGCTGCCGGTCTGGGACGACCTGCAGCCCTTCCGCTCCGGCATCGAGGGTGATCCGCGACCGACCAAGTACGTGCTCGACATGTTCCCCTACCCCTCGGGTGACCTCCACATGGGTCACGCGGAGGCCTACGCCCTCGGCGATGTCATCGCCCGCTACTGGGTGCAGCGCGGCTTTAATGTCATGCACCCCATCGGCTGGGACGCCTTCGGCCTGCCCGCGGAGAACGCCGCCATCCGTCGCGGCGAAGACCCGGGCCAGTGGACCTACGAGAACATCGCGCAGCAGAAGGCCTCCATGCGCCGCTACGCGTGCTCCTTCGACTGGGATCGCGTGCTCAACACCTGCGACCCGGAGTACTACCACTGGAACCAGTGGTTCTTCCTTCAGATGTACGAGCGCGGCCTCGCCTATCGCAAGGCATCCAACGTCAACTGGTGCCCGAACTGCCAGACGGTGCTCGCCAACGAGCAGGTCGTCCAGGGATTGTGCGAGCGCTGCGACACCGCGGTCACCAAGAAGAAGCTCACGCAGTGGTACCTCAAGATCACCGACTACGCCGACCGCCTGCTCGACGATATGCAGCAGCTCGAGGGGCAGTGGCCGGAGAAGGTGCTGCTCATGCAGCGCAACTGGATCGGCCGCTCCACGGGTGCCGAGGTGGACTTCGTCATCGAAGGGCGCCAGGAGCCGGTGACCGTCTTCACCACGCGCCCCGACACGCTCTACGGTGCGACCTTCTTCGTCGTGGCGGCCGACTCCGACCTCGCGGCCGAGCTGGCGGCGGGCACCGAGGCCGAGGCGGAGTTCGCGGCGTACCTCGAGAGGGTCAAGCAGACCTCCGAGATGGACCGCCTGTCGACCGACCGCGAGAAGACCGGCGTCTTCCTCCATTGCTACGCCATCAACCCGGTCAACGGCGAGCGCATCCCGGTGTGGGCATCGGACTACGTGCTCGCCGACTACGGCACCGGCGCGATCATGGCCGTGCCCGCGCACGATCAGCGCGACCTCGACTTTGCCAAGGCCTTCGACCTGCCCGTGCGCGTCGTCCTCGACGCAGGCGAGGACCCGATGGAGACGGGCGTCGCGACCGCGGACGACGGCCCCCACGTCAACTCCGGTCCACTCGACGGTCTGGGCAAGGCCGAGGGCATCGACAAGATGATCGAGATCCTCGCCGAGCGAGGCACGGGCAAGCCGTCGATCAACTACCGCCTGCGCGACTGGCTGATCTCGCGCCAGCGCTACTGGGGCACGCCCATCCCGATCGTGCACTGCGCCGACTGCGGCGAGGTGCCGGTGCCGCTCGACCAGCTGCCGGTCACCCTGCCCCCAGCGCAGGGCCTGGATCTCAAGCCCAAGGGCTCTTCCCCGCTGGGAGCGGCCACCGCATGGGCCACCGTCGCGTGCCCGCGCTGCGGGCGCGCCGATGCTCAGCGCGACCCCGACACGATGGACACCTTCGTCGACTCGTCCTGGTACTACATGCGCTACCTCGACCCGCACAAGGCAGACGGCCCCTTCGATGTCGAGGCGGCCAAGAAGTGGATGCCCGTCGACCAGTACGTCGGCGGTGTGACGCACGCGATCCTGCACCTGCTCTACAGCCGTTTCTTCACCAAGGTCATGTATGACATGGGGCTGGTCGACTTCACCGAGCCCTTCACGCGCCTGCTCAATCAGGGCATGGTCGTCATGGACGGCTCTGCCATGAGCAAGTCGCGCGGCAACCTGGTCAAACTCTCCGATGAGCTCGCCGTTCACGGTGTGGACGCGATCCGCCTCACGATGGTCTTCGCCGGCCCCCCTGAGGACGACATCGACTGGGCCGATGTCTCGCCTGCGGGCTCCAAGAAGTTCCTCGCCCGCGCCTGGCGTCTCGCCCAGGACGTGACCAGCGATCCGGGAGTGGACTTCGCCACGGGTGACCTGGATCTGCGCAAGGTGACGCATCGGACCGTGCATGACGCTGCCCTTGCGGTGGAGACCTTCCGCTTCAACGTCGCCGTCGCCAAGACGATGGAACTGGTCAACGCGACCCGCAAGGCCATCGACTCAGGATGCGGTCCCGCTGATCCCGCCGTGCGCGAGGCCACCGAGGCTGTCGCGATCCTGCTCTCCCTGGCTGCGCCGTACACAGCGGAGGACATGTGGCGCCTCCTGGGTCACGCGCCGTCGGTCGCGCTCGCGGGCTGGCCTGTGGTCGACCCGGCGCTGCTCGTGCAGGACTCCGTGACCTGCATCGTGCAGGTCTCCGGCAAGGTGCGCGATCGTCTCGAGGTGTCCCCGGACATCTCCCAGGACGAGCTGCGTGAGCTGGCGCTGGGCAGTGAGGCGATCGTCAAGGCGCTCGACGGCAAGGGCATCAAGACCGTAATCGTGCGTGCACCCAAGCTCGTCAATATCGTCCCGGAGTAGGACGTGGAACCGGTACCGACGCTGGCGGCCGGGCCGGTGACCCTGCGCGAGCTGGATGTCGTGGACGTCGACGACATCGTTGAGGGCTGCCGCGATGAGCAGACCTGGACGTGGACGACGGTGCCGCATCCCTATGGGCGCGAGCATGCCGTCTGCTACGTGGAGCGGACTGCCGGGACCGATATCGACAACGAGTGGCCGCGATGGGCGATCGAGGTGGACGGGCGGTGGTCGGGCAACATCGGCCTGCGCCTGGACGGGGAGGGGCTCGGCAACGTGGGCTACCTGGTCGCGCCATGGGCACGCGGTCGTGGAGTGGGCACGCTCGCACTGTGGCTCGCCTGCGACTGGGCCTTCCGCGAGGGCGGATGCCAGGTCGTCACCTGGGAGGCGTTGGTCGGTAACGGCGGCTCCCGCCGCATGGTCGAGAAGGTCGGCTTCCGCGTGCACTCTGACGTACGTCGCCTCGGCGTCGTCCAGCGTGGTGAGCGCGTCGACGCGTGGACGGCCGACCTGCTGCCGGAGGACCTGGTCCCGCTCACCGCACTGCTGTCGTGATCGAGATCAGCGCGGACGAGGCGCGGCGCGCGGCGCTCTGGGCCCAGGGCCTGCTCGGGTCGCCGAAGGTGCCGCGCAGCGCGTCGGCGCGCGAACAGTCGGTCGTAGACATGCTCGAGCATCTCGGTGCCGTCCAGCTCGACACCATCTCCGTCCTCGCCCGTTCGCATGAGCTCGTCGCCTACGCGCGCCTCGGAGCGATCGGACGATCGGCGGTCGAGTCGGCGTACTGGGGCGGCGACACGGCATTCGAGTATTGGTCGCATGCCGCGTGCATCCTGCCCGTGTCGGAATGGCCGTGGTTCGCCTTCCGCCGACGGCACTACGCCCGCAAGGGACAGCGCTGGCACGGGGTGCCCACGAAGTCGCTCCAGGGGATCCTCGCTCGGCTGCGGTCCGAGGGGCCGCTGACCACGCGCGACCTCGGGGGAGCGAAGAAGAGCGGCGAGTGGTGGGACTGGTCCGAGGCGAAGATCGGCATTGAGTGGCTCCTCGACATCGGCGAGGTCGTCGTGACGCGGCGCACCGGATGGCGGCGGGTCTATGACCTGCCGGAGCGCGCCGTGCCGAGTGGGCTGCGCGAGCAGCGGGGATGGAGCGACGACGACGGCATCCACGGTCCCTCGGATGACGAGTGCCTCCGCCGCCTCGTCCAGCTCGGCGGCCACTCGGTCGGCGTGGGGACTGCCGGGGATATCGCCGACATCCACCGTCTCGGGGTGACGCAGGCCCTCGCGCACTTCGGCGACACCGACCTCGTCGAAGTGAAGGTCGCCGGCTGGGGCGAGCGCGCGTGGGCATCGCGCGAGGCGCTCGACTGGCTGGGCACGTCGTCGCGGACGATGTCGCGGACGACGCTGCTCTCGCCCTTCGACTCCCTCGTGTGGAATCGGGATCGCATGGAGCGGATCTTCGACATGCCCCATCGCATCGAGGCCTACACACCCGCCCCCCAGCGCGTGCACGGCTACTTCGCCATGCCTGTGCTCCATCGCGGCCGACTCGTGGCGCGCGTCGATCCCGCCCGCGAGAAGGGTGCCCTCATCGCCAAGAAGGTCACGCTCGAGACAACGCGGACCGGTGCGCCCGTCGCCGGAGCGATCGACGGCACGGCCAAGGCAATGCGCGAGGCGGCGAGCTGGGTGGAGGCTGACACCGTCCGAGTCGACCAGGTGATCCCTGCTTCGGCCGTCCGCGACCTCGAGGCTGCGCTCACGGGCTAGCCTGGACAGATGTCCCCGGTCGCCGTCGTCACCGACTCCACGGCCTACCTGCCTGCCGAGTTGCTCTCGGGCACGTCCATCGATGTCGTGCCGGTGCAGGTCATCGTGGGCGGGCGCCCGTACGACGAGACTGACGACCAGGCGAGTCCAGCCCGGATCGCCGAGGCGCTCCGCGCGTGGCAGCCGGTGACGACCAGCCGACCGTCT
>Ga0181556_1001814_pt1 | contig 20676 bp, 13 predicted proteins | sample 011ome_14_FD_148651 | JGI IMG/M metagenome (GOLD analysis project Ga0181556, IMG submission 148651) | Coastal salt marsh microbial communities from the Groves Creek Marsh, Skidaway Island, Georgia - 011505AT metaG (spades assembly) | ecosystem: Environmental > Aquatic > Marine > Intertidal zone... | reverse complement strand
TGTCCGCCGCCCTTGGTAAATACGATCACCGGCACTCGCCGACCCTCGGCTTCTCGAGGCAGTTGCTCAATGATCTCGGTCATGTAGCGCAGGGAAAACTCGCGATAGGCGTCATGACTCAGCGATCCGCCCCAGGTATCGAAAATCTGTAGTGCCTGAGCGCCATGGCGCACCTGCTCGGCAAGATAGACCGCCACTGACTTCGCCAGTTTGGACAGCAGCTGATGCATCACCGCCGGCTCGTTGAACGCCAGCGACTTCACCTTGGCAAAATCTTTGCTCGAGCCACCCTCTACCATGTAAGTCGCCAGGGTCCAGGGGCTACCGGCAAACCCGATGAGCGGCACGCTGCCGTTAAGTTCCTTGCGGATCAACGCCACGGCGTCCATGACATAACCCAATTCATTGGCGGCCCGCGCTGGATCAAGTGCTGCGATTTCGGCGGCGGCGGAGATCGGCCGCTCGAAGCGAGGCCCCTCCCCTTCAGAAAAATAGAGCCCAAGACCCAAAGCGTCCGGTACGGTCAGAATATCGGAAAAAAGAATGGCTGCGTCCATCGCATAGCGCCTAAGCGGTTGCATGGTGACTTCGCACGCCAACTCCGGATTTGTGCAAAGCCCCATGAAGCTGCCGGCTTCCGCGCGCGTGGCGCGATATTCAGGCAGATACCGCCCCGCCTGGCGCATCATCCAGATAGGCGTACGATCCACAGGCTCCCGCAATAACGCGCGCAGAAACCGGTCATTTTCCAAACTGGCCATGCTATCGACTCTCTCTTTTGTGTTCTTTTTATGGCTTTTCTAATTCATTTCGCGGGGGATTCCCGACCCATGGGGCACTGATCATCTCGGCCCGTGTAGCTTATACGCCAAGGTAATCCAAAATACCTTCCGCTGCCTGACGGCCCTCCCAAATCGCGGTCACGACCAAATCCGACCCCCGAACCATATCACCTCCCGCAAAGATCTTGGGATTGGCGGTTTGAAATTTGAAGGCTTGATGCTCGGGGGCGATAACCCCGTCCCAGTCGTTGCAGGTCACCCCAACCTCTGAGAACCAATCCGCGGGGTCAGGCTGAAAACCAAAAGCCATGATGATCGCGTCCGCCTCAATAACGACTTCACTGCCCGGCACAGACTCCGGGCGGCGGCGCCCATCCGGACCCGGCTCACCGAGGCGGGTCTCCACCACCTTGATGCCAATGGCTTCACCAAAATAATCCATGACCTCAACCGGCTGGCGATTAAACAGAAATTGCACGCCTTCCTCTTTGGCGTTGGCAACTTCGCGCCGCGAGCCCGGCATATTCTCTTCGTCGCGTCGATACACACAGTAAACCCGGTCTGCCTGCTGCCGCACGGCGGTACGCACGCAGTCCATAGCCGTATCACCGCCACCCAAAACCACTACCGTTTTTTCGCGCAGATCGATGTACTCATCGGGGTCACGGGGGTAATCCATTTTTTCATTGACGTTCGCAATCAGATAATCGAGCGCCTTGTAAACGCCGGGCAGATCCTCTCCGGGGAACCCACCCTCCATCGCCTTGTAGGTGCCCATACCGAGAAAAACAGCATCGTAATCTGCCAAAAGCTGCTCGATAGTGATGTCGCGACCGATCTCGGTATTGAGCCGGAACTCGATGCCCATCCCCTCAAAGACCTCTCGACGCCGCTGCATCACCTGCTTTTCGAGCTTGAACTGCGGAATCCCAAAGGTCAGCAGCCCACCAATTTCGGGATACCGGTCAAAAACCACTGCCTTCACGCCATTGCGCGTCAGAATATCGGCGCAACCGAGACCCGCGGGCCCCGCGCCGATAATCGCCACTTTTTTGTCGGTAGGTACGACATCTGACAGGTCCGGTCGCCATCCCATCGCCAGCGCGGTGTCGGTAATATATTTTTCGGAGTTGCCAATCGTTACCGCGCCGAATCCCTCGTTAAGCGTACAGGCACCCTCGCACAATCGGTCCTGCGGGCAGACACGTCCACAGACCTCCGGTAACGTGTTGGTTTGATGGCTTAGCTCTGCCGCCTCAAAAAGGTTGCCCTCGGCCAATAGCTTCAACCAGTTGGGGATGAAGTTGTGTACGGGGCACTTCCACTCGCAGTAGGGGTTGCCGCATTCGAGACACCGATGAGATTGCTCCGCCGCCTGAGCTTGGGTGTAGGGATCATAAATCTCTACGAAGGCTTCGGTTCTTACCTCCATGTCTTTCTTGCCCGGGTCCCGACGATCAACGTCGAGGAACTGAAACGGATTAGCCAGTCGAGTACTCATACTTGGATACGCCTCAGTCAGTATCCCGCAGCCGCGAGAGAAGTTGATTGATGTCAGCGGCCTTGGGCTTCACCAGCCAGAATTTACCCACGTAATCTTCGAAGTTCTCAAGCAAGTGGGCGCCCCACTGGGAGCCTGTCTCGGTCACGAACTCGCGAATGTTGTCGCGCAGGAAGTGACGATGGGCTTCCATTGATTCCGCCGCCACCCGATGAATCTCGACCAGTTCGCTGTTATACCGGTCGATAAAACCTCGGTCCTCATCCAGCACGAAGGCCAGCCCGCCGGTCATACCCGCGCCAAAGTTGACGCCGGTGGGACCCAGTACCGTCACCAGCCCACCGGTCATGTATTCGCAGCAGTGATCACCCGCTCCCTCTATCACAGCGTGGGCACCGGAGTTACGAACGGCGAAGCGCTCGCCGGCGACTCCCGCCGCAAACAGGCGCCCGCCGGTCGCCCCGTAAAGGCAGGTATTGCCAACGATACTCGTGAAACGACTCTCAAAGCGGCTACCTTTTGGAGGTGACACCACCAACTTGCCGCCCGCCATGCCCTTGCCAACATAGTCGTTACAGTCGCCCTCGAGGTACATATGCAGGCCGCCCGCATTCCAGACGCCAAAACTCTGGCCCGCGGTGCCGGTGAAGTTCACGACAATCGGGTTGGGCTCCATGCCATTGTTGCCATGTCGCTTGGCTATTTCTCCCGATAACCGGGCGCCAATCGAACGGTCACAGTTAGTCAGCGCATAGGAGAAATTGCCGCCACTGGCAGATTCAATAGCGGGCAACATGTCGGTCACCATCTGATTGGCTTTGTCGGCCGTGTCGAAGGGGTCATTGCTGGTGACCTGACAGAATTGCGGCTGGTCCACCGCATCCTGGTCAACCCATAGAATCGGATCAAGATCGAGGCTCTGCTGCTTGGCTGTCTCACCGGGGAGACGCTCGAGTAAATCAACACGACCAATCAAGTCCTGTAGCTTGCTGACACCGAGTTTGGCAAGCCACTCTCGCGTCTCCGTCGCCACAAACGTGAAAAAATTAACCACGCGTTCGACGTCGCCCACAAAATGCGTCTGGCGGAGCGTTGCATTTTGTGTTGCCACACCCGTGGCGCAATTATTGAGGTGGCAAATACGGAGATACTTGCAGCCCATCGCGACCATTGGCGCGGTGCCAAAACCGAAGCTCTCGGCACCGAGAATCGCGGCTTTCACCACATCAAGACCTGTCTTCATGCCGCCATCGGCCTGCAACCTGACTTTACCTCTGAGACGATTGCCCCGTAGCGTTTGCTGGACTTCGGCAATTCCCAGCTCCCAGGGAGAACCGGCGTAACGAATCGATGTCAATGGGCTGGCAGCGGTGCCGCCGTCATAGCCTGAGATGGTGATGAGATCGGCATAGGCCTTGGTCACGCCTGCGGCAATGGTCCCCACGCCGGGCTCCGACACCAGCTTTACTGATACCAGCGCATCAGGGTTTACCTGTTTCAGGTCAAAGATCAGCTGCGCCAAGTCCTCAATCGAATAAATATCGTGGTGCGGCGGCGGCGAGATCAGAGTTACACCCGGCACGGAGTACCGGAGTCGCGCGATCAAATCATTGACCTTACCACCCGGCAACTGTCCGCCCTCTCCGGGTTTAGCACCCTGAGCCACTTTGATCTGCAGTACCTCAGCGTTCACCAGATAATGTGGGGTCACGCCAAAGCGACCCGAGGCAATCTGCTTGATCTTTGACACGCGATTGGTGCCATACCGATCGGGATCCTCCCCCCCCTCGCCACTGTTGGAGCGGGCACCAATCTGATTCATGCCCATCGCCAGGGCTTCGTGAGCCTCGGGGGAAAGCGCGCCCAAAGACATGCCCGCAGAATCAAAACGGCGCAAGATATCTTCGATGGGCTCAACCTGATCAAGGGATAGGGGCGCATCCGACAACTTCAGCGCCAACAGATCACGTAACGCCGCAACCGGTCGCTCGTTACAATGGGCGGCATAACGAAGGTAGTCTCCATAGTCTCCGCTGGTCACCGCGGCCTGAAGACTCATCACCACATCGGGGTTGTAAGCATGGTACTCGCCACCGTGCACGTACTTCAGTAACCCGCCCTGCTCGATATTTTTGCGTCGGGATCGCGCGCGACTCGCCACCTGCCACTGGTCTTTTTCCAGCTGATCCAAGGACAAACCACCCACGCGCGAAGTCACGCCCGCAAATGCCACGCCGACCAACTCGGCATCCAACCCCACGGCCTCAAACAGTTGCGCGCCGCGGTAAGAGTTGACCGCGGATATCCCCATTTTGGACATGATCTTCAGCAGGCCTTTATTGATCCCTTTGCGGAAATTCTTCTGGCACAGCTGCGGGTCGCCCAGGAGCTCTCCGCGCGCCATGAGATCTTCAATAACGCTGTAGGCGAGGTAGGGATAAATTGCCGTCGCGCCAAATCCCAGCAGACACGCGACATGATGGGAGTCCCTCGCGCTGCCGGACTCAATCACCAGATTGCATTCGGCCCTCAGACCACTGCGTATCAAGTGATGATGCACCGCCCCGGTTGCCAACAGGCTGTGGAGCGGGACTCGGCTATCCCCGATGCCACGGTCAGAGAGGATAATAATGTTGTTGCCCTCGCGCACCGCCGCCTCGGCGCTGCTGCACACCGCCTCCAGCGCCTCTCGCAAGCTGTGCTCCGCGGGCTCATAGGTCGTGTCGATAACGACGCTGCGAAAACCTTCTTCAGCCAACGCTAGGATCGTCTGAAACTTGGACTGGGACAGCACCGGCGAAGTCAGACCAATCCGCCTGGCGTGCTCCTCAGACTCGGTAAACAGATTGCGCTCTGGCCCCAGATCGACCTCGAGGGACATCACAATGGACTCTCGCAATGGGTCGATCGGCGGGTTCGTTACCTGCGCAAATTTTTGCCGGAAGTAGTCATAGAGGGAGCGTTCATGGCGCGAGAGCACCGCCATCGGGGTGTCGTCGCCCATCGACCCCACGGCCTCATTTCCTGACTCAGCCAGAGGACGCAACACCTGATCTCGCTCTTCGAAGCTCACCTGAAACATTTTTTGATAAACATCGAGCTCCGCGCCAGAGATTGCCGCCACTGACTCACCCACGAAGCTACCCTCGATCAGGCGCGCGTTCCGGCGAAGCCACTGCTTATAGGGTTGTCGGGTTTTGAGTAGCTCGTCGATGTCCGGGGTATGCAATACCTTGCCTTCAACGGTATCAACCACGAGGATCTGTCCGGGACCCACCCGGCCTTTGGCAATGACGTCCTCGGGCTGGTATCCATGGGTGCCTACTTCCGATGCGAGCGTGATAAACCCATCGTCGGTAGTGACCCAGCGCGCCGGCCGCAGGCCGTTGCGATCCAACAGACAGCAAGCGTACCGCCCATCAGTGAGCACAATGCCCGCAGGGCCGTCCCACGGCTCCATGTGCATGGCGTTGTATTGATAGAACGCCTTGAGATCGGGGTCGATGCCTTCGATATTTTGCCAAGCCGGCGGAATGAGCATGCGCAGCGCGCGCGGCAACTCGATGCCACCGGTGCTCAGCAGCTCCAGCATGTTGTCGAGACTTGAAGAATCGGAACCCTCGGTATTAACCAGCGGCGCCAGACCCTGTAACCCGGGCAGCAAGGGCGACTCCAGCTTGGAGGTTCGCGCCCGCGACCAGCTCCGATTACCCTCAATGGTGTTGATTTCGCCGTTGTGCGCCAACATTCTGAATGGCTGCGCCAAGGGCCAGCGCGGCAAGGTATTGGTAGAGAAGCGCTGATGGAACACGCAGATCGCTGTGGCCAGCGTGGCGTTATTGAGATCCGGATAAAAGCGCGCCAGATCCGCCGGCATCACCAATCCCTTATAAGAAATGACCCGATCGGACAGGCTACAAATATAAAAGTCGGGGTCTGATTTGAGGGCCATCTCGGCCTTTCGCCGCGCAATAAACAGTTTGCCCTGACAGTGGTCGTGATCCACGCCATCCGCATCAACAAAGATCTGCGCTATTCGCGGCAATTGATCGAGCGCTATCTCGCCACAGACAGCGGTATCGATAGGGACATCGCGCCAGCCATAGACAGACAATCCCTCGGACGCCAAGGCCGTTTCCATCGCCTCGCGAGCGACCTGCTGGCGCTCGATGTCCTGACTGAGAAACACCATGCCGACGGCATAGTGTTCGCCCAACTCGACACCCAGAGTGGCGAGCGCCTCGCTACGCATAAACGCGTCAGGCATTTGCATGAGCAGGCCGCACCCGTCTCCGGTTCGACCATCTGCAGCGATACCCCCGCGGTGGGTCATGCACGTCAGGGATTCGATGGCCGTTTGCAACAGGCGATGGCTCGCCTCGCCCTGCACATGGGCGATCAATCCAAATCCGCAGTTATCCCGGAACTCCTCGGGGCGGTAGAGACCGCGCGGGGCCGTCGCCTGCTCTGGCGCGGCGCCCGCTTCAGCATGATGACTCATAATACGTTTCGCTAACGCGCCGGCAATCGCTGCCGGCGAAACCGCCCTTTACGGGCCTAGAACAAAGGGGGGCGTAGTGTACACACCCTGCAGAAGGCACTCAATTGGGGACAAGTTCGCCGATCAGGCAGCGATCACGCCCGCAATCTCTTCTAGAGTCACGCTATCCGTAATCCAGGGACTGCCTACGCCTCGCAATAAAATATAGCGAACTTTACCCCCAGACACTTTTTTATCGCTGGACATTGCCTCCAGGAAATCGGCGGCGGTGTGTTCTGGGGGTGGAGCGCTGGGCAAACCCACGGCTTGGTTAAACGCGATGAGTTGCTGGACGAATTCAGCCGATAGATCACCGCGAGCCGCCGATATCCGCGCGGCCATCACCATACCCGCGGCTACGGCTTCTCCATGAAGCCAACCGCCATAGCCCTGCATGCGCTCAATGGCATGACCAAAGGTGTGGCCAAAATTAAGATGAGCGCGCACCCCGGCCTCGCGCTCGTCCGCCGCGACGACAGCTGCTTTGAGCTCACAGCTGCGCTTAACCGCCATAGCCACTGTGCTCATATCGCGCTGCTTGAGGGTGTCGCGCTGGTCAACCAGCCAGCTAAAAAACGCGCCATCAGCGATCAAGCCATATTTCACGACTTCGGCGAGACCTGCGGCGTATTCACGCTCTGGCAAGGTCAGCAGCGTATCCAAGTCAATCAGTACACGCGTTGGCTGATGGAAAGCGCCGATGAGATTCTTGCCCCTGGGGTGGTTCACACCGGTTTTGCCTCCGACCGAAGAATCAACCTGCGCGAGCAGGGTCGTGGGCACCTGCAAAAAATCGGCACCCCGCAAAAAGCACGCCGCGGCAAATCCAGTCATGTCACCTACCACACCTCCGCCTAGGGCGATGAACAGACTCCGTCTTTCGTGGCGGTCTTCCAGTGCGGCATCGAGAATCTTTTCAATCGACTGCAGGTGCTTATGTCGCTCACCCGAGGGCAGCACCACGTCGGTCAAATGCGCGACGTGTGCGAGGCCCTCTTTCAGTTGATGCAAGTACAGGGGTCCAACCTGATCATCGGTAACGACAATGACGCCCCGATCGCCGACGAGTCCTCGCCAACGGTCAACGTCTTGGAGAAATCCCCGGCCAATTTCTATGTCGTAACTCCGATCGCTGACCGCCGCGCCTAGGTCGACATGAATAAGATGGTCAGCCTCCGACATGAATAACAACTCCCGAGATTGTGTTCAGTCCGCTACCAAAGGCAGCAACGATTGCGCCGCCAATTGTTCCTGAATTTGTCGGGCAACTCTACGGGCATTGCCGCCACTTGCCGAAATTATCAGATCTGCCAAGCCTTGATAGAGCGGCTCGCGTTCCTCCATCAGCTTCCGCAGCGTCTCCTCGCGGTCACCTTTAGCAAGCAAAGGACGACCCTCACCTGAACCGGTGCGCTTCAATTGCTGCTCTACACTTACCTCGAGATAGACCACTACGCCCGTCTCAGACATCAACTGGCGATTGATCTCGGTGACGACAGCGCCGCCACCGGTCGCGATGACAACCTTTGGGCGCTGGGCGAGCTCGCTCAGTACCGCGGCTTCGCGACGCCGAAAGCCTGTTTCACCCTCCACATCAAAAATCCAGGGAATGTCCGCCCCGCAGCGCGCTTCAATTTCTGCGTCGCTGTCGACAAAATCGCAGTCCAGTAGACCGGCCAGTATTCTTCCAACGGTAGATTTACCGGAACCCATAGGGCCGATCATAAACACGCGCAAGTCTTGACTCGAGTCCGTCATGATGGGGGATTCAGTTAACCAACGTCTCAGAGAGAATTCGGGGCGTAATAAAAATCAGCGTTTCTGTTTTCTGCTGCGTATTGGCTTTGCTTTTGAAGAGGTTGCCCAAATAGGGGATATCACCGAGGAACGGTACTTTCTCAACCTTGACCAACTCCTCGTTTTTGAAAACGCCGCCCAGCACGACAGTCTCACCGTTGCCGACCAGCACCTGCGTGGTGAGCTCTGTGGTGTCGATTGTGGGAATCAGTCCGCCGTTGCCACTCGGCACCAGCTCGCCAACTGAGTCCTGATTAACGACGAGGTCGAGTAAGATCCGGTCATCCGGCGTGATGTTAGGCGTCACATCCAGCTTTAATACCGCCTCTTTGAACGCGGTCGTCGTAGCACCTGACGCCGCACCTTCCTGATAGGGAATCTCAGTACCCGATTTAATGCTGGCTTTCTGCTTGTCACCGGTGATCACCTTGGGCTGAGACACCACCTCACCCTCACCCGACGCCTCCAGGGCCGACAGCTCCGCAGTCAGAAAGAGGTCGGTGGAAGTAAAACCTACGGCAAACCCGGAAGTCCCGCCCGACACACCCAAATCGACAAAGGGTGCGGTCGGCATCTGAATTGGGCTGCTACCGGCAATCATCTGGTTATTGAGACTGGTGACACTGGATGTGTCGCCCGCGATCGAGGTGAACTTGTCGCCATCAGCGTTAAGATAACCACCGCCCCAGCGAATACCCAACTGTTGATCGATATTAGAGGAGGCGATCACAATTCTTGCCTCAATCATGACCTGGCGAATAGGAATATCCACCTTCTCAATGAGGTCGCGGATCTCGGCCAGTTTTGCGGCAGTATCCGTCACCACAATCGAGTTGGTGCGCTCATCCACCACCACAGAACCCCGCTCGGAAATGAGGGAGCCACCCTCCTCTGATCCCGCAGCGAATAAACTCACAACATTCGCTGCCTTGGCATAGCGAATACGAATAAATTCCGACTGCAGCGGCGCGAGCTCCGCTAATTGCTTGTTGGCCTCTATTTCGAGGCGCTCCCTTTCCGCAATTTCTTGTGCAGGCGCTACCATCAATACGTTGCCAATCTTGCGGCTATCGAGGCCTCGGGTTTTGAGGATCAGATCTAACGCCTGATCCCAAGGCACATTTTGTAATCTGAGAGTGATGCTGCCAGTGACAGAGTCTGACGCCACCAAATTGAGCTCGGTGAAATCTGCAATGAGCTGTAATACCGACCGCACCTCGATACTCTGGAAATTAAGCGAGATGCGATCACCCACATAATCGAACTCGTTCAGCCGCTCTCTCTTAGCCTCGGAGGTCATGGGCGCCACGGCGAGGATGTATTCATTACCCGTCTGATACGCAAGGTAGTCGAACCGCCCATCTGCAATCAGTTGTAGACGCGCACCGCGCTCTGTAGTTGTCACCTCGACTTTGTGCACAGGGGTCGCGAAATCAGTGACGTCGAAGCGCCGGATCAACGTCTCGCGAATGTTGGTATCTGTAAATTGCAGGGTGATCTTGCCACCCTCGCTAAATATGCTGGCGTCTACATCAGGATTACTCAGTGTGAGCACCAATAAACCTTCTCCATCGGTAGAACGACGGAAAGCTAAATCGGTTATCTCCGACACCACCCGCGCTACACGGTTGGCATCGGTCCTGAGCACATTAGTGGTCGCAGTACTGGGACTCATCTCGCGTGCGTCGCGACCCACACGCAGTATCAGTTGACGGCCAGCGATCTCGGTTTCAAAGGGCACAAGCTCAACGAGATTGACGATCAGCCGGGTGCGGTCACCGGATTCCAGCACCATGACACTGGTCGCATTCGGTTGGGATAAGGGAAATCGCTTTTCTCCCAGCGCACTCTCGGTTTGCGGCAAGTCCAGAACGATGCGCGCGGGCTCTTCGATAGTGTAGCTGTCGAGGTCGACAAGGGGCGGCTCATCAAAGGTGAGCTGTACCTCCAGTCGCGCGCCCGGCTGAGCGATGAAGGCGATATCTTCAATGACCGCCGCCTGAGCAAGACCCGCCAGCAACCAACACGAAGCGGCAAAAACGCAGCGCCAGCCTAAGCGACTTCTCGTCGCGCGCCGACCGTAAAGCACTCTCTTCATGACTGCCTCTCCCCAGCTCACATCCCTGAGAGCTCAATAGTTCTGGGTCGCTCGACCCACCCGCCCTCGGTTCCATCCGGGACGATTTCAATCACGGCAATAAACGCAGCGCCCATGTCGATGATCCTACCGTGATCTCGACCCAAAAAGTCACCCACCTGCACGCGATGGATTCCACCTTCCGGATCTTTGATTAATGTCCAGTCCTGGCCATTGCGCTGAAGCGATCCCACCATCACGAGTGAATCCAGTGTAAACCGCTCCAGAATCTGTTTAGGCCTGCTAGGGTCGGGCCGCAACGCCGCTCGGGCAGACCGTGCCGCCACCTGTCGGCTATCCATCGGTCGATCGAAAGGACTCCGTAAGGTGGCTGCAGAGTAAGCAAAGGCCTCGTAGGGCTCATACGTTGGGATCGGCTCGATGAAGCCCCCGGGCGCTGCTCGTTTTTGCGCCATGAAGGTATCCAGATCCGCCGTCCCCTGCTCGGCGCAGGACGCGCACAAGAGAAGGACGCCAATCAGGAATGCATCCCTCACCGGTAATGGATTACTCACCCTCGTCGCCCTCCCGATACCGGTAGGTTTTGGCAAGGATACTCATATTGAGCGCGGGCGACGTTTTGGCATCGACCGTCACTTTAAAATCATGCAAGGTGACGATCCGCGGCAAACTTGCCATTCCAGAAATAAAAGCACCGAGGTCGTGATAGGAGCCTGCAGCCTCAAGTGCAATGGGTAGTTCTATAAAAAAAGCTTCTGTCTGTTCTTCCAACAGATCAATGCGCTTTATGCTGAGCCCGTTGAGCTCTCCCTTGCCCGTGATATCTTCGAGCAAACTGGGTACCTCAGTCTCAGAGGGCAACTGCGCCACCAGCTCGCCAAAACGAAGCTCCATCTCAACCAGTTGGGCCTTGTAGGTTTCGAGGTTCGCCGCCTCAAAGGCTTTTTGTTCGAACTCCTGCCGCAATTTTTGCTCTTGCTGCTCTTTGCCGGCCAATGTCTCCTGCAATAGCTCCACGTGCAAATAGAAGCCCGCTACTAAAAGCAGGGCATACAGAATCACCAACAGGATAACCTTCAGCGCAGCGGGCCAGTTGCCGATATTGTCGAGATCAAGATCTGTCAGATCGAGCTCGTTCAGCGCTTTCACATGCGCGATCAGATTCACGGCGACCTGTCCTCGCGGGCGCCAGGATTCGATAGCGTGACGCTGAGCTTGAAGGTGGCTGCCTGATCGCCATAGTTGGGAGCACTCTGCACCGCGTCGAGTTTCGGGTTGTCGAGCCAATCAGAGGCTTCGAGGCGACGCATTAAGCGCGATACGTGATTGTTGGATTCCGCTACGCCCTCCAATGCAACGACGCTACCCGTGGTACGTAACGCTGTGTAAAAGACGCCGTCGGGCAGTGTTCTGACCAGCTGATCGAACAAACGTACGACAATAGGCCTGTTGCCCTGTAACGTCTGAATGATCTCCATGCGCTCAATCAGTTGATTGCGCCTTTGCTGCAGCTCCCGAATTTCTGAAACCTCCTGATCCAACAGCGCAATATGCTTTCGAAGATAATCATTACGGTCTTGCTGTCGATCGATGAGGTAGTTGACCAGCAGATCCCACATTAAAATCGAAAGCGCAGCAAACACTACAACCATGCCGAGGCTCTTGAGAAATTGTTGCCGTCGCTGTTGCCGTCGCCACTCGCGCCAGGGCAGCAAATTGATGGTGCTCATCGGCCTGTACCGCGCATCGCCAGACCACAGGCGACCATCATCGCCGGCGCGTCCTCGGCCAAAGCCAGTGGGTCAACCCGAGGGCCCACCGTCATACCGGCAAACGGATTCGCAACCACGACGCGCGTCGAGAGTCGCTCCTCGGCAAGCTCCCCGAGACCGTCAATGGCCGCCACGCCGCCACACAGTAAGATGCAATCAAGCGAGGTGTATTCACTGGACGAAAAAAAGAACTGCAAGGATCGACTGACTTGCTGCACTACCGCCTCACGAAAAGGCTGCAACACCTCGCGCTCGTAATCCTCGGGTAATCCTCCCCGCTTTTTGGCCTGGTCGGCCTCTGCAAATGAGAGATCGTATCGATCCATGATCTCATCGGTGAGTTGGCTCCCGCCAAAGAACTGTTCTCGGGAATATATTGATTCGCCATTGGCAAATACCGACAGGGTGGTCATGCTGGCACCGATATCGACCATCGCTACCGTTCGCAGATGCTCCCCTGGCAATTGGTCCTGCACCAGCGCCAGCGCACGGCCCATCGCGAGCACCTCAACATCTATTATCTCCGCCGCGAGACCCCCTATCTCCAGTGCATCCACCCGCGCGTCAATCGTTTCCTGATGACAGGCTACGAGCAAAACATTGACGGCGTCGTGCTCTATCGAGGCAGATGGCAGGACCTCAAAGTCAATGGCGACTTCCTCCAGGGGATAGGGGATGTATTGGTCTGCTTCGACCGCCAGCTGGGCCTCAAGATCTTCTTCGGAAAGGCCGGCGGGCATCTTCACTGTCTTGATAATAACGGCGGACCCAGAGACTGCCGCCGCGGCGCGGGTCGAGCGGGTTTTCGAGCGCGCAACCAGATCGCTGATGACCTCGCCAACTGTCTCTACCTGCTTTATGTTTTTTTCAATCACCGCCTCGGGGGGCAATGCTGCAACCGCGTAGCTCTCCACACGGTAGCGTTCACCCTGTCGACTCAGCTCCAGCAACTTCACTGTCGTAGAACTGATGTCAATCCCGAGCACGCGTGACGTTTTGGCTGCGCCAAATAACCTCAACACTTGTCATTCCTTTGCGTGTGTCGACGTCCCAAGAGAGGGCTTCGCATGTCTCGAGCGACCATTCTACGACGACGCCTGAATTTAATGGCCGCACAAAGTCGGTAAAACGTCACTTATTGTGCCCATTTGTGTGAAATACCCGCAAAAGCCCTGATATGTTTGCGCCTTGCTCGCTGAGCGTCGATCACCCGCCACCGACACGGCGCAGCGAAATAACCGTAAATCCCCAGCCGGAGACCCTGTAATTGGCTAGACACCAGACCTTGATTCGGTATGCGTTGCTACTTGCCTGTGCCGGTATCTGGTGGTTGGCGGGACTGTATCTTTACCTCAGCCCGCGGTTACCCGAGGAGAGCGCGCTACGCAATATCACCTTGCAAACCCCGCTACAGGTGCTGAGTCGAGACGGCGCGCTGATAGGTCAATTTGGTGAGCAAAAGCGAAAACCGCTGCAGTTCGAGGAAATCCCGCAAGGGTTCATCAATGCGCTTCTCGCCGCTGAAGACGATGGCTTTTTCGAGCACGGCGGTATCGAACCCCTCAGCCTCGCGAGAGCGGTTTCCGAGTTGCTGCTCACCGGCCGAAAAGGGAGCGGCGGTTCAACCATCACCATGCAGGTGGCAAGAAACTACTTTTTGACGCTGGACCAAACCTTTATCAGAAAGTTCACGGAGATCCTGCTCGCGCTCCAGATCGAGGCACGCCTGAGTAAAGAAGAAATTTTCGAGCTCTACGTTAACCGCGTGTTTCTGGGGCACCGCGCCTATGGTTTTGAGGCGGCGGCGGAAACCTACTACGGAAAATCCCTTGCAGAACTCGATCTGGCGCAACACGCCATGCTCGCTGGTGTGCCCAAAGCGCCCTCGCGCAACAACCCGCTCAGCAACCCAGAAAAGGGCAAGATCCGGCGCGACTGGATTCTCGGACGAATGGAAAATCTGGGCATGATCAACGAGGCCCAGCGGGATGCGGCGCAGGCTACGCCCGTGACCGCGGCTTTTTTTGGTCAGGTTGTTGAGGTTGATGCCGACTATGTCGCTGAAATGGTCCGGCGTGAAATGGTGGCGCGTTTCGGTAACGCGGCATACAACGACGGCTATGTCGTGTATACCACCGTCGATGCAAAACAACAGCAAGCCGCCAGAGATGCGCTGCTGGCGGGCCTGCGAACCTACGACTGGCGCCATGGGTGGCGCGGACCGGAACGGCGCCTCGCGCCCCGCGATGGGGAAACCGAAGCTGAAACCACTGACCGCTGGCAACAAGCGCTGCAGGAAATGCCGACCATTGCCGAGCTTCAGCCCGGGATCGTTACCGAGGTCGGCGACAGTATGGTCACCGTATTGACCAAATCTGGTGACGTTATCTCTCTTACCTGGGAGGGCGATCTGAATGCAGTGCGGCGCTACCGCAGTGTTAACTCGACCGCGGCCCCAGAAAAGACGGTGTCTGACCTTGTGGCCCAAGGAGATCTGATCAGAGTCCTCGAAACAGCCAATGGGTGGCGGTTGAGTCAGGTCCCCCAAGCGCAGGCGGCATTGGTGTCTCTCGATCCCAAGCACGGCGCGATTCGCGCGCTGGTCGGCGGCATGGGTTTCGAACTCTCAAAGTTCAATCGGGCGACCCAAGCTCGTCGGCAACCGGGCTCTAATTTCAAACCGTTTTTGTATGCCAGCGCGCTCTCGGCGGGCATTACCCCGTCGACCGTCATTAACGACGCGCCTGTGGTGCTCGACAATATCGCCGCAGCAGAAATCTGGAGACCGGAGAATGACAGCGGCAAATTCTACGGCCCCACCCGATTGCGGGAGGCCCTAGCATTTTCGCGCAATCTTGTGTCGATCCGCGTACTGCAGCGTGTCGGCATAGGACCTTTTATCCGCTACGTGGAACGATTGGGCTTCAACACTGAGGATATGCAGGCGAATTTAACGCTGGCGCTGGGAACGCACGCCTTTACCCCAATTGAGGTCGCAGCAGGGTATGCCATCCTCGCTAACGAGGGTTTCAAAGTGGAGCCTTGGCTCATCGAGCGTATCGAGAACGCGCAGGGGGACATTGTTTACGCGGCTGATCCACTGGTGGCCTGCCCCGAATGCGCCACGACCGATAACGGCAACGCCGAAGAGGTTCGTATGGAGGACATCCTTGGAACCGCCGTTCCCGAAGTACGCGCCGCCGAGAGGGTCATGGATCCACGAGTGGCCTTTATCGTCTCTTCCTTCCTGCGCGACGCCATTCAGCGCGGCACTGGCCGTCGGGCCAGAGTTCTGGAACGCGATGACATCGGCGGCAAAACGGGCACCACCAACGGGCCGAGAGATGCGTGGTTCTCGGGATTCAATCGCGATTTAATTACGACCGCATGGGTTGGGTTCGATGACTACAGCCCGCTGGGCAGAAGAGAGTTTGGTGGCACCGCCGCGCTACCTATCTGGATTGACTACATGCGCGAGGCGCTGCCACCTGCGCAGCCGAATCCGCCCATGCCACCGGGCATTGTGCGGCTTCGTGTCGATGCCGAGTCGGGGCTGCGGGTCCGCGGTCAGCCCGAGGGCAGCCTCATGGAGTACTTCCTCGAGGAGTCCTTGCCCGGCTGGGCCAGCGATTCTGGCCAGGCCCTCGGAACTGATGATCTGGAACAAATTTTCTAAAAAAAACGCCGGCAAAAGCCGGCGTTTTTTTGAATACAACATCCCTTACTGCTTGAGGCTGCGGCCGCCAAAACGCTTGTTGAAGCGGTCAACCCGACCGCCGGTATCGACGATCTTCTGCTTGCCGGTATAGAACGGATGGCACTGGCTGCATACGTCCAGAGAAATATCGGCGCCCAGAGTAGAGCGGGTTTTGATCTCGTTGCCACAACTGCACTTGGCAGTAATATCGCCATACTGCGGGTGAATGTCTGCTTTCATGCCAACCTCCGTCGGCGCTAGGGGCCAAAAAAAGAGGGCGGATAATACCAGAGCCGACACCGATAGCAACATGGAATACAGCCACTGCCACGCTCTAGTACACTGCTGTCGAAGATTTGTCCGCTGTCACCATGTCGAATTTAACTGCACCTGACAACCATGGCGCGCCAGTTATATGGCGCTGCGCCGTACCTACGCCGCTCCGCCGGTCCTTTGACTATTGGTCACCGGAAGAAGGCGGCCCCAACCCCGCGCCGGGCATTCGGATCAAACTCCCCTTCGGCAGTCGTTCTGTTATCGCATTTTTAGTGTCTCAGGGAGCAGACAGCGATGTTGATCCCAAGCGCTTGCGTCGCGTGACATCGGTTATCGACACCGAGCCGTTATTCCCTCCATCACTCTTTGAACTGCTCATATGGACGGCAACCTATTACCAACACCCACTGGGTGAGGTCCTGCCACTGGGGCTCTCTCCGGGTGAGCGTCGCGGTAAGCCGGAACACCCACTGGAAGAACCCGGGCTGATGTTGAACGAGCGCGGCCGCGGTCTCCCGGAAGGCGCGCCCCATCAGGCGCCGCGACAAGCCGCGCTGGTGCAGCGACTCGCGGCGGGTCCGATCAGTTTCAAACAACTGGTTACCGAAGGATTCAGCCGCCCACTGGCCAACGCGCTCATCAGCAAGGATTTGGCGATCCGTTGCGATGTTGTCAACACAGTATGTTGGCGCGAGCGAACCCCACACTTGCGAGCCAATCCCGAACAGTCCGATGCAATTGACGCGATCACCAACGCGCTCGGCCAGTTCTCGGTGCATCTGCTTTATGGCGTCACAGGCAGCGGCAAAACTGAAGTTTACCTGCAGTGTATTGCGGCCTGCCTGAAACAAGACCGGCAGGTACTGGTGCTGCTGCCCGAGATTGCCCTGACACCGCAGACCCTCGCGCGCTTTGAAGCACGATTTGATGCGCCAGTATTGGCGCTCCACTCGGGAATTGGAGACGCCGCGCGCGACCGCGCTTGGGCGGCAGCCCGCAATGGTAAAGCCGCTATTATTCTGGGCACGCGATCAGCGGTCTTTGTTCCCCTCAATAAACCTGGCCTCATTATTGTCGACGAGGAACACGACGCCGCTTTTGTACAGCAGGATGGCCTGCGGTACTCGGCTCGAGATGTGGCTATCAAGCGAGCGCAACTGGAGGATTGCCCGGTGATATTGGGGAGCGCCACACCCAGTCTGGAAAGCTGGCTGAATGCTGATCGCGATCGCTACCGGCGGCACATCCTTACACAACGTGCCGGCGCGGGCGCCCTTCCACAGCAGCGGCTGATCGACATCCGAGGTCTGGAACTGACGGCGGGTTTATCTCGAGAACTCCTCGATGCTGTGGAACGCACATTACACGACGGTAATCAGGTGCTGCTTTTTCTAAACCGTCGCGGGTTTGCCCACGCGCTGGTGTGCCATGACTGCGGCTGGAGTAGTGAATGTAATCATTGCGATGCCCGCATGACGCTGCATAAGTCGCCGCCGGGCCTTCAGTGTCACCATTGTGGAGACCGGATCGCGTTACCCGCACGGTGCCCGGGATGCCAGAGCAACCGCTTACTGGGAACCGGCCTCGGCACGCAGCAGGCGGAAGCTTTTCTCAGCGAGCACTTCGCTGATTATCCGGTGATTCGCGTCGACAGCGATACCATGGCAACGAGAGGAGCCATGCCAAAGCTGATAGAGCAGCTCGATACCGGAAAACCGGTGCTGCTGGTGGGCACCCAGATGCTGAGCAAAGGGCACCACTTTCCTCATGTCACGCTGGTAGCCATCGTCGACGCCGATGCACTGCTTTTCAGTCCTGACTTTCGCGGTGAGGAGCGGCTGCTGCAGCTTTTGACGCAAGTCAGTGGCCGCGCGGGCCGCGCCGGCAAACGAGGGTCAGTGCTTATCCAAACCCGGCAGCCTGAGCACACGTTAATTCGCAATCTCGATGCGCCCTATCATTCGCAACTGGCAACCTTGCTGTCACTGCGCGCCGAGTCAGCGCTCCCACCCTACGGTGCATTGGGTGTGATCCGGTGTGACAGCAAAACGCGAGCGACAGGGCTCGAATTTCTTCAGCGCATTAAAGCCAGGGTGACACCAACGGGGCACTGCCGCGTTATAGGCCCCTTGCCCGCCGCGATGGCAAGGCGCAAAGATCGTTTCCGCAGCCAACTGGTTGTGGCTGGACCCTCGCGCCCCGCGCTGGCTGCGCTCATCGCCTCACTGGTGGCAGAAGCAGAAGCCTCTCGTCACTCGGGCGGCCTGAGTTGGTCAATCGATATTGATCCCTACGAAAGCTTGTGACTTCCTTGGCTGGAGCCTTCGCGACAGGTCAGTAATAATAGGCGCCCCAAGCTTCGGGCTCAGCGAGCACGGAGAACCTCTAACAGGACGACCATGAAAGCTGAACTGGCTGCGCTGATTTCCTCTGCGCTGGAACAACTGGTATCGCAAGGCACACTGGCAGACATGCCAGAGGCGCCACCGCAGATTGACCACCCAAAAGACCCGGCGCATGGCGATCTGTCCTGTAACGTGGCCATGGTAATGGCGAAGCGCGCAGGTTTGGCGCCGCGAGACCTCGCCCAGCAGGTCATAGACGCCCTACCCATCAACGCCCTGATTGCCAGCGCCGATATTGCGGGACCGGGATTTATTAACTTTTTTATCAACCCAGAGCGTCACACAGAAATCATCAGCAGGATATTTTCTGAGCGATCGACCTTTGGACAGACCAACATTGGTGAAGGTCGGAAAGTTCAGGTGGAGTTTGTCTCTGCTAACCCAACCGGGCCGTTACATGTGGGCCACGGTCGCGGAGCAGCCATCGGCGATTGCCTCGGTCGCTTATTGGACGCCACTGGATGGGCGGTGCAGCGAGAGTTTTATTACAACGACGCGGGTCAGCAGATCCAGAATCTGGCGTTGTCGGTGCAGGCTCGGGCGATGGGCAAGAGTCCCGACGATACCGACTGGCCCGAGGACGGCTACCAGGGCAGTTACATTCAGGACGTCGCCAACGCGTTCATGGCTGCAGAAACCGTGCAGGCGGCCGACCGGGAAATTACTGCGTCTGGCGACGTTAACGATTTGGATGCGATCAGAGATTTTGCCGTCGCCTGTCTGCGTCGGGAACAGGACCAGGATCTCCGTGCCTTCGCCGTGGCCTTTGATCATTATTTCCTGGAATCCTCACTCTATGACAGCGGAGCCGTTGACGAGACAGTCTCAACGCTCGTTCGATCCGGCCACACCTTTGAGCAGGATAATGCGCTCTGGTTGAGAACCTCTTCTTTCGGTGATGACAAAGACCGTGTCATGCGCAAGAGCGAGGGGGGGTACACCTATTTTGTCCCCGACGTGGCCTACCACCTGAACAAGTGGCAGCGGGGCTTTGAACGCGTCATCAATGAGCAAGGCGCTGATCATCACAGTACTATCACTCGCGTGCGCGCGGGCTTACAGGGCTTGGACGCCGGTATTCCTAAGGGTTGGCCCGAGTACGTATTGCATCAAATGGTCACCGTGATGCGCGATGGCACCGAGGTAAAGCTGTCCAAACGCGCGGGCAGCTATGTCACCCTGCGCGACCTGATTGATTGGGTGGGGTGCGACGCGACCCGGTATTTTCTTGTAGCGCGCGCGCCCTCGTCGCAGCTGACCTTCGATGTAGATCTGGCGCTGGCAAAGAGCAACGAAAACCCGGTTTACTACATTCAATATGCCCACGCCCGGGCCGCAAGCATTCGCCGTAAAGCCCAGTCTGCGCTGGGGGATGGGGCAGAAGCGGCGGGTCTCGAGCACCTCGACTGCCTCTGTGAGCCGGAGGCCCTGACACTGGCGATCACACTGGGCCGATTCCCGGAGGTCGTTGCCACCGCGGCAGAGCGCCTCGAGCCACATGACGTCGCTAACTACCTGCGGCAGGCCGCGTCAGACTTCCATGCTTTTTATAACGCCCATCACATTCTGGACGCCGAGCCCGATATTCAGCGTGCCCGGCTTGCGCTGGTGGCCGCCACCCAACAGGTCATTGCCAACGGTCTGAACCTGTTGGGAGTCTCTGCACCGGATACCATGTGATATGGCCAAAAGCGCAACAAAGCCCCGACAAAAAACCGGATCCCCTCGCGGCGCCGCTAGCCGATCTGGTGCCGCGAGTGCACCGCCTACGCTTTCAGCGGCGCACCTGCAGGGCTTCGCAGCGGGCT
>Ga0181556_1001801_pt1 | contig 20769 bp, 26 predicted proteins | sample 011ome_14_FD_148651 | JGI IMG/M metagenome (GOLD analysis project Ga0181556, IMG submission 148651) | Coastal salt marsh microbial communities from the Groves Creek Marsh, Skidaway Island, Georgia - 011505AT metaG (spades assembly) | ecosystem: Environmental > Aquatic > Marine > Intertidal zone... | reverse complement strand
TCCTACAGGGAGAACGTAGGGGACAAAAAGAGGCGAACCAATGAAAGGCTCAAAGATATGGTACAACATAATGCGTTCGGGGACAATAGCAACACAGCATCTTGGGATACATACGCGCAATCAATCATAGCGCAGTACAATCTAAAAAAGATCAGCAATGAATATCACGGGGCCTGCCCGAATTGCGGTGGCAAAGATCGGTTCTGGATTAATAATCACCAAGGTGAGATAAAGGTAAATTGTCGGCAATGCCAAGACTGGAAAAGGATAATTGATATAATGCGGCAAGATGGCCTATACCCCGAATTTAATCCGCCTAAAAATCAAGATGACCCCAAGGTTTACGATTTTCCAGAGGTGAACGACGAACACCCATACCTTGCCCGCAAAAAGATCAAGCAGCACAACGCAATCATTGACGGGCCAGACCTAAGCATTCCCATTATCGACGCAAAGGGAAAACGCGTAGGCACGCAATTCATCGACGAAGCTGGCAATAAAAAATTCAGCTATCAAATGCCAGTCACAGGCAATTTTTCAGTGATCGGCGGTAAAATCACAGACTTTGCATATATTACAGAGGGCTGGGCTACAGCATGCAGCGTGCATGAGGCCACAGGTAAGCCAGCCGTATTCGCGCTAAACGCGGGCAATATCCCCGCTGTCTGCGAGGCATTACAGGCAGCTAAACCAAACGCAAAGCTAATCATTGCGGGGGATAATGACGAAGCTGGCCGTAAAGCCTGCGAAAAAGCATTTGATCTATGCGGGGTAGAACATGTTTTACCTGAACGCGATGGCAATGACTTTAACGACGTATGGATAGCCAGAGGTCCAGACGCAACGCGCAAGCTATTACAGCCGAAAGACGTGCTAGACGATTTGGTTTTCCCAAACAACGCGGTGGCGCAACTATCTGCAAATTATATTGTAAAAAACTGGTTATCCGAAAACAGTATTAGCGTTATCTATGGCGCGTCTAACGTAGGCAAATCATTCTTCACGCTGAGCCTAGCCTACCATGTGGCGGCGGGAAAAGAATTTTTCGGGAACCGCGTAAAGCAAGGCAGCGTATTATATTTATCCACAGAGGGCGGCACATCATTCATCAACCGCCTAGTTGCGCTGGGCAACCAGCTAGGCAAAGAAAACGTGCCACTGGCAGTACGCCCTAGCCCAATAAACCTATATGACGCGGCAGAGGATATAGCCAAGGTCGAAAAGATTATCCAAGAAATGACGCGGCGATACGGTAAGGTGTCACTGCTGGTTATCGACACACTGGCACGCGCTACGGCTGGATCATTCGACGAAAACAACAACAGCGAAATGTCGAAACTTATTGCTGGTCTGGATGCAATACGGGAAAGAACGGGGGTACACATCTTGCTTGTGCATCACAGCGGCAAGGATTCAAGCAAGGGTAGTCGTGGGGCTTCCAGTTTGAAAGCCGCATGTGATACAGAAATTGAACTATCGTTTGATGATGAAACACATGTAAGAACAGCACGCGCAACAAAACAGCGCGACATGGAAACGGGGGCAGAACTAAACTTTATTCTGCAACCAGAGGAACTGGGCAAGGATGAGGATGGCGATGCTGTTACGACATGCGTCATTCGTGAAGCATCTGCCAGCGAAATAGAGGACATAGCAAAGCCACGGGTTAAGGGCAAAAACCAAAAGCTATTCAAACAAGTCTTTTACCAACTGCGGGGCGAGGGTGTGGGCTATCCCAATCCTGCTGGGGCTGGATGGCCTGACCCAAGGTCGTTTTGGTGCATTGCGGATGATGATCTGCGGGAACACTTTAAGGGCAAGCTAGTGGGGGCGTCCAATCCATCGCAGACCTATAAGCAAACCGTTGAGGCGTTACTTGGGTCAGGCGTTATAGCGGTCAATGATGGCAAAATCTGGTTCACTGATTCGGACGGCAAGGTGAAAGACACCTTTTCATAAAGATGTCCGCTAATAATTACTAATAATTAGGGGGGTCAAAAATACTAAAAACTAATAATTAGGGGGAAATTGGGGGAAAAAGTGAAAAAAAATGAAAAAAATTTGGCGGCAAAAACATGGGTGATAATAAAAAGGTGAATGCAATGAAATCAATGGGTTACGGGTACTATTTATTAGTAATTATTAGTTTTTATTATGTAATTATTAGTTCTCGGCAGGTATTGACAAAAGCTAATAAAAAAGGGACAACTTCTTTAGAAGTTGCCCTTTATTAGCTTGTTAATGCCCCAGATATTAGGTGAAGCATGGACAAGAAAAAATTTCCCCATTGGATTGCTGACAGAATAGAAAATGGAACCGCGCGGGTTTTCCCGCATGGAACTATCAAGGTTGTTCCATTGCGGACAATGGCTGAGAAATTAGCGAGCATGACGCTGGACGAATTAGAGGGGTTTGCGAACCGCAGACGATATGCCCCAGATTTGCCGCGATGGACTGAGAGCGAACGCGCGGCGATACTTGCGCGGAAATATGAACTGGAAAGGGGCAAGTGATGCGAGTGCGATTGAGCAGGCAGGAAATGGCGAACTGCGAACAGGCGGCGGCATTGCGTTGGCAGCTAGCGCGGGCAAGTGGCGTTGCGAACCAGCGCAAGGACAAAGGGCGCAGTGATGCTGATCTGGATTTGATCGGGATAAAAGCCGAAACGGCTGTGGCCAAGGTTTTAGACGTGCAGCACAATGTTTTCCAAATGGGCGTCGATAGTGGCGCGGATATGTTCTTAGGGGATATATCTATTGACGTGAAAAGTACGTTTTATGAAAAGGGGAAAATGCTTTTCAAATCGCTGGATGCGTTTCGCGCGGATTGCTGCGTGCTAGTCACTGCGACACAGGATGCGGATGTTATGAATGTCGCGGGATATTCATCAAAAGCACATTTCGAGAAAAACGCGGAAACAGCTGATTTAGGGCATGGGCCTTGCTTTGTCATGACGCAAGATAGGCTGCGCGGGATTGAATCGCTGTGGGCCTATTATAAAACAATTACACTAGATAAGGGGTAAGACATAGGCGCGACATGTTCCGCGCCTGTGGGTGGCCTTATAATGGCTGTGTGATGCTGTTTCAGTGCATGGTGGCGCGTGGGTATTCCATGACATAATCGGAAAGCGTATCCGCGCACATTTCCAGCAATTCCACGCCATCGTCGCTGGCAAGGTCATAGGCTTCAAGCATTGACAGGATCAACGCGGCAATATCTGAGAATGTCACCTCTTGCGGGATTGCAGCGGAAAACTTTTCCAGCTGTTCCTTGGTGATGCAGGATAGTTGATCATTGTCGGACATGGTTTTCCCCTGTGTGGCGTTGGTGTGGATAGTGTCGCGCCTTGTGCTGTGTAGGTCAAGCACTGGCGCGACATTGCGCAATCATTGATATTCCTTGGGCGGTACAATCCATTGCGCTTTATCAACCATGGTTTCGCAATGTGTGCATTGCAGGGCTGACCAAGCAAAATGATAAACGCGGGAACACTCCACGCAATGCGGGCAAGCTATAATTTTGCCTTGCCTTGGTGCGCGGGTTTTACCAGTTACACGCGGCCAACTTTCCAGCATTGCCGTTGTTTCTGCGGCCATCTTGCAGCGTTCAACTTGCTTTGGCGTTAGCGTTGCCGCGATTGTTTCGGCGTATTCTATGCATTCTTGTGCTTGGCTCTCTGTGTCCGCTGTGATTGCTAAATGTAAAGCTAGGGTTAGTGCATCTGTTGCGCTTTGAATTTGCATTGGGGCTATCCTTCTAACATTGTTTCAAATTGCTCAACCACAAGATCGGTAAAATCTGAATTGATTGATAGGTTCATATCAAGAATATATCGTGCATAATCCAGAGTGAATAAATATTTATCTTGGGTTCCTGCATATGCTTTGCGCATATCTTGCGTGATTGATTTAGATAAGGTTTCGGTGATTTTTTCTAGGTTGGGCATTGGTCTTTCCTCTTTTATGACACTAAGACGGGCTTGCCGTGGTGTGTGTATTGCTTCCCTATTTCATGGTAAAAGGCGTCGCCGTCTTGATCGCGGTAGGTTTCACCGTCCCACATTTCATTTAGCGTTGCGTTGATATACACATCTGCGTCAAATTCCTTGCGTAAATTATCGCGGACAGATTGCGCTAATGCTGTTTCAAATTCTGTATTGGTCATTGGTTTTTCCTCTTATTTCCAGATTAAACGCCATTTGTAACAGTCCAGCGTGATATATTTATTTCGCCGCGTTGGTTTGTCGGCGTACCAAGGGTAAGTGACAAAATGCTTACCATTTGTGTGCGATATTATCACATCCCCATTCGGTTGCTTTTCTGCGTAAACTTCTATCAATTCCATTAATCTTTCCTCTTATCTGTCTAGGTAGGTTTCAATTAGCCACGCAAGAACACAGGCGGCCAAAAGGATCAAGTTTACAAAAATCAACAAAGACATTACGCGGCCTCATCTTCTAGTGCTTCAAAGATTTCACAAACTGCGTGGCGAATGCGGCTTTCGATTTCACCGTATGCAATGCGGCACGCCATTTCATCATAAGACAATGGTGTATCGCCCCAGCAATCACTTACAAAATCTTCGCCTTGAACCGTGTTACAGTTCTGGCAAAGCATATGCGCCTTTGCGTAATAAATAACGTACTCGCTACCGTCTGCGCTTTCACTTGCCCAGTCCATAGCTTGGTCAATGTCTGCTGCGTCCTTGCAAATATCCTGTGCAATGTCATTGCAGTATTCGGTTAGCCAAAAATCGTTAATGTGTGTCATTGTTCTTTCCTCTGTTTTGTTGTTGTCATGCTTGGTGCATGTAATGGCGGCCACGCATGGCCGCGCATAGATGCATCATTTTAAAGCTGTACAAATTCTTTGTGTTTAAGGCCGCCCTTTGGTCCAACCTCCGCAACCATCCAGAAATTGTTTTCGTTACAGACTCTAACGCGTGCTACGTTGTCCATAAGATTATCAACAAAGATGTTGTTGATTTTGCGGCCCATCCAAGCCTTGCGCAAAGTTTTACGTTGCGCCTTGTTTAGCTTGCTCAATTCTTCAATTTTGCGATCGTTTGTCATTTCAGTTTCCCCTTTATTCTATGCTGCGGTGCAGCGAATCTGTTTGGCCATTGAGCCGATAACCATTAATAACAATATCACAGTGGTATCACAAGAAAAAAGAAACAAGAAATAACAATGCCTTAGCATTTTCATGCAAATTAATTTACGGGGAAAACACAGCGCAACACACATCAAGACGCAGGTTGCACACAGGCGCGCGCGAATACTACATTGTATTGCATTTGTAAACTGAACTGTTCAGTTTAGTTTTACCCGTGTTGCGCGATTAATTTTCAGACAAAAAAACAATGCAAAGCCAATTGTATTAATTCTGCCTAACTCAGTACAATTAAATGCAATTGTATTGCGTTGTATTAAATTGGGCAAAATGTATACAATCAAATACAATTGTACTGCGTTGTACTCAGTTAGACTAAATCAATACAATAAGATGCAATTGTACTTAGATGTATTGATTTAGTCTAACTGAGTACAATCAAATACAATTGTACCGCGTTGTACTGAGTTAGGCAGAATTAATACAATGCAATACAAATAAAAACAATTGTACGCAAATGTTCTAAGTTAGGCTGAATCAGTACAATAATGTGCAATTGTATACAAAGCCCCCCCGTCCTGCCCCTCTCCCCTCCCCCTATTATTATTATATATCCACACACAGAAAAATTTATGTTATAAAAATCGCAGGGCTATGTGCCGCTGTTCCTTCCTTGGTGTTCCTCCCGCGCCATGAGCCGCATAGCCCCCCCTAGCCCCCCGTTGCTTTTGCAGTAATACCATTGTAATATTTCTGAAAATTCAAAGTGGAGCATTCGCATGGCTGGTAGGCCTTTAGCAAAGAAAACATTAGCTGAATTAGAATCCCGTGGCGGCGCTGATTATCTTGAGGAGTGGCTGCTTGAGGGCAAGTCTTTGCGTAGGCTTGCCGCTGATCTGGATATTTCTGAGGGTTACTTGCGCAAGCTGATCCTTCGCACGGATGATTTGGCGCGTGCCGTAGATAATGCTCGTCGCGCTGCTGCTGACGCCCATTTTGATGCTGCCTTTGAGGAGATACAGCAGGTATCTGAGCGCAGGCAGCGTGAGATTATGGAAGCGCTGAATGGTGAAAATGGGCGAGATATTAGTGAGGCCAATGTAAATCAGGTTGACCTTGGGTTGCTTAAGCAGAGGGTTGGTCAGCATAACCTTGCCGCGCAATCGTGGAACCAAGAGCGTTACGGCAATAAGGGTAGCACGAATGTGCAGATTAATATTGGCGACTTGCATCTTGATGCGTTGCGCAAGATGAAGGTGATTGACCATGAGTAAGCTATCAGAGCAGACAATGCTGGACTTTACCAAGCGGTATTACAAAAGTCCGACTTTGTTTGTGCGTGAGGTGCTGGGCGTTGAGCCGCTGCCGTATCAGGCTGAGTTTTTAGAGGCGATTGCGTCTGGTGAGCGTAAGATTTCGATTAGGTCTGGGCATGGTACGGGTAAGTCCACTGCGGCATCTTGGGCGATGTTGTGGTTTTTTCTCATGCGTATGCCGAATAAGGTGGTTGTGACTGCGCCTACCAGTAGCCAGCTTTTTGACGCATTGTTTGCTGAGTTAAAGCGGTGGATTAATGAATTGCCGCCAGCGTTTGAGCAGGCGATTAATGTGAAGTCTGACCGTGTTGAGCATATTGCTGCGCCGAGTGAGATGTTTATTTCAGCCAGAACGTCGCGTGCGGAAACGCCAGAGGCTTTGGCTGGCGTTCACTCTGAGCATGTTATGTTGGTTGTGGATGAAGCATCTGGTGTGCCTGAGCAGGTTTTTGAGGCTGCTGCTGGGTCGATGTCTGGGCATAGTGCTGTTACGATTATGTTATCTAACCCTACCCGTAGCAGTGGCACGTTTTATGAAAGTCAGACGCGTTTGTCTGATAGCTGGTGGACGCGTCGCTGGTCTTGCGTGGATAGCCCTCTGGTGAGTGATGAGTTTGTTGAGGAAATGCGTCAGCGCTACGGTGAGGAAAGCAATGCGTTTCGTATCCGTGTTCTGGGTGAGTTCCCGCTTGCTGACGATGATACGATTATCCCGTTTCATTTGGTGGAAAGTGCCACGCATCGCGATATTGAGATTAGTGAGGAAACTAAGGCGGTGTGGGGCTTGGATGTTGCACGGTTTGGTACTGACTGTACTGCTTTGTGTAAACGTGAGGGGCCAGTTGTGACTGAGATTAGGTCTTGGCGTGGGCTTGATTTGATGCAGACAGTGGGCCGTGTGGTTGCTGAGTATGAGGCATTGTCGCCAAGTAAGCGGCCTAGAGAGATATTGGTGGATAGTATTGGTCTTGGCTCTGGCGTGGTGGATCGCCTGCGTGAGCTGGATTTGCCTGTGCGTGGGATTAATGTTGCTGAATCGCCAAGCATGAAGGAGACTTATACCAATTTGCGCAGTGAGTTGTGGTTTAAGGCCAAGGCTTGGCTTGAGGATCGCAGTTGTAAGCTGCCGCAGAATGATAAGCTCATTGCAGAGTTGACCAGTATTCGGTACAGTTTTACCTCTAGTGGTAAAATGAAGGCTGAGAGTAAGGATGAGATGCGTCGCCGTGGTTTGTCGTCGCCTGACTTAGCGGATGCTTTCTGTTTGACTATGGCGAGTGATGCTGCGACTGCGCTTTCTGGTGCGTCCAGCTCTTGGAGGGGTGCGCTACGCAGGGGTTTGCGCGGAATTGCATAAAGTGTTATTGTGCAGCAAAGGAGTTAGTCATGCCGCTGATCCAAGGATATTCGCAGAAAAGCATTTCTGAGAACATTCGCAAGTTGATTAAGGAAGGTCGCAGCCAGAAAGAGGCTAAGGCGATTGCGATGGCGACTGCAAAACGTGCGAAAGCAGCGAAAGGTAAGAAGAAATGAATGCTGGTCAAATGTTAGGATTGCTTGCTGGTGCTGGCGCTTTGAATGCGTTAAGCGGCGGTAAGGATGGGAAGCGCTTTAATAGCATCGTTGATATGTTTGACGGTGGTGGCGCAGGTCAGTCAGGTGATAAGTTTGAGGGTGGTGGGCTTTTGTCTATGCTGGGCAATTTGTTTGCTAAGCCATATGAAGCGCAAGATCGAGTTGAGCAGATTGCAGCGCGTACTGCTATGCGTAATACGCCAACCACATCTGTTCGGCCACAACCTCGCCCAGCAGATTTGAATATTCCTCTGGATGCTTTTGGCGGTGCTGGGCCGAACATTACTGGCGCTGCTGCTGAGCGTGGTATGGGTCTTGATCCGTTTGGTGGTGCTGGGCCGAATATTACTGGCGCTGCTTCTGAAAGAAACGTCGGCCTTGATGCGTTTGGCGGATATGGACCTGAGTACACTGCGCCGTCTTACGCCAATATGCCGTATGGTGAGATGGGTCGTATGGGTGGCGTTGGCCCAGATATGTATAATATTGGTCAAGGTGGGGAATTTGGCCCATCAGGATTTAACCCAGTAGCACCAGAGCAAGTGCCATATACTGGAGATGCTTCAGGCTTGGCGCAGCAGAACTTGAATAATCAAGCTGCTATGCGCTCAAATATGGCTGATTTTACAGAGACGCAGTGGGATGACATGAGTCGCGCAGAACGTCGTGACCGTGGCCTGCCAGTTACGCCGATTGATAAAATGTTTGCTGGTTCTGACGCGTTTGCACCACCACCACCACCTCAGTCAATGGTGGATCAGAATATGATGATCGGCGTTCTTGAGCGCGCTGGACTTGATCGCGCATCTCTGGAGCAGCTTGGGTATAGCAATATTGAGAACCTTTATAATCAGCACTTAAATGCGTTGCGTTCTCGCCGCAGAGGAATGTAATGGCTAAAGACCCAAAGCTCACCCGTGCTGGCGTGTCAGGCTATAATAAGCCAAAGCGCACGCCAAGCCACCCTACCAAGTCGCACGTTGTTGTGGCCAAGGTTGGCGATAAGACCAAGACAATTCGCTTTGGTCAGCAGGGTGTTAAGGGCGCTGGGAAAAGCCCTACGACTGCTAAGGATAAGGCGCGGCGAAAGTCATATTACGCAAGACACAACGCTCAGGATGCTAGCCCAGATAAAATGTCTGCGCGGTATTGGAGCCACAAGACTAAGTGGTAAATTAAATGGCAATAACAACATACGCAGAATTAAAATCGTCTATTGCAGACTTCTTGAACCGCGATGATTTAACGTCGGTCATTCCTACGTTTATTCAACTTGCTGAGTCTGACATGAATCGCCGTGTGCGTCATTGGCGTATGGAAAGTCGCGTTACGGTTTCTGCAAGTTCGCAGTACACTGAATTGCCAGCTTACTTTTTAGAGCCAATTCGCTTGCAGGTTACTGGCAGCGACTTCCGTGAGTTGGAATTAATTAGCCAAAGCGAAATGGCGGATCGCCGCCAAAGAAATGGTGATACCGCAGGTAAACCAGCATTCTATGCAATTACGGGCGGTACGATAGAGCTTTACCCAACCCCAGATGCATCTTACACCATCGAGGTATATTACTATTCGCGTATTGCAGATTTAAGCGACAGCGACACATCAAATTGGCTGCTAGAGTTTTTCCCAGATGCGTATTTGTACGCTTCACTTCAGCACACAGCTGCATATCTTGGAGAAGATCAACGCTTACCTGTTTGGGCATCATTCGCGACTTCTGCGATTGAAGCGATAAATATGGAAAGCGATAAGGCTAAATTTGGCGGGTCTGGCAAGCGCATGAAGATTAGAGCTTACTAGGCGCACACGTCGCGCGATAGACGAATGAGCGCATAGCTGCTATATTGCCAGTAACACAAGGATTTTAATATGGCGACGACAACGAATTATAGCTTCAATAAGCCCACCGTGGGCGGCTCTGAGGATACTTGGGGCGCAGACCTAAACACAAACTGGGATAGCGTTGATGCTATTTTAAGTGGCGGCACTGCGATCCAGCCAAACCTTACCGTTGGCTCATGGCAAGTCGGTGGTGTTGCCGTTACGTCAACTGCGGCTGAGTTGAACATCCTAGACGGTGTCACGGCAACCGCGGATGAGCTTAATATTCTGGATGGTGTTACAGCTACAGCGGCAGAGATAAATAAGCTGGACGGTCTGGCGGCAACTACGGTTGAGTTAAACCATGTCGTCGGTGCGACATCTGAAATTCAAGGGCAGTTAAATGACAAGGCCAACCTATCTGGTGCAAGTTTCACAGGTGCGGTTAATGTGGATGCTGCACTGACTGCGAACAGTTTTGCGTTGGACAACGGCGCGAGTGATTGGACGTTTGAGGTCTCAGAAAACAACCTGATTATCAAATATGCTGGCGTTTCAAAGATGAAGCTGGACACCAGCGGCAACTTAACAGTAACAGGTAACGTAACAGCCTACGGCACGGTGTAACATGACACTACCAGCATCTGGCCCCATATCACTGTCGCAGGTTCAGACTGAGTTTGGCGGGGAAAACCCAATCAGTATGTCTGAGTATTACCGCAATGGCCCATACATGACAGACAACAATTCGGGCGTTCCTACGGGCAACCAAATCGGCATGTCAGATTTGCGCGGTACATACAAGGCGTTCACGGTTGTATATGAAGTCATTGGCGGCGGTGGTGCTGGCGGCTTTGGCGTAGACGATGGTGGCGAGGGTTATAGAGGTACATATGCGCCATCGGGCAGTGATAGCGTGATAACCTTTCCTGACACGACTATTACATCATCGGGCGCACAAGGCGGTGAAAATTGTAAGGGGAACAGGGCTACTGCTGGCGAAAATGGTTTCGCCTCTTACTACGGCGATGGCGGTGCTGGCGGTTCATTAAACAACTACGGGGCTGACGCTGTTAATGCTGGTTCAGGCGGCGGTGGTGGCGGCGGCGACAGCGGGTCACTATTCGACAGCGGCGGATGTTCTGGCGGTGGCGGTCAAGCCGCAACGCGTCAGGCGGGAACATATTACTTAGCGGCTGGCGGTTCTATAAGCATCAATGTTGGCTCTGGTGGCATTGCCGCTGCGATAAATTACAAAGGTGGCGATGGCGCAGTAGGTTATGTCAAACTTGTTGTTGATGGAACAGAGTATACTTATGCTACCGCTGGTAGTTACGTTTTAACTCCTTAGCGTGAGGTTATTATGCCGCTTATCCCACTAGACATCCCAGCAGGATTTTACAGAAACGGCACAGACCTTGAGCAATCGGGTCGGTGGCGTGATGGTTCACTGGTTCGTTGGCGTGACGGGTCACTGCGTCCTATTGGTGGCTGGGATGACCGACTAACATCATTTAGCACAAACCCACTGCGCGGAATGCACACATGGGAGGCGCTTGACGGAACTGCGTGGGTTGCTGGCGGTTCGTCCAATGAATTAAAGGTCGCCACGGGTGCTGGTACAATTTACGACATTACGCCATCTGATCTAACGGCGGGTATTGTCGATGCCCAGATCAAGACGGGCTACGGCAACACCTACTACGGCACTGGCTTTTATGGTCAGTCGCGCCCAGATTATGGCAACTACTCAGAGGCAACAACGTGGTCGCTGGATAACTGGGGTGAATACCTCGTCGCATGTTCGCCAGATGATGGTCGTTTGCTTGAGTGGCAGCTAAACACAGCCGCAGACGCAGCAGCGATTGCAAACGCTCCGACAAGCAACAGCGGACTGATTGTAACTGAGGAGCGGTTCCTCTTTGCTCTTGGCGCTGGCGGCAATCCACGCAAGGTGCAATGGTCAGACCGCGAGGACAACACAACATGGTCGCCGCTATCGACAAACGAGGCGGGTGACATTGAACTGCAAACATCTGGCCAGATCATGCAGGGTATTCGCACCCGTGGTCAAACGCTAATCATCACGGACGTAGATGCTCACACAGCACGCTACCTTGGCCCACCCTATGTGTACGGATTTGAGCGCGTTGGTACGTCCTGTGGGGTCATTTCCCGCAGGTCAGCGTCAGACGTTGACGCTGGTGTGTTTTGGATGGGTCAACGTGGGTTCTTCCGCTTTGATGGCAACAGCGTATCCGAAATCCCGTGCGATGTTCACGATTATGTGTTTGGCGACATGAACCCAGCACAGACATCTAAAGTCTGGTCATTCTCAAATGGTCAATTCGGTGAAATCTGGTGGTTCTATCCATCAGCAGAAAGCATTGAGATAGACCGCTATGTGGCGCTTGACTACAAAGAAGGTCACTGGATTATTGGCGAACTGTCACGCACGGCTGGCGTTGAGCGCGGCGTGTTTAAGTATCCATTCATGGCATCAACGGACGTCACCATCTACGAACACGAAGTCGGGTTCAACGTAGACACATCGGCGATCTTTGCTGAAACTGGCCCAATTTCTTTGGGTGCTGGCGATCAGGTCATGCGCGTCACCGACCTGATCCCCGACGAAAAAACGCAGGGTGACGTTGAGGTGACGTTTAAGACACGTTTCCATCCCAATGACACCGAGCGAACATACGGCCCTTACTCACCGTCCAATCCCACAAGTGTTCGCTTTACAGGCCGTCAGGTGAGAATGCGCGTTGATGGCGTAAAACTTGGCGCATGGCGCGTGGGTAATATGCGAATTGATGCTAAAGCGGGCGGTCGCAGATGACGGCCCCCGTACTCCCACCCATTGGCCCAGACCTACGCCAGTGGGGTAGGCAGCTTAATGCGTACTTGCAGCGCAACTTGACCAAGTTATTTTTTAAGACGGGCGACGATAACCCATCTGAAAACGGTGTGATCTTGTGGGATGAAACGGGTGGCTATCCTGTTGTATCTAAGAATAACGAGTTTCGGCAAATTGTTCTTGCGGATGGCTACGCATTCTTTGGTCAGGATAGCGACATTACGGCTGCGGCAGTCAACACAGCGTATGCAATAACGTATGACGCGCCGCCAATGTCCAATGGTATATCTCAGGGTTCACCCGCAAGTCGCATTGTGTTTGAGGAAGGCGGCACTTACTTGCTGGCGTTTTCTGCGCAGCTTACGTCAACGTCATCAAGCACGGTGACATTTCGGTTTTGGCCGCGCATCAATGGCACTGATGTTGCGGGCAGCACAATCGTAGCAAACCTGCATCAAAACGATGCCACTTTTGTTGTGTCTCGCTCAGCGATATTCCAAGTAAATGCTGGCGACTATTTAGAGGTTATGTGGGCCACGACATCAACGTCGGGCTACTTGCAGGCGACGGCTGCAACGGGTTATGCTCCAGCAGCGCCAAGCACATCGCTGTCTGTAACGAGGATTAGGGCATGAGCGAGTTAGAGCGTTGCAAGCCTTGGATTGAAGCGGCGCTAAAGCGTTCAGGTGGAATTAACACTTGGGCAGAGGTATATGGAAAGATAATGTCTGGACATATGCAACTTTGGCCTGCCCCAAAGGGGTGTTTAGTAACTGAAATTGTGGTATACCCTAATACAAATGCCATAAACATCTTTCTCGCAGGCGGAGAATTGGATCAAATTTTACAAATGACTGAAAATGTGAAAGAATGGGCTAAATTGCAAGGCTGTTCGTTTGCTTCTTTTAGCGGAAGATTTGGATGGCAGAAACCTTTGGAGAAAGCTGGCTGGAAGGCCCACTCCGTAACAATGCACTTGGAGATTTAAGATGGGGTCATCCTCTCAACAGGAAACAAAAGTCCCAGCATACATTGAGGAAGCTGGTAAGGCTGCGCTTGCGCAAGCTGGCAAAATTCAAGATATGGGCTACACCCCATACATGGGTCCAGATGTTGCTGCGATTAACCCATATGAGCAAGCCGCCTCGCAGAATGTTGGATCAATGGCATCTGCATTTGGCCTTATGGCTCCAGCCGCACTGGATATGTCAGGTATGCCGACGGTTACTCAAGGTGGGGTGACTGGATATAGCTCTTACCCAGCAATGAAATCTGCACTTGAGCGACTACGCGAAACTCGCCCTGACCAGTATGAATACTTTTCAAACCTAACTCAGTTTGACCCGATCACTGGTTCACTTAATGAAGGCTTTACTCCAATTGGCCAGCCGCAGGTACCAGTAACCCCAATGCCTCAAGTCCCTAGCGGCGGCGGTGATTCTAGTTCGATCTATAATTTCCCCCGCCCATCGTACACGTCAGTTGACGGCGGCACGACAATTAGAACTAGGCCACAGGCGCGCCCAATCAATCTGGGATCATCCAGTGGTCAATCTGGCGGTTTATTCTCTGGCCTAAGGTCAGTGGGCAACAGCATACTTGACTCATTAGGAGTAGTGTAATGGGTACTTCACCAAATCAGCCAACGCAAAACGTGTTTCAAGGCGCGGCTCAGGCAACTCAGCAGGCTGGGCAGACATATGGCAACCTAGCTAATTTTCAAGCGCCAACCGTGCAAGGTCCAAATCTGGCTCAAACAAACATGACGCCATACATGAACCCATACACGCAGAATGTGATCAGTAACACACAGCAAGACATTATGCGTCAACAGCAAATGTCTCAAAACCAGTTGGGCGCTCAGGCGACAGCGGCTGGCGCATTTGGCGGTTCACGTCACGGAGTTGCTCAAGGCACAATGGCTGGTGAGTATGGTCGCATGGCTGGCGATATTGCTGCGCAGCAGCGACAGCAGGGGTTCGCGAATGCGCAGCAGCTTGCTATGCAGAATGCTCAGATGCAGCAACAAGCGAACCTTGCAAACCAGCAAGCTGCTTTGGCGGGGGCTGGGGTTCAATCTACAGGCGCGGCAGGGCTTGGCGGAATTGGTCAGCAAGCGTTTGGAATGGGCCAAGCAACTCAGCAGGCTATCGCTGGTCAAGGTCAGCTTCAGCGCGGCATTCAGCAGGCTCTGATCGACGCATCCAAGATGCAATACGGTCAAACCACAGGCGCACCTCTTGCTGGTCTTGGGGCATTGTCTCAAATCCTTGGCAGCACGCCTTACGGCACGACAACAACGAAAAGCCAACCTTTCAACCCAGCATCCTTGCTGATGCTGCTTTAATGGTGTGACATGGCATTAACTTGGCAACAGCATCAACAAAACATATTCGGCGGAGAGAGTGGCGGCGATTACGACGCTCTATACGGATACCAAAATAGACCAGACTCCGCATTCAGCAATGTTAAGGTGTCTCAGATGCCAGTTGGTGATGTTGTAAATTTTACAGACCCAAGCGGCACATATGGTCAGTGGGTTAAGGGCCAGATTGGCCGTGTAGCCACGCCAGTTGGTGCATATCAGGTTGTCGGGAAAACATTACGCGCTGCGGTTGATGCGCTGGGAATTGACCCTAATCAAAAGTTTGATAAAGAAACGCAAGATAAAATTGGTCAGTGGATACTGAAAACCCAAGGCACTGGCGCTTGGGAAGGTTACGGAAAAGGTGGTGCAACTATGGCCCAACAACCAGCACAGATGATTCAAGAAGAAAAGCCGCAGGGCTTACTTGGTGGCTTATTAGGTGGGCAGGGGCTAGGCCAGCGCATTGGCATGGGCCAAGACTTTGCAGATAAACTTGCGATGGCTGTTATGGCAGGCACAGGCGATGCGCGCTTGCAGCCACTTGTCCAGCAGCGTGCTGCGAGTATGCAAGAGCGTAAAGCAGAGGCTAAGCTGCAAGGTCAGGTCAATAAGACTGTTGAGTGGCTGAAAAGCCAGAGCCGCGAGGATTTGGCTAATGCAGTTATGACTGGTGCTGTTGATCCAGCGAGTGCTATTAATTTGGCCCTAACTAAGCCGAAGGAAAAAACATACCAATATCAAGCGCTTGCAAAGGATCTACTCGCAAGAGGCATTGCTAAGAATGAAAAAGAGGCTCTGGAGATGGCATTAAGTCAAACAAAAACAGCGCCCACCATAAACGTAGGCCCAACTGGAGTTGACTATGGTAAGCCACCCACAGACACTGCTTGGCAGCGGGATGCTGAGGGCAAGGTTGTTCTTGATGATAGAGGCATACCAATAGCGCTACCAATTAAGAACACTAAGCTGTTTAGGGATGCTGAGAAAGTATCGAAAACAGAAGATGCAGTCAAAGATCAGACAATAGTGTCGGGCGGCGTTGTTCTTGGCAATATTGATAAGATCAGAAACGTAATTGAAAATAGCATCCTGCCAACCACTGGTATAGTAGGTCAGGCGCTAAGACGTGTCGGAGGCACTGCTGCCCTTGATGTTAATGTTCTATTAAGGCCGATAGAGGCTAGCATTGGGTTTGATCGCTTGCAGCAGATGCGAGATGCTAGCCCTACTGGTGGCGCACTTGGGCAAGTTACTGAGAGAGAACTTGACCTGCTTAAATCAACACTTGGCAGCTTGGATCAAGCTCAATCTGAAAAGCAGTTCTTGGATACGCTATCTCAGGTTGAGACAATCTATGAAGGCATTATTCGTAAGTTTGATGCGTATCCGCCTGAGGCAATGGCGGCAACTGGGTACTCACCAAGGCTTTCTGGGACACAGGCAGTAGGTCAATCTAAAGGCGCAACGGATGAAGATTTGCTCAAGAAGTATGGGGCTAAGTAATGGCGACTTACGAGCAATACATGGATGCCGCAAGAAATGCAGACGCAGCAGGTGATGAAGCCGCCGCGCGTCAGCTTGTGCAAGCCGCATTGCGAGTTAAGGGTGGTGGCGGGCTGCGCTTAGGATCACTGCGTGAGAACATCATTGGCGATGGTGAGGTAGACACAGTAGGCGAATACGTTGGCGAGGCGATCCAATCTGCTGGGGCAGGTGCTTTGCGTGGTGTGCGTGGGCTGCTTGAGTTGCCTGAATTGGCTGGGCGCGCTGTTGTGCGTGGATACCAAGAGCTAACTGGCGCAGAAGAAAAAACACCAGTGCTGGACACAGCAACAGGTCGCGCTGTGACTAAGGGCTATGAGGGCTTAGCTGGTGCAGTTGGTGCAGACCCATCTGGGATGGAGTATCGCAGTCCAACAACAGTTGGCCAGTACGCTGGTACAGTGGGTGAATTTTTGCCAGCAGCAATCGGCGGCGGCGCAAGTGCCGCGCGAACAGCTGTAGTGGCTGGTCTAGGCAGTGAGGCGGCAGGTCAGGCCACTGAGGGAACCTCATTGGAGCCTTATGCGCGAATTGCTGGGGCCATTGTGGCTCCATACTCCGCAAACAAAACGCTATCTGCGCTTCAAAAGAGAAATGTAAAAGCGCCAACAATCGCAACGCTAAAGGCAGAAAAGAATGCTGCGTATGACCTTCTTAAAAGTGAAGGGACTGGCCTTACTGGCACGCAGACAGCTTATTTGATTGAGGACATGCGAAACGTCCTAAATATGGACGACATTATTCTATCTGCAAAACCCTCTGTTGAGCGTGCGTTAAAGTTGATCGATGAGGTTGAGGATGCAGGTGCTATGAATTTATCAAAATTCAATGAGCTGGAAAAGGCCCTTGGCAAGATATATCGTAGCGCACGGGACGCACCAGAAGTCTTAACTATGATGTCAAAAATGGATGACGCACTTGCTGCGGGGTCAAGGGATGAGAATTTGCTCCTTGCTGCGAAGGCCGCAAATAAGAAGTACACAAAGGCAAAAATGCTTGATAAGTATTTTTCAAACGCTCTTGAAGGTGCTGGCAAGGGAAAGATAATTGCCAATTCTGGAGAGGCTTTGCAGAACACCGCAACACGCATTCTTAGAAATGAGAAGAACTTGCCTTTCTGGTCGGATGGTGAATTGGAAGCGCTTCAAGCATTGTCGCAAGGAAGTATTCCAACCAGACTGATGGGTGCAATCGGCAAGCTATCGCCGACATCTGGCGGTCTGATGACAGGTCTAAATATGGCCGTTGCCTTTGCAAGCCCATATAACGCCCTTGAGATAATAGGAATGACCGCGACTACATTTTCAAAACTTGGCTATAATGCAAAGGTGAAGGCAACACGCAAGGCTTTAGAGGACTTAGTTCGTGCTGGCGGGGTAAAGGAACCCTCTAAAGTTGTGACCAGAGAGCTTGTAGAAGATATGGTCTCGCGCATTGGCGGTTTACCCGCAATGAATACACAGGAGCAATAAAATGCAGCCAAAAGCAAAATCAAAACGTGAGGTTGAGGGCATCGTTCAGGATGCTATGGCGCAGGCTGTAGACTTTGTTGAGAGCGAGATCAGTCAAGACCGCATAAAGGCCCAGCGGTATTTCGATGGTGAGACAGACATTGGTTTTGAGGCTGGCCGTAGTAAGGTGGTTGCGACTAAGGTGCGTGACACTATTCGCGCAGTTAAACCAAGCCTGATGCGTGTATTCATGTCCACCAGCAAGCCTGTTGAATACATGCCGCGCGGGCCAGAAGATGTTGCAGCGGCTGAGCAAGCAACGCAATACATGCACTATGTATTCAATCAGAATAACGGTTATCGCGTGTTGAATGACGCGTTTCATGATGCGCTAATTAAGAAATGTGGCATTGTTAAAGCGTATTGGGAAGATAGCTTTAAGGCTGAGATTTACACATACGACAATTTGACCGATGAAGAATACACACTGCTTGCGTCGGACGATGATGTGGAAATCTTAGAACATGGCATGGAGATGTCTGTTTCTATTGACGAGTTTGGCGTAGAGGCACCAGCGCCAGTACACTCGCTAAAAATTAGTCGCAAAATACCAGATGGCAGCTTGCGCCTAGAGAGCGTGCCACCAGAGGAGTTTTTCGTCAACTCGCAAGCTCGCAACATTGAGGACGCGTATATCGTTGCGCATCGTACTGAGATGCGTGTCGGCGAATTGGTGGCAATGGGCTTTGATTTTGAGGATGTTGTTGGCTTGGGTGGTATGTACGGCTCAGACGACATGACTGAGGCTGAGATGATTGAGCGTCAGGGGTTCGCACAAGATGACTATGATGATGAACCTGCTGACCCATCCATGCGCTTAGTTGCCGTAACGGAAGCCTACATGAAAATTGATGTGGATGGCACGGGTGTCCCCGTTCTACACCGATTTATCTGCGGCGGAACAAGCTACAAACTGCTAGACTTTGAACCTTGGGATGAGGTTCCATTTGCCGTATTCGAAATTGACCCTGAGCCTCATACATTCTTTGGTCGCAGCCTTGCTGAAATCGTCATGGACGATCAAGATGCCAGCACAGCAATCTTGCGTGGCGTCTTAGATAACGTGGCTATGACCAACAACCCACGCATTGGTATTGTGGATGGCGCAGTCAATATTGATGATGTGCTAAACAACGAGATTGGCGCAATCGTGCGTATGCGTCAGGCTGGCGCGGTACAGGAGCTAACAGTTCCATTTACTGCTGGCCAGACATTGGGTGCGCTAACTTACATGGATCAGCTTGTTGAAAATAAAACAGGCGTATCCCGCGCAAGCATGGGGCTAGACCCAGATGCAATGCAGTCCACAACCAAAGCCGCTGTGCAAGCTACAATCCAAGCGCAGGCTGGTCAGGTTGAGGTTATGGTGCGCAACTTAGCTGACGGCATGAAGCGCTTATTTGGCATCATGCTGCGCACTGCAATCAAGCACACTGACGAAGAAAAGGCCATGCAGATGAATGGTCAATTCGTTCAAGTTGATCCGCGCGTATGGCGTGCTGACATGGACATTGGCATCAACGTGGGGTTAGGCACAGGCCGCGAAGAAGAAAAGATGATGGCATTGCAGCAGGCCTTCCAAATCCAGCAGCAGATATACACTCAGTACGGCCCGTATAACGGCATGGTTAGCCTAACCAACATCCGCAACACATTGTCCGACATGATGGCTGCGGCTGGTGTGCGCAACTCTGACCGTTACTTTGCCCCAATCACGCCAGAGGTTGAGCAGCAGCTACTTGCAGCCCAGCAACAGGCGCAACAAGCGGCAGCGCAACAGGGTCAGCAAGACCCTAACGCTGCATTCTTGCAGGCTGAGCAAATGAAAGCTCAAACCAAGATGCAGTCTGACATGGCTAAATTGCAGCTAGAGCAGCAAAAGCTGATGATGGAAGATGACCTCAAACGCGATAAAATGGATCAAGACCTGCTAGTTGATGCGGCAAAGGTTTTAGGGCAGTATGGCACTCAAGTTGACGTAGCGGCAATTAATGCGGCGAAGGACGCGGCTAGAGGATGAGTATGACGGAATTGCGCATTCAGGCAGATGAAGCCAAGCGCTTAAAGAATGACACTGCCTTTCAGCAGTTTGTCCAAGATGTTCGCGAGACACAGTTACATGTGTTCGCTGACAGTGAGGCGTCAGAAGTTGGCGTCAGAGAAGAAGCTCACGCAATCCTGCGTGCGTTAAACCAGATCGAAATACAGCTTGATGCCGCTATTGCCGCAGAGCGTATTTTAGATCGCAAGCAAAGGAACTAGTACCGTGGAAGCGACTAGCCTAGACAGTGCAGTAGAAAGTCTACTGTCACCAGAAGTTGGCGGAGAGCCAACACAAGATGATAATTTGCGTGAAGCCGCCGATGCTATGGTTGAGCCAACTCAGGACGCTGAGAGCGAAGCTGTAGAGGAAGTGGACGAGTACGCAGATGTCGTTGAGGCATCTGACGACGACAGCGAATACGCTGAAGAAGATGATGCAACTGAATATACTGACGAAGCGGAAGCCGTTGAGGATGACAGCGAAACTTTGTTTGACGTTACTATTGACGGCAAACCAGAGCGCTGGACCCTTTCCCAACTAAAGCAATCTGCTGCGGGTCAGGGCTATATTCAGCAAAAAATGCGTGAAAACGCTGAGACTGCTAAGCAGATCGAAGCG
>Ga0181556_1001793_pt1 | contig 20807 bp, 30 predicted proteins | sample 011ome_14_FD_148651 | JGI IMG/M metagenome (GOLD analysis project Ga0181556, IMG submission 148651) | Coastal salt marsh microbial communities from the Groves Creek Marsh, Skidaway Island, Georgia - 011505AT metaG (spades assembly) | ecosystem: Environmental > Aquatic > Marine > Intertidal zone... | reverse complement strand
ACAATGTGAATTACCCAGGAAATCCATCTAGAACGAGCTACCTGGGCTTGAACTCACACTGTTATCTTGGAACTTTATGTTTAACTATTTGACGCATGATGGATCCTCCTGAAACCAGGATGATGGGGATAGGTCCAAACATCAGGACGGTGGGTGCAACTGCGAGTGCCACCTTCACCTTCTGACTTAAAGAAAGATCCTGCATATATAGTAATGTACGGATATTCTGTCTGGCTTGTGCCATTGAATCGTCGTCTTCTGACCAAGGTCTATAAGTTCAAGCATATCCCTCACATCACCATATCGACCAATCACGAAGACGTCCCGGACCCTGTCAATCTTGGTCAGCTTTATGACGTAGTGGATTTCAAACCGTACGGTCTTATTGGAAAGCAGTACAAGTTCGATCCTCTTAATGCTGTTGGCTGGGAGTGCACTGTCGAAGATCTCTCGATTAAGCACACACCTCACATGAGTCACATGTATTCATTCTATCCTTATGACAAGGTGTATTCGGTATATCCGACACCGATTCGCCTGATCGCAGAGGTGTGTGTCGCCGATACAAGATCACCAGACTGGGAGGAATGGAAGATAATTAAAGAAAAGCTTCCAAGATAAAGTACAATGGCTTTTTTACCTTTTCTTCGGCACGGCGATCTTTATGACCTTCTGGACACGACGTCCAAGGTTCTGAACGAAATCCCCAACATTGAGAAACATTTTCACGGTAAGTTGGCGGACAGATTTATTTACAAGACCACCAAGTCCCTCGATGACGGCTTTGAGATTGAGATGCATCTTGCCGGTGTGGGCAAGGACAACATTCACATCACACTTTCTTCGGATGACCACGAGGTGACGGTGGCTTACGGAGAGAACCGGAGTGCCTCATTCGATTTGCCCAGTTACGTGGATGTATCGGATGAGGGTTACAAGGCGAGTTACATTGACGGTGTTCTTCGACTGTTCTTCAAGATGCGAACTTCGGACAAGAAGCGTCGTGAGATCAAGCTTGATTAGACGAATAGTGTTCCGCCCAGTCCGCCCTGGCAGCGGAAGACATTAAAGTTTATCGCGTAGAGTCTTGCTTTACGCGATACGCTATTATTTACCAGAGTTATTTCAAAAATCTGACTTGAAATGCGGCTCATGTTGACAGTTCCTGAAGGTATTGGTCCAATATTTTGTCCTATGCTAAACAAATTCATTTTATAACTTGGTGTATTACCGTAGTATTCATATGGCTGAACGGCTCTCATGGACATTTGATCCAGGTTGAAATAAACTTGCCCGTTAAGGAATAGCTTCCAATTGGTAACTTGATCGTTTAAATAGCTTGAATAGTTTTCTGATACACCTGAAGAATAATCAAAAACACCCAAGGTTCCAGAGTCATTTTGCACGACAAGAATTAACTCCGATACGGGATTTTGAATTACTGTTTTAAAACGAATTTGATTTAGATCTGTTAATGTGATGCTTGCCAGTTGAGATTGTTTAATTATATAATCTATTTGTTTTCCCATAAAATATTCTCTATGTTCATCTGACAAATAGATTGCTTGTAAATCAAGAAAAACAAAAGGAATAGGCAAATTATTAACTTCGTTTTGTTCTCTCATTGTAATTCTTACCTCAATCGTGTGCCTATTCAGTGCTAACAATGGAAATGCGTTTGTGTAACCTCTTCCAAAAAAAGGCAATTCAACTAAAAATTGTCGAGCATTTGTGTTTGTACCATAACTCAATGGAGTGCAATTGCGTTTGAGAATGGTATCATTACTTTCGCGAATTCTTAATGAATCTTTTAAATCTGACATTAATGCCATATATTCACCTGTCAAACTTACTATCGTCTGACCTCCCACAATAAGTTCGGCCTTTTGTATAAAGGCATGAGCGATATCCTGTGGTAAAGATCTTGTATTTTCATAGTTAAAATTAAGGTAAAATCCTGTGATAATATCACATGTGTCATTGTCTATTGTACATATTGTTGAATTACCAAATCTAAAATTATTATTAAATGCCAGACGAATGTTCTCAGAGGTGTAACTTGCGCGTCCCGTGAAGATTTTTTGATAATAACTGACTTGCGGATCTCCGGTCAAAAAGGTGTCTTGGTATCCTGTGACGGCGAGCCGCATTCTAATATGATGTGTTAAAAAAAGATTTCAAAAAATGCGTGTAGACTAGTAGATATGAACGTTCAGCTCAAAAAATTCAATCCCGCTTCAATGGGCGACGACAAAGTCTGCGTGTTCATTGGTAAGCGAGGGACTGGAAAATCGACGTTGGTGACAGATATCCTCTACCACAAAAAGCATCTCCCAGCGGGCGTAGTCATGTCTGCAACCGAAGAAGGGAATCACTGGTACCAGCAGTTCATTCCGGATCTGTTCATCTACGGGGAATATGACAAGGACATTATCGAGAGGGTGATTGACAGGCAGCGAAAGATGGTGAACCTCAAACCTCCGCCGGGAAAGGCGGAGTTGACTTCACGGGACGTCGGTGCATTCATCCTCATGGATGACTGTATGTACGACCGCAAGTTCCTCAAGGACGCGTGCATCCGCCAGTGTTTCATGAACGGACGCCACTGGAAGATATTTTTCATGCTGACGATGCAGTACTGCATGGACTTGAGTCCCGACCTCCGCGCCAACGTGGACTATGTATTCATCGCTCGCGAGAACGTCATCCAGAATCGTGAAAAGTTGTACAAGTCCTTCTTCGGAATCTTTCCCAACTTTGACATGTTCAATCAGGTGATGACTGCATGCACTGAGAACTACGAGGTTCTGGTCTTGGACAACACCAGCAAGTCCAATCGAATTGAGGACTGTGTCTTCTGGTACAAGGCCAAGATCCACAAGAACTTCCGGGTCGGCTCGTCTCAATTTTGGAATCTCCACCAGAAGACATACAAAAAGGCCGGAGGAGCCACGAAGCCGGGTCAGGATCCTAATGAAGTCAAACGCACTAGGAACGCCCAAACCCTACAAGTGAAGAAGTTGAAATAATTATTCAGGGAGAAAACATTATCCACTTGGGCATCCAACAAAATGGAAGCCAAATCCATCGCACTCATGACGAATGCGCTCGTGTCCTCTGGTTTGGTGAGTGAAGCCAAGGCAGATACACTGGCCACCCACCTCAGCAAGGGTTCTAAGAACTGGTGTATCAAGCAAATGAAGCCCGGGGACGTGAATGAAACCCAAAAAGAGATCCAAAAACTAAACTCAAAGGTGTGGATGGAATATATAGCCAAGAGGAACTACATATTCGACGTCACCGACAGTGGTCCGGTAAAGCGCAAGACACCGTTGGTGGAAAAGCAGGAACGTCTATTGGCTATCAAGAACCAGATGGTCGGTGAGACCTTTACACCACCCATACAAAAGGTCAGCAAGAGGCTTCTGGATCAGGCACGACTAAAACGACAGCTCTTCTTGGTCAAGAAAGACATAGAAGAAATCGAAAATGAGACGAAGGGCCTATCAATGATCAACCAAAAACTAGAACGCTACTTCATTCGCCGACCTTCCTTCAAGCCCAAAATCTTCATCGGCCAGGAAGACGAATACCTCAACCTTCCTGACATCACCAAGAGGAAACGTATTCTCAAGAGGCTTTTACACCTTTTGAACATGCATCGTCTTAACAAGATGGAGAAGATACATGCTAAACTCACACAAGTTCGCAGGGACACGATGTCAAAACTGGTTCAGATACAACGGGACATTTACATCAACTCCAATGAATGTTGGACGCGTGCAGAGAGAGCATCATTTTTGACCAAGAAGCATGCAAATGACGAACTCAAAACCGAGCATGCCAAAATCTCGGAACATATTTCATCTAATCTGAGCGACTACATGGTCGAGATACCAAAACCTTTCAAAAATGTCACGATCGTCAGCGAGAATGACGCGCGAGCAAACTGGAAGAATCCAGAGTTCAAACGACTCTACGCAAGCCGAATGCGATCACTGATCTACGCAATTCGCAACAACGACAAGTCCATGTTTTTGGACAGGATCAAGAGTGGAGAACTCAAGCCAAATACATTCGACACCAAGGAGATATGGGATCTTTGGTATCAGGAACCAAAGAAGGAGGTGGTCGAGAAGAAGCCCGAAGAGTACGACGATGGGATGTTCAAGTGTGGCAAATGTAAGTCCATGAAGACGACCTATATAGAGAAGCAAACACGATCTGCAGACGAACCGATGACCTTATTTATCACCTGTAGGATGTGTGGTCACGTGATGAAGCGTTAAAGAAAAGACGTGGAAGATAATTAGAATGTGTAGCATCTGCGGAGAAGATATTTCGTTTGTCTGTAAAGCACAAGTCCGTTGTGGTCACCACGTCCATCAAGCATGTCGTCTCAATCTCATTCCTTTATCAAAATGTTCAATATGTAATAAAAATATAATTGATAAACTTGATGTCCGCATAAGTGATAATGATGAACCATGTCATAAACGTTGTGATACAAACACACGCCGTTACTATCCACCCTGTCCGGTGGAAGGATGTGGCATGGCTCTGCACAAATATCACATCATCACAAATAAACAATATCAAGAACTCATCGTGAAACTCGAAGGAAAGACGTTTGAAGAACGCATGGCGATCTACCTTTCTTACGGATTCCGTGAAGATGAATTGGGCGGCGGAGAACTTGATGACGAAACATGGAAAAGGATTCAGAGAATCATTTCAGCCTCTTTGCAGGAAAAGGAAACAGAAGATCGGGACATGGTTCCTAAAGAACCCAAAGCAAAAATGGTTATTCCTCCGCCCAAGACCTATGACCCTCGCGAACTTGGTCCCGGTGAGCGATACAAGCCTCCGAACAAGTCTAGACGAGCCCAAGAATACGGAGCTTCGCTGAAAACTCTAGTTCCTCACTCTGTGAAGGATAGGGTTCATGCGCCCCCTCAAGAAGATTTTGCTTTATTTTCACGAGGTCCAATTTAGAAAGGGTCACGGACCCAAGAATGTAGTCCTCGTAGGCTTCGGCGACCGCTGGAATTAGCGGCTTTATGAGGTCGTACATCGCATTCGCATACAACTGGATCTCTGGTTGGGCATGACTGTCCATCCTGAGACGCAGATAGTGAAGAAGGTTGTGTAAGTTTATCTTCCAATAGAACTCGGTGTAGGTTGACAGAGGTAGATGTTCCCTCGCCGTCTCACGGGCAACTCCATGGTCAAGCAAGCGTTGATAGACTTCAAATGCCTGTTCGCACGAAGCCTTTTGATCCCTTAGCAGTACCATGGAATCGGGCGAATCCAGTACCCCCTCGGATCCCTGATGGTTCACATTGGACTGCCCGCGGAACTCGGCAGGAACGTGGAACTCTTCGGGCAACTGTGAATAGCGTCCCGAAATCTCATTGATGCTGGCAGTCCGATGACGCATGTGCTGCCGAGCCAAGAAGATGGGCATCTTTATGTGAAACTTGAACTCCACCATCTCAAAAGGAGTTGTGTGGGCGTGACGGAGCAGATAGCGAATCAGTCCGCGATCACTCCGAACACTCTTGGTGCCTTCTCCATACGACACTCGGGCGGCTTGCACTATGGCGTGGTCAAGATCCTCCCTGGGCATTGTATCGACAAGACGTACGAACCCATGCTTCTCAACACGAATTTCTGTCATTTATCCTACTAACGAATGTATTCTCTAATTAACATCACATCACAATCTCCCTCCACTGGAAGACCCTTGTCCCTCCACCCTTCCAAACCATCTTCGAGTACGAAGATATTAGTGAATCCATAAGTGTTCATGTGAACCTTGGCCATCTTGGCCACCACAGACTCTTTGTTGTTTCCGTAAAGCACGATGGCCTGATTGAAGCCAGGAAACATTCGACCCGTGCCAGAGAAAAGTCCTTCGCCTCGCTTTTCCACATCCATGTAAGTTACCTTTTTGGCTTTTTTGGGTGGTTCACTTGGTGTACCAGGCTTCGTCGTCGGCATCACGATGGGTTCATTCTGTCTGGCAACCTCGGCATCATACATTCTGAAGGCCCTCTCAAGTTCTATCTCTTTGTTAATTTTCAATTCATTAGCTTTTGCAAGTTTATCAGAATTTTCAGTAAACTGCATAGGTTCGATGTCTTTCAATGGTCTTACTTTTTCAAAAGCAATTCTGGCGTTATTCTCTGCCACGCGAGCATTGTTGGCATCATCGGTAGCCGTGATCACCCTGCCACGCGCCAAGAGGAGGCGTTCCGAGCGCTCCCGAAGCACCTTTTCTTCATAGGACCTCATTTCAATTCGCTTGGAATCATTTTCGCCAGCAAGAATGGCATTGATTCGATCAAACTCTCCCATAGGAAAGTTGACTGAGTTTGGAAGTCTGCAATTCTTAAAATGTATAGAAGAACCTACACTAATCAGCATAAGATTTGGTTTAGATAACCTAAGACTGTGAATTTGCTCCGCAGAGACCATTATATTAGTATTACTCATAATTTCTTACGGCGAGCGCCACGGGGAAGCGGGGTACGCCGTCTTGAGTGAACCCCTGGAACTGCACGGTAAGCATTTCACCCATCATCTTGCCTCGGTTTTTCCACATTTCCCTTCGACTTTCCATCGTTCCCTTGGGCCTGGCTTTGAATGTGTCGCCATCCTTGGTCTCGCAAACCCAGATGGGTGTCCCGCGGTCTTTGCCTTCCGCCTCCTCGGCTCCCACGATTTCAAACTCCTCGGTCATCATCTTTTTGTACTTAATGCACTGGGACGAGCGCCTATTGAGCAAATAGGGACTTTCTGCCACCCTCATCACCACGCCCTCGTGACCCTCTGCCACAAACTTGTCATGATACTTGTCTGCTTCCTTGGAACTTCCACGAAACCTTGGGACGATCTTGATCCCTGGGTGATTTATTTCCTTGATAGTGTCCTGAAGTATGGCATAGCGTTCCAAGAACGGCATATCTAGTTGGTGAATACGAAAATAGTCGAAGCAGTGGAATTCCAGTTTGGGCGCATGGGGACTCTCCGAACCACGGGCGGCACTGGTGATCTGCTCGAAGTCCATGTCCTTGCAGAAGAGTTCGCCATCCAAGAATTCACCTTCCTTCAACTTTCCTTCCAGTGCCTTTTCCAGATGGGTTAAGTGTTCAATTCGCTGTTCGTTCCTGGACTGCAATAACAGACCTCCACCCGAGAAGCCCGCGAGCATCCTGACCCCGTCCAACTTGGGCTGGAAGCAGACCTCACCGTCAATTCCGTAGGACCTCTCACTGAACGAGTAGAGTAGCATGGGTCTTAGGACAACTTCGGATCTCAGTTGCATGTTGTCCATGTAACCCAACTTGACCTGCTTGCGCCACATCTGAGCGGCTTGCTCCTCGATCGGAGTCTTGCGTTTGGCATCGGGAGGGCGTTCCGTTACGGATCTTTTACCATCGATAAGACCCGTGGTTCGTCTAATCATTCCGTTGACGACCTCGACTTGCCAAATGCGAGTCTTTCCTTTGGCATCTTTGCCATAAAGTGCAGGAAAGAACGTCATTTAACTAATATAGTGTTTTTTGTTTAAACCCCAGTGGAACCGAAGCCTCCGGCACCCCTAGATGCCAACTGAGGGTCTGGTAGTTCTGAAGGTTCAGGAGCCACTGGAGGATCCTGAATGGGAATTTGTGGATAAAGTTCTGGGTTCTCAACAAGGTCACAGTGCTCATAACGTTCCATGATCAACTGTGCGATGCGATAACCCTGCTTAATATGAAACGGTCGGTTTCCGTGGTTGAACAGAACGACCCTGAGTTCGCCCTCGTAGTCGCGGTCGATGACGCCAGCACCCACCTCGATGCCGTGCTTTACGGTCAGACCCGAGCGACTGGCGATGCGTGCATAGCATCCCTCTGGAATCTTCACACGGATTCCTGTGGGGACCACGAACCTCTTGCCCTCGTGGACCACGCAGTCCGAGCAGGCATAGAGATCGTAGCCCGCGGAAAGTTCTGTGCCCCGGGTCGGTAACATAGCATCAGAATGCATCTTCTGAACAACTAAGGTATTCATGTTTTTGGTATTTACTTATAGAACCTTTTCTTTAAATACCATGCAGTGATAAACAGAGCTATGAAATACCATATTTTATTGTAGAAAAACCTTGAAAATTGAATGATGTAAGCCAGAAGATATTGAAAAGGATTTGTTGGGTTGGCCGAGTTTCGCATAAGAAAGCGCGTCACTTTGGTCCACAACCAGTTTATGAATATAGACCATTTATTGAAAATTTCAGGAGTTCCGTCTGGTATGACGAGGTAATGCAGTTTGAGCATGAGGCGAGTCTTGCCACTCGGGATGGTTCCGCGGACACAGTGATAGTCCCTGTTGTATTCGATTCCGTTGAAATCTCCTGTTGACAACTTGCTGGTCTTGTCGCCCACCTGTGTGAAAACGGTCGAGTTGTCATTCAGTGCCAGAATGATTCTCACCAACTTGCTTGGTCCTTCGATGAACTTGTAAGGCGCATCATAGTGACAGTCCACGAGCACTCGATCGCTCGCCTTGGCGTCCAATGGAGACACGCTGACAAACACCTCGTCTATGAATGGCACCGAGCGGATGGTCGACCTTGGGTAGTTTTCCAAGAGGGTGTCGCGAATGATGAACGAACTTCTTAACGTGTCTATGGCATTTTTTACGATAGGTTCCTTAACGTCCTCGGTCCAAACGTGGTCAGCCATCGGTTTCCCGTTGCTCTTGTAGTGGTCTCGAAGGATGGTCATTTCATGGGACTCTGGTATTTTGCCTTGAATGAGCATATTATTATATGGTTGTATTATAAATGACAGAACACGATAAAGATCACAAGGGATGTGACACGACACAGCCCGTGGCGAACTGGAAGTGCATCTGGTTCACGTTGGCGTTGGCGAGTGGATACTGGTATCTCCCACCGAAGAACAAGTGGGTGCTTTTGGGTCTTTTGTACTTCCCCTATATAGTGCTTGCTTGGTACGATCACTGGTATCAGTGTCAGCGAAACCTCGGACCTACCTACCTGGCGCTCTTCTACTGGTGGGCCAAGCCCAGGGACAGCGAGCAGATCCAGAAGTACAAGAACTGGTGTCCCGATATCAAGAACAAGGTGCTTAAGATTGACCTCGTGATCTTGGCATTGGGGATGTTGATCCTGCCATGGTTCCTTGCATGGAAGCCTTAAATTACAATTTATCGAGTTCGGATTTTATAGCATTTAGTGGCAAGTTTATCAATTTCACTAACGAATTCACGGCCCCGCCAATTGCACCAAATGTTAACCTATTCGCTGTATTATAGCCAGCGGTCCCACCAAACGCTCTTTTTATATTAGTTTTAATCATGTCACCTGGTAGTGATAATAATTTATACACTACAGCCTTTAACATGTCGAATACCATACCGAGAGAAACAGTTGCAATTGGAGTTATGATTTCTGAAATCCATTTCATTATAGTGTTATTGAACCAGTTTTCTACAGATTTGCCATACTCGTTGAAATAAGTATCAATGCCTTGAAAAAAAAGCGACAAGCTAGCTAATTTTAGACTAAGGCTTGCGAAAAAATTATTAATTCCGTATCCAATTTGTAAAAAAAAATCTCCTATAGAAAACCAGACTGATTTCAGGAAATCCCAAACAAAAATAATTGGTATTGTCGCAATTATTTTTGCTTTTTCTGTTAATGTATTCATCTAAGATAGACTAGGAAAAAATCTTTATGATGAATGAACTTATATACTCCTCAACGCCTCGATTAAAGCTACAGGATCAAGGACGAATGAACTATCCGGTAAATTTATAACTTTTATATCGTTAAAGGGCATACCTATTAGTTTAAACCCCCCTCTCAATATATAATTAAGATTACCTTGAAATTGGAATAATATAAAAGCAATTACATTTAATACATATACAGCAGCATAATCTTGTGCGGTGCCATCAGTTAACCAAATAGTAATCTTATACAAAGAATTCATAAATCTAGTAATCGGGTCAAAAATAAGAGTTCTTGGAAAGTATAATATCTTATCTATCAACACGATTGTAAGTCTGGTTGCTGGAATAATTATAGTTTCTGTTATTAATTTTATAAAACCTGCCAAAGCTGTTGACAAACCAGCATAGAATTTATTTAATTCTTTTGGTACGATTCCAAATATTTTAAATATGATATTTGTTATTATGTAAAATAGTACGAATAATAACAATGATGTGGTATCATTTCTCTTATATGCATACAATATTAACAAAATTGTTGAAATTAAGTATTGTATGATTCCAATCATTATATTATTTACACAGAAAAATTAAATTTGTCTGACTTGCTTCAAATCAACATCTTCTGGAAGTCCCACCCATGTCCTAAAAAGATTATATGTTTCTTCACTTACAAATGTGTTATCTTTGTCATAATTAAATTTATTCAAAGAAAAGTAGATATCATCTTCATCTCTGTTCTTCCAAAATCTTCCTTCGAGTAGTTCATTTTTGGTGCGTCCTATCTGCGCTGGAGGAGGGATAGGTGGAATTAAATCTTTATCCAGTGAACCGCCCAAACTAGTAATAGAATAAAAAAAATAATAAAATATATTCCAAAACATTTTCGGTATATTTGTAAATCTAATGTAAGCTTCAACCAAAAATTGATATAGATATTCTAAGGGTTCTTTAAAAAATAATTTTATACTTTCCCATAATTCCCTAGTCACTTCACCAAATGCATCGTCCAATAATTTCAAAAAATCATTTTTGATATTTTCAAGGAATTTTGTCTTCGTGCTTTTTGCAGCGAATGACATCCACGAGAAATAAAGGTGCCAGGCAAAACTAAGTGATATTATAATAAATGGGGGAGAAAGGTATGGCCCAAGTAATGTACTTAGTTGTATAATTGGTCGAAATACAGCCAGTGAAGAAAGTGCGGACGACACAATTAAAGTCCACGCCAAGATGGTTGAGGCTGGCTTGTAGTATTTATTTGATAAATACAAAAGTACATAAGATAAAATTGCATTGTATGATGGAATCAAATACCAATTCATGGTTATTATAAAGAAATATTTTAGTACCTGATATTAGATATGGGCCAGGATCCAATTAACAAATTACTGACCTGGAAAGATTTGGCTCTCATGTCAATGGGATTCACGTTTCCAGTTGGTATCTTTTGCTGGCCGCCTCTTATAGCAGCCGCTGTGTCCTGTATAATATTTGGGATATCGCATTTAGACCCTTCTACGGCTAATCCAAAAAATAAGAAAGAGCGCAAGGCTGCATTCATAGCGAGTCTTGTGATTGGTGTCTTGGCTGGATATGTCTCTACGATTTACTTTGGTCCGCTTGCGTCAGTAACTCCACCTCCGTTAATACTTGTCGTGCTTGCCATTTCTGTAATGGCTTTCACCAGTTATGGTTCAAAGCTGGGATGGTGGTCTTTGAAGTCTGGTCCACTCAAATGGTTTCCAAAAAAGTGGGTAAATTGGAGAGATCTCTTTCTCTTCGCGATGGCGTTCACATTTCCACTGGCGATTTTTGACAGCGGAGTGGCAACTGTATCAGGAGCAATCGTCGCTACGATATTTTATGCCATAACAAGCATATTCAAGGATAATTTTGACAAAAAGGTTTCATTTATCACGAGTCTGGTGGCTGGTATTGTCGCCGCACTGGCAATTGTGACCAAAACATATAACGAAACGGGAAGTACATTTGCTAGCCCAGTATTTGCCATAGCCCTTTCATTTTTCATAAACTACATGTCAATTGCGTTTGACGTACCCATTGCTGGTGGTTTAATCACTCTGTTGTTCTCAATTATTCCAGCACTTGCCGTGCGCAAGAACATTGGTCTTAACATGTTAATTTCATCGATTGTTTCTACTATAGTGTATTTCTGGTTGGTAAAGGATGCAAAGAACAAGAGAGAGCCGTGGATGTGGACTCAGTCCGCCTATATAGGAATGTTGATCGGCAGTTCTGTGGCCATATTCACAAAAGGTTTGGCTCCAGCGGATCTTATAAACAAGTCAAAAGAGTTAATGGGTGCGGGTGTATTACCTAGCTCGGACAGCGTTTCCGAAGTTGTTGCACCATTTAATTTGGTGACGAGTTACTTGTGGGTGATTTACTTGGTTATTTGGATTATGACACAAGCCAAGGCACCGATGCCATATAAATGGAATACGCTTTTTAAGGTCAAGTAAAATCTAGTTGAATAGTAATAACATGGAGACGCATTACCTCGTGGTCAACTCAAATCTCAGGGATACGGCCTTGTATCCCTCGGGTAATTCTTACACCATGCATTTGACCAATCCCATTCATGATGTCACGCGAGTGGAATTGATCCAGGCTTCGGTGCCGAACGTCATTCAGAATGTTGTGGATGGTTCTGATATCATCCAAGTTAGCAATCTGGAAACGAATTCTCTACATTCCTTTTCTATACCCAATGGATTCTACTCGGCCACGGGACTTGGTGCTGAAATACAGAATGCAATCAATCCAGTGACGGGCATTGATGTCACATATTTGTCAAACGAAGGGAGATATGTATTTCTAAGGTCAAACACTTATTCTTCTTTTGATTTGAAGCCTTCGGCCCTGCTGGCGAATCTAATGGGTTTCAGCGACACGAGTACGAGGACGGCTGTCGAAGTTCAGGATCTTTCTAACGTCACGGCAACATTCCCACTTTATGCAAACAATGACAGATATCGTGAAAATTTCTTCATAAAGTCGGATCAGCTTATCAATCTCACGGCGGATAACTACATCTATCTGGATATCAACGAACTGAACAATGGCAGGATGCACCAAGCTCAAAAGATTGAAGTAAATTCCTTCAGCACATCGGCTTCTCAATACAACTTTGGACCCATTGTTCTTGATGTGAGTTCTGGTGCCATCAAGCATTTTTCTGAAACAAATGACTACGTTTATGGTGTTGATTTTTACCCTCCTATTTCACAGTTGTCCAGAGTCACTGTGAGATGGAGGAAGTCGAATGGATCCCTTATCAATTTTCAGGGACTAAACGAAAATTCGTTCATGCTCAAGATCACGAGCAAGTTTCGCAAGGATGATATAGCACCCAATCTTCGTCAGAAGGCTGCCAAGCCGCGGCCGATCGTTTTAGTTCCCAAGCAGACCTAAGGAGTCTGGCTCGAATATCTGTTTATTTTCGTCCCGCCAGTCCACAGGCATCTGAGGTCGCATGTTTGGATTTGCGACGTGAACCCGCAAGAGAAGTTTGTGGGTGTCTGTGCTAACGCCCAACGTTCCAGCGCTATCCATTACACGAATAGTGAACTTATCAAAACTCACTGGATTCTTGTACTGGATGCTGTATTTGAAATCAGAGTTTTCCTGGAAATACCTAATCGAACCCACTGACACACCATTGGGAGGAATAGTGGCAAAGTAGCCACGAATACTTGAACTGTCAGCGTCTGCTGTTACAGCACTGTCCGTGAAAGGCGAACGAAGCTCTTCAATGTCAAACACCGTAGATTTTCCAGCTGTAAGGACATTTGATTCGGCATAAACCAGGTCCACCTGGTAGATATTTCGGTAAATTTCTTGAAACTGCCTCGTGAATGTATTTGACAACCCTTCGATATAAAGGTAGTGAACCTCGGAGTCCGTGCGGAGATCCATATTAGTATTACCCAAGAAAATCATACGCCTCTGGCAACGTCCTGGTGACCTTGATGGGTCTCACGTTCCTGTACAACCATATTACACTCTCGATTAACTTGAAAGTGAAGAATGTCGGGTTGGTCACTATCGCCGAACGGATGACCTGTTTCTCGGTTTTTGGTTTCAGCTCGCGCATAAGCCACGTGAACTCCCACATCAGTCTAGGGATGGTAGCGACCTGAACAACTTTAACGTCCGAGAAGTCAAAGAGAAAGTTGAATTGTTCTTTCTTGAAGCAGCTTCTTACATCTTCTTTGAAAGTCATCCAATCCATGTGTGGGACGTTGGTTGTGTGAAAGACAAAGTGAAAAGTTTGATTCGTCCATAATTTTGTGTAGAACATTTTTATTCATTATTATCAGGATGTATTTAATAGGCTTTACAATTTTTGTCATACTGGTGGTATTGCTATTTTACCGTCGCGAACGTCTCGAGTATGACGAGTTTGGATTTTTGTCGTTCGAGACCAGACGCGATTATGAAGAAAAAATGGAAGCTGTAGGAATGATCGTGAGTCCCATACTCAATGAATTAGCAAATTCATCTTATGCCGAAATCATCAATGATAAGAGACAAACTATGTACGGAACAAAATTGGATGAAGTCAAAGCAAAATTGGAAGAATTCGACAAGGTAAACGCACCGAACATACCAAACACACCTTTACTTGGTAAAAGTGTTGTTTTTTTGACCGATCCAGAACTGATTAGACAAAGAAAAGAATTATTGGAACAAATACATGAACTGGGATCTGAAATCAATAAACCAATTACGTTAATTGAAGCTATATCGATAGATTCCCCATATCTAGATGCACTAAAGATTCACACAAATACATTAGGTAACATACCAGACCTTTTGATTAAGGATAATGAACTACGAATGCAACAGGAAAAGGAATTAGAAGAAAGTATGAAATCACTCCAAGCGACACCAGTTCAAAAAGAGTCAACTATGGAAAGACTAATGAGGAAACAAAAAGAGAGAACCGCGGCCCGCAAAAAGGCAAAGGAAGAGGAAGAATTAGCAAAGGCTCGTCAAGCTTCCAGGCCTCCTGAAATGACGCTAGCCCAGGCCCAATCCCAGACGCAGGCTCGGACTCAGACCCAGGCCCAATCCCAATCCCAGACTCGGACTCAGACCCAGGTCCAATCCCAGGTCCAATCCCAGGCTCAGACGCAGGCTCGGACTATAATGACAGATGAAGACGTAGCACAAACTGAAAAAGATAAAATACAAGAAGAGGAAATTTTTAAAGTTCAAAACGCAAGGGATGAAGCCGAAAGCGTTATGAACCAGTTAAGAGAAATACCTTTAGAAGAACGAATAAGGAGGAAAATATTCGTACAACCCAAATTGGATCACAAACCTTATCCTTACGTTATGAGTCGGCCAGCAAATAGGCCATATGATACTACAAAATACGAAAAAAGAGAGAATTTATTTAAACCTTCGGAAATATCGTCTATATTCCCCCAAGTAAAACTTTCGAACACATAGGACACTTGAACGCATAGTTACTGTTTAAATACACAATGCTATTAAGACAAGATACACATAGATTGTGTTTACAATTTATCTTCACAGGTCTCTTGTTTTCATAGCACACCACGCACATCTTCTTTTTCTTTTTTGGAAATCTTATTCTATCAAAATATGTTTTTACAATTTCGCCTACGTTTGTCACGGCTGGCTGGAGATCAAGAAAAAATAGTCGGATTAACATTTTGACCCTGTACCAAAGAAATACATCGCGGTCATAATGCACATGCACATAACCTCTTATTAACCAAGGCATATAAAACTTGTGTTTATCAATTTTGTCGTGTATGCGACAAAACGCAACTGGAAATCCTAACATGCTTGAGCTGCATTTACCATTTCTTGTGCACCTCCAACCACTTTTTGTAATACCATAACAACGTAGGCCATTTAGTTTAAAGAATCATCGGAACAAAGTGATATATCATCTTCCTCATCTTCCTCACCTTCCGAAGGAACAAAATCTTCGTCTGAAGCGTCATTTGATATGAAAAGGTTGTCACTCACCTCTTCATAACCAAGTGAATTCACATCCCTGATGGCAGAATATGAACTTATGATATGTTCTTTGTTTATCCAAACTGGATTTCTAAATGAGTAGTGACCTTGGTTGTCCGTCTCTTCTAGACATTTCACCAGTACCGAAGTTTCCTTCTCGTCGATCATTTCGGCAAGAATAACACCGTCACCAAGTTGTATATCCACAAACATACCTTGACATTTAAGGTTCATAAATCTTTAAATGCCTTTTGCAAAACTCGAGACCAGTTTGTGGTTTATGTATACATGGTTTCCCATTGAGACACGTTGCCTTGCATACTTTATGAGAATGTCTTTTCTGAACCTGTTTCATTTCTTTGATTTCTGGGATAAGCACGATTTTGCCTATCTGAACAGATTCACATGTTTCATCAGAAATATAAAGTCTGTCTGGAGGTTTTATATTTCTAAGAACACGATGGCGTTCCCATCCAATGATCATACTAAAAGTATATCTTAGCAAATCTTTAATATGGGCCACCCGTCCCGATGTTACTGTTGATCGGAAGACGATTTCCCGCCACCGAAGTGTTTACGGGAAGACTATTGGGTACGTAAAGTGTGGATGCGTCACGAATATAAAGAATGTAAGATGAGATGCCGTCCCTAACCTGAGGAAGCATCTTGGCAACCACTTGCTGGTTCATTTTATTTATCTGGGCCTCAATGTTTCCATAAGGATTCATGGCATTGTTGATGTACGTGTACCTCATGAAGGCGAGCACATCATTCTGATTCTGTCGATCAATCGAAAGACCCGTCTCGGCCTTTATCGCGTCGCGAAGCAGTCGCTGAACACGTTCAACATTCGCCTGTGAAAAATAAACGGTGTTCAGTGGTGTCATGGGCTTTTTCATCGTGGCCACCATATTTGTGGCAATATCCGACAAAGCGTTGAACGGATTCATACTATTACTTGTTGAGGTTTTTTCTTGGATTCTTAAGGACCGAGGTTGGGGTGATGAAGTTACCTGAACTCACGGTCTTGAGCGACTTCCTCACACAGAAAAAGGTACAAGGCTTGTCATAGTCGATGCCACCCCGTTTGCCGTACATGCGATCGGCCGTCACTGGATTGTAAATGCGCTTCCTGCTAGCGTCCGTTCTGGACACCGCCGTTCCACCAGGTTTATGCGACCAAGTTCCGTCCGAATCTTGGCGGTAGAAGTGATAGTCCTGACCCCAACTGTTCACAGCCAGAAATCCCTTGTAGTGACCTTTGGGACACTTGTCCTTGGCCTTTTCCAGGGACCACGTTATGACGTGTCTTGGGTTGTCCGCCAACACGCGCCTCTTTACGGACTTGCAGGTCACTGCATCGTTATAGCCAATACCCATCGCAAACAGACCGGGCTGTGGCTTACCTGCACGGGGATTCACGCGAAGGTCGTCCAGAAAGTAAGAATAACAATTGTGCGTGGCTTGAATCATGTAGTCTCTGGACCACTCCTCGCCTCTGTATTTGGGCTCGTAGCCGGATCTAGGGAGAAGTTTCGGACCCATTATTATTTACGGTCATATTTATTTCATTGATGTCAATTCCGAGATCGTTTATCAGCGCAGACCTGAGTTCTTCCATATTTTCGGCGTCTACCACGATTTCGGTCATGTACTCAATTTCATTGTCCCTGGGAAGATCGAAAGTCTCGGCGAGATTTCGTCCCACCAACTGACTGCTCTGGAGGTTTGTAGTGACCATCCTATCGCGCGTCCTTCGTGCCTCGATGATGACCGTGATGTTATACTCTGGAATGTCAAAGTCTCTACGACACACTGGACAGGTGTAGTTTCCTTGGCGCTTCCAGCGATTGATACACGCCGTGTGAAATTTGTGATTGCATGGAAGGGTTCGCGCACTTCTCTCACTCCTTGACGTGATATTGTTGAGGCATATCGCACATTCGTGCAAGTCAGCGTGCAGGGGACAGTGCTCCTTTCCTTGCGCCTTTTTCTTTCGGCAAGGTGTCCCCGCACGGGTCGGAGCGCCACACTCACTCATCACGAGATACTAACAAGTAAGAAGTAAAACATTTGATGGATAAAATCGCAAGGTATAATAGGGATGTTATCCGACAAAGAGATCATCAAAGTGTTAAAGGACCTGAAAAGTTCAGCGCCCCTCAAGTACTTCCGTGGGTTAAAGACCAAGGAGGATGTCATGACCCGTGTCAAGAAGATTGAAAAGAAGACATACGCGCCATTCAAGACTGACATTGGAATGAAAACCAAAACGTCCACGTGGACAACCAAGTTCTACAGGGCTTATCCGGGCGCAAAGTCACTTGAAAACAAGGCAAAGGCGACAAGAGTCCCTCTGGACATCATAAAGCAGGTCTATGACAAGGGTCTGGCTGCCTGGAGGACAGGTCATCGTCCTGGAGCCACACCTCAGCAGTGGGGATACGCCAGGGTTCACTCGTTCTTGATGGGCGGTCCCACGTCACGCGGACCCGATCGTCTGCTTGCCATCGAGGCTGGACTTTTAAAGGTCTAAGGCAGCGTTGACAAAAGACTTTTTCCACCATACAATAGCGTCTCGATAGAATTCGAGAGTCTTCTTGATCCCCTCTTCCCAGGTAGTTTTTTCAGTCCAGCCGAGGGCGGCCAACTTGTCATCCTCGATGAAGTAGCGACAATCATTGAAGGGACGATCCTCCACGAACTGGATCGTCTCTTCCTTATTCAGTTCAAATGCATTGCAAATTTCCTCGGCCACGTCCATCACCGAACGCTCCTTTTTGGTCCCGATGTTGTAGGTCTCTCCGGCCTTGCCCATGTGCAAAATAGTGTCAAAGGCTTCCACGACGTCGTCGATGTAGAGGTAGGATCTCACCGCCTTGCCCTCGCCATGGACGGGCAACTTTTCGCCCCGCATGGCCCGCATGCAGAACTTGGGAATCAACTTCTCTGGAAATTGACCCGGTCCGTAAACATTATTGCCACGGGTGATGATGACCGGTAACTTGTAACTATGAGCATAGGCCGTCACCAACATCTCAGCAGCAGCCTTGGTGGCACTGTAGGGATTGGTGGGATTCAGGATCTGACCCTCGGTGTAACCACTCTCTGCGTCCGCAGGGGTTTCGCCATAGACCTCATCGGTGCTCACGTGAATGAACCGTTTTAGTTTCGGATTGTTCTTGGCGCTCTCCAAAAGGACATGGGTTCCATAGACGTTGTTATGTGTGAATGCAAAACTGTTTCCGAAACTATTATCCACGTGAGTCTGAGCAGCAAAGTGCATCACCACATTGATTTTCTCGGATTCCATGATGTAGTTCACAAAGTCCACGTTGGTGATATCTCCCATGAGAAACTTGAAATTACGAAACTCCATGACTTCCGTGAGATTGTGCATGCTCGCGCAGTAGTCCAACTTATCCAGTACCACAAAGTTGTAGTCCGGATAGCTCTTCACAAGATGTCTAGTGACATGACTGCCTATAAATCCAGCCCCACCTGTAATCAAGATGTTCATCGTCTTATCTGTTTTGTAATATCGCAGAACCTGTTTAAGAAGATGCGATCATGACTTATGGCGATGATCGTTCCTCTAAAGTTCTTTAACATATCTATGATCTTTTCAGTATTTTCTTGATCTTGGTGGCACGTGGGTTCGTCCAAGAACAGCACCAAGGGTTCCCTCGAGATCGCATAGGCCAGTGCCGCCCTCTGCTTCTGACCTCCCGACATGGGACCCGACCTCGGAATGTCGGTGGTGATGTAGTGATCCACTATGGGTTCATCCTTGAACAGCATCGGCTCTTGTGGAACATAGGAGATTCCATACTTATAAAACCACTCGCGATCATGATCCCTTAGACTTGCATCATTCCACTTGATTTCACCCTCGCATGGTTTATATAAGCCCATCAGCAGTTTTAGCAGTGTGCTCTTTCCAGCTCCAGACATTCCGTGAAATCCAATGTGCTTGCCGTAGGGTATTTTCATATTGAAATTGGATATGATCTTATTGTCCTCGTGATACCCGAACGAGACATTTTTGATATAGATGTCCGGCTTTTCGTTTATTAAAAACCCCCAGTCATCTCCGACTGGCGTATCGAGAAAATCATAGACCTTCTCTCGCTTCGCCTCTTTACCCTTGACATCCTTGAGAACATCCACGGATTGTTCAAATATTTGAAATATTGTTAGCGCATACACTATAAATTCATGAATAGTTTCACTATCATTAAATAACCCTTTTCCATAAAGAATTAACAAACCAACCATCAATGAGCCTGAAGTAAAATTTAAAGCTACTAACGAACCAAATGTGTAGGACTGTTTTTTTCTATATTGCATAATTGTATTTTGATGTTCTATCCATTTATCGAATACCCATACTTCTTTGTGATAAGTTCTATAAATTTCTAATTTTTCTATATAATCACGAATATAGTCATCTTGATGTTTTTTATGTTTTTGTATTGGTATAATATTTGGCATATGAACAATTTCTGTAAACAAATTTTGTATACCTACATGTATTATGCTACAAATCATAGTTGCGATCATAAGTTGAACAGATTTTTTACTCAAAAGATACATTGTAAAACTTATTTGAATAATAGATCTCAATGTATAATTTGTGATTGCCGTAAAACTTTCGACCACAGTCTCGACATCGTTATTGACCAACTCAATCGTGTCGTGAAATGAATTCTTGATAAAGTAATCATATGGCATCAAGTAGGTTTTCATAATAGCCGACGACTTAGCTTCCTGGGTCGTTTGGGCAATAGCGTAGGAAACCAGCCCCACGCGGATTCCAGTGAACACATTTCCGACGACCTTGTAAACAAGAAATGAAGTAAGGACTTCCATAGGAAACGAAGGTTCCTGAATAAGTGCGTGCACCAGTCTGGCCTGAAATGAAGGAACCCACGAAAGGAACACGGCAGCCGCGGTACCACTGGCGATCCCAGAAACTACGCAACCAAATGAACTTCTGGCGTACTTCCACATTGTCTATAATTAAAATGATCTAT
>Ga0181556_1001787_pt1 | contig 20842 bp, 17 predicted proteins | sample 011ome_14_FD_148651 | JGI IMG/M metagenome (GOLD analysis project Ga0181556, IMG submission 148651) | Coastal salt marsh microbial communities from the Groves Creek Marsh, Skidaway Island, Georgia - 011505AT metaG (spades assembly) | ecosystem: Environmental > Aquatic > Marine > Intertidal zone... | reverse complement strand
GGCTGGTCGCACAAAAAATTCTGGAGAACTGGCTGTACTGGATCGTGATTGATGTCGCGTCCGTGTGGCTTTATCTGTCGCGAGACCTCTCGCTGACCGCGGCATTATTTGCCGGTTACGTCGTTTTAGCGGCCTTTGGGTACCGCACTTGGCGCAGGCAATGGCTGCAACAACAGACCACCTGACTGCCGTTGTATCGACCTGGCGTGAGTGGCGCGTCACGCCCCCACTGGTGACGCCTCCAATCCTCGGCGCAGCTTTCGCGGAGGGCAGCGGGCATCGGCTCTATGCATTGGAAAATACCCCCAGTCTGTGTGTTCGATTGCGCCATCGCGCCACCAGTACCGTGACCGGGGGGTTTGCAAGAGAGAGTGCAGCCTGGTCCCGCGCGGCAAGTCACGGACTCGCCCCCTCGGTAGCCTACGTCGCAAGCACAGCAAACGCCGTGGTATGCGAGCGAATCAATACCGCCGACAAAACGGCCAGTGGTGGGAGTTTGGGAACCCTCGCCCGCGATATCCATCAGCTGCCCGCGATCTCCCATCGGCTCGACTTGCCTCAGGTAATCAACGATTACCTGCAGCGCATGCCCGATGACAAGAGGGAGCAATGGCGATCAGTTGTTGCTGACCCACGGACGACACGAGCCCTGCTTAGCCTCGAGCAGGACGAACCTCGGCTCTGCCACAATGATCTGACACCGGATAATCTCCTATATCGATTTGATCGATGGGTTGCGATTGACTGGGAATACGCCGCCATGGGAAGTCGCTATTTTGATGTCGCAATCGCCCTGGCATCCCAGCCAAAGACGTCGCAACGCGCGTTACTAAAAGCGGTCTTTGGCGAACGGGTCGACGCCGAGCTGCTCGCTGCGGGTCAACACATCGCGCAATTGTGCACCCAGTTGTGGCAACAGTGCTTTGCTGCCGATGCGTTGATCGAACCTCTGCGCTCGCCGCCGAAGGAGCGTGCGAAATGACCGCGCCTTGGCATGTTTTGGGTGTCGGCGCCATTGGCGGGCTCTTTGCCTTCCGCTTGCACGAAGGCGGTGCCGCAGTCACCCTGCTCGACCATCATCATCACAGCCACAAAGACGCGTCCGGCGAAATCACGCTGACCTTTACCGGCGACGTCACCGGGAATCGCACCTTCAGCCGACAATCAGTCTCTGCAACCCAGCCGATAACGCACCTATTGGTGTGCACCAAATCGTGGGCAGTGAGATCTGCAGTCACTTCGGTAGCCCATCGACTCTCGGCCGAGAGCATCGTCGTCATACTGTGCAATGGCATGGGCCACGCAGACGCCGTCGCGCCCCACCTCAATGGCGCGTCGTTAGTGCTGGGATCTACCACGGCAGGATGTCGCCTCATGGACACAGGCGAGAGGCGGGTATCGGGTAACGGCGCCAGTATGTTGGGTGCGATAGGCCCGCTCCATCGTGCCAACGACTGGCTATCACCCTGGCAAAAGGGGGTGCCGGCATTTCACTGGAGCAACGACATTCACTCAGTGCTGCTGGCAAAAGTAGCGCTCAATGCCGTCATCAACCCCCTCACCGGCATGCACCGCATCACCAACGGCGATTTGCTGAGCACGGAATTTCTTGATCTCACCGAGCAGGTGACCCAGGAAGTTCAGCGCCTGCTCATGGCTGCAGGCGCCTTCGACCTTGCGGAGGCGCTACCAGAGCAGGTGCGCGCGGTCTGCCACGCGACAGCGCAAAATCACTCTTCCATGCGGGTCGACATGGATCGGAGGCAGCGGACAGAAATCGAGTCCATCGTGGGCTGGTTGCTCCATCACATGACCGTCGATCCACCAAAGACGCCCGTGCTCAGCGCGCTCTATGCGTCCATCGTAGAAGCGGATAACAGGCTGGAAACACGCCCCTAATGCTGGGCCTTTGAATTTAGAGTAAAGCGGCCAGAGAGATCAGGATGATCCATACCGCGCAGCTTCGATCGATCGCTTTGGCTGCAGCTTCTACGGCGGACACTGTTTTAGCGGCACCCTGCAAGGCACTTTCATCCAACTGCCACGCCCGCTCAACGCCCTCCGCCAAAAAGGTTTTGACTGAGACACCTTGATCAGCCGTATTCTCCGTCACTAACCTTCGGGTTCTATCAAAGTCTCCCAATACCGCGAAAGTTAAAAGCAGTGCGCGGGATGGGAGCCAGTCGAGGAGACCCTGAGCCTCGTCGAAGCGCCCCCCGGATCGATCATTGGCGAGCACAACTAGCCGGTAAGCTGCCGCGCCAAAGGGTCCCAGCAAACAGAAATAGAGCACAGAGGGAAACCACCGAGCGTAACCGCGGTAGGCAAAATGCCCAACAACTTCGCGCTCCCATACTTCACTGTCCCCCGAAACCTCCTCGCTGAGGTCGAGCAAAGCCCCCGCCCCCACCGTATCGCCGACCCGGGCGCGGGCAAGGAAACGCTGCAATTCGGTAGGATAATCGCCCCGTCCCCAAGAAAAATACAGCAACACGACGCCCACCAAGGCTTCTGCAAAACCGCCAAGAAACAGCTGAAGACAGCTCAGCGCGATCGCTGCCATGACGAGAGGCGCGGCCAGGCGCAGCATCAATGAGGGCCAAATTCCCAGCTCCAGGGCATCTACTCGACGATCCAATGCCTCGAGCCAGGTATCCCGATGCAGGGGCCCGCCCGCACCCAAAAGCGCGAGCAACCCCACAGAGACGATAAAAACCAGATACGACACTACTCAGCGTTCCTTACTCGATTCGCAGATGAACCCTCTAGCCGAGACCAATCGAAGGCCGCACCGGGGTCGGTCTTACGCCCCGGCGCAATTTCGCTGTGGCCAACGATAGCATCGCGTTCGATTCGCGGATATTGGTTTCGCAAGATGTTAATCAGCTTATTCAGCGTCGCATATTGAGGGTCGGCATAGGGCTCTTCGTCACAACCCTCCAGCTCAATACCGATACTGAAGTCATTACAGTTCTCGCGGCCCCGCCACTCAGAAACCCCCGCGTGCCAGGCGCGACTGTCGGTGTCCACAAACTGCACAAGCTCTCCAGAGCGATAGATCAAAAAATGGGCCGATACCCTGAGATCAATGATCTCAGCGAAGTACGGATGATCGTCTGCGTGCAAACTATTGCAGAAAAATGCTTCGACCTCGCCACCACCATAGCAACCCGGAGGCAGTGAAATTCCGTGCACCACGATTAACTCGGGGGAGCTTCCCGCAGGTCTAGGATTAAAATTAGGGGATGCGACCCGCCTGGCGGCGGCCAGCCATCCCGCTGAAAAAGTCCAGTTGTCAGTCGTTGTGGTCACTGCGACATCCTACCCTAACCGGCGACTGTGCCGACGTAGCGCGGAGCAATCATCTATGTAAGCGAACGGGGCTGGCTCCAAGCCCTTGAGCACCATCGAACCCGCTACACGGCAAGTTGCTAGAGGTTAAGAATGCCCGAGCAGCGCGACCGCGCTCACCAGAACCCCGTTACGATCGGCGTAAAGCCAATCCCCAGGGGTCACCGTTGCGGTGGAGAAAGCAAGTGGGATATCGCGCTCACCACGGCCCTGCTTGTCGGTCTTGACGGGGCAGACCCCCAAGGCATGCACCCCCAGATCAATCTGTTCAATGACCTCGACGTCGCGGATAGCGCCGATGACAACAACACCGGCCCAACCATTGTCTGCCGCCAACTGTGCCAAACGATCCCCCAACAGCGATCGATGCAGATGTCCCTGGCCATCGACCAGCAACACGCGCCCTTCGCCGGCCTCCGACACCGCCTCAGCCACCCGCGAGTTGTCAGCATCGCAGAAAACCGTCGACACCCTGCCGAAAAAATGGGAACGCTGACCAAACTGGCGCAGCTGAAAAGGCAGGTGACAGGCGTCAGGGAAATCGTCTGACAGGTCCGGGGTGGTAAAAGTGATCACAGATTAAAACCAGTTCTGCGCATAGCTGGATAGCGCCTCACACGGGGCGGTGATAACACCGGCATGGGCGCGCGCTCTGGGTAACAGCCGCTCCATATAAAATCGCGCCGTCGCTACCTTACGCTGGCAGAAATCCACCCTTTCTCCACGCGTTGCGATAGACGCGGCTGCCCGTGCACCGCGCGCCAACTGCCATCCGCCAAACAGATAACCAGTTTGCATCATGTAATCAAAGGAGCCGCCCAATGCGGCGAATCGATCCTCGGGCAACAGCGAGAGTAAGTGCTGCGTGCTACCAACATGCTCAGCAAGCGCCATGCGAAGACAAGCCCCAATGACAGCGAGATCTGGGTTAGCCTCGGCCTCCAGCGCATCGATTAACTGGGCGATTTCAGCCTGCATGGCCTCCATGGTGGCGCCGCCGTCACGCCCCAACTTGCGGTTGAGTAGATCCGCAGCCTGAATACCATTCGTGCCCTCGTAAATTGGCGTGATACGTACATCCCGCAAATACTGAGCGGCACCCGTTTCTTCGACATAGCCCATGCCACCGTGCACCTGTACACCCAATGAGGTGACCTCGATACCGAGTTCAGTCAACCATCCCTTTATCACTGGGATCATGAGATCGATACGACGCTGATTAGCATCGCGTGCCTCGGCCGGTCCGGCATGCGCCAGATCCATGGTCACCGCCTCGGCATAGGACAGCGCGCGCATCGCCTCATTCAGAGCGCGCATGGTCAGTAGCATCCGCTTTACGTCGGCGTGCTCAATGATCGGCACACCACCCTGCACACGCTCGCGAGCATAGGCCACCGCCTTTTGGTAGGCGCCCTCAGACGCACCCAATCCCTGTAACCCTACTTTCAGCCGCGCCTCGTTCATCATGGTGAACATGCAGGCAAGGCCCTGATTTTCCTCTCCCACGAGATAGCCAATGGCGCCGCCATTATCGCCGTAAGCCATGACACAGGTTGGGCTACCGTGAATCCCCAGCTTATGCTCCACCGAGACGGGATAGGCGTCGTTACGCTCCCCAAGAGAGCCATCGGCATTGACTAAAAACTTGGGTACCAAAAATAGCGAAATTCCGCGGCTCCCCACGGGTGCGTCGGGTAGGCGCGCCAAAACCAAATGAATGATGTTCTCGGTCGCGTCGTGATCGCCCCAGGTGATATAAATTTTCTGGCCGAAGATGCGGTAGTGGTCACCCTCACGTTCGGCGCGGGTCTTCATCGGCCCGAGGTCCGAGCCAGCGCCGGATTCCGTGAGGTTCATGGTGCCCGACCACTCGCCAGAGTGTATTTTTTCCAAGTAAGTTGCCTGTAGCGCATCATTGGCGTGAGCCGATATCGCCAGCGCGGCACCCGCGCTCAGAAAAGGCTCCAATGCAAACGCCATATCTGCACTGTTCCACATCTCACAGGCGGCAGTTCCAAACAGCTCAGGCAAGCCCTGACCGCCCTGCTCGAGGGGTGCGGAAATGCCTACCCAACCGCCGGCACCCAGCTGTCGGATCGCCGCTCCATACCCGGGCGGAATCTTCACGGCGCTATCCTGACAACTGGCCGGTTGGGCATCCCCCACCCGCCGCAGTGGCGAGACCACGTCGGCCGCAAACTTGGCAGCTTCATCCAGCAGCGCCGTGGTCAGGTCAGGTCCTAATCCAAGTTCAGCGTACTTCGGGAGTGCGCCCAGCACGCCGCCTACGTCCAACACGTCGTCGATCAGGAACTGCATATCTTCCGTGGGTGCCAAATACATCAGTGGTTCCTCTTTTCCAGCCCGTTACTGGGCACAGCATCATCCGCGAGGGGTATTGTGGGGCCATACGGCAAAAATATGACTAAGTAGTTATAATTCACCGCATGAATAAAGGCTGATTGCCCAGCACGCATTATATGAAAAACCTGAACCAAATTGATCTGAACCTCCTGGTCTATCTCGAAGTGTTACTGCGCGAGCGCAACGTCACGCAAGCCGCCAATCAACTCGGACTGTCTCAACCCGCTATGAGCAACGGCCTGCGTCGACTCCGCGCTTTGTTCGACGACCCTCTGCTGGTTCGCACATCCGAGGGTATGGCACCGACCGAGCGCGCGCTGGAACTGGAACCGCTGGTAAAGGACATCTTGCTGGGGGTCGATCGCGCGATGCAACCAGCGACGGAATTCGCACCAGGTGAAGCCCAGATGGTAGTGCGGATCATGGCCAGTGACTACGCTGAGTCGACCCTGTTTCCCGCAGTCCTCAACCAACTCCGCGAGCACGCGCCGGGCATTACCCTGGACATCATGAACCCGTCCGACGTCAGCTTTCTGGATGTCGAGCGGGGCAAAGTCGATTTGGTCATCAACCGATTCGATCAGATGCCACAATCCTTTCACCAGATTACCCTTTGGCAAGACAGCTTTTCGTGTCTGCTGAGCCCGGACAATGCCATACTCGGTGATTTCTCGCTGCGCTCGTACCTCGGCGCCGACCACATCTGGGTGAGTAAAACCGGCATGGGGGTGGGGGTGGGGGTCGACCCCAGTGATGTTCAGCGGCTGGGGTGGGTCGATGCAGCATTGGCCGTGCTGGGTGAGAAGCGACGGATCCGCGTGTTTACCCGCCACTATCAAGCGGCAATGACGCTGGCAGAGCAAAACGACCTGATCGTCACCCTACCTACCCGCGCCACTTGGCTTAAACGGGACAATCCTCGGGTCGTGGTGCGCCCAGTACCTTTTGACATACCCCCGCTGGAATTGAAAATGGCGTGGAGTCCACTGCTACACAATAACCCACCGCATCGCTGGGTGAGGCAGTTCATCACGGCGATTGCGCGATCCCTCGACGCGCCTCCATGCGACGCTGTATAAATTTTGAGAATACCCTTTATCGATTGAATTTCTATGATCAATAGTGATGAGCCAGTAGAGTGGCGGCCTCATCAACAGATCCACCATCGCTGACCTCTGGAGTCTGCCTCATGTCCTCACGAATTGAATGTGCCGGCCTTTTGATCGACGCCGCACTGCACGCGCTCCTAGTCGACGAGATTGCACCGGGCACCGGTATTGACCCCGACGCCTTCTGGGAGGGTGTGGCAGCCATCTGGAAAACATTGGGGCCCCAGAATCAGCGTTTGCTGGCGGAACGTGACAGGCTACAAGCCCAGATCGATCATTGGCACCGGGATCACAGGGGCGAGTCTTGGAACGCACAGGCTTACGAGGCTTTCCTACAAGACATCGGCTATCTCCACCCGGAACCGGCGCCCTTTCAGATTTCGACTGCCCAGGTGGACCCGGAAATCGCCCTCATCGCAGGGCCACAGCTGGTGGTACCGGTAATGAACGCACGTTATGCCCTCAACGCGGCTAACGCGCGCTGGGGCAGCTTGTATGACGCACTCTATGGCACCGACGCCATCCCCGAGGATAACGGCGCAGTGCGTGGCGGTGGGTATAACCCTGTTCGGGGCGATCGCGTAATTGCTTGGGCGAGAGACTTTCTGGATGAGCACTTCCCTCTGACTGACGGCCTTCACCGTGACGCCACCGGCTATACCATGGACAGCGGAACCCTGCAGGTCGGCCTGACCTCGGGCACAGTAGGGTCCTTGGCTGACCCCACTCAACTGGTGGGATACACCGGCAACAGTGACGCACCGAACAGCGTGCTTTTAAAGCACCACGGCCTGCATGCCGAGATACAGATTGATCGAACACACCCGGTAGGTGCCACTGATAAGGCGGGCATCAAGGATATCTGTCTGGAGTCTGCCCTCACGACCATTCAGGACTGCGAGGATTCCGTTGCCGCGGTGGATGCCGAGGATAAGGTTGTGGTCTATCGTAATTGGCTGGGCCTTATGAAAGGCGACCTGACCGATACCTTTACAAAGGGCAATGCCAGCCTGACCCGTCGCCTGAACCCTGACCGACAATTTACTACCCCCGAGGGCGGCACGCTGACGCTACCCGGCCGAAGTCTGCTATTTGTGCGCAATGTGGGCCATCTTATGACCAACCCGGCGATTCTCGACGCCGCGGGCAACGAGATCCCGGAAGGCTTCATGGACGGCCTGTTCACCACCTTCTGCGCGCTGCACGACCTGAGAGGTACAGGGGATCTAAAGAACTCACGAAGCGGCTCCATGTATATCGTGAAACCCAAAATGCACGGGCCGGACGAGGTCAGCCTGACGGTTGAGCTGTTCTCGCAAATCGAGGCTCTATTCCAGTTGCCACGCAACACTCTCAAAGTAGGCATCATGGATGAGGAGCGCCGCACCACCGTGAATCTGGCCGAGTGCATCCGTCGCGCCAGCGAGCGTATCGTATTCATTAATACGGGCTTTCTCGACAGGACAGGCGACGAGATTCACACCAGCATGGAGGCGGGTGCGGTTACCGCCAAAAGCGCCATGAAAGCGGAAACCTGGATTAATGCTTACGAAGACTGGAATGTGGATACCGGCCTTGCCTGCGGGCTGCAGGGCAAGGCCCAGATCGGCAAGGGCATGTGGGCCATGCCCGATCTGATGGCAGAGATGCTGACCAGCAAGGTAGGGCATCCCAATGCCGGCGCCAGTTGTGCCTGGGTCCCCTCACCCACCGCTGCGACGCTGCATGTGACCCACTACCACCGCGTCGCGGTAGCCGAGGTGCAAGCAGCGCTCTGTGGTCAGCACCGGCGGTCCCTGACTGAACTGCTGACGATCCCCCTTGGCGACACCGCTGCGCTCTCGGCGGAGACTATCCAACAAGAGCTCGACAACAATGCGCAGGGCATTCTGGGTTATGTAGTGCGATGGGTAGAGCACGGCGTGGGGTGCTCCAAGGTGCCCGACATCCACAACGTGGGGCTGATGGAAGACCGCGCAACACTGCGCATCTCCAGCCAGCATATTGCCAACTGGTTACATCACGGTGTGGTTAGCGAGGATCAGGTAACAGCGTCGCTGGCGCGCATGGCGGCCGTGGTGGATGAGCAGAACCGGGCAGACCCCAATTATACCCCTATGACCAGAAACCTCGATACCAGCGAGGCGTTTCGGGCTGCCAGCGAGCTGGTATTTGCAGGCACTGCCCAACCCAGCGGCTACACCGAGCCTGTACTGCACGCGCGGCGCCTCGCGTTCAAAGCTAAGTACCCAGGCTAAGTAGCCGCCCCCGCTTTCGCATAACAGGGGGCTCTCAAACATCGTCTGACTCTATGTGACCAATGTTGTCATATCTGGCATTGACTGGCTTTTTTTCGGTTTCCTCGCGTTAAAAAGACTTGCAATGCTTTCCAGAACATGGAAAATTCGCGATATGCAAAAATAATTTGCAGTTTGCATTTACCGGGGAAGGTTTGCTGGCACCGGCTAGCGCACCGCTAACCCATGGCAACCACATGATTTCAAAGGAGAGAAACATGTTAAAGCAACAGCAAAAAGGATTTACCCTCATCGAACTGATGATCGTTATCGCGATTATCGGTATTCTGGCCGCCCTCGCGCTACCGGCCTATCAAACCTACGCCAAGAAAGCGAAGTTCTCAGAAGTCGTGATGGCCACTACGGCCGTCAAATCGGCTATTGATATCTGCTACCAAACCAAGGGCAGCATGGAAGCATGTCAACCCGATAACGGTACTACTGGATCGAAGTCCGTGCTTGCGGCAGAGGCCAATGCGATATCTGGAGCTCACGTGGCTTTAGTTGAGGCTGCATACGACGGCACAACAAGCCCCGCTAGTCTCAAAATTACGGCGACAGGTGAAGATCCCGTGGATGGGGAAACATATATTCTCGTGGGAACCGATGCAGGAACAGGCTCTTTGTCATGGGATTTGGATGCGACCTCGAGCTGCCTTCTCAGCGGTCTCTGTGACGAGCGCGGCTAGATAATCAAGCCATAAAAATTGTAGAGGCGCTGTGATAGCCCGAGCAGGAGATATTTCCGACTCGGGCCTTTTTCGCACTGTGAGGTTGGAGCTAGACCGCATAGCGCGCGTGGACTCTCCTCAAATCAATAAAAGACCTGGCACAAAATTCGTCATGGCATTTCGCGAGCACACGTTTTGATTACTGCGGCAATCAGAAATCATCACGACGGCGCCCAAGGGTTGGGCGGACGATTAGTGTCCAAGGGCATCCTCACGCGGGATCAGTCGATTAAGGTGGAGGGGGAAGCGCGAGCGCTCAATATCTCGCTCGTTCGCTATCTCATCGATACCCTCAACATCGAAACTAAAACTCTTGCCGAGATGGCCTCGGCCGAATACGGCATCCCGGTTTTTGATATTTCGGCGATGAACCGAGACCTGCTGCCCGATCACCAAATCGACAGCGATATGATGATGAAGCATCATGCGGTGCCGCTATTTCAACGCGGGAATCGGTTGTTCGTGGCCGTCTCAGACCCGATGAATCTTGCCGCCCTCAACGAATTCAAATTCGCAGCGGGCATGAACACCGACGCGGTACTGGCTGACGACGCCGCGCTCACCCAGCTCATTCACGATATTGCGGAGGGCGCCAGCGGGTTCGAGCGCGATATGGCCTCCTTCGGTACCGAGGGCGAGTACGATCTGGAAATGGGCACGAGTACCGCAGAGGAGGAAGACACTCCCGATGCTGCGGACGACACCCCAATTGTGCGCTTTGTGAACAAAATTCTGCTCGACGCCATCAGGCAAGGTGCTTCCGACATACACTTTGAGCCCTACGAAAAAGACTACCGCGTGCGCTTTCGCACCGATGGTATTCTTCGCGAGGTGGTGAATCCGCCGCGTAACCTGGCGCCCCGCCTCGCAGCGCGCCTCAAAGTGATGTCACAAATGGATATCTCTGAGCGTCGCATGCCCCAGGATGGGCGGATACAAATGAAGCTTTCCAAAAAGCGCGCCATCGATTTTCGGGTCAATACGCTGCCCACCCTGTACGGAGAAAAAATCGTACTGCGGATTCTCGATCCCAGTTCGGCGCACATGGGTATCGATGCGCTGGGCTATGAGCCGGAGCAAAAAGCGCTTTATCTGGAGGCACTGCAAAGACCCCAAGGTATGATCCTGGTAACCGGGCCCACCGGCTCAGGCAAAACCGTCTCGCTCTATACTGGGCTCGGCATACTCAACGAACCCGAGCGCAATATTTCTACCGCCGAGGATCCGGTGGAAATCAATATGGCAGGCATTAATCAGGTGCTGGTTAATACCAAGGTCGGGCTCAGTTTTGCCGAGGCCCTGAGATCCTTCCTCCGCCAGGACCCGGATGTAATCATGGTAGGCGAGGTTCGTGACCTCGAAACTGCCGAGATCGCCATCAAGGCTGCGCAAACGGGTCATCTCGTGCTCTCAACCGTGCATACCAACAGTGCCGCTGAGACCGTCACGCGACTGCTCAACATGGGTATACCCGCTTTCAACATTGCTGCCTCGGTCACATTGATTATTGCGCAGCGATTGGCGCGACGATTGTGCAGCCATTGTGCCGTACCCGAAACCAGCGTGCCCCGCGAAGCATTGATGCAGCTGGGATTCAGCGCCGATCAGTTAAATCAGGCCCACATTAAAAAGCCCGTGGGCTGTAAGCAATGCAAGGGGGGCTACAAGGGCCGAGTAGGTATTTACGAAGTGGTCAAAATTAATAAGGCACTCGCGTCGGCCATTATGGATGGTGCCAACTCACTGGAACTTGATCGCACCGCCCGGGAAGCGGGCTTTAATGATCTTAGACAGTCGGCGCTCAAAAAATGTGGCGAAGGCTTGATCAGCCTTGAAGAGGTCAGCCGTGTGACCACGGATTAATCAGCGCTCCACCAGAAATGACAATCCAACTCAGTTAAAGAAAGCTCACAGGTATGAAAACAATGGCAGCAGCAAACACCGTATTTGTCTGGAGCGGCATCGACCGTAACGGACGCAAGTCCACCGGAGAATTGCGCGCCAGCTCCGCGGCTATCGCCCGGGTGCAACTGCGCAAACAAGGGGTGGCGGCCAAAACCGTCAAGAAGAAATCCAAACCGCTGTTTTCTCTGGGCGCCGCACCGATCAAAGCCGCCGACATCGCCATCTTCACCCGCCAACTAGCGACCATGATGAAGGCGGGTGTGCCTCTGGTTCAGGCCTTCGACATCGTGGCCGAGGGCACTGATCATCAAAAAATGCGCGAGCTCATAACCACCATCCGCACTAATGTCGCGTCGGGAACAGGGCTCGCCGGCTCCCTCGCCAAGCACCCCCAACACTTTGACGACCTCTTTTGTTCTCTCGTGGCATCGGGGGAGAACTCGGGCACGTTGGAAGTCATGCTGGACCGAGTGGCCACCTATAAAGAAAAAACCGAGGCCTTGAAGGCAAAAATCAAAAAAGCACTCACCTACCCTGCAGCGGTCGTTGTGGTGGCAATTGTGGTCACGGGTATTCTGTTGGTGAAAGTAGTCCCTCAATTTGCCGAGAGCTTTCGGGGCTTTGGCGCCGACCTGCCGGGCTTTACACTGTTTGTGCTGCGGATCTCCGAATGGGTACAGGGTTGGTGGTTTGTGCTGATGCTGGGCCTGTTCGCGGCGGGCTATGCTTTTTCTCAGACCAAGCGGCGGTCCACGCGATTTGCTGATTGGATCGACAGCGTCTCACTGAAGATACCCATTATTGGCGACGTGGTTCACGACGCGGTCATCGCACGTTTTTCGCGAACGCTTTCCACCACCTTTGCAGCCGGTGTGCCTTTGGTTGAGGCCCTCGACTCCACCGCCGGTGCCGCCGGCAATGCCATCTACAGTCGGGCAATCAAACGGATCCGCGAAGACGTCACCTCAGGTACGGCGCTGGCTACAGCGGTGCGCAGTACCGGGTTATTTCCCACTATGTTGCTGCAAATGACATCCATCGGCGAAGAGTCCGGCGCACTGGATGATATGCTGGGTAAAGTGGCAGATCATTACGAAGCCGCCGTGGATAATGCGGTAGACAGCCTAAGTTCGCTAATGGAACCCATGATCATGTCCATACTGGGCGTTTTGGTCGGCGGCTTGATGATCGCGATGTATATGCCCATATTTACGCTCGGATCTGTGATGTAAACAGATAGAATCACGTCTGCGACATGATAGAGGTAACAGCTTCTGACCATACCGCCCTTTTTCACTGACCCCGCGGTTTTTACGATGTACTGCGGCGCCCTCGGGTTGATTGTGGGGAGCTTCCTCAATGTGGTGATTTTGAGATTACCCCGCATGATGGAGCAAACCTGGCGCCGGGAATGCTGTGAACTGATGGATCAGCCGGTGACTGAGGCGCCCAGAATCAGCCTGTCGTTTCCCGGCTCCCAATGTCCGGGTTGTGGCGCCGCGATTCGTCCCTGGCACAATATTCCGGTACTGAGCTGGCTCGTTCTCCGCGGTCGCTGTAACCACTGCCACACCGCAATTTCTATCCGATACCCGGTGGTCGAGCTGATAACCGGACTGCTATCCGCTGCGGCCGCCTGGCATTTTGGCTTTGGCCTAGAAGCGACCAGCGCACTGGTACTGATTTGGTTATTGGTAGCGCTCACTGGTATCGATCTCGACACCCAACTGCTGCCCGATAGCGTCACCCTGCCGCTCCTGTGGATCGGTCTGGGCGTCAATCTTTTTGGGATCTGGACGCCCCTGTCCTCAGCGGTGCTCGGCGCCATGCTCGGCTATGGATCGCTTTGGAGCGTTTACTGGCTGTTTAAATTAACAACGGGCAAAGAAGGTATGGGTTATGGCGACTTCAAGCTGCTCGCCGCACTGGGCGCCTGGTTTGGTTGGCAGGCCGTGCCGCTGATGATTCTACTGTCCTCCTTTGTTGGTGCGGCACTGGGGATTGCTATCCTGGTAGCGAGGCGGCAAGGCCGGGATACACCGATGCCCTTTGGTCCCTATCTCGCGGGCGCAGGCCTCTTGACCTTGTTCTTTGGCGATAACCTGATCAACCAATATTTGGCCATGGTAACGCTCTGACATGCTGCGCGTGGGTATTACCGGAGGTATCGGGAGTGGCAAAACCGCGCTGACCGATTGGCTGGCCCAACAGGGTATTACGGTGGTGGATGCGGATCTCGCCGCACGGGTTGTGGTGGCGCCCGGTCAACCGGCGCTGGCCGAGATCGCCGTGGCTTTCGGCAATAGCTACCTTTTACCCGATGGCCAGTTGGATCGAGCCGCCCTGCGCAAGCTGGTGTTTGCGGATACCGACAAGCGCAAGGCGCTGGAAGCTATTACCCATCCACGCATCAGGGAAGAACTAATCAAACAACTCGCGGCTGCCGATTCTTCCTACGCGGTATTGAGCTCCCCGCTGCTTCTGGAGAGCGGCCAGTCCGAATTGGTTGACGTGAGCGTTATTGTCGATGTACCCGAGGCTATTCAGATTGCGCGCACCGTGGAGAGAGATGGCAACGACCAGACTCTCGTAGAGGGGATCATGGCAGCGCAACTGGAACGGGAAGCCAGAAAAAGCCGTGCTGACATTGTGATTGATAACAGCGGCACGCTGGAGGATCTCCACGATAAGGCAGCCATCTTGCACCAGACTTTACTGGCGCGCGCCACCCACACTTAGCCCGCAATCAATCGATTTAGAATCGGGGCGTTAGCTGCGGGAAAAGCCCAATCACGTAAGTCCTCTGGCAGTTGCCACGCCAGTGGCTGCCCTTCTAGCCCGCAGGCCTCACCTTGCCACTGAGTCACACGACGCACATCCAGGCACACCTGCTTGTCGCCGTAGTCATGCTCGATGCGCATCAAGGCTTCGCTGGCCAGCACCTCGAGACCCAGCTCCTCCCGGAACTCGCGCGCCAACGCCATCTCAATTGCTTCACCCGGTTCGACTTTGCCGCCGGGAAACTCCCATAACCCACCTTGATGCGCATCCGTTGCTCGGCGGCTGACAAGCACCCTGCCCTGCGGGTCCTGAATAATGCCTACAGCCACGGTGACCGCTTCAGGCATCAGGTGCGATACTCGGCATTAATTTTGACGTAGTCATAGGACAGATCCGTCGTCCACAAGAGGCTTTCGGCCGTGCCCCGCTGCAGCGAAACCCGTAACCGCAACTCATCCTCGTCCATGGCCTGCTGACCCAGGGCCTCGGTGTAACTTGGAGCACGAGCTCCGCGTTCAGCAATCACAACGCCGTTGATTTCAATCGAAATCGCCTCGGTGTCCAAGCCCTCGAGGCCCGCGCGACCAATCGCAGCGAGAATACGACCCCAATTCGGGTCCGCAGCGAATAAGGCAGTCTTAACCAATGGGGAGTGTGCGATCGTGCGCGCTACTCGATCACAGGCTGCCTCTGACTCGCCTCCCACAACATGAATTTCGACAAACTTAGTTGCGCCCTCTCCATCTCGAACAATGTCCTGAGCCAGCTCGATCATCAGCGTTTCAAGTGCCCGGGAGAAGTCTGCGGCTTGCCGGGATCCCTGCTCAATGACCACGCCGCTCTCGCCGGTTGCCGATAACGTCACGGCGTCATTGGTGGAGGTATCTCCGTCAACGGTAATGCGATTAAAGCTTTTTGCCACCGCGTTGCGCAGCAACTCCTCCAAAAGCGGTGCCGATATTGCGGCGTCAGTCGCGATAAAAGCCAGCATGGTCGCAAGATTGGGACAAATCATGCCCGCACCCTTTGCAATGCCAGTAATCACACAGGTGCGCCCGTCGACCTCGAGGGTTGCGCTACGCAATTTGGGCCGGGTATCGGTGGTGAGAATCGCCACCGCAGCGCGGTCCCACTGATCAGACTGCAGCGTGTCGAAGGCGGCGGGAATGGCACTCTCAATACGCTTAACAGGAAGCGGCTCGCCAATAACACCCGTTGAAAAAGGCAACACTGCGGTGTGGGCAACCGCTGCTCGCGCACCCAACGCGAAACAGCACGACAAAGCATTCTCGATACCCGCCTCCCCGGTGCCGGCATTTGCGTTACCGGTATTGATCAACAGGTAGCGGGGTTGACCCAGACTCATTGCCAAGTGCTTTCGCGCTACCGAGACCGGCGCCGCACAAAAAGCATTCTGCGTAAAAACCGCGACCGTTTGGGCGTTTTCCGATAGGGCAATGAGCAAAAGGTCGTCCTTTCCCGCCTTTTTTATGCCCGCCTGGGCTACTCCCAACCGGACGCCCGCCACTAAATAGCGCATCCGTATCGCCCTAATCCCGAACAGGTTCGCCGGCGCTCATCAGCTCAGCGCGCCGTGACACTGCTTGTATTTCTTGCCACTGCCACACGGACACGGGTCATTTCGGCCCACCTTGGGCTGTGTTCGAGTTATTGGCTGGGGTGGGATCGCCTCCCCCGGCGCGTCTGCCTGCTCCTCGGGTAACGCTGGTGTCGCTTGCGCGTGCTCGAACGCCATTTTCTGTTTGGCCGCGGCCTCGCGTCGTTGTTGCTCGATGGCCGCGGCCTCGTCGGAGCGCTGAACCTGAACATGGCTCAGGAAACGAATCACTTCATGTTTAAGGCGCGTAAGCAGCGCTTCAAACAAGGCAAAGGACTCGCGCTTGTATTCCTGCTTTGGATTTTTATTGGCATAGGCCCGCAGATGGATCCCCTGACGCAGCTGATCCATCACCTGCAGGTGCTCTTTCCACAGCGTATCGAGTACCTGGAGCATGATTTGCTTTTCGAGCTGGCGCATGCCGGCACCCACGCCCGCCGACTTTTCGTCGTAGACAGTCTGGACCGCTGCAACAATACGTTCTCGCAACGTCTCTTCATGCAGGCCGGTGTCTTCATCAAGCCACTGCGCAACCGGCAATGTCAGACCGAATTCAGCCTCCAATTGCTTCTCAAGACCAGGGATATCCCACTGCTCTTCGACGCTCATCGGAGGAATAAATCCGTCGACGGCGTCGTTTACAACGTCGGCGCGAATCGCCGTTATCGTGTCGCCAATACTCTCGTCAGACAGTAGCTCATCACGCTGTCGATAGATGATCTGTCGCTGGTCATTGGCGACATCGTCATACTCAAGCAACTGTTTGCGAATGTCGAAATTGCGGCCTTCAACCTTGCGTTGCGCTTTTTCAATGGCATTGCTCACCATGCGGTGCTCGATGGCCTCGCCCCGCTCCATACCCAGCGCCTGCATAAAGCCTTTGACTCGATCCGAGGCAAAAATCCGCATCAGGTTGTCTTCCATCGACAGATAAAAGCGCGAAACACCCGGATCTCCCTGCCGTCCAGAACGGCCCCGTAACTGATTGTCGATGCGTCGGGATTCGTGTCGCTCCGTACCCAGAATATGCAAGCCGCCCGCCTCTATAACGGCGTCATGACGCACCTGCCAGTCAGCCTTTATCTGCGCTTGCGTCGCCTCATCGAGGTTATCCCCAGCCGCGGCGATCTCCGCCTCCAGATTGCCACCGAGCACGATATCCGTACCGCGCCCCGCCATATTGGTGGCGATGGTGACCACGCCTGGGCGACCCGCCTGCGCGATAATTTCAGCCTCCTGCTCGTGATACTTGGCGTTGAGCACCTTGTGCTCGATCTTTTTTTCCTGAAAGGCGTTCGACAATTCTTCTGAGGTTTCGACTGACGCCGTGCCAACCAATACCGGCGCACCATTTTCGATACAGGCTTGTACATCCTCGATGATGGCTTCGAACTTTTCTTCCCGCGTGAGATAGACTAGGTCGTTCAGATCATCTCGTCGCATCGGAACATTGGTTGGAATCACCACACAGTCCAGACCGTAGATCTGACGAAATTCAAAAGCCTCGGTATCGGCGGTACCGGTCATACCAGCGAGCTTGTCATACAGGCGGAAGAAGTTCTGGAAAGTCGTCGACGCCAAGGTCTGGCTCTCGCTCTGGATGCGCACACCTTCCTTGGCCTCGATCGCCTGATGCAGGCCCTCAGATAAGCGGCGCCCGGGCATGGTCCGACCCGTGTGCTCGTCAATGAGCACCACCTGTCCGTCCTGCACAATGTATTCAACGTCTCGATGAAACATCACATGCGCGCGGAGGCCCGAGTGCACATGGTGCAGCAGACCCAAATTGGTCGCTGCATAAAGAGAGTCGTCCCCTCGCAGGAGCCCAGCCTCGATCAACATCTGCTCGACTTTCTCGTGACCCGCCTCGGTCAGCTCTATGCTGCGTTGTTTCTCGTCAACGGTGTAATCCCCCTCCTGCTCCTCCAGCTCGGGTGTTAATCTGGGCACGAGTCGATTAATAGATTTGTAGAGCTCCGAGCTGTCCTCCACCGCGCCCGAGATAATCAGCGGTGTTCGGGCTTCGTCGATCAGAATCGAGTCCACCTCGTCGACAATGGCGAAGGCCAGAGATCCCTGCGCCTTATCAGACCGGCTGAACGCCATGTTGTCGCGTAAGTAGTCAAAGCCGAATTCGTTGTTTGTGCCGTACACAACATCACAGCCATAAGCGGCCTTTTTTTCTTCCGCCGACTGACCCGAGCTAGCCACACCCACTGTCAGACCCAAAAACTCATACAGCGGCCCCATCCATGCCGCATCCCGCCTGGCAAGATAGTCATTCACCGTGACCAAGTGCACGCTATGATCAGGCAGCGCGTTGAGATACGCCGGCAAGGTAGCCACCAGCGTTTTTCCCTCCCCTGTGCGCATCTCGGCGATCTTACCGTCGTGCAGCGCCATACCTCCGATGAGCTGCACGTCAAAGTGGCGCATACCCAATGCACGCACACCGGCTTCTCGCACCACCGCAAAGGCTTCTGGCAGTAACTGATCGAGGCTTTCCCCCTCACCCAGCCGAAGGCGGAATTCTGCGGTTTTAGCTTTAAGAGCGGCATCATCAAGCGCTTGCATGCCCTCTTCTAATGCATTGATTCGGGCAACCACTTTGCCCATACGCTTGAGCTCCCGATCATTACGGGTACCAAAAATTTTTTTCACTGTAGAGATCAGCATGAGGGTCTCACTGGCCGTTCATGGGTTCATCGGGTTTTAAGGGCGGGCGCGGCGGCCCCAGGGTCGCTGGAACTCAGCGGTAAGTGCGCTTGACGTAAGTGGCGGGGTCGACCGTGCGGCCGTTTTTGAAAACCTCAAAATGAACGTGGGGGCCCGTTGAACGACCCGTGTTTCCCATCAAGGCGATCACGTCTCCGCGACGCACCAGATCCCCCACCTCGACCAGATTTTCGGCGTTGTGACCATAGCGGGTGCTGAGGCCGTCGCCATGAGAGACCTCGATCAAATTGCCATAGCCGTTCTTATACCCGCTCCAACTGACAACACCACTGGCGACCGCAAGAATATCAGAGCCCTCGCGGCCCGCAAAATCAGCGCCGTCATGCCAAGCGCGTTTACCCGTGATAGGGTCAATGCGGTTACCGTAGGGCGAAGACTGCCAACCCCGCCGAATCGGCCTCCCCGCAGGAGTCGCCGCCGCCTGGAGCTGCTCTGCAGAAAGTAATCCCGCCAGCAGGTCAAATTGCACCTCGCGCTGGGAAAATATCGTATCCAGCGCGCTGAATTGCGCATCAATCTCTGCTACGTTCAAAGGAACGGTTGAAATCGGTGCGCTTATGGGCCCTCCGAGGGCTGGCGGACCGGAGAAGTCGAACTCCCCACCGTCGAGCCCCGCCAATTCCGTCAAATGCGTACCGAGCGCATCAATGCGCGTCACCTGCGCCTGAATGCTGGCCAAACGGCGGGTCATTGCCGTCAATCGAGACTGCGCTTCGACCCCCATTTGCGCCAGCGCTTGGGCTCTATCGACCGCCTGTTGTTCGCTTTTTGAAATGCGAGAGGCCTGCTGAGAATCAATCCCATCAACAAAACCGAGCTGATAACTCAGCGTAATAAGGCCAATGGGGACACCTATGAAACACACCGAAAGGAGCGCCCACGTCCATCTCCCCAACTCAAGGGTGCGCGACGCCGCATGGCGATTGAGAAGTATCAGCTTCACGACAATTTAGGTGATTATCTGTCTCATGGTCACTATTTTACCCTTTTAAGGGGTACCCGGGTCATTCCTTCACGTCCATTGCAGATCGCGCGGCATAGTCCAATCCATCGGCGCGTCGGACTCGTCTTCAAAGGTCGCCCATTCCCAGCTCGAGGGACGACTCAGCAACTCGCGAACCAGCTGATTATTCAGCGCATGTCCGGACTTGATACCCTCGTATTCACCCAATATTTGGTGGCCCGCGAGATAGAGATCGCCCAATGCATCTAATATTTTATGCTTAACAAATTCGTCTTCGTAGCGAAGCCCTTCTTCATTAAGAATACGGTAGTCATCAATCACGATCGCATTATCGACGCTACCGCCGCGCGCCAAACCACGTGAGCGCATATATTCAAACTCGTGGACAAAGCCGAAGGTCCGGGCACGACTGATTTCCCGGACGAAAGCATCGCTGGTAATTTCCACCGTCGAGCGGCCGCTTTGCTCACGAAACACGGGGTGATCGAAATCGATGCCAAAGGTCACTTTGAACCCGTCATAGGGTCGCAAAGATGCAATTTTATCGTTCTGGGTGACCGTTACCGGATCCAGAATACGAATAAACCGCTTGGGGCTGTCTTGTTCGCAGATACCCGCCGCCTGCAATAGATAAACAAACGGGCTCGCGGAGCCATCCATAATCGGCACCTCGGCACCGTCCAGATCCACGTATGCATTATCGATACCAAGCCCACAGAGCGCAGAAAGTAGGTGCTCGACGGTCGTTACTCTCGCATCATCCGAGCCCAGACCCGTTGAGAGATCTGTTTGTTCTACCCAGTCGGCCCGGGCGGGGATTTCCCGGACCGGACTGAGATCAGTGCGGCGAAACACGATACCCGTGTCCACCGGCGCAGGATGTAGCCTCATCTGCACCTTCTGACCGGAGTGTAGCCCGACGCCCGCCGACTGAATCGGCTCGCGCAGGGTGCGCTGCCCTAGCATGGCCTTACCCTCTACTTCTG
>Ga0181556_1001786_pt1 | contig 20843 bp, 10 predicted proteins | sample 011ome_14_FD_148651 | JGI IMG/M metagenome (GOLD analysis project Ga0181556, IMG submission 148651) | Coastal salt marsh microbial communities from the Groves Creek Marsh, Skidaway Island, Georgia - 011505AT metaG (spades assembly) | ecosystem: Environmental > Aquatic > Marine > Intertidal zone... | reverse complement strand
ATGAGCGACGAAGCCGCGATTTCGTGGCCGTACAGTCGGGTGGAGGAATTCATGACGAAGGATCCAGAGACGTTGTGCGAGAGTTTGAAGTTGACGGACGTGAAAGGTAAGTTGAGTAGTGAACTACATAAACCCTAAACTCGTAGTACAGTGCAAAGCTTTATCAAGAGATATCACGGCGGGCCGGTGGTCGATGAGGACGGAAACCTGGTCGGGGTCATATCGAGGAACGACGTTAAACGATTGTCGTACATTTCCTTCGGCGAAGAACAGAGACATATTCGCACGGTTGCAGACGCGATGACATCGATGCCTTTAACCGTAGGGCCGAAGGCGTATATCTCCGCCGCCGCGGGATTGATGCTAAAGCATAAGATCCACCGTCTGCCGGTGGTCGAGGAAGGCGAAGATTACGCGCACCCGGGAAAGTTAATCGGAATCATCACGCGAAGCGACATTTGGGAACCCTTGATTCAAAATTCGCTCATGTTGGACAAAGAGTTTCAAAAGAGACGGTGCGACGTTTATCAAGATTATTCTCCTTCTTCGGGAGCGCTCGACATCCGCGCGCCTGCGATTGATAAAGATATCTTTCGACTCGTACTAGCGCGAACAGCCTTCGCGTTGTGGCCTATGTTTTACCCGAAACCATCATCTGTTCGTGTTTCCTTTCGCTCGTGATAAAAATACTGACCAAGGTTTCTAGCGATCATATCTTACACGATTAATTCACAGGGACGCCAATCGAGAAGAAGAAGAAGAAGAAGAAGATATACCGAAAAGAAAAACAATCCCAGAAAAACCAAGCGTATACTTTGATCTCCTCTACATAGCCACCCCAAGAAAAACAATCAACATCAGCAACAAGAAGAAAAAATACAAAGTCAAACTCTTCTCTCGCAAAGATATACCGAGAAGAAGAAAGAAAAACGGAAGCTTTCCGCGACACGACGTCGACATCGACTGGGACGAAGCGAACGAGAAAGGCGAGAGATTGCTCCAGCAGTGGTACAACGAGCACGGTGAGGACGCGCACGTAGATCTCGCGGACGTTTTCGACGAGTACGAGTATTGATGCGACGCGGAGAGAGAAAGTAGTCGTATTTTTTGAAAAAGAAGAGCGCAAATCATGGCAATCGCTTCACTAAAAAACAGCATTACCTTCCGTTTTCAGCAAGCGCAGTCGTAATAACACTTTGAAGAAGAAACGCGCCGCGCGCGACGAAAAAAGGCACAACGACGCGCGTTGCGTCATAAAGCACGCGCACGCTCCCGCGCGTTGTCTTCTCTGTGCGAGTATTCTTGTCCTGCCCACGCACACAAACATAAAAGAGAAGAGAAGAGAATCGCATCGAAGAAGCGAAAATGGCGCCGTCTTTAGAGCCGAAAAACAACGTCACGTCGGCGATGCAAAAGCTCCAACACCTCTCGCTCATCAATAAAGTCACCAAAGAACTGGATAAGAACCTCGGCGTGAACGATAAGACGTTGGCGGAGTTTATCGTGGACATTGCCAAGGCGTCGAAGTTTGATCCGAAAACGTTTTTTAATGAATTGCAAAAGAACGGGGCGGAGTTGCCGGAACCGTTCGCGAACGAGTTAGTCGGGACGATTGAACGGTTAGCGAATAAAGGTGGCGGAGGTGCGAGAGGAGGAGAAAAGAAGAAAGTTATCGTAGAAAAACCGACGAAGGAGAATCCATTTCCGGGTTTACACCGACCGGATGCGGAAGAACACGCGAAGATGTTGTCGCGCGAGTTGTACGGCGACAGGAACCCGATTGAAAACGCGTGCGACGATCCGAGGTTGGATAAAATGAATCCCGGGCGATTAGACGAGAACAAAAACGCGTCGAGTTCGGGAAGAGGATACGATGATTCCGCGTTTGGACAGAAGAAAAGAAAGTCAACATCAGAACCGGCAAAACGGACGATTCAAGGCAAACCGGAAGTCGGGAAGGTATACAGAGGTAGCGTGACGAACGTGATGGATTTTGGAGCGTTCGTGGAATTAGTCGAGTTTGTGAATAAAACGGAAGGTTTAGCGCACGTTTCCAAATTACCAAGAGTATCGAACGGAAATTCCGCGAGAGATGTCGTGCAGAGAGGTAACCCGGTGTATGTGAAAGTGTTATCGCTGACGAACAATAGGATAGCTTTGTCCATGTCGGACGTGAATCAAGAGACTGGAGAGGAAGAGACGAGTTACGCGAACAATCTTCCACCACCGCCACCGAGATCGAATCCAGCGCCGCCGCGCGGCGGTGCCGCTGGAAGTAGTATTGACGATAGTAGTAGTAATCCGATTGTGCCTAGATTTGGCGCCGGCGCGAAAGGTTCGAATATGAATACGGTGAAAGGCTTATCTGGGATCAAGCAAACCGAGGAAGATTTTGCGGCCGACGGACGCATGGTGGACGATAAGAACGGGTTAAATCGACGTCGCCCGATTAAGCGCATGTCTTCTCCTGAGTTATGGGAGGCGAGACAATTGATCGCGAGCGGCGTTTTGAAAGTCGAAGATTACCCGAACTTTGACCCGGAAAACGACGGAGTGTTGGCGTATGAAGAGGAAGCGGAGGAGGAATTCGATATCGAAATGAACGACGAAGAAGCCCCGTTTCTTGCCGGTCAAACTGATGCGGCTTTAGGCGACGTTTCCCCGATCAAAATCGTGAAGAATCCAGACGGATCTATGCAAAGAGCGGCGATGACACAAGGCGCTTTGGCGAAAGAACGGAGAGAGATGAAAGAGACACAAAAAAGAGCCGCGATGGACGAGGATGTTCCGGAAAATCTCAATCAAGCGTGGTTAGATCCAATGGCGGCTCAGGACGATCGAAAACTCGTCGCAGACGTTCGAGGACAAAACGTACTTGCGGAAGATATGCCGGAATGGAAGAAGCAATCTGTCGGGAAAGCCCCGCAGTTTGGTTTCGCACAAAAAGGGTCCATTCTCGAACAGCGACAATCGTTGCCGATTTTCAAATTGCGTGAAGAGTTGATCAAAGCCGTGAACGAAAACCAAATCTTGGTCGTCATTGGTGAAACTGGGTCGGGAAAAACGACGCAAATGACGCAGTATTTAGCGGAGAGCGGGTACACGACCAAAGGTCGAATTGGGTGCACGCAGCCGAGAAGAGTTGCGGCCATGTCCGTTGCTAAGAGAGTCGCTGACGAAGTTGGCTGTTTAGTTGGCGAAGAAGTTGGCTACGCCATTCGTTTTGAAGATTGCACGAGTGAAGATACGGTTATTAAATACATGACTGATGGTATGCTTTTAAGAGAAGCATTGTTGGACGACAAGATGTCGCAATATTCTGTCATCATGCTAGATGAAGCGCATGAAAGAACGATCCATACGGACGTTTTGTTCGGTTTGTTGAAGAAATGTTGCGCCAAGAGGAAAGATTTACGCATCATCGTCACCTCTGCAACCTTGGACGCGGAAAAATTTTCCACGTATTTCTTCGAGTGCCCAATTTTTACCATCCCGGGGAGAACCTTTCCTGTCGAAGTGATGTATACAAAAGCTCCAGAAAGCGATTATTTAGACGCGGCATTGATTACTGTCATGCAAATTCACTTGACCGAACCTGAAGGTGACATTTTGCTCTTTTTAACCGGTCAAGAGGAAATTGACACCGGATGCGGAATCCTCTTTGAACGCGTCAAGGCTTTAGGCCCGTCCGTTCCAGATTTGCACATCTTACCAGTGTACTCCTCCTTACCGTCTGAAATGCAAACGAAAATATTTGAGCCGGCACCGCCAGGAAGTCGCAAGTGCGTCGTCGCAACGAACATCGCAGAAGCGTCGTTGACGATCGACGGCATTTACTATGTCATCGATCCAGGTTTTGCAAAGCAAAAAGTGTACAACCCGAAAGTTGGCATGGATTCCTTAATCGTCGCGCCAATCTCGCAAGCGTCCGCGAGACAACGCGCGGGACGAGCTGGGCGTACTGGTCCAGGGAAATGTTTCCGATTATACACCGAAGCTGCGTTTAAGAACGAAATGTTACCAACCTCGGTACCGGAAATTCAAAGAACAAACTTGGGGATGACGTGTTTAACTTTGAAAGCAATGGGTATCAACGATTTAGGACCGGGTGGATTCGATTTCATGGACCCGCCACCGGCGCAAACCTTAGTCACAGCACTCGAGCAGTTATACAACTTGAACGCGTTAGACGAGGAAGGATTACTCACCCGTTTAGGTCGTAAAATGGCAGAGTTTCCGCTCGAACCGCCAATGTCAAAAATGCTCATCGCATCGGTCGATCTCGGGTGCGCCGAGGAAATTCTCACCATCGTTGCCATGCTTTCCGCGCAAAACATCTTCTACCGTCCGAAAGAAAAGCAAGGCCCAGCCGATCAGAAAAAAGCGAAATTCTTCCAACCGGAAGGCGACCATCTCACGTTGCTCACCGTCTACGAAGCGTGGAAAGCGAACAACTTCTCCTCGCCGTGGTGTTTTGAAAACTACCTTCAAGCGCGCTCTTTGCGTCGTGCGCAAGACGTTCGGAAACAACTGTTGACAATTATGGATCGCTACCGCTTAGAAGTCACCTCGGCCGGTCGCAACTTCAACCGCATCCGCCGCGCCATCACTTCCGGTTTCTTCTTCCACGCCGCCAAAAAAGATCCGCAAGAAGGCTTCAAAACCTTGGTCGAAAACACCCCAACATACATCCACCCCTCCTCCTCTTTATTTCAACGCCAACCAGATTGGGTCGTTTACCACGAACTCGTCCTGACGTCCAAAGAGTACATGCGTGAATGCGTCGCCATCGACCCGAAATGGCTCGTCGAACTCGCTCCGAGATTTTTCAAACAAGCGGACGCCAGAATCATGAGCAAGCGCAAACGCATGGAAAAGTTAGAACCTCTCTTCGATAGATTCAACGAAAAAGACGCCTGGCGATTGAGCAAGCGGAGAGGTTAGTCTTTTGCCTTGTATCGTTAAAGTCTTTATCAGAAACACACACACAGAGAGAGAGTTCATTAATCGTAGTGTAGTTATTTAGAAGAAGAAGATATTTTTGTAATTTTGTTCGTTGTCCAATCCTTCAGAAAAAATCTTTTGCCCTACCCCGGTACAGTATTTATTAATTATTTATTTACTCGTCCTGAGAAGAGAGAAGAGAGAGAGAATACAAACGAGACGATTCCAACGATGATTTCCCGATTCGCGCTTCTTTGTTTTCTGGCGTTCTCGTCGTGCCTGTTCAACGACGCGCCTTTGACGACGACGAGTAGTAACACCAATTTTGGGGGTGGAATTAATGTATTCGTCCAAGCGAGTGAAGAGACGAGCGAATTTCTCTCGAGCGGAGCTTGGGCCACCGTCCAGCTCGCGTTTAACGACGGCGGCGTGGAGACATCGTGTCCTTGCCCGGTTGGATGCATGAATTGCGCGTTTCAAGATTCTTCCATGTTTGGCGGGGATAACACGGTGAAAACGTTGTATTCAACGAGCACGATGCCGACGGTGGCGATCAGTACCGGGGGTTCGGCGACGTTCGCCGGGTATACGAACACCACGGGAACCGCGGAAAGAATGACGTTACAAGGGTGTCCAGATGTGAGTTTAATGGTATGTTTCCACTGTAATAACGGGCAAGGCTACTACGCCACTGGGTATTCCGGCGCGTATTCGCAAGAAGGTATCGGGACGGTCGGTACCGGCGTCGCGTGCGTGTTTCAATACAAGTGCGCGGACGGCGGTAATTGCCAAGAAAGTTTGAGCGGGATAGACGCGGCGAAGTACGTCGGTGCGTTGGTCATCGTGTTTTGGTTCGCGTTTATGATCTTCTTATTCTTGCGCGGGAGACCTTGGCTGAAATCAGTGGTCGATCCGTGCGCGCATTTGGATCGAACGAACCCGGATTATTCCATATATCCAGATTTACCGCCAGCGCCTACTGGAATGTTAGGTTTGGCGTGGTTGTGGCACGCGGTACGAATGGACATGCCGTATTTACGCTCGCACATGACTTTGGACGAATACATGGTTTTGAGATGGTTTCGCATGTGCTCCATTTTCTTTTTGTTCGCCTCTGTGTTTTGCACGCCGGTTTTGGTGTACTTTTATTTCGTGGACAGTGACGAAGCCACGAGCGGCACGGAAGCGACCATCGACGCCGCTTTGAATGGAAACGTGCGTCAAATCTCTATGGCGTCGGCGAAGAGTCACTTGACGTGGCAATTAGTCGTCGCCGAGATGGTTTTATTATCGGTCGTTTTGGTGAAACTCATCGAACGCGAGTGCGTCAAGTTTGCGCGTTTGATGTGGAACTTGAAACCGGAAGAGATTGGCATCAAATCGCACGCCGTGGTCATCACGGATATTCCGAGATACACCACCTCGCCGTTCCCGACGACGGAAATGAGCGACGCACAAATGAAAAAGATTGCCGCGATGCAAGACAAACTCGGGAAGGAATTAAAGAAGGAGGAAGAGACGACGTCGATCTATGGGCGATTCAAAGGTTTGGCGAATCTCGCGCAAGTGCAACAGAAGATGGGCGCGGAGTTCGCGCAAGACGAGGAACATTCGAAAGGTTTAATTGGTAGCGCCATGGAGAGGGTTGGTAGCGCCATGGAGAAAGGTCACAAAGGCGGCGACGAAGGCGGCGTAGAATCCGCTGCGGATGTCGTTTTTGCCAACGACGGACGCGTTCGAGCGTTGATGCGTTGGGAAACTGATTCTATCTTAACCTCGAAAGTCGAACGCATTGTCGGCCCAGACAAGATTGCTTTTAAAATGCTGGCCTCGGATACGCGAAAGTTGGACGCCGTCGCGCGCAGGTGGAGAGCGGTGCAGGACTACATGATTCAGTACACGAAAGCGTACAACGAATTAACGAAACAAAAACAGGTCGACCCGAAGTCTTTCGAAGGTTCTTCTCGAAGTGCCCGTATTTTGCGATTCGAATTGAAGCAAGCGACGAAAGGTTACACGAAGTACGTCAAGAAAGAGGCAAAGTTCTTCCAGAACTTCAACACCGTTCGCGAAAAGGAAATCAACTCCATCGAACCTGCCGCCGGGGCCGTGGTTGTTTTCAAAGATCAAAAAGATGCTTTGGTCATGGGTTCCGTACAGATTGACGACCAGTTTGGCCAATGGCAAACGATGCAAGCGCCTGGTCCGTCCGATTTGGTATGGCACAACGTCGCGAGCTCGAAACCGGTGAGAGATTGGAAAACGAACCAAATTCGGTTCTTTACCATTTTCATCACCATCTTCTTCATGTTCCCAGTCTCGTACGCGACAAAATTGTTCAACGATTACAAGGATGAAATCGTGAAATATGTCGGCGTACAGTACGGGGAAACCTTGTATTCCATCATGATTGCGGTGTTGCTTTCCGTCTTGATTGCTGTCGCCGGTATGATTGCGTCGATTACCAGTCGCATGACGGGTTTGACCTCGTACTCTTTGATGGACTCCTTTGGCGCCTCGACGTATTTTTATATCGTCATCGTCAATTTGGTCGTTGGAAACATGTCCGAAAGAGAGCTGTGGCTCGATTTGGAAGATTGGTTGCAGCAACCTCACTTGTTCGCGTACACGTTTACGAGACAAATGATTGCCACGTCCACCTACTTCATCAAGTTTATAATCATGAGAACGGCCACGTCCACGATCATGGAGTTGTTGAACATCGGTTCTATTGGTGGTTACATTGTGAAATCTATCATGTACCGCGTTCGTTCTTTACAATGGCCTCCAAAGAAGAAGAAAGTTGAATGGGCGACACCGAAGGCGACGCCGATGATGCTCGTCCCGCCGCAAGCGATGATGATTTTCTTCATTTCGATGATTTATTGCGTCATCGCACCAATTATCTTACCGTTTGCGTTCGTCTTCTTCTACACCATGTACATTTTCGGTAAGCACATGTACGTGTACAGCTATTTGCAAAAGTATATGGGCGACATCGCCATGTGGGCCTGGCTCGTGCGTCAAATGATCTTCACGTTGTTCTTCGCGCAAATCGTGTTGATTTTAGGCATGCCCACGTTGGGGTACGGCTCGGAGGAATACCGAATCTGGTTGGTCCCGATCCCGGTGATTACCATCTTGCAAACGATGCGCTCGAGAGAGTTGTTACAAATTGCTCTAAAACGACCAATGTACGTCGACAACGTCGGCGAAACCGAAGAGGACATCAAAAAAGCACGAATGGGCGTCATTCGCGCGCAACAAATCAAAGAAGCGCACGAAGGCGATTTGGGTTTGGACAAACACAAATCAGTCGAGGAACTTTTGGACTCCGGTGCGTGGCGAGGGTACATGCCGTCGAACATTTGGCCGTTGGCGGCGGAAAGAAGCGCCGCGTCGGTCGTCTTGAAGCGATGGCGCGCGTACAAACGAACCAACAAATCCGGAGAAGGTAAAGGCTTCTTTGGCATCGGGGCGAAATCAGTCAAGAAGGTTGAAAAAGTCGCGCCAGATGCGGTTCCGGCGTCAAAACTCGTCGAAGAAAAGAAGGAGGAGCAGAAGGAAAAACCAATGTCGCAAGAGCAGTTGGACGCGATTAAAATGAGACAGGAAGCCGAAGATGCGGAAAAGAAACGCTTGGAAGAGGCGAAGAAAAATCCGCCGAAACCGAAACCGGTTCCCGAAGTCGCCGCCGCCGCCGCCACTCCGACGGAAGAAGAAAAGAAGCCCGAGGAGAAGAAAGAAGAAAAGAAGGAAGAAACAAACGAAGATTAAAAGAGGGGAGGAAGAGATTCAAAACGTGCTTTATCGATGATGTCTGGATGGAGACACTATTTATTCTATTTTTTTACGTCAATTACTATCTTTTATCATACGAAACTATTCCAACGCTTCCCACGTCCGCATGGTCTCCTCTGCTTTCGCTCGCGCTCGTTCTACTCTCCCGCTCACCGGTTGTTCTTCCCTCTTCTCTCTCTCTCTCGCTTTCCTTCGCTCTCGTCTTTTCAATTCGGTTTCCGCGAATCGTTTCGCCCACCTTTCGTCCAACGCAAACTCTACTCTTTCCTCTTCATCATTTTCATTTTCATCATCATCGTTCGTATTATTGTTATTAAAGAACACGACAGAAGACGCGTTCGCGCTCAAATTCTCGTTTTTGTTCCTCTCCCTCTCCCTCCTCATTCTCCTCCTCTCCGGCGGCGGCCAAGACACGAACGTTTCCCAAGAGAGAGAAGAATCAGACGACACCAAAGGTTGTCGTTGGTGTTGTCGCGAGACTCCTACATTCGGTGGACCGCGAAAGAGAATCTCCGCCGACGGCGGTGGGAGCAGCCACGTCGGCATCGCGCGCGGGTCGAAATCTTTCGGAAGAAGAAAAAGAAACTCTTCTTCTTCTTCTTCTTCTTCCACCATCGTCGTTTATATCGTCGTCGTTTATCGTCGCATCAACACATTTCCATCGTCGTCACGCAACACATTTGTGAACAGTAAAGACGAGAAAAAAAACATCAGATGTGCTTGCGCTTCTTTTTTCCTCAAACGACAAGTCAAAAAAAGGTGTGTCTGATTTAGGGTTTATATCCTAAACCCTAAACGAACTTGTCTGAAAAAAAAAGGGGGAACACACAGTTTTTAGAAAAAACCGTTCGCGTCGCGATAAAAAAAGAAAACATTTCACGACAGAGAGACGACACATTTTTCTCTGCGCGTGCTGAGCTCTCTCTCTCTCTCTCTCTCCGCGTGATCCCAAGAAGAAGCTTTTACTGCTTTTGTCCATTCATTCAGACAGAGACAGAGACTTTTGGGCGTTCTTTTTGAGTGGTCGTGTATATAGTATACGCGTTAAAACAACGTGAGATATACTAAAATGTGGACAACGAAAACGAGCAAAATTCTCCTCGGGGGAGTCAATGGACAACGAAACCCCGGAGGAGGAGGACCAACGCGCGTGACGGTGACGAGACGAAGGAGAACGAAGGACACAGACGCGAATACGACGCACACGACGAACAAGAAAAAACGTATGCGTGTACCGCGTGCGTTTGCGAGAGAGTACCCGACGTACGATGAACTCCCGGGCAACGATGCGCACGGAGGAAGAAAACCCGAGACACAGAGCAACGGCAGGTGGCAACCAACGGGGAACGAGGAGGAGGATTTTTTCTTCAAGAATACGCCTCGCGAACCACAACAACACACACGCGGACGACGAAACGATGGAAACCCTGACTTTTACGGCGGCGGTATCGCTATTGTCCCTTCTTCTTCTTCTTCTTTACCTTCTTCGTTTTCCGCCGCCGCTCGCGATTGGTTCGAGTTATGCTTCATGGCGCTCAAGACGACGGTGCCGCTCACGGCGATATGCGCGTGCGTCGCCGCGGCGAGCATGAACAGCGCGAGGTACACGATGTTGAGTCAAGTGTATCAGTTAGCGACGGGGATGACGACGGCTGGGGTGATACTGTCCGGATTTGCGGTTTTCGCGAGCGTTATGAGTGGGTTCTTTGTGGCGGCGAGCGCGTTTGCCGATTTCGGAGGGGCGAGTACGAGGAGCGCCAACGCGAATTACGCGCAGCGGAGGAAGAAGAAGAGTACTACTAAAAAGAAGAAGAATGGTGGTAATGCACCACCGAGACAAACTCAACAAAACGTCGTCACGAACTACGAACAACAACATCATGATGAATACATCATCAACAGCAACGAGCAACAACAAAGCTATCAACAGCAACAACCTGTACAACAATATCAACAACGACGCAAAGCGGTGGAACGGTACGAGCCTCCCATGGTCCATCCGACTCGACCACCATCCTCGCCGTCTAAACGCGCCGCGAGAGAAGCGTACGATTCTTGGACGCCGGAAATCCCCATCGTCGATCCGCGAGCGCACGTTCCTCGCCCGTCTGATGTCGATTACTATGAAAATTCTTCTTCGGCCTCGAGACTGGGCGGATCCCAGCCCGAGTGGGACAGAAACGAATCGTGGGGCTCCTACAAATCCCCAGGCCAGCGTCGCCGCGAAATGGGGTACGAGTTCAAAGGCACGCAGGCTTTGAAAAACTACGTGGACCCTCGCGACCAGTACGAACGCCGCGTCTCCAACCGCTCGCCGGAAGCTGAAAACGTCTACAACCAACACAGAAGAGGAGGGAACGCAAACGACGAATTACGAGCGCCTCGACACGACGTCAACAACTACACGAACCCGATCCCGGAGCGAGACCGTTTAATCCCGAAACCCATGGAACGCCCGAAACCTGGATACATACCAACTGAAGTCCTCATCGCCATGGGTGGTGCTTCTCTCAGCAATCACATCAAAACCAAGTTTGAAGACGGGAGCGTAAGGGAGATGAAAAAACAACGAGAAGCGTTCAATAACAAAAAGAAAGAGGAAACACATTCACCATCGACGGCGACGAACATGTTCGGAGAAAAGGTCAACAGCGACCAGTTGCGACGGCACGCTCGATGAGTGAGGATTTTTGAATCATCCAATACTAGCGTGTTTGCGTGTAAATATAAGTAAAATTCTCCCCTAAAGTGCTCTAAAACTCGTCATAAATCATCGTTTTAAAACGGCGAACGAGGATGCCACCACCATTAAAATCAGACGAAGTTAAAGAAGAAGAGGAAATAAACGACGACGACGACGATAATTCTTCCGTCTTTCTCTCTTTAAACCCAATCACGAACAGTTCTGGTTCCGCGTTCATTCAGCTCGGCGATGGACGAACGACGACGAAGATTTTCGTCTCCGTGTTCGGTCCAAAAAAGACCACGTCGAGAGCGCAAGACGAACGCGTGTCGAAGTTACGAGGCACTCTGGACGTGTCCGTGACTCTGGCCTCGTTTGCGTTTAAGTCGCTCGAGTCGTCTTCTCGTAATATAAAAGATATCGAGATGGATTTGACGGAAAAGTTGACGAAATGCTTAAGAGGGGTAGTTGTCCTCGAATCCTTCCCGAAAGCGGTGGTGGAGGTGAGATGCGCGATAGCGGACGCAAACGGGGACGAGTTAAGAGGGTTAGTTTTAGCGACCAGTTCAGCGTTGATGCACGCGAGGGTGGAAGTGAGGGATATTTTGTGCGCGTGCACGGCAGTTATCGAAGAGGACGGGGAGGTTCGGTTAGTTGAAGATTATACTAATACGAACGACGCGAAGAGTAAGAGTAGTAAGAATAGCGGTGGTAGGAAGAAGACGTCGTCGGCGAGGAAAGCGGTGGGGGCGGTGACGGTGGCGTACATGCCGAGGGTGAAGAAAGTGACCAATATTTTATCGGTTGGGAGGTGGGGAAACGCGAACAATTTGAAGAAAGCGGAGGAGTTGGCCATGCAAGGTTGCGAAGAGGTTGCGGAAGTCATCAAGGCTGCGTTTTAAGAGTTTTCTTCGTCCGTAGGGAACGTGTAGTAGTATTTATGGTTAGCAGGTAGCTTTTGTTTTTCTCATCTACTAGAAGATGAAGTAATTACAAGGATTCTATGGATCGCGTCAAATCTTCTATTTGCTTTTCTAAATCTTGTTTCTTTAATTGCGCGCGCTCGCCGTTATCGGGAAGTCTCGATAACAATATTTGGTTGGAAAGCAACTCGTTCGTTCGCGTTTCCTCTTTCTGTAACTTTTGAAGGCGAGCGACGGCGACGGATTTTTCGTCTCGCTCTTCTCCAGCGTCGCTCCCTCGTCGTTTGACGTTGACTGCGACGGCATCAGCTTTGGCGGCCAAGGAGGAGAGTAATCCAGCGCCGCCCCAATTCGCGTTGTTCGCGTTTCCTTTACTACCGAGAATGCCGCCACCGCCACTTCCTCCGCTACCGGTCTTCGACGAGCCTTTCTTCTTCCCGCCGCCTAACTTTGAATCCGGTACTTTAGCTGCTCCTTTACCCGCTGCCGTCGAGTCACCTTGCGAAAACAGCAAATCGTGATCGGAAACTTCAAACATCCCTTTCGTGGACTCCAGCTCTCGCTTCAATTGTTCGTCGTACTCTCGATGGTGAGCGTGTAAACTGTTGAGCGTTTTTGCTGTGCTCGATACTTCCGAATTTTTTACATCGAATGTAAACATGACGTTCCCATCCGTCTCCGCTGTCGAGAAGTATCTAAACTCGTCCTCTTCTTCGTTATTACTCTCTTTAGATGGACTGAAGTCTTCGTTGCCCCCACCTTTCTGCGCGTCGTTAGCGATACCTTGTTTGAACACTTGCTTGCGGTACGTCTTCTCCTCGACGGTTCCAACCGTAATCATGCGGTACACGACGACGTTTTCCGTTTGGCCAATTCTGTACGCACGATCGACGGATTGGTTATCGGTCGTCGGGTTCCAACTTGGATCGAAAATGATCACTCTCGTTGCCGCGGTCAACGTAATACCTAAGCCTCCTACACGCGTGGTTAACAGCATCAACTGGTTCGGGCTGCCGCTTTCTTGAAACGCGGTGACGCGATCGTGGCGCACGTTCGCGGAAACGTTACCATCGATGCGAGTGACTTGATTGTCAACGTCGAAGATCTTCCTCGCGATAACTTCGCATCGATCCAAAGCGTATCGGGATTGGGAAAAGACCAAGACTTTCTTCCCGTTCTTTTTAAATTCAGAGAGGAGCGCGTGTAGGCGCTTCAACTTGGCGGAGAAGAGAAGTGGATTCTCGCGAAGTTGATCGACGTCGAGGCCGATGGAAGAAGCAACTTCGCGCAAAGCGTCGGTGGTATTGATGGAGCGAGTATCCTCGTTCGGTTCTTCTCGTTCGTCCGCGTTAACACTCTCGAGTTCTCGAAACGCCAAATACGGATCGTCGCATATCTTCTTCAACGCGGAAAGCGCCGCTAAAGCAGATCCAGTTTTATTCAACACTTTTTGGATCGTCGGCGATTTCAGGAAGGCTTCGTATAACGTTTTCTGCGCTTTTGAGAGTGGAATCCACGCGACGAGATCGTTCTTTTTACCCAATTTCTTCGGGGCGTTATGAGTGGACGCCCATTTTGTTATATTCCCGGCCCTCGCAGCCGCCTCTGATACCGTTTCGTTCTTCTCCTTGTCTTTCTCGACTCCATCTTTCTTCTCCTTATTAGGTTCGCCATCTCTCAAAACACCCTCCTTCTCGCGTCTCAAGAAATACGGTGCGCACATCTTCCGCAACATTTTCGATAACTCCCTCGCCTCGTGTCTTTCTGACTCGCTCGCGTCGCGAGACCGACCAGAGGTTATTTTTCTCGCGAAATTTTTTCTGAATTGCTCCTCGCTTCCTAATAAACCCGGCGCAGCTAAATCATAAAGCGCCCATAACTCTCCTAAATGGTTCTGAATCGGCGTTCCAGAAACCACCAACCGCAAATCGCACGGTAACCGTCTCACGAATTGCGCGATTTTAGTGTTTGGATTCTTCATCTGATGGCCTTCGTCCATGACGACCCATCCGAATCGAACGCCGTCGCCGCTGTAGCTTTTCGCGCTGACTTCGAAACCACGACCTTCTCTTCGTTCGATGTCTTCAATTTGACGATAATTCGTTCCTTCATCGTTCTCAAGCACAATCCCAAACTCCTCTGGGTTGTGCGACAACATCCCGTACGTGCACAAAAGCACTGACCCTTCGCCTTCTCGCGACTGGACTTTCTTCAAAACCTTCGCGCGTTGCTCTTTCGTCCCGGTATACGAGAAAATCTCCCGCTTCTCGTTCAAGCCGCACACGATAAACTCTTTCCTCCAGTGTGGTAATAACGTCGTCGGAGCTAATATTAACGCGCGTTTTATCGTTTTCGACTTCAGACTGCCCGCGATGAACGCCGCGGAAGACATCGTTTTACCCAAACCCATATCGTCGGCTAAGATCCCTCCTCTGTTTTTCAACTGCAAATCCCACAGCCAACGAACCGCGTCGCGTTGGTGATCGTAGAGTTTCATCGCCACGGAATGGTCTAAGGAAAACTGCTTGTCTTCGTACGTTTTCCCTTTTAATCGCATGTTGTTGTTGGGTTTATTTTTCGTGGACGAGGATGGCGCCGGCGCCGGAAGAGAAAAGGAAGAAGAAGGAAGAGGAGAAGGAGAAGGAGAAGGAGAAGGAGAAGCCATGCTCTCGTCGGGACGCGAAGCCGGAGAAGCAACTTTTGCTCCTACCATCGGTTTCGCCGCCGACGTCGCTGTTCGCGATGGCGTCGTCGTCGCAAACGCTCTCTTCGCCTCCGGACTCCGAAACGCTTGGAAGAGCGATATCTTCCCAGCGCCGCCGCCTCTTTCGGTTGTCTTCTCTTTCCTCGCCGTCGGTCGTTTCACCACCGTCTCTATTATTGGTGTCTCGAATTCACCCTCCTCGTCGTCGTCAGATGATGACGACGAGCGCAACGTCGGCGTCATCGAGGAAAAAGGAACAACCAAATCATTCTTATTGCTGCTCTCGCTAAAGCTCGCATCCAAAGCGTCCTCAAACGCATCATCTTCGTCTTCTTCTTTCACATCTTCAGTCGTAAATTCGATATCTGAGTCCGTTACGTCGTCTTCTGAATCATCCAAAACGAGTACTTTCCTGCGCATTAAAGCGCTCTTACTCCTGTGCTGCACCACAATCTCGTCCTCCGAATCATCCTCATCCAAATCGTCGTCGTCTTTCCCACTTTTTTTGTCGTTCAGAGAAGGAGGCGACCTGGACGACGCGTTCATTCTCGTGAGAATATTCATTTTTTTTATGAAGAAAAGAGAAGTGTTTCCCCTCTGGCATTGAGCAAAAATGGAGCAAAAATGGAAAATTTCGAAAGCGCAAAAGCGTCAAAGGAACGCGCGAACGAAGGAGGAGGCGTCGGTGAGTACGCACGCGTTAGTAGCGCATACACGCGGACGTGTTTGTTTTTACGTATTTTTGCTCGTACTCTTAATATTATCATTAAAAAATCGTATTATAATTTTGTTTCACTTACTCTCTCTCTCTCTCTCACTCGCACTTGTTTTCTACGACGTGGACGCGCTTTTCGTCTCGCGACCATCCGCGTTTTTTATGTATTAGCCTTTCACTCTCTCTTTCTCTCTTTCTTTCTCTCTCTTTCTCTCTCTCTCTTTCACTCACTCACTTGTTCACCTCCTCAATAAATTACCTCCTCTATCGCCTTGCTTACATCTCATTAATACGAAAAATGTTTATTCCACACCTTCGATCTTGTCTTCGACTTCCATGTACAACTGTCGCAAGCGCTCGATGTTTTCTTCGCTGGTTTCCCAGTAGCCTCTGCCGTTCGCTTCCAAAAAGTTCGCAACCATCTTTCTGAACGAGTTCGGGTTGGTTTCCATCAATCTCTTTTGCATTTCCGGGTCGGCCATGTAGACGTTGTTGGCGTCTTCGTAGACCCAGTTGTCGACTTGGCCGGAGGTCGCGGACCAACCGAGAGTGTTGTTCAATCTCTTTTGGATTTCGCGGGTACCTTCGTAGCCAGAGGCCAACATGCCTTCGTACCACTTCGGGTTCAACAACTTCGTTCTAGAGTCCAAGCGCATGGTTTCGGACAACGATCGGACTTGCGCATTGGCAGTGGTCGTATCGGCGATGAAGGAAGCCGGCATTTTACCGTCTTTTCTCACGCCGGCAACCAACTTGGTCGGATCGGAATCGAAGTAGTGGGAAACGTCCGTCAAGGAGATTTCGGACGAATCAAGGTTTTGGAAAGTGACGTCAACCTTGGACAAGGAGGATTCGAAGATTTCTCTCTTGATTTCCATACCACTGCCCGGGGAATCAGAGTTGAACGCGAAGGATTTGCGGTTCAAGTACATGTCTTGCAATTGAGATTCGTCGTTCCACGACGAGTTCTCAACCGCCAAGTTGACGTTGGATGAGTAAGAACCAGACGCGTTGGAGAAGATTCTCGTCGCGGCTTCGCGGACGGACAAACCGAGCTCTTCGGCTTGCTCCAAGGCGTGCTTGCGGACAAAGTTCATCTCAGGCGGTTCGTCTTGCTCGGCGGCGAGCTTGACGGCGCGATCCAACAAGTTCATTTGGTTGACGAACAAATCTCTGAAGACGCCGGAGCAGTTGACGACGACGTCAATTCTCGGTCGGCCGAGTTCTTCCAACGGAATCAATTCCAATTTGTTGACTCTGCCCAAAGCATCCGGGACCGGGTTGACACCAACCATCAACATGACTTGCGCCAAAGACTCACCGTACGTCTTGATGTTGTCGGTACCCCACAAGACCAAAGCGATGGACTCCGGGTAGACGCCGTTGTTCTCGACGCGTTGACGTTCAATCAAACGGTCGACGACAACCTTCGCGGAAGCAACCGCGGCACCAGTCGGGATCGCTTGCGGATCCAAGGCGTGGATGTTCTTACCCGTCGGCAAAACCTTCGGGTTACGAATCGGATCCCCGCCCGGGCCCGGCAAGACGTACCTGCCGTCCAAAGCTTCCGCCAAGGAACCGAGCTCGTTGTCCTTGACAACTTGCTCCAAGCAAAATCTGAGGTAGTCAAACAACGTGCGCATTTTGCCGTTGTCAACCTTTTCGAACTTGGTACCCTTCAAGGCATCGCCCCACGGCAACGCGATGGAGGCATCGCCAAACATTTTGCCGAGTTGGCCGAGCGCGTTAGCCGCGACTCTTCCAGTCGGGTCAGCCGCGTTCTTGACAAACGAACCGACGCAATCTCTGGACGCAAACGTGATGTCTTGCAACATTTGGACGTATTCCAATTCACCGGCATCGTTTCTGCGGTAGATGTTTTCGATATCTTCGCCGATAGCTTGTGCCAACAATTGCGGCATACCGATGATGCCGTCTTCCTCGCGGTCGATGCCGGCAATGTTGACCAAAGTCGCAACCGCTTCCTCCGCGGACGGCGGGCAACCGACGACGTGCAAACCGCACGGCAACAATCTTGATTCAATCTCCATGATCTTACCGTACACTTTACCGACGATCAAGTCTCTGAATTCTTGCTCAAATTCAGCAGCGTCAGCGTCCGCGGACGGCAACTCCTTGATGTCCTTGTCCAAGTTGCACGTGATTGCCGTGGTAATGATGGTGTTCACGATGGACGGGCCACGACCAGAATCTTTCAAAGTTTGGTACGAGGCAATTAATTCCTTCAATTCTTTTAATCCTTTGTACAAGCCAGCGTTTTCAGCCGGCGGCGTGAGGTAGGAGATGGTGTTGGCGTACGAACGTCTCTTGGCGATGGTCGCTTCCGAAGGGTTGTTCGCGGCATAGTAGTAAATGTTCGGCGTGGAACCAATCAACAAGTCCGGGTAGCAGACGCCAGACATACCGACTTGTTTCCCCGGCATAAACTCCAAAGAGCCGTGGGTACCAAAGTGTAAGACGGCATCCGCTTTGAAGATTTTCTCGATGTACGTGTAATACGCGGCGAAGCCGTGGTGCGGCGACGCGGACTTGGAGAACAACAATCGCATGGGATCGCCTTCGTAGCCAAAGGTCGGTTGGACACCGATAAAGACGTTACCAAACTTCTTGCCGTACACAAGCATGTTTTGGCCGTCGGTGTTCAAATTCCCAGGCGGCGGGCCCCAATTTTCGTGGAGTTCCGTTTCGTAGTCGCACAACTTCTTGTACTCAGTCACCGGCATTCTGTATTCGACGTTCAAGTCCGGCGACTGGAATTGCGCTTCCTTGTCGTTCAAGACAGAATTGATCAAGTCCATTTCGTTGTCCGGGCAGTTACCGATGTTGTAACCTCTCTTCTTCAAGTCTTGCAAGACTCTGAAGATGGAACCAAAGACGTTCAAGTACGCGGCGGTACCGACGTTCCCTTTGTCCGGCGGAAACGAAAACACGGTGATGGCCAAGTTCTTTTGCGCGTTCTTCTTGCGTCTCAACGAGGCCCACTTGATGGCTCTGTCCGCAATTTGCGACGAGCGATCTTCCAAAGCGTGGGATTTACCAGACTTGGAGTCTCTGCCGGAAAAGATGATCGGTTCCAAACCACCGTCCAACTCCGGAAGCGCGACTTGCAACGCGACTTGCACCGGGTGCAAACCGAGCGTAGAGTCTTTCCACTCCTCGGTCGTTTGGAAGGACAACGGCACGGTAACCATGTACGGCACGTCCAACTTCTTCAACGACTCGATCGCTTTCGGGTGATCTTGTCTGGCCGGGCCACCAACCAAGGCGAAACCAGTCAAGGACAACACGGTGTCGACCAAAGCGCCTTTGGTGATCGGATCAAAAAAGAAGCGATCCACGGGCACGGAGAAGTCCAAGCCGCCGGCAAAGACCGGGACAACCTTGGCACCTCTCGCTTCCAAGTCCATGACCATACCGTCGTAGTGACCGGCATCACCGGTGACCAAGTGCGATCTTTGGAGAACGACGCCAATAACCGGCGCGTCCTTCTTGAACTTGATGTCCTTTCTGGTATCGTACCAGTTCAAGTACTCCTTGACGTCTTCGAACATGGTCGGCGCCATCGGGTGCCAGATACCGATATCCGGAAACGTCACCGGCTCGGCAACTTCCCCGACGTCGACTTCGGCCAACTCCGGAACGTACGCCTTGGAGATCATCAACAAGAAGTTCTCCAAGTTTTCCGAGGAACCGCCCAACCAGTATTGCAAAGAGTTCATAAAGTTTCTCGCATCCGCCGCCTTATCGCTCGGCAAATACTTCAAAACCTTCGGCAAAGTTCTGACCAACTTCAACATGCCCTCTTCGAAACCACCGGATTCCTTCTTCTTTCTCATGAAAGAAGCGATCGCGGATTTGGACTGACCCAACTGCGCCATGGAAAACGTACCCAACTTGTTCAATCGCATGACCGCCGGCATGGACGGGAAGATCACGCACGCGTCCAAAGAGTCTCTCAACGGCGCGACGATATCCACAATCTTTTCCGCCAATTCTTCGATAAAGATCAAAGAACCGATGAAAACATTCGCGTTCTCCACGTCAGTTTTGAACTGATTCAAGTTATCCTCGTTTCTCAATTCTTCCAACAAGTAACCGGAGACTTGAACGCAGACGTTTTTGTTCGTCGCGTTGATTTGCTTCACCGCGGCGGACAAGGAAGACTGATATTGCGATTCCAAAACCACGTACACCATCTTCACGACGGTTCTCCCGTTCGCTTCCGGAATAATCGTACGAATCGCCGGGTCGACGTTCGTGAACATTCCTTTCGAGCTGCTGTCCGCATCCGCCAACAACTTGTCCTCCTCGGATTTCGCTCCCGCTTTTTTCAAAGGCCCATTTGGTGGAGAGATGACTGCTTTGGTGACCACCAGTCTTTGGCTTTGTTTCGCGGTAGTCTTCGCGCGTAAGCTCTGTGATAATGTCGTTGTTTCGAAAAGACAGTAAAAGTAAAGAAGAGTTATTGATGATTTTGGTCAGTTTGATGGTCGATTTGATGCTGATACTACACGCGAGAAGAGCGAGTAGAGTGAAAAGTGCTCCCCAAAGATATCTGATCTTTCCCGAGAAAATGTGTGACGTCGACTTCTCATCATCATCCATTCATCGCGCTCTTTTTCTCCTCAAACGGACGTAAAATCGACGATCCGAGAACCAAACGCGAGATCTAGATCAAGTCTTTCATTCTCGCTCGAAAAGATCGTCGCACACGTCGCGAGACGCGCACTCTTCGTAGGAAAAGAATGCGTTTTGTAGCCCCTTTTCCTCGCGTTTGTTTGGGACGAGAGCTTTTCAAGGGAGAGAGATGATAAAATTTTACAGAGAAAATTATCTCTCTCTCATCTGTGTGCGCTTCCGTGTGCAGCGCGCGCACGTATAAAACAACAAGAAAAGACGAAAGAACAACCAGAGTCTAAACAACGACGCGTTATTCATTAATCGTACCTTGTTTGCAAAAGCGACTTTGCTCCCGAGCGCTGCCGCTGCTGTCAAAGAAGAGGCTGCCATCGTAGAAGACGATGTTGTGTAAAAAGTGAGGAAAACAAGAGG